>Ga0102959_1000026_pt1 | contig 44921 bp, 37 predicted proteins | sample SalPonF2_B_D2_MG_FD_84520 | JGI IMG/M metagenome (GOLD analysis project Ga0102959, IMG submission 84520) | Salt pond soil microbial communities from South San Francisco under conditions of wetland restoration - Salt Pond MetaG SF2_B_D2_MG ...
AATAGGCATTGATGGTTACAGGCTCAGAGCCGGTAAAAGATTTTTGGGTCGGTTGTACGTCCAGCAATTCATTTTGGGGATTGGCGGCCGTCCAGCTGATGGTATTTAACCAAAGTTGTTCCACGAAATCACGCACCTGGGGATTGGTACTTTGATCAAGGCGGAACCATCCGAAGCCGCAAAAGAATGAGCGCCGTTTATTGCCGACCTCCTGAACAGTCAGTACCGGCTTTTGGGTATCCTGTCCACGGTAGCTGCTGTTGAATAGGGTTGTAGGCCCGGCCGTCTTATCCAGATGACTAATAGGGGCCGAAATTGCCGGTATGTTCGCATAGGTGACCGTCGGTAGCTCCATAACAGGATGATCGCCGGGGGCTACTGCCGGGTGGATGTTTACTTCCGAATAATCCCATGAGCCCGAGATTGAAACGGGCAGGGTACCGATGTCTTTCTCATATCGCCGGGGACTAAACAGGGGTGTAGCAACCACGATGGTAGGTACATTTTGTACGATATTACTGACTTTCTTTTTCAGCTTTCCGGGCAGGCCGGCTTGTGGGTATCCCTCGATGATGGCAAGATCAAGTGTATCCGGATCAAAGTTCAAAGATCCTTCCACAAACCGATTAGCACTTAACCATGTTCGGGGAATAGCCTCAATATTTTTATCTCGCAGCAACAGAGAGCGTATAAACTTAACGTCGGGATAAATTTCGAAGGCCAGGGAAAGTACTTTTTGTTTGGCATCTTTTACATCCACCGAGAAAAGCTGAGTGTTATTGGCGCCGGTCCATTCATCCGCAAGCTTGGGGATTTCCACCTGGAACTGTTGTAGTCCTTCCTGTTCCAGGGGCAGTTCAAAGGTAACATCCTGCGAGCTATTGGAAATCGACGGCCTTACGGTTTTCCGGGCGATCGATCGGTTATCTTTCTTTAATCTGACCTGGAAGGCTTTTCCTTTAAATCCCTTGCTGGATACGGATACAGTTACCGGCTGACTGGAATGCAGGTATCCGGTCGAGTTAGTTGATACGGAACGCACCATGATATCCTTTTGGGAGGTGGTATCGCCCAGGCCAATCGTAAAGATCGGCAGGTCGATGTTGTCGGTCTCGTAAATGGGATTTTGTCCCTTCGTAAAGATTCCGTCGCTCAGCAAAACTACGGCATTGGCATCCGCCTGTTTTTCCCTGATTGTTCTCATGGTTTCCGACAGATTGGTCTGGTCGGCCTTATGATTAAGCTCTTTAGGACCAGCTGTCTTTTGAGTTTGATCCCCAATAGAGAAGAATTGATAATTCACTTTGGAAGAATCCGTGAAATCCAAGGCAGACAGTACGTTATCATAACTTTCTATCCCTTGGTAATCGCTTTTCTGGATGCTAGTACTTGCCGAATTATCCAGCATGACTAAGATGTTCGGCTTTTCGTAATAATAGGTTTCTTTTTTAAAGAAGGGATTCAGCAGCAATAGCAGCAGGATAAAGAAAATGGCTGTTCGCAGGGCGGTAAGAATATACCGGTATGATTTTTGGATTCCTTTAACGTTGCTGTACGACCACCAGGCAAGAGCAGCCGTAGCTATAAAAATAAGCAGGTATAGCCACAAAGGGAGTGCAGAATCAAATCCTTGGAAGATAAAGTCCACGGTAGCCAGGGCTTACATTTCGTCCAGCAGCATTTCGATGAGTCTGTCCGGCGTTAATCCTTCGGCCTCTGCTGCGTAGTTGTTTACAATACGATGTCGTAACACGGGTTTTGCAAGGGCTCTGATATCTTCTTCAGAGACGTTATAGCGTCCGCGGGTCAAGGCACGTGCCTTGCCGCCCAAAATCAGGTATTGCGAGGCTCGGGGGCCAGCGCCCCAGCTCATGTATTTCTTTACGAACTCGGGAGCAATATCAGACTGCGGACGCGTTTTGTTAACCAGGTTGACGGCCGTATCCAGTACACCTTCGGGCACCGGCACTTCGCGTACAAGGTTTTGCAATTCTACAATCTGTTCGGCGTTTAACACCGCTTCAATGTTAGCCTCCTGACGGGAGGTCGTCTGGCTGACGATATCTTTTTCTTCGTTTAACGATGGATAATCGAGCCACAGGTTGAACATAAAACGGTCGAGCTGGGCCTCGGGCAGGGGATAGGTGCCTTCCTGTTCAATAGGATTTTGGGTGGCCAGCACAAAGAATGGTGGTTCAAGATCATAGGTGTTGCCCGCTGCTGTAACGTGGAATTCCTGCATCCCCTCGAGCAGGGCAGCCTGTGTTTTGGGGGGCGTGCGATTAATTTCATCGGCCAATACGATATTGGCAAAGATCGGACCTTTTACAAATTTAAACGACTTTTGGCCCGTTTTGCGATCGTCTTCAATAACCTCGGTACCGGTAATATCGCCGGGCATAAGATCGGGGGTAAATTGGATCCGGCTAAAACTAAGGTTTAAGGTTTGCGAGACGGTTCGGATAAGCAGGGTCTTGGCAAGACCGGGAACCCCGATCAGCACACAGTGTCCCCGCGAAAACAGGCAGATTAGAAGTTGATCAAGGATATCTTTTTGCCCGACAATAACTTTGCCAACTTCATCCCGAATTTTATTAACCGAATTTTGAAAAAAATCTACTGCTTCTAAAGAATCCTGAGGAATGTCGCTCATGTTCTAATATTTAGGTGTTCTTATATTTATCGGGAACAGGAATCTTGTATTCTACATACATCTGCTTGCGAAGATTGGAAATCCATTGTTGCACAATCCGGCTTTGCTTGGCTTGCAGCGCCGCTTGTTTTATGCGCTGGTAATCCTGCTTCAGATTGGCCACATGTTCGGCTATATGTTTGTCAAGTCGCACTATGCGGTAAGCCTTCTTGGAATTATTCTTATCGCCCATCGTAAACTTTTTGGGCTCTGATATATCGCCCTCATTATCCAGAAGCAATACGATGCGGTATAAGGCCGGATCCAGTTGATCTAGCGCAATCAGGCGCTGCCCACTCTGGGGATTCAGAATCCGTCCGCCTTCCGGGGCTGTGTTGGGATCTTCGGAGTGTTTGCGGGCCATCTCGGCAAAGGTTATGTCTTTGTTATTCAGCACGCTGTCTTTGATGGCTTTTAACTTATTAACCGCGGCAGAATCGTCATAGCTGTTTTTATCTATTTTGATGAGAATATGGTTGGTGTCGATTTTATCGCCTACTCGCTTGTTTAGGCGAATTACATGAAATCCAAACGATGTCTCTACCACGTGAGATATTTCTCCGGGTTGTAAGGAAGTGGCAGCAGCCGAATATTCGGGTACTAAATCATCAAGTGAGATAAGAGGAATGTGTCCGCCCTTGGAAGCGGAGGGACCGTCGCTGTATTTTTTAGCCATCTCTTCGATGGTTTTGCCATGGTTCACTACCGAGTCGCGCAATTGTTCGGCCAATTGACGGGCTTTTTTGCGTGCGTTTTCGGTGGGAGGGGGCACGGCAACAATTTGGGACAAGGCTACCTGCTCATGGATGGTAGGCAGGGAATCTTTAGGAATATTGTTGAAATACTTTTCGACCTCGGGACGTGTGATAGTGATTTCATCCCGTTTTTGTTGCTGAAAGCGCTGTACAATCATCTGCTGACGGTAATCATCCCGTAAGTCGGCTTTAATCTGTACAATGCTTTTACCCATTCGATCTTCCAATGCCTTTTGGCTGCCAACCTGTTGTATATAGTTACTAATGCGTTGATCAATCTGTTGATCAACCATATCGTCGGATACGGTTACCGAGTCCAGTTTGGCTTGATCCAGCATCACATATCGGTCCACAATATTCTGCAATACAGTGTACCAGATATCCTTGCCAAAAGGAATTTGCCGGTTCTGTTGCTGCTGCATCTGCATCATATATTGCTGCACCTGCTGATCCACTTCGGATTTCAGTACAATATGATCGTTAACGACAGCAATAATCTGATCAAGCGTTTTTGATTTTTTTTGTTCTTGTGCATGCGAAGCCAGCGGCAACAAGAAAAGTGAAACGAAAAAAAATAGCGGTATATAAGCTTTATTCATCTGTTGAGTTACTTTCAAGGGTATCAGCTTCGGTATTTTTGGGATTGGAATTCGTATTTAGAACGTTATAAGTCTGCACTTCATTATTCGATTTCGCCTTAAGATAAAGATTCTTTACATAGGAACTGAAATTTCGTCGGCGTTTATTTAGGAGCATCCATTTTTTTATCTGTTCAATCAGCCAGTCAAGGTCGGGTTGCTCGCCTTTGGCCCTCGAATCCACCAGCTGCACAAACTGGTATTTGCCGTTTACGCGTTGGATAGGTGAAATTTCGCTTTGCCCTATGATCGTCAAATAGCGGTGCATAATATCGATATTGCTTAAAGCCATCGAAATAGGCCAATACTGCTTCGATTCGTGAATGGCCGTCTCCGGATCCAGGGCATATTTATGAGCTACTTCTGTCCACGGAACGCCGTCCAGCAACGCCTGCCGGGCTTCGCGGGCTTGTTTCATCGTCTTGGTCTTAACGTACCGAAAACGCACGAATCTCTCATCCAGGGCAAACTGTTCTTTATGAGCCTGGAAATAGGAACGGGCCTCGGCATCAGAAATCGTGGTGTCTTCCTTGGATGCTATCACATAATCTTTTAACGCCTGTCTTAATACTTCTTCCCGAGCTCGCTGCAATTTTCTTCGTACGTTATCCTGTTGGCTCAGCCCAAGACGGCTGGCCTCCTGCAGGATGATGTGATTTTGAATCCACTTGTCGCGGTAACGTTTTATAGCGTTAACGCTGTCCTGTTTCAGGATAAAGGAGGGGATGGCATCTGCCGCCTCATCCAGTGTCAGATAATCCTTACCCACACGCGCCAATGTATTTTGGGGATGAGTGGAGGCAGAGCGTTTGCAGGCGTTCCCCAGGAAGCCAAATCCCGTAAAAATCAACAGAAGAAGTATAATGGAAAAGCGTTGCATAAAGAATAAAATTAAAATAGCATACCCGCGATTGTAGCTGTCATTAAATTCGCCAGTGTTCCCGCCAGCACAGCCCGTAAGCCAAATTTAGCCAGTTCCGATTTACGGCTAGGCGCCAGCCCGCCAATGCCCCCGATTTGAATGGCGATTGAAGAAAAGTTGGCAAATCCGCATAGGGCAAAGGTCGCCATTCGGATGGTCTTGGGCGATATAACCGAATTACTCACCATCGTTGACAATTTGGTATAAGCAACAAATTCATTTAGTACCACTTTAGTTCCCAGCAGCGAACCCATGTTGATGGCATCCTTCCATGGCACTCCCACAATATAAGCAACAGGAGAGAGTACCCAACCTAATAATTTTTCGATTCTCAGACCACCATTGGGGATCATGGCATTAATGCCTGTGAGGTTTCCCAAATGTTCCAGGAAGTAATTACCCATGGCTAGTAATGCAATGAATGCCAATAACATAGCACCAACATTGGCAGCTAATTTTAAGCCGGTAGTTGCTCCACTTGCCGCCGCATCAATTCCATTGGCGTCTGTGCTTTCCACTTTAATATCCACTTCGCCTTTGGTGACCGGCTCGTCCACTTCGGGATATAATATCTTCGCGATAACCAATGCGGCCGGGGCAGCCATCAAGCTGGCACCGAGCAGCTGTTCGGCAAACATCAAACGACCGGTATTAAGGGCCACATGGTGAGCCTGGGCATAAGAATTGCCCAGCATTTGAACATAGGCAGCCATAACACCACCGGCAATGGTGGCCATACCCCCTGTCATGACCGCCAGAAGCTCTGATTTGGTCATCTTTTTGATATAAGGCTCGATAACAAGCGGAGCCTCTGTTTGTCCCACAAAAATATTGGAAATAACCGAAAGCGATTCAGCACCCGAGGTCCCCAAGAGCTTCTGCATGCCCTTAGCCATGAACTTTACCACTCGCTGCATGATACCGTAGTGATATAAAATAGATGTTAAGGAGGCAAAGAAAATAATAGTTGGCAAAACCTGGAAGGCAAAGAAACTACCCATGCTATTCTTGGTTCCCGGACTTTTGGCTAAATCTCCAAAGACAAATTTGGCCCCTTCGGTGGTAAAATTAAGTACAATAACAAAAAACGATGAAACCCAGCTAAAAAACTGCTTTGGCCATCCCAAAGGCCCCCAATAATTGGCCATAATACGTCCCTTTAGAATAAAAATGGCTAATACGAACTGGATCGCGAGTCCAATGCCAACCATCCGCCAGTTTATCGCTTTTTTATTCTGACTAAATACATAAGCGATGCCGACAATTGCCGTCATGCCGATAATACCTCGAAGTATGCCAATCATTTGTTATTCTTTTTGATCTTGTTGTCTTTTCTGTTTCTGTAGAGGTGGGATAGGGGCGCCGCGACGTTTATCTACAGGTGGGCGATAACAATGACGTGCCCGCGGCTCGTAAGCGTCTGCTTCTCCGACAAGAACGCGATCCTGGCTGTCAACTACACGTTGCGAATAATGAGCCATCGTGCCGCTTTCGGCACAAATAGCATGCAGTTTGGTGATATATTCTGCGATAGCCAGCATTTGTGGCATTGGCTCAAAGGGCTTGCCTTCAAAATCCATATCAAGACCGGCCACAATAACGCGCTTGCCATCATTGGCCAGGGTATTAGTAACATTGATAAGCTGTTTATCAAAAAATTGGGCCTCGTCGATACACACGACCTGGGCTTCGCCGGTAAGCAATACAATTTGGTCGGCGGTATCTACCACCAGGCCGGGTAGGGCGTTTTCGTTATGTGAGACGATATCTTCTTCGTGATAGCGGTCGTCAACCTTGGGCTTGACAACAACAACTTTCTGTCCGGCGATATGTGCCCGTTTAGCCCGTCGTATAAGCTCTTCGGTTTTGCCACTGAACATTCCTCCGCAAATCACTTCTATCCAGCCAACTTGCTGAGGTACCAACGATGGTTCATTAAGCATACGATCTTTGGAATAAGGGGATTTTAAAAACGCTTGTTAAAGCATGGAATATATCTGTGTAAGTCTAAAAATAAAAAGACGAAATTTGTGTAATTTCGAAGCTTTATAATAGGATTGTTACTTTAACAGCTGTTATTATCTTTTGGAACGCTTGTGAGCATAATTCCATGCCCACACCAAGTTCATCATATGAATAAAATTTCAACTTTGTTTTCTCTATTTTTAAAAAAGACAAAACTACTCTTACCTAATGGTCTCGCCCTGGTACTGGTATTTTTATTGGTCAGGGGCTATGAAGTGGTTATGGCCTATGCCGGGCATTCATTGCCTTCCGGATCTGCCTACTGGTTTGCGCAGGGCTTCTTTATCGATCTTACGTTTGCCAGCCTGGTTACGGTTATCCTGCTGGCATTTTTAACCCTGATTGCACTGGCAAGCGAGCGTGCTGCTCAATATTCTTTTAATGTTTTGAGCGTGCTCTTGCTGACAAGTTACGTAGGCGTATCGGAATATTTTGCTTATACCTTATTGCCCGCCGGACTTGATATTTTTGGCTATACCTCCACCGAATTGACCGATACCATCGCCACATCCATTCAGCCTTCAATCGGGGTTATTGGCCCGTTCTTGTTTTTTATTGGGATTTACTTAGTTGCCACCTGGCAATTCGTGAAGCGTAATATCGGGCAGAAATATGCGCTACAGACTATTGGCGCTTTATTCGTTTTAGGATGCGCTTTTGGATTTATAAATCCTTCCGAGTCTAATTACCGCCGGGATGTCCGTTATAATATCACTGCCAACAAAGCGGATATCTTGCTTAGCAGTACGATTACTCAGCTATATGATTCTTTTACCTTTCAACAGAAGTGGACTGGAAGGGAATATCCCTTACTGGAAAAATCGCATTATAAAGATGTCCTGAGTCCTTTTTTTAAAAAGTCATCCCAAAAGCCGAATCTAGTGTTTCTTATTGTCGAGGGATTGGGACGAGCTTTTGCCGGTCCCGGCGCCCAATACGGCGGTTTTACTCCATACCTGGATTCGCTGGCTCAGCAAGGGCTGTGGTTTAAAAATGTGCTTAGTGGTTCGGGACGCTCGTTTGGCTTACATCCTACATTATTCGGCTCGCTGCCTTTTGGACAGAAAGGATTTATGGAGCTGGGTGCCGATATGCCGCAGCATCGCACGCTCATCAGCTTACTTAATAATAATGGATACCAGACCAATTACTTTTGCGGCTACGACAGCCATTTTGATATGATCGATGTGTTTCTGGAGAGGCAGCATATCGATCATATTATGGATGAGTCTGATTTCGACTCAAATTATACGAAAATGGACTCCATCAAGGGCGGATTTACCTGGGGATATGGCGATAAGTCGTTATTTAATGAGTCATTCAAAAAGATTGACCGCTGGGGTAATCAACAGCCCAGAATGGATGTTTACTTTACGTTAAATACACACGAGCCATTTATCATCCCGCAGAAAGAAAAATATCTCAAACGCTTTAACCAGAGACTAGGGCAGATGAAAGTCTCCGATCAAAAAAAAGAAGTCTTTAAAAACTACAAAGATATCTTTGCCAGCCTGCTGTTTGCGGATGATGCCATACGAAATTTTATAAACAGCTATAAAAAACGTCCGGAATATAAAAATACGATCTTTATTATTACCGGCGATCACCGAATGGGACCGATACCCCATCAATCCAAAATAGATCGTTTTCGGGTCTTCTTTACAATATATTCACCGCTTTTAAAGAAGAAAGAACAGATTTCATCGGTTTCCACTCATTTTAATGTGACGCCAACACTCCTGGGATATCTAAAGGATAATTATCACATTACGCTGCCGCCGACCGACCACTGGATGGCCGGCCTTATGGATACGACTAAAGCCTTCCGGAACATTCAAAAAGTTCCGCTGATGCGTAATAAAAACCAGATTGTTGATTACCTGGATCACAATTACTTTTTGGCAAATAAGCAGCTATTTAAGGTTGAACCCAAACTTTGGATTACGCCCGTTCAATACGGTGCCAAAAAGACTGAACTGGAAGGAGAATTACAGCATTTTTTGGCAATGGACCACTACATAACCACCCGGGATAAGCTGATTCCTACATCCCAAAAGACATCCTTGTACAAAGCTGGCGAAAAGCTTGTGCATAAGATGAAATGGGATAGCCTGAATGATGTTAAGCTATTTAGGAAGGCCCGCAGGCTGGCTATCGAAGGCAAACGGGATACTGCCCGGGCCATTGCGCATTACGTGCTGGGCAATAATCCCAATTATCATGATATGCGCACCTTAGTTGGTCGCAGCTACGCCTGGGATCAACAGTACGACAAAGCTAGGGAGATTTTCGACGATATTATAAAGCGGGACTCAACCTATGTGGATGCCTATAATGCACTGGCTGATGTGGAGATATGGAGCAAGCATTTCGACAAAGCCTTGTCGGTCATCAATAATGGGCTTGGCATTGCTCCCCGTCAGCCGTCGCTTTTAAAGAAAAAAGCAACCGCCCTGGAACGCTCCGGGCATCCTAAACAAGCGCAAAAGATTCGTCAACAATTATCTAAAAAATATTCTGAGCCTCAATAAATAACCATGGAAAAGCTTACGGTTACCTTTGTTCCTGTCAAAATTCACAAACTGATATTCCTGGTACTGTCATTGCTAATATTTCCACTGGCGGGACTTGCCCAACAGAAATACCAGGATGTGGGAGTGGACAAGCTATTTAAAATGGCACGCAGCGAAGCTTTTGACGGTAATTATCAAAAAGCACGTGATCTCTGTGATATCATACTCGATCGTGCGCCTGATTATCATGATGTACGCATCCTCAAAGCCAGAACTTATGCCTGGCAGGGCAAATACGAGAAGGCAAGAGCCGAGCTGAATACTGTTTTGGAGTTATCTCCCGGTTACAAGGATGCACTCAGGGCATTATTTGATACGGAATACTGGAGTGGTAACACTAAAAAAGCTCTTAATATCGCTCAAAAGGGGCTTAATCGCTATCCGACAGAACAAACCTTCTTGGTCGATAAAACCAAAGCGCTGATAAAGCTTGAGCGATATCACAAAGCCGATGAAACCTTAAACATCCTTGAGAATATTAATCCGTCAAACGATAAAATAAACTCCTTACGCAAAAGTATAGGTCGCAATAGTTTGAATAATACCCTTACTGGATCCTATACTTTCCAAAATTTCTCCCGTACGTATGACAATACGCATTTCGCTTATCTGCAGTGGAGCAGGCGAACCTCGCTGGGCAGTATTATCGGCCGGTTAAATCTATCGCGACGCTTCCAAACCTACGGACTGCAACCCGAAATCGATTGGTACCCGAGAATTGCAGAGGGGTTTTACGGCTATCTTAATTACGGATATTCGGGTAGCTCTATTTTTCCGGAACACAGAGCAGGGGCAGAGCTGTATCATACCTTGCCATTTAGTATGGAAGGATCGCTGGGATTTCGCTACCTCTATTTTGGTCCCTCAAGCAGCGTTACCATGCTGACAGGCTCGCTCACGAAATATTATCGTAACTACTACTTTAATATTCGTCCGTATATAACACCCAAAAGTTCCGGTGTTTCAAAATCGGTATCCTTCACCATACGCCGTTATATGGGCAATCCGGATAATTATCTGTACGTTATGGGTAGTGTAGGAGTGTCTCCACAGGAAAGAACTTACCAACAGGTAACGGGAGATGTCTTCCAATTAAAATCCCAGAGTTTTAGCGTGGGTATTCGTCAAAATATCCGCTATAACGTGAATCTGTTTGGATCGCTCGATTATTCTCACCAGGAATTGTTGTTCAGCCCCGGTGACTATGTAAATATCTATTCCTTTACCATAGGTACGGCAGTTAAGTTTTAGAAACAGTAGGGCTCATTTTCCTAAAACGACAACCGTGTCATGCTGAACTTGTTTCAGGATCCGTGGGAAGGCACCTCGCAAGCCATTAGTCGCCAGGTTTTGAAAAGGCTTTGTTACAACTGAATATCTGCTGGCAAACCTATTGCCCATGAAAAGCTTCCTGCTCCAGATCCCGGGTCAGGGCCCGGGATGACAAGGAGCTTGAGTTTGTAATTTAATGCTATATTCATCTGAGACGAGTCTGCTCATCAGCTAATTCCTCGTCATATATTCCCCGGAATGACTGGCAGTTAGCTGTTGAAAAAGAACGAAAGCAATGAACTTGATCCCTTCATTGTGGAGCGTAGTGAGATAGGGAAGAGTCAGGTACAGAGTCCAATATCTGTCGGAATTACGTTTCGACTTACAATCATATGGCTTGCAAACAATTACGATCGATATCTCCAACTGATTGTAAGCCCGACAGTCGCATCGTCAATTCAAAATCAGCCCGGTAATTTTGGATCATTTCCCGAACTCCAGCTTCACCGGCAATAGCCAGGGCATACACATATGGTCGCCCCAATAAAACGGCGTCAGCGCCCAGCGCCAATGCTTTAAAGATATCACTGCCGGACCGAATACCACTATCCATCAAGACCGGGATTTCGCCCTCTATCGTTTGCGTAATTGTAGATAACGCATCGACTGAGCTGATGCTGCCATCCACTTGTCTTCCCCCGTGATTAGATACAATAATACCGTCCATGTCGGCTTCAACCGCTTTACGAGCGTCATCCGGACTTAGAATTCCCTTCAGGAGGATCGGCAGATCAGTAAGGGACCGCAGAAAAGAAAGATCTTCCCAGCTTAACGAAGGGCGGGAGTAGGTCTCTATAAACGTTTGCACCGCTTTTCTGGGTTCGTCAGAAAATAGATTTTTCCAAAAACTGCCAGGATAGTTTTTGCTCATTTGATACAAAACTTTCAATGATTCTACGGTTGGTTTCGGGGATTCCTGTTGCTGTGAAGGCGGAGATTGCATCATCTCATTAAAAACAGTGTCACTAGTGTATTGGGCGATGCCCATGCCGCGAAGAAAAGGCAGGAAATCCAAATCAAGATCACGGGGACGCCAGCCTAGCATGGTAGTGTCCAAGGTAAGCACGATAGCGCTGCAGCTGCATGTTTCGGCACGTTTTACAAAACTGGCAACCAAATCGTTATTGGTGCTCCAATACAGTTGAAACCAGCGAGGAGCATTTCCCATTACCGAGCTGCATTCTTCCATAGAAACCGATGCCTGACTAGAAAAGATAAATGGCACCCCTTCTTCAGCGGCTGCTTTTGATACCGCCAAATCGGCCTGCTTGTGCGCCATTTCCAATACACCGATAGGGGCCAATAAAAAGGGAGTAGGGAGGCTGGTGCCAAATAGATCGACTCGTGCATCACCTGAGGAAACCCCGCGAAGCATTTTGGGTACAATTTTCCAACGCTTAAAAGCTTCTTGGTTTGAGCTTTTAGTAGATTCCCGTCCGGCAGAGCCCGCGATATAGGCAAAAGCCTCTTTAGATAATTTTTGCCGTGCTTTTTCTCGGAGTTTTGAAAAGGAAACCGGGATAGCACGCTTTTGGCCTCTTAACTTACCCAGAAATATTTCTCGCTGGCGCTGTAGAGCATAGGATGATCCGTGGGCTTTGGAACTCATTACTTTACTTCATTTTCCTTCATGAGCTGGCTTTGCCGATAAATATCGATAAATACCCAAATAATCGGGTAGGGAGGGAAGATTACAGAAGCTATCAGCTTGAAATTCTTATTTTTAGACTCCGGCAGTTGTGAAATCCCGGCAACACCGGCAAGCCAGAATATAAATAACAGGAAAATAAGAAACGCCAGGGAGATAGAGCCAATGAATCCAAAATCTTTATAAAAGGTCTCAAGCATGTACTTTCAATTCTATTTTAAGCTGCTAATTCGTTATCTTTGTGGCTTAATTATATACAATAATAAAAATAAAAAGAATTAACCCCACATGCTGCCTGTAGTTTCTATTGTAGGGCGCCCCAATGTAGGCAAATCTACGATCTTTAATCGATTAATCGGCAGTCGTAAGGCCATCGTCGATGATCAGTATGGTGTGACCCGTGACCGACATTACGGGGAATCCTTTTGGAATGGCCGCGAATTCAATGTTATTGATACGGGCGGCTACCTGCCAGATGAAACGGACGTCATGATTTCAGGGATTCGTGAGCAAGTTCATATTGCGATAGAAGAATCCGACGTTATTCTCTTCGTCGTGGATACCGAAGCCGGCATTACCAGCCTGGATGACTCCGTAGCTCAATTGCTTCGTCAGCAGGAAAAACCGGTTTTGCTCGTTGTAAACAAGGCCGACAACGAACAGCGTGAACTTAATGCCACCGAATTTTACGCCTTGGGATTTGAAAAGCTGTATCCCATATCGGCACTAAGTGGACGGGGGACCGGCGATTTGCTAGATCGCATTGTTGAACTGTTGCCTGAGGAACAAGAAGAACAAAAATCCCAAATTCCCAAATTAGCCGTGGTAGGGCGCCCCAATGTGGGGAAAAGCAGTTTCATTAATGCCCTTTTAAAGGACGAACGGTGTATCGTAACCGACATACCGGGAACCACTCGCGATTCTATCAACAGTAAATTATTATACGACGATCGTGAATATGTGCTTATAGACACAGCCGGCTTGCGTAAAAAAGCCAAAGTAAATGAGAACGTTGAGTTTTACAGTACCGTGCGCACTGATCGTGCGCTCAAGGAGTGTGACGTAGCTATTGTGATGCTGGATGCCATGCGCGGTTTTGAAGCTCAGGATAAACGGATTTTGCGAGAGGCTGAAAAGTATAATAAGGGGATCGTAATCGTTCTTAATAAATGGGACTTAGTACCCGACAAAGACACCAATATCCACAAAGAATTCGAAGAATATATTTACAGCCGGGTGCCAATGATGGACTATGTGCCCATTGTTTCTGTCTCATCCTTAAACCGCAAACGCATCCATAAAGTAATAGACGTTGCAAATGAGGTGCTTGAAGAACGTAAGAAGACAATCAGTACCCCGGATCTGAACAATTTTATCGCTCAGGTTTTGAAGGAAAAACCACTGCCGATTAGGAGAGGAGTGCCACTGAAAATAAAATACTGTACGCAAGTGAAATCAAGCCCTCCGGTCTTTAAATTCTTCATGAACAAACCCGAGGAGATGCCGGCCAACTATCGGCGATATATTGAACATCGTATCCGCAAACAGTATGGATTTAAAGGAGTGCCGATAACAATGACTTTTAAGCAAAAATAATCAATAAAGTTTTGACGTGAATCGTTGAATCAGTTATTTTTCCAGCGATACGTTTTAGATCAATCATCAATCTTTTTAACTGCAGACATATGGCAACACCACAAAATTTAGAACAACCTCACGCAAATGCGCTTAATGAGAACTACGATCGTGAGCGTTCATTCTCATTTCTGGAAAAACTTTATTTGCCGGAAATTTTTAAAGCATTGTGGTATAGTTTAAAGCAAATATTCGGGCCTACCGTTACGCTACAATATCCTGAAGAAAAGTGGGACCCGCCTTCGATATTTCGTGGACGACCCGTTTTGGTTGAAGATAATGGGAGAGAGCGCTGTGTGGCTTGTGGATTGTGTGCCCGTGCCTGTCCGCCGCTTGCCATAAGCATGCAGGCAAACGAAGATTCCGATGATCCCAAAGAACGCTATCCCGACTTCTTTGAAATTAACATGCTTCGTTGTATCTACTGTGGTTATTGTGAGGAAGTTTGTCCCGAAGAAGCGATTGTGATGAGTAAAGATTATGACATTGTATTTGAATCCAGGGAAGAGGCGATTTATGATAAACAACGCCTGTTAGTACCTAAAGAGGACTTACAGGATCGATTGGATTTCCTTCGCGAATACAAAAATCGGCAGTTCGGTCAATTCTGGGATTTCCAGGAAGAAAATAATATTCACTCAGTTCGGGATAGAGATCGCGAATTCAATTCAGGCCTTTCGCTCGTTGAGATGCTGGAACAACAGCAACACAACGATAATGTTGAAGCGGAATCCGAATGGGCACGAACTTAATGATGGCTGATCGCGAAATCTCTCAGGAGGAATTAGACAAGCTGGTTGATGATGCATCGTATCTGCAGGACGAGGCGGAAGCAATGCAGTATGTAATCGATAATGTCCCTTATACCGACAGCCCTCCGGAAGGTAAATCTATTGCCGAATTGCTGCTGCTGATAGATCATGCTCAGCTTTCCTATTATCGGCCGATCATGGAAGAAGCAATCGATAATCCACGGCCGACGCACTTGGATGATTACACCCATTTTCGTGAGAGCTTTGAAGCTGACGAGGAAAAAATTAAAGATATTCAGAAGACCCTCAGGAAACTTGCAAAGCATCGGGCAGGGCTCGTAAATGCTATAAAAAATATTTCTTTAATTGATTGGGAAACAATTCTTTATAGAGATGATCAACAAGTTTTATTGTATGATTTCATGCAAGAAATGATCCGATTTGAACGGAGTATATTAAAGGATATCGCTGATCAGGTTATGGTTTTTAACCAAGAAAAAGAGCGTCAAAGAGAAATGGATCATCACCGCAGACAGCGGGAGGGATCTCAACCTACCGAAAACTCCTAAGGCTTTTATCATGTTGTGGGTAGTACTTTTATTATTATTGATTAGTGGGTATGCTGCCTTCAAACTTTTCAGATTTACACAAAATAGGGGACGACTCAAATTTTTAGGATTGACGATTTCGGCCGTCATCTTTCTAGTGATGCAACTCTCAGTATTCATCGCTCTAATTATAAATAACTCTGACTTTGATACGGCCTCTAATATTATAGTTGAATGGGGACAAATCTTTTGCATGGCCTTTATTTTAAGCTCTTTGGCTATCTTTATTCGTGATTCGAAACCGGCATTTGCGCAATTTCCCATGGCCTATACCGCTTTACCTTTTCTCATTGTTTTTTCTTATTACCTGGTCAAAGATACGTATGCTTTAAAAAATTGGCTGTTGACCATCTACCAAGGAGGAGCAATAACCGTAGCATTGTTAATGTATGCAATCTACTCATACCGTAGAAAAGAATATAATCTTGTATTGGTAAGTGCAGTGCTTTTTCTATTATCGTATTTAACCTTTTGGTATGTTCCCGGTGTCAAAGAAAATTATGCGTGGTTGTGGAAACTATTATTAGGTGCGGGAATAATTACTGCAATACAAGGTTATGAGCATGCTGATGTATCATTGGAATCAGAAGTGCCCGTTGAACAGCATTAAAACCAAATTATTTAATTATGTCTTTAAAATTAGATTCTAAGGCCCCCGATTTCACATTAAAAAATACAGAAGGTGAAGAAATCACTCTTTCTGATTTTCGAAACAGTAAGAATGTTGTTTTGCTATTTTTCCCATTAGCTTTTACCAGCACCTGTACCGAAGAACTTTGTACCACCAGGGATAATATGAAATTTTATGAATCACTTGATGCTAAAGTGATGGGCATCAGTGTCGATAGCTTTTTCACTTTAAAAGAATTTAAGAAGGCAGAAAACCTCAATTTTACCTTACTAAGTGATTTCAATAGAAGAGTAAGCGAACAATATAATTCACTGTATAACGAATTTTTCGGGATGAAGGGTGTGGCTAAGCGTTCGGCTTTTGTCATTGACCAAGAGGGTCTTATAAGACATAAAGAAATTTTAGAAGACGCAGGAAAGCTTCCTGATTTTAAATCCATACAAAATACACTGGCAAATTTTAATTGATTTTTAATTTGGTTTCCCCACTTAACCAATAATATTGGAAACTAAGTTAATGTGAGTTCGACATAATTTTGAGCTCGCTAACCGATACCGAAGATTTATACTTATTATCATACAGAGCTTGGATCTGTCACTATTTTTTGACCGATCAAATCCCGATAGCTTTCGAGACCAACAAGCTGGGACCCAAAAATCGCCGGCGACGAATACCGAACCGGCTCCGCCTGCGCCCGGTCTTCTAATGCCGGATTAGGCTCCTTTCCACAAAAATACTCCCCAAAAGTCCCCCTTGTGGCCACATTCAACAACTCGGGCAAGCTGTGCAAACCGAAGGGGGCCAGGGGGATGACTTATTATTACACTCTTGTAAAAAACACATTTGGTTCCATTATGGATTAAATTCTTATCACGAATTCACGTTAAGTTAATACAAATCAATTAAAGTTCCTGTTTGGTAGGACGGTATAATATCTCGTTTACATCCATATCCTCCGGCTGACTGATAGCAAAAGCAATTGATCGTGCAAATGAACTGGCAGGAATGGCATACTCCTCATAAAAGCCTTTAATTTTGGGTGCAACCTCCGGATCTCCGACGCTTGATGGCAACTCGGTATCCACTGCACCCGGGGAGATGATGGTTGTTCGCAGATTATAAGGTTTAACCTCCTGTCGGAGTCCTTCCGAAATAGTTCGGACAGCATGCTTGGTCGCTGAATACACTACGCTGCCTGGATGAACGGTATGTCCTGCTACGGAAGAAACATTGATAATATGGCCGCTCTTCTGCTCTTTCATATAGGGCAGGGCAGCGGCAATACCGTACAGAACGCCTTTAATGTTGACATCAATGGTCTGATCCCATTCATCGATTCTAAGGTTTTCGAGCGGCGTCTGCGGCATTATCCCAGCGTTATTTAGCATAACGTCGATGCGCCCAAACTCTTCAGCAGCTTGATCAACCAGATTTTTTAGCTGATCGCGTTCTGTAACATCGGTAGTTACAGCAATGGCTCTGCCACCATTATTGTTTATTTCTTCTGCTAGTGATTCAATGCGATCGGTTCGTCGTGCACCCAACGCAACAGCAGCTCCCTGATCGGAAAGATGCCGAGCTGTAATGGTTCCGAAACCACTGCTTGCTCCGGTTATGACTACGATCTTTCCTTCAATGTTATTGTTACTCATATTGGTATATACTTTAGTACTAAATTATAATTCAATTCAATTTTTTTTATTACTGCATCTAAAAATAGAATCCAGAAGTCATGGATAAAGAAATACAAATCATTTGTGTGTTGAATTCCGATTCCTTAATTCTGGATTCCTGATTTGTTATTTCATTGGCAGTACTCAGTGGAAACCAAATAAAAGTTTACAAAATTCAGATATAGACAACTATATTGATACTTCTTTGGGAGTGACAATTAACAATAATACCTAACAACAGTATATTACTCTCTTCATTTCTCTCGAGATGCTGCTTATCGGATTCCTAATAATAGGAATGGTATTAGGAACCTAATAAGGAATTAAGATAACAGGAATAACTTGGTGAATGACATAATATTAGACTAATAAAAGTATGGTAGTTTTAAGGAACCCATTCCATTAATATAGTGATGTTCGATGTGAAGAGATTGAAGTCGAATATTTTCATTATAATGAAGCAAAAAAAATGTGAAGAAAATGAAAAAACAAGATATCCTAAATAAAATAAATGATTTACCTGTTGCTATGCGGGAGCAGCTGGCAGATGAAATTTATCAAGATTTAGATTCTTCCGATTCAAGTTTGAATTCAGATTGGATTGTCGAAGCTAACCACTTGATGAGAAAATTAGAAAATACCCCTCCATCAATTCCAGAAGAATACTTAGAAGAAACAGAAAAAACTCGCGGAGATTTAAAAGAAGACAGCCAAACAGAAACTCTGTGGGACCTTATCGATGAGATTCGTCTACATTGTACTCTCCGGGCCAGAACAAAATCGCCAAAGGAGGAATACATTCCTGGAGATCAGGTATTCGGGGAACTGAAAGAGCGTAGTCAACAACGGGAAAAGTTGCTGGGTGATTTGAAAGTTTCCTCAGGTCCAGTTCCCGATGTAGTAGCTGTGGAACCCCTTGATGATTTTAAACTTCAACTAACTTTTGAGGGAGGTGAGCAACGCATTTTTGATTTAAAACCATATCGCAAAGGGGTCTTTTCTGAGTTGCAGGATCCAGATTATTTTAGTTGGGTACGACTTCACTGGGGAGGGATACGTTGGCCCTATGGTGAGCAATTATATTCAATTATACTTTATCCAAACAGTATTCCTGAAAATTATGGGTGAAAAAGGTAATTAATTAACCCCATCAAATATTAAAGTAGGTGGGGTATTGTTATTTGATAGCTTTGCTGATTTATTCCTATTTTACATAATATAAATTATACGACATAATGTACTATATTGTTGAATGCTTTTACTAAAGGCGTACATTAATTCATGTCAAATATGGTAACTATTGTTAGTTAGCTACTGAAATGAAAATGATCCCATCAATTTGGCGATACATATAAGTACACTAGCTAAAAAACCAAAATCTTTTGATTTATTCGGGCTCCGAGACAAGCATGATTTTAATTATCTCTTCTATCAAGATTGAGATTAAAACCCAAAACCATATTCCCCTCATTTTACAAGCAATCGCATCATGATCACAAGTTCATCGAATCGGATAATTCAATTAACTGGTGAAGAGTTTCACTAAAATATCTGTTCAAGACTAAAAACCAGCATTTAGGCCTGTAAAAAGCCCTTTTAGAAGCTCTAAAGAGGCTTTTATTTCAAATTTTGGTTTTAAGAGCCTTAAGCAGATTTCTTATGGTGTACCATGCCCAAAATAGTATGTTCTGGATTATACAAGACTATTTACCGACAATCTTTATAAAAAATTCATTTTTATAAAGATTTAACGGCTTCATGGAACAAATACATCAACTAACTAGTAATTAAGTGTTAGTTGAAAAGATAAATTCTTTTAATCAATAGAATCTCCCGATGCTTTGGTCAGGGTCCCAAAAACAGGTCATTCTGGACCAATGTGCTAAACCAGACTCACTATCTCTTTGGGAATCTACATATAAGAATTTCGGGTTTTGACCGTTGGGTCAACATGGAACCGGCAAAAATACTTCCAGGCTTGCCTCGGAGATTGTTGGTTCCAAGAAATTCTTTATTTATTAATTTTCATTTTATTGGAATCTGACAAAAAACCCTTTATACTATTAGCCAATCAAGAGTTGTAGGCTAAATCCCATGAAGTAATTAAAAGGGATATCAAATTCAAATAAAATATGGAGATTTATGTCTTCAAATAAACATAAAAGAGTTCCGAGGCTATTTTTTGTATCAATCTTTGTATTATCATTCCATATAGCGCGAAGTCAAACCATCATGCAAAAGTTATCGGCGAATAAACGAACTTCGCATTTCGCCCAATCTCTGATCAAAACTAATCTTAATAACCGGTTAAATGGGCCCGGTCCATATACCATTCTAGCTCCTACCAATAAAGCCTTTGATAAATTGTCAGATTCCCAAAAAGAAGATGATAAGCTACTTTTAAATCATATTTTTACGGGAATGGCCACAGAACGTAGCCTAAAGGCCATGAATGAGGTAACCTGCTTGAGCGGAAAGACCATTAAACTGAAAAAGATAAACGGTGGTAAATCCCTTACCGTAGGTTCCTATGCAATCGTTACTACGAATATCAAGGCAGACAATGGAGTGATCCATATTATCAATGGCGTTATAAAATAAATTATAAGCCACAAATTACTTCTAACTTATTGGGAGATAAAGAAATATCGAATTTGTTTGAACTGGAATTTATAATTTCTCCATCAGCGTGAATGCATATTTTGCTGTCAAAAATAAGGGTTGCCTCCCGAAGCTTTCGACTTGTAACGTGAGGTATTAAATACCCCTTTTTAATAAGGAATAGCGGCAACAGCAATGGCACCAGCCAACGACTTATCGACCGTACAGTCACTAAATTCAATTTTCCATCTTGAACTGAAGCCTCTGGAGCTATCCAAAAAGAACCGCCTTCTACCCTTCCATTTGCGAAAGTCGCCATAATCAGCTTTTTCTCAACCATACGCTCTCCCTTTTTGATTTTAAGAGTAAATGAGTTAAGGCGACGATTGGCGCGCAATGCAGCAATCAGGTAGCGTAATATTGAAGGTAGCCAATCCATTTTATAAGCATATAGATTGGTGAGCCCGTCAAATCCGAAGCCCAGGGAATTAAGGAAGATAAAATCATTGCATCGTCCCACATCCATAGCAATGTTATTGCCCTTAAGCAGAAGTTTAAACGCCTGGCGAAGATCCGTCGGTATTTTCAATGTCTTGCAAAGGTCGTTTCCCGTTCCCAATGGAATGACACCAAGCGTTTTATCTTGCTTAATAAGTTTTGAAGCCACTTCCCGGACCGTACCATCCCCGCCACAAGCTACAACAACATCAAAATTTTCGCTTATCTGTTCCACCAATTCCGTGATATGCTCTTTGGATTCGGAATAGTAAATTTTTGAGCCGGGTAGTTGTTCTACATAGCTAGATAATAATTCGAATTTGGCGTGAGCCTTATTTCCCCGTGCAGCCGGATTATATATAAATGCATACCGTTTCACGAGCGACAGGTCAGATAAGCTGCAAGAATTTCGAGCGTACGGTTAATATCGTCCACAAAAACTCGTTCTCCCTTTTGATGGTAGGGATAAATCGCTGGTTCCAAAGCTACAGAGACAACGGATTTATCGTTATTCTTATTAAATTTCTCCCCGTAATGCAGGTAATCGTTGGTATTATTATCCTCTTTAATCGTAGAATCAACATTTTTTAGAAGCTGTGTCGTTTTCAATGTTTTATTGATCAGTTTTGACGTTGCTTCTAAATCGTTAAGCTCCCAATGTTTAGAATAAAGGGCTATGCCTTGTTCTCCTTTAAATAGTGGAGTTGTATCAATTGTAACTATTTCATCCGGGAATAGGTGCTGTTTCATGCATCGCTCGCTGATGCGGTTAGCTCCCAATCCATGCCGATAGCCCTCTCCACTATTTTTTAATAATTCAGGATGTTCTTTCTTCCCCTTGCTTTCTTCCATCTCAGAGAAGAAAAATAATAGGTTAGGCCAATCATTTTCTGATGCCAATTCGGCCAAACTTAATAAGATTCCCAAGCCAGCCGAGTCGTCCATAGCACCTTCAATATAATCTTTGGTAACATCGACCGGCAAAGAATCGGGAAAGTCCTTTCCATAATGATTTATCTTATCCAAATGCGCTGCCAGTGCCACAGTCGGACCTTCTCTGTCATTACTGATTTTAAAGATGAGACTATTTCCCTCAACTTCTATTTCCCCAGCATTGGGAATGGTATTGAATACCGATCTTACATAAGGATGCAATCGTTCCTCGTAGGTGCTAAATGAAGGTACATGAGCCACATGGGTTATGTGATAGATTGCCTGCTTAATCATGGCTAATTTTCTGTAGTAAATGAAATATTAAACTTCCCATTATCTTCCGGAGCTATCTCAATCTTATCAATAACGGCATTCGTATGTAATGGCGCATAAAGATGAGGGAATTTTTCTCCTGTTTCTTCATCCTCCTCGTATTTAATATTTTCAATCAGTGTAGAAACATCAATAACCAGCAATAAAATTTTATCATATCCCGAGAAAAAACGATTAGCTGTTTCCTCTATTTTATCACCATTTGAACAGTGGATAAACCCTTCTGTATCAAATGATTCTGGCATATACCTACCCTGGTTTTGATGTTTCTTCCATTCTTCCCGGGTTGTTATATGGAATAATATATCGTCGCGCATAAATGAAACGTTTAAACTTTTGTATTAATTAATAGTAGTTGATTTATTTTCTTTCATAAGCTTGCTAAAGCGAAATTATTATACCCGTTCCTAAATCTAAAAGTACCAGGTCTTGCAATGCAGTTTCTAATAAGCCAAATGTAGCAGCGCATCACCTTTATGTACAACAGGCGCATAATTTAATCCGATTATCCGTCCATCATGCGGACCTACGATTTTGAATGATTCACTGCCATAAGGATCTGTAACATATCCCAATACTTGTCGCTTTTTAACCTTATCCCCCAATGATATTTTAGGCTGAAAAAGGCCGGCATATTTAGCCCGAATCCACGTGCTTTTAGCATATACATCAGTTTTGTAATCCGGCTCAGGAGCCTCTTGTTTCATCCCTAAATATTGCATCATTCGCAAAGTCCCATCAATGCCTTCCTGAATGCCCAGCTCATCAAAACGTGTTGATTCACCTGTCTCGAAAACTAATATAGATTTTCCTTTTTTGTGTGCCGACTTTCGAAAGGATTTATCTATAAGTGGAGAATCGACAATAATAGGAGGCGCAAAAGCTTTGGCTAGTTCTTTATTTTCTTCAATATCGAGTGTACACCGGATCTGCGGATAATTGGAACGTGCCGACCCACCTGTGTGAAAGTCGATCCCGTAATCTATCTGGGGAATAATTTCGTTCGTCAATTTATAAGCCAGTAATTTTGCTAATGATCCTCCTTTTATTCCGGGGAAGCTCCGGTTAATATCTTTGCCATCAGGTAACCCGCGTACATTTTGGATAAACCCGTAAACATTAACCAGAGGCAGAGCAATCACGCTGCCCTTCTCAGGCATAAGCATTTCTTTAACAATCATGCGACGGACAATTTCGATGCCATTCAGCTCATCCCCATGTAATCCGCCGGTTAGCAGAAGTACGGGACCCTCTTTTTTAGCCCGGAATACATGAACGGGTAAATCAATATCCGTATAAGTAGGAAGTCGGGCGATATTGAACTGAATTTCTTTCTGCTCCCCGGCTTCAATTTTATACTTGTTAATCGTAATCGTTTCAGGCATTTCGAATCAAGTTATGCCGCTTACGGGGATTGTTTTGGGTTTCTATCGCTTTCCGTTCAACAAAAGAAATGATCTTACCAGCGATATTTTTGCCCGTAGCCGATTCAATGCCTTCAAGTCCGGGAGAGGAGTTTATCTCGAGCACCAGCGGACCTCTTTCGGATTGAAGCATATCAACGCCGGCAACCGAGAGCCCCATAGCTTTGGTAGCAATAAGCGCCGCCCGGCGTTCAGCTTTGCTTAATTTTATCAGCTCTCCACTTCCCCCACGATGGATATTAGATCGGAATTCGCCCTCTACCCCTTTGCGCTTCATAGCCCCGACTACTTTACCATCCACCACAAAAGCACGTATATCCTCTCCCTTGGCCTCTTCGATAAATTCCTGGACTATTACCCTGGCTTTCATACTGTGAAATGCCTGAATAATTGATTCGGCAGCTTTAAACGTTGGAGCCAGTACTACGCCCACGCCCTGTGTACCTTCCAGTAGTTTTACAATCAGCGGTGGCCCTCCAACCGACTCAATAATCTTACGTACTTCGGTAGAATAATTCGTAAAGACCGTTTTAGGCATACCAACTCCGGCACGAGCCATGATTTGCAGGCTCCGTAGTTTATCTCTTGATCGTACCAGTGCCTGAGATTCCACGACCGTAAATATTTTCATCATTTCGAACTGACGAACCACTGCTGAACCGTAAAACGTAACAGAAGCACCAATCCTGGGAATAACAGCATCCACACCTTGCACTTTTGTGCCACGGTAATAAATACAGGGATTATCTTCTTCGCTTACTATATCACATTTAAGATGATCTAACACCGTCGCCGTATGTCCGGCATCTTCAATAGCTTCAACCAAGCGAGAGGTAGAATACAATTTTGAATTTCTGGAGAGTACAACTATGTGCATGAAATTTATTTGGTTGTTTCTTGAGCTTGTATTTTAGTAGTATATTTTTGAGAAACGTCAACCAAAAAGCGATTGGTTAGCAACTTTCGACCAAGCAACACCGGGTAACGCATCTCAGAACGATCGGTTAGCGAGAGTTGAGCCGTAAATATTGAATCAAATATTTTCACTTTTGTTTTTACAATAAATCGTTCCTCTCTTAATCCATTAGAACTCTTTATCGTTTTCTTTCGAAAAATAGGCCATTTAAAAAGTATGTCATTATAAGTTTCGTGGGATGGATCCAACAAGTTAAACTTCACATATTCCTTGTCATTTTCCTCATACAACTGGATATGATGACAATGTAAGCTCGAGGTATAGGCGCCAGTATCCACCTTGGCATCGATATCCCGAAGATCCCACTCCGGAAAATCAATGCTTTCGATACGTCCTATAATCTTCAGTTTACGATTCCTTTTGGTCATATATCAAAATACAACTACTTTTAATCAATAGAATTCCCCGATACTCTGCGCCGGGATCAAAATAACAGAATTTCGGGTTTTTACCGTCGCGTCAAAATGGAACCAGCAAAATACTTTGCAGGTTTGCCTCGGAGATTGTTGGTTCCAAGAAATTCTTTATTGATACTTAAGTATACAGTTTATTAAGCTTTGTATCAGGTATCAAAAATAATACTGACATCATTGAGGAATCGCATAATGCTTTCTCAAAATTTAATATCTTGACTCCTGTAAGACCTAAATCTAAATTCTATCCAAAAGTATGACTATCCATTTGAAGAAAAATGCAACTAAGATACCATTTTTTCTAATTATTGCCTTTCTTTTTTCTGCCTGTAGTTCATCCTCAGTACTTCGGAACCCAACCACTAGTGCAACATTGTGGACCCAAAATGCAGCCGAATACAAAGCCTTGACTACTTCTATTTATCATACGGCGCTCTCAAACCTGGGGATGGCCCTGGAGGATTCCTACTGGACTGCTTATGCCAAGCAAGAAAACAAAAATATCAGAAAGCGACCGCCAGCCGTCGTTTTGGATGTGGATGAAACCATACTTGATAATTCTCCTTTTCAAGCGCGTATGATTAAGCAGAATAAAAACTTTGATCCCAAACAATGGAATAAATGGGTTATGGAAGCCAAGGCCGAAGCCGTGCCCGGAGCATTGGAATTCACCCAGAAGGCTGCTCAAAAAGGAATCACCGTATTTTATGTAACGAATCGAGACGTTAGCGTTGAGGAAGGTACGCGCAAAAACCTGCAGAAATTAGGCTTCCCCCTTTCTGAGAAAGACGATCATATCCTCAGTGAAAACGAAAAACCAAACTGGACCTCAGCAAAAACGAATCGACGAGCCTACATAGCTTCCCGGTACCGCATATTGATGTTTTTCGGGGATAATTTGAATGACTTTGTATCGGCAGAAAATATCTCTCAAAAAGAACGCTATCAATTGGTAGAAACCAATACAAAGAAATGGGGACGCAAGTGGTACCTGTTACCGAATCCGGTTTATGGCTCTTGGGAATCAGCTCTGTATGATTTCAATAAGTCGTTATCAAAAAGCCAGATTGACAGCGTCAAAAAAGCGAAGTTAAATACCAAAAAGAATCAGGATATGTAAGAAATGAAAATTAAGGCTGGAATAGCTACAATTTTAGTATTATTGGTTATCAACATTAAGATATCAAGAGCCCAGTTACAAAAGCGCCCATATGTTGGTGAGATACCGCGGCAGAGCGTTTATCTGGAAGTCGGCGGTAACGCCCTCATCTATTCTTTGAATTACGATGTCGCATTTCGCAATAACTGGGGATTCCGTTTAGGTGGCAGCTATTACCCGGCTTCAGCCAATGACGGCGTCTTTTATACCTCATCTGTTGGTTCAACGGCCTTCTTAGGTTTGGTGATGGGGCTCCGCTTTTTTGGTCAAACTCCCAATCAACTGGAGACGGGAGTAGGTTTTTTATTTGGTTCAATAGATGAACCTCAAAAATGGCATACTATTAAACCTCCGGGCCTCACATTTACCTTTGGCTATCGATATTACCCTGTTGATCCTAATAATGTGACTTTTAAAATAGCTTTTACGCCTGTTATTAATGGATCGGGATTCCATCCTATTTTTGGAATAAGTTTAGGCATCACCCTTACGCCCGAGGGCAAAACGACCTTCATCCCCTAGTTTTCCTGATCTCCAATCGTTATTTTAAGCCGCTCAAATTGATAGACAAGAAATTTTTTAATTTTATTTAGATCAATTCTATCATAATTATTATATTTTAGATCTAATCTAAATTAATAGCTGATGTGCTTTCATGAAATCAAAAATATTGTTACTGCTATTCGTTGGATTTATCTGCAATGGAGGTCAGGTAAAAGCCCAAAATACCAACAGCCACAAGGAGTTACGTTCGCTTATTAATCTTTTGGATTATATTGGGAAAGATTATCCCAATGCTGTAAAAGACGGCAATATTGTTAGTACCAGCGAATACCAGGAAATGCTTGATTTCAGCAACCAGATAAAAAAATTACATGCTCAAATAAGCAAAGATCTGGGAAACAAAGAATTTAAATCATTAACAGATTCTATTGGTCAGCTTAAAAAAGCTGTTGAGAAAAAAGCCTCTAATGAGGTAATCGCAAGCCGGGCTTCTGGCATTCAGCAGCGAATACTGAAACTTAATTTAATAACTATTACTCCCTCTTCATGGCCCGATCTTCAACATGGCAAGCAAATTTTCGCTAACGCCTGTCAATCATGTCACGGAAAGTCTGGTCTTGGGGATGGTTCGCTCGCAAAAGATTTAAATCCACCGCCCTCCAATTTTCACGATTCTACTCTTGCCGCCAACCTCTCTCCCCTTCAAGCGTATAATACCATCAAACTGGGGATTCAGGGAACCGGAATGCAGGCGTTTAACGAACTGTCGGATAAGGAAGCCTGGGATGTCGCATTTTACATAAATAGTTTAAGATACGATACAAATATATCAACGGGCAAAGAGCGAAAAATAAAACATACGCTTCAGGATACGCTTGAACTTCGAAATTTGGCTACTTGGAAAAACAAACAATGGATGGCTTTTTTCGATAAGAGAAACATTGATAAGGCGGCGGGACTTTCGGTATTACGGTCGATGAATGAATCTGACCGCCCAACAAAAGAGAATAAATTGGCCAGAGCCATTACTCTCCTGAATTCGGCGACCGAGGCTTATAAAGGCAACCAAAAGGACAAAGCCCAAACCCTGGCACTGAATGCCTACTTGCACGGCGTGGAACCAATGGAGAACCAAATCAAAGCCTCAAATCCTTCCCTGGTTCCCGAGATAGAAAATAAGATGATCGAGGTTCGATCTGCCATCAAGCAAAGCAAATCCCTTCAGACATTAAATCAGAAGGTGGAAGCGGCTACACTTTCTATTCAGCAAGCCCAAAGCTTGTTAAATAATCAGGATTATTCTTTTTGGTTCACTTTTATGATGGCAGGTTCCATCTTGCTACGTGAAGGGCTGGAAGCGGTGTTGATCATTTTGGTTATTATTAGTGTTTTAAAATCGATGGGCGCCAACCGCTCGTTAAAATTTGTCCACGGCGGTTGGATAATTGCACTCTTCTTAGGCATTATAAGCTGGTTTTTTGCCGAGTCACTTATTCAAATGAGCTCACTCCAGCGCGAAATGATGGAAGGAATTGGCTCACTTATTGCAGTTGGCATGCTGCTTTATATTGGATTCTGGCTGCATAATAAAACCCATGCTTCACAGTGGACCAAATTTGTGAAGGAGAAAATTACCCGCCTGGTAGATGAAAAAAATCAATGGGGACTTGCATTCCTCGCTTTTGTGGTTGTATTCCGCGAGGCTTTTGAATCAGTCATTTTCTTATCCTCCATCAGTATTAAATCTACTGCTGTTGGAGATTCAGGCATTCTTGCGGGTTCAGTTAGTGCCCTGCTCCTAGTTTTCTTGTTGGCCTTTGTGATTATCAAATTTTCAAAACGCCTTCCCATACAATCGGTATTCAAGTATTCGGCATTTATCATGGCCCTACTTGCAGTGATATTGGCTGGCAAGGGAATTCATGAATTTCAGGAAGCCGGATATCTCAGTATTTATAGTCTGTCCCACCTGCCTGATTTACCCATATTAGGCCTCTATCCTACGCTGTTCACCATCATTGCCCAGGCGATAATCGCCATGTCGATCGTTGCTCTTTGGCAGTACAGCAAGCGTTTGGCTGTATCCCAAAACTAAAAGCACTCCGGAATAGAATATCACAAACGATATTCCAATAACTCCCAGAGTGCTTGAAACAACGAACAGTTAATTTGAAGTTTTACTTCAACTAACTATTAGGCCTCAGTTTTGCCATTCGATTTTTTCTCACGAATAAGCATTACCCCTAAAGCAACAGCCAGAAGTACGCTCGCGCCCAAGAGATAAACCATAATATTATTTGAGCTATTCGGTTGCGCGTTTTCAGCCCACATATCAACCTTGCCGTTAATAGCGGACATTTGATCGCGTGTTAACAGACCGGCATTTACAAAACTATCAGACCACTGGACTTCAACTCTATTCCAGAATTGCTGAAATCTCTTAAAATCTTTATAAGCGGCTTTAGAGTTACCCTCTTTGCTTTTCTTGATCTTGCTGCCGAGGTAAGAATTTACGGCCGAATAAAACTCTTGTCCGTTTGAAAAGTCATTAATTTCAATACCACTGGCTTTAAGCGTATCGTGTAACGCAGCTAGTGTTTGATTGCTCAATTCCTGATTCCATTCAGAAATGTTTTTGTTTATATCAGCAGCCAGCTGGTCGGCATTTTTACCGTTGTAAACTTCCTTAAATCTGGCTCCCAACCGATTCCACATATTCTGAAATTGATGTTGTACTTCACTCATCCGCATGTAATCCTGCAGACGCAGGTCATCACCATTTTTTTGAAGTGTTTGGAGATTCGCCTGGGTGATTTTATGAATCATTTCTAATGCATCACCATTGGATTTCAAGTGGCCTTTTTGATCAACCTTTTCAAGATTCTGCATCTTTGCCAAATCCATCTTTTGATACGTTGAGCCCATCGAATCGATGAAAGCCAGAATTAAATCATCTCTTTTTTCCAAGCTTTTCCGATAATTCCGCACAAGAGCCGACAATCTCTTCTCGCTCTTAACCGACTTCTGCATGGCACGTTTCAATGAATCGGAATGCTGACGAATTTGTTCAAAACTATCTTGGTAAGTAGTCAATTGATTTTGCAAATTGCTCATCTTTTGGCCCTGCTGTTTGATCGTGCGTAACCGATCCAGCGTTCGTACCGATGATTCCCTCAGCTTGTCCATCTTTTGAGCGTAGGTCTCTGGATAAAGTGCCTTATTGAGTAAGTTGTAATGATCATGATACTTACGATCCAGCACTTTAATGGAATCCATCAGTGCTTTAACATTCGCAGGCGAAGAAGCATCATCTAACTCATTTTGATAATGTTTATACTGCGTTTTAAACGATTTTTGTATTTCGTAATCCGACTGCGTGTTTTGAGCAAACGAAACCGACGATATAAAAAGTAAAACCAGACTAATTATTGATATTCGTGTATTCATAATTATTTCCCTTCATTCTTTGCCATTTGATTTTGCTCCTTTTTGATACCATTTGGCTTTAATTGCCAGCTTTCCCCATTGTTTCTATTTAGTAATTGTATATAAGAAGAACGCTGATTAAAGGCCGGCTTGGGAATTCCACTATCTGAAATCTTAATTTTATTTTCCAATTCCAGTTTATTTTTTTCCGGAGCCATGACATATACGTTCTTAAAATCAGGTGCTGTAATATAATAGTACCCTTCAGATCCACGGATATATCTAACCTGACGTACTGTAACAGAAGAAGTGTCTTGGGTTTCCATATATTGCAATGGCTTAACGTTGAATTTCAGCCCATGCTGTACATCTTCTACCATCCCCTGATCATTGGGGACTAATACAGACTCAATAGATTGGGAGTAGTCAACCTTGCTGATAACCATTGATTGTTTGCAGCCGACGAGTCCGAGAGCCGACACAAACATCAAAATAGTAACCTTTTGCACAAATGATTTCATGATACTGCTTTTTAATTACGATTAACTGTACATCGGAAGTTGTACAGTTAATTATAGACAGCATCATAAAATTTGTTCCTAGATTATTGATTTAAAGGGAGATAAGTACTTCTACCGGAACATCTTTAGTGAGATTATTCTTTCCGTCTAACGCCTTTAATTCTACAATAAAAGAGTAGCCAACGACTTCTCCGCCCATTTTTTCTACCAGTTGGGTAGCAGCTTTGGCTGATCCCCCCGTGGCAATTAAATCGTCGTGAATTAAAACACGAGCTCCTTTATTAAAAGCATCCTTGTGCATCTCGATGGTATCTTCTCCATATTCGAGTGCATAGGTAGCTGATATGGTCGCTGCGGGTAATTTCCCGGGTTTGCGGATGGGAATAAAACCTGCATGGAGATCCTGAGCTAAATTGGTCCCGAATAAAAATCCCCGGGATTCCAGACCGATGACGTAATCTATCTGTTTGTGTCGGAATGGACGGGCCAGTACTTGAGAGGTGAGCTCCAGCGTATCCGGATTGCTTAATAAAGGCGTTATATCTTTAAACTGAATGCCGGGGTTGGGGAAATCCGGAATATTGCGAATATTTTCTTTAAGCAGTACAATTATTTGTTGTTTAACCTCGTCCATATACCCTATTTTGTGGTTTAAATTCGAAGTGATAATAGCTATTTGAAATACAAGGAAGCAAATTATAATGAATACAAATATACCGGGTACACAAGAACATCTCAGATATATGCAAAAGGCCTACTTACTGGCCGAACAGGCTTATGAGGAGAAGGAGATACCGGTTGGTGCTATTATCGTACACAACGATCGAATTATTGGAAAGGGATACAATCAAACGGAACGGCTAGAAGATCCCACGGCACATGCCGAAATGATCGCTATATCTGCCGCGTGCGCTACCCTTGAGTCGAAATACCTGCAAAACTGCACGATGTATGTAACTTTGGAGCCCTGTCCTATGTGTGCAGGCGCATTGGTGTGGTCTAAAATTGATACGCTTGTTTTTGGTGCCTGGGATGCTAAAGCAGGAAGTTGTGGTAGTATTTTTAATCTCTCATCAAACGATAAATTAAATCACCAAATCGATGTTATACAAGGGGTTATGGAGGCTGACTGTGAGTGGATTCTAAAACGATTTTTTAAAGAACAACGAGCCAGTGGAAATGGGCAAACACATCGGTTAAATTAAGCACGAATTACCTCGAATATTATTGACCAACTAACTATAAGAGCTGATAAGCTGTATCATCTGCTCTATATCATTTGGCATCCTTCACACATCGAAAACCCACCGTAGCATTACGTTCGAAGCCGGGCGACAGTCGCACCCATATTTGTCGATAGGTCAACTTTCGGGGGCCGCCCTCTACGTACCACCAGCTGGAGGTCGGTTTGTAATAACCTCCTCCTTTGAGCATCACATAACTGTATGAGCCACTATTATACAGGTCATTCATCATCTCCCAGACCGAACCCACCAAATCCTCCAGTCCGTATGGATTGGCGCCCTTGGGGTACGATCCCACCGGATCAAGCGTGCCATTTCCGGGGTTTGTCAGTGTGGAGTCAATTTCTTTATAAGATCTCGTTTTCAAAGTCCCTGTTATCCTTTTCTGACTCTCTTTCACATTTTGGCTACTTCCCCAGGGCCAACTTAGCTCTTTAGGCGTTTGTGCTGCATACTGCCATTCTTCTTCCGTAGGCAATCTTTTCCCCGCCCATTGGGCATACGCTTTTGCATCCTCATAGCTGACATAGGTAACCGGCAATTGCTCTTTACCTTCAGAAATTTGCCGACCATTCCAGTTTTTTAAAAAATTCTTGGGATTATCCGGCTTATAACCGGTGGCGTCCAGGAAGGTTTTGAATTGTGCGTTGGTAACCGGATGCTTATCCATGTAGAAAGTCGGCACGCTTACTTCTTTGGGATATTCTTTTGTTGGATATGGAATAAACTGATCGCCCTGGGTCACTTTCATAGTAAAATGGCCAGCCGGGATTTTAATCATGCCTTTGGGGTTTTTGGTTGCCGGTTTGGTTTTGTGGGATGCGCTGACCAGCCTTGGTTCGCCCGGCGCAAGCCTTACTATACGTTCATCCAAAAGCTTATCACCATCGAAAGATTGTACAACAAATTTGCCTTGGAACCGACCGAAATGATCAGCCAGACTTATCGTCTTTTGATCAGTACCAAAAACTATTGGATTCTTATCGTAATCCGGTCGCCCGGCCCAAATCTTAATGGAATCCCCTCTAGAAGCACTGAATGCAAGATTATCTCCACTGCGTTTTACATTGAGTACCTTAGAAAACTTGGCAATAGCACCCACAGCTCCTTCATTATTACTATCCAACCACTTTTTGTTAAAAGCTCCTAAATCCACAGGAGCATAATAATTGCCGAATAGGGTATCGGGCTCAATTTCTTTATGGTTCCACAAATCAACGAAATGATGTCCCCTTTCCGGTTGGATCCGGAACAGCGAGCCCTGGTAACCTTCAGGGACAATACTGAAAATCGTATAAATGGTTTTATCATCCTTCGGCCATTTATTAACGTAGATGCTGTCTCTTTGCGTTGGAATCAATGGGATATAATTCAGAGACAGGAAATTATCGGTATCCTCCCTGAGAATGCGCGTGGTTCTTCCCAAATATTGGTATTCCTGCTCCACATACGGAGGGAGACCCGGACGAAATACGTTGAACTCAGTACCATATCCGTTGAAAAAAGCCAGCGATAATTCCCGTCGAATGGGTTCTTTATATAGCTCAGTAACCCGAAAAATGGCAAAATTAGGTTTGATAAATTTGTTCAGGTTAAGCAGCGGAGGATAATACAAAGCGTTATGCACTCGTCCGGCTACGATGCCCTGCATATCCTTCGGCACGGCCATGCCCTCGCTATACATCACTACCCCGCTTCGAACGCTGTCAGCTGCGTGCTGCAACTTCTTATTGGAGCTGCCCCGGGTATCCAGCACCACGCCGTCGGCACCAATCTTGTCAATAAGCGTAGCCATTCCTTTCATTGGATTTTCATAGCGCGTACTTTTGTCCCACGGATTGTAGGAGATGAAGTACATGGTTCCCAAGGAACGAGCTTTTCCTGCCAGCTGACGCTGTTTTTGCAAGCCACCGGGCAAGTCGCGATACATATCCCACTGGTTGCGCTGATCCAGTCCCAGCACTGGCCAGGTCGGCCAAACGCCAAATACATCATCGCCTCCGTACAAATGCTGTGTCTTCTTAAGAAACCTCTCCATCTTATACTCACCGCTGGATCGATCATAAAAATAGTGTTGGTTCCAGGCCATTACTAAGTGAATTACATAGCTGTGACGAATCCATTTGAGATCCTCACGCTGGAATATGTGATTGTCAAAATCTTTGACATCATACAAATAGCGTTTTTGAAATATCAGGCGCAGCCCCTCTTGCCAGTGGCCGGCATATAAATCGGCGTAAAAATTGTAGGTAACCGTGCCGCCGGGTGCCAGTTTTGTGACAAAGCGATGAATTTCCGTTTTATTCTTATCCCAGGAATCACGCCGCACTAAGGAACAAACCGAGCGATTCCCTTTAAGCGGGATATCCGAGTATCCCAGCTCCCAAGCGTTGTCGGGCACAATCACGTTAACCGGTTGGTAATCCGGTCGGAATAAGTATGTGCGAGACAAGGGATTATTCCCTTTGCCGGTGATGTACAAATGGCTTGAGGATTGCCCAAATGGCACAACATTTGAGATGCTGAGAGTGTCTTCAGATATATTTTTAAAAACCAGCTGCCCTTTCCATCCAGGCTCAAAATCCGCATCCTCAGAGAAATGAACCTGCACTCGATCGTTAAATTTATAGAAATAGCCTTTAGTTAAATTGGCATTTGAGCTGCTTTCCACTGTATCATTCAGTTTAAATGAGAAAAACGGCATTCTTTCGGTGGGGATTAGACGCAAGTTCTCGGAATCGCGGAATTGAGTGACTTCCCCATTCTCATTTATATTCACCTTGGTCAGTGCTTGTGCCCTAATTTGATAGAAACTAGGCATCAGCAGCAAGAACGTAATAGCTGCCAGAACAAGCGGATAATTTTGAGTTGCAGATCTGAGCCGCACGGAGTTAAAATTTTTATCCATCAAAACGATTTTGAATTAGTTTCGAAAAAAGTCGATATAATCTAAGCCGAAGAATCCTTTATCCTGAACCTTATTTTTGTTTTTGATCTTGACCCGGATCTCGTTTTCTCCCTTGTTAAGCTGAACGTTGCCTAAATTCACCTTACGGGTATCAACTTTATCATTATATCCGTTGAACGAATCCAACACAATTTTTCCGTTTACATAAACTTGGACCGTTCCATAATCCGGGGCAACTACAAACTGCGCCGTTGCATTGAAAATGCCTGCTCGATTCGAGATAAAACGAGCTTTCAGCACATCGCCTGCCTCTCCTTTCCGCCACCAGAGCTGTTTATGATTGCTTAATTCTGGCTTATCTAAGTATTGAAAACTTATGGCACCGCGGGAATAGGAATCAATTATCATATTTTCGCCTTCAATCCGTCCGTTTTTCATTACCGGGGATATAATATCCCTGCGTTTCAACGCTACTTTTTTTTGGGCCTCATTTGGCCGAGGATCAGTCAGTGACTTTCCGCCCGGCTTCAGATAATAAAAAGTGGTGGGGGCATAATCTATTTTTGTGCTGACCCAGTGCCACATCTCCATATCAAACTTCAGGCTCTTTTGGAACGGGATAGCATCCAGTGATCGAAATCGCATATTAATCGTATAACCGGGCTTGATATTGCCGCTGCCATCCGGTTCGGAAATAAAAGGATGATTCGTAAATACTTCCGGGCGCACCCAGGCATATCCATAATAGTCCTCACTTCCCGTACCAAAATGAGAAGGGAAATCTTCACTGTCGATATAGATTTTTTCATCCCCTTCGCCCCACCAGGCAAAAGAGGTATTGAAGAGCGTCAGTGCATCCCCAATATAGACGCCTTTACCTTCTAAGGTAGTGTAATTTATATCAAAAGGATGTCCATGCCCTTCCATATCTTTGCGCTCCCCGGTATATAAATCGGAATATTGGTGCCAGGAAGCGCCAAAATGCATGCTGGAATCGTTCCACTTCCAATCGGAATAAGTAACTTCAGCTTTTTCCAGGGATATATTTTGATCCCCAATATTTTTAAGCGTAATGGTCGCCTTCCTTTGAAAAGGCATAACCCAGTAGGCTTTCAGCTCCCCGCATTCGGTAACCGTGGTGTACCAGGTATCAGATTTACGGTATTGATAGCCCGTTCCGAAAAAGTCGCCAACCGGGCTCCACACTGTCTGTTGGTCGTCAAAACTAATTTTTAGGATAGTAGATCGCAGAGCCTGTTTCTCATTTTGTGCATCCAGTTGCAAGTCAAGACGGCGGATAGCGGCAGGACCACCAACCATATAACTAACCGAATCACCGGGAGCGATAGGCTGTGCAAAAGAACCGGTATTGGTATGCCGTTGACGCAGCTCATAATCTTTTGCCCGGTACATTAGTTTTTCCTGGACCCGCCGCAAAAGTGTTTTATTCTTGTCAATTTCATTGAGTGAGAACGTTTTAACCCTAGTGCCTGATTCATAATCACGATATCCAATATTGTAATAAACACTTTCGCCGCCAGTTTTAGCCCCAAAATCTTTGATGTATTGACTCTGGTAGGTAATCTTACAATGTTTGCCAAAAGGCAACGGCAGGTATAAATCATGTCCCCTGAATTTATACTTGGTTTTTGGGGATACCGAAGTAGAAAGCGGTTTACCCACGAGCACACCACCGCTTAGGATATCAAAGGCTTTACCTTCTATGGTTGGCTTCTTCTCCCCATCGAAATATATGCGAAGGGTGCCCTGACCGGCTCCTTTTCCACCAAAGGTCATCCAGAAGCGGACAATAGCGCCGGGACCATCGGTATCCATCATCACATATTCTTTATGTCTGTTACGATTCTCTACACGGATAAACTGGGTACGGTCCCAGTTGGCGAACCAGCTGCTGGTATCCGGCTTGACCGAATTTCGATCGTAACTGCTAAACTGACGAGTGGTGTAATATGGATCGGGATAACGGGCCAAGGCGTCACGGTTAACCATCTCATGCAACAGACTTGGAAAACTTACTGTGTCTTCGGCGGCATATTGGGCTTTAGCCGGGAGGACATTACCTAAAAGCAATAATAAGGTGAAAAAAAGATAATCAATAGGCTTCATATAGGTTATTTGGGTTGCGTGCAAATATAAAATATCGTTTATCCACGTCCTTACAAATCCACCTTATTTTACCCTTAGGATGTTTCTTTATAATGGATCAGCGGCAAATCTTTTAAAAGCTGGGCGCTGTCTTCGGGCGTAATATCTCTCTGGGGATTCCCCAACATCTCGTAGCCTACCCGGAATTTCTTAACCGTCGCCGAACGCAGGAGCGGCGGGTAAAAATGCATGTGAAAATGCCACTGTGGATAATCTACGCCATCCGTCGGGGCTGGGTGAAAGCCGGCCGAGTACGGAAATGAGACGTCAAACACATTGTCATATTTTACGGTAATCTTCTTAACGATGTCGGCCAGTCCGTCCTTTTCTCCCTCTGTCATGTCAGTAAAACGCGAGAAAGGTCGCTTGCTCACCAGCAATGTTTCAAACGGCCAGAACGCCCAGTAAGGCACCAAAACAACAAAATGGTCATTCTGCACAACCACCCGTTCCTCCAACCCTAATTCGAGATCCAAATAATCTTGAAGCAATGTTTTTTCATGCTTCTCAAAATATTGCGTCTGCTGATTTAGCTCTTTGGATGGCTCGTCGGGGATGGTCTCCTGGGCCCATATTTGTCCGTGCGGATGGGGATTACTGCATCCCATAATTTCGCCCTTATTCTCAAAAATCTGCACGTAGTTGATATACGGACGTTCGCCCAACTCACGATATTCCTTAACCCAGAGATCTACCACTTCCCGAATCTGAGAAAGCTCCATCTCAGGCAGCGTTAAATCATGACGAGGCGAAAAACAGATCACCCGGCATATCCCCTTTTCTCCCTTGGCTACCAGCAAATCGCTGTTATTCAAAGTTTCCGAGGGTGTATCCGGTTTTAGGGCACTGAAATCATTCGTGAAGACAAACGTACTTTCGTAATCAGGGTTCTGGGCATCACCTGCGCGATCATTACCGGGACAAAGATAACATCCCGGATCGTATTTGGGCTTTTTCTGGGAAGGCGTTTCTTCCTCTTTGCCCTGCCAGGGGCGTTTGGCGCGGTGCGGAGAAACCTGTATCCACTCTCCGGTTAAAGGATTTAATCTACGATGCGGATGATTGGATAAATCAAGACTCATAATACTAATTCGTTTCAGCTTTTTCAGATTTAAGCAGATGAGTACCGCCTGACACTTTTGTCGTATAGACCTTTAGCTGGCGTTCGGTTTTTTCAGAATAAACCTGGGTAATTTGCTCTGTAAAAGACGCTAGCTTATCTTTTTCAACAAGATTGATGGTACAGCCTCCAAAACCGCCGCCCATCATTCGCGCACCCATAACTCCACCGATATCCCGGACAGCATCGACTAAAATATCCAGCTCTTTGCAACTCACTTCATATTCATCGCGAAGTCCCTTGTGTGATGCATACATACGCTGCCCAAAGCTTTCCAGATCGTTATTTTGAAGATCTTCACAGGCTTGTAGTACCCGTTGGTTCTCTTCGACAACATATTTACAGCGCTTGAATACAAGCGGATCCATGTCTGTTCGATGGGCATGAAGCAAATCCAGTGTAACATCACGGAGATTGACGATATCAGGCTTAAATTCTTGTAAAGTTGTAACTCCTTGTTCGCATTGTTTGCGACGCACATTATATGCCGACGAAGCAAGTTCACGCCGAACCTGTGTATCACACAATACGATACGAATATCGCTAAATTTGAAAGGATAAAATTCGTATTTCAGCGACCTGCAGTCCAGCTTCATGGCATAATTTTCTTTGCCATTGAGGCTAATGAATTGATCCATGATACCACATTGGACCCCTACAAATTTATTTTCAGCTTCCTGAGCTATTTGAGCCATTTCAACCGGAGGAATATCCCAATCAAACATTTGAGATAATCCGAACAGGACACCGCCTTCCAGGGCCGCCGAAGAAGATAACCCTGCTCCTATGGGAACGTTACCACCGAAGACACAATCAAAGCCACTTTGGCTATCATAGCCGTGCTTACGCAATCGATCGACTACGCCTAACAAATAATCCGGCCACCTTTTTTCGGATTTTTGTAGAGGTTCCGAAATATTGGTCTCAAAGGCTTCCTGTTTATCAATGGCATAGAATCTAAAACTATCACTGTTATTCGGTGCCATCGCCAGAAAAATGCTTTTATTGATGGCAGCCGGAAGCACAAACCCATCATTATAATCGGTATGTTCTCCAATCAGGTTTACTCTGCCCGGCGATTGTACTAAAATGCCTTCCTTGTTAAAAAGAGATTTAAATTTACTACTTACTTTTTCTGCTATTTGATTCATCGTTGATTACTAGCTTTCTACTGTTACTCCTTTGAATGCCCATAATAGAATCCCTCCAAATACACACATTATAGCTCCCCACCATACGTCAGGATGCAGACTATACATTTCTGCCGGGTCTTTGGGTGGATAGGCTGCATAATACAGTCCGGATCCTAAAATTATAATACCAATGATGAGCATCAGCAATCCTACAAAATGCCAGATCGTTTTCATTCCCTTTGGTTTCTGTTCTTCAGACATAAAAAATCCTCCTTTTCATTACCAGAAATAAATATTTAATAGTATTAGTACAATGGCAGACAAAATAGCGTAGAAACCGGGCTTCCTATAAAATGGTAAATGGGAAGTATCGGCTTCTTCTGTTAAACCTTTGACCAGCCCTACCAGCTCTTCTTTGGGTTTCTTCTTGGTAAACAAGCTAATGACAATGGTTACAACAAAGCAGATCAGCCAAGCCCACCAGGCTCTCCAAAAATTAGCAGCCATATCACTGGCTACATGCGAAAACGTAATAGAACTCTTTGCAACCCAGTGAAATTTGACTGCCATATACATACCAAATGAGGATCCCATTCCTGCAATGAGTCCCCAAAAAGCACCGGTCGGCGTAATCCAGGTAACAAACATCCCCAGTAACATGGTTGCAAAAAGTGGTGCATTAACCCACGAGAAGATAGCTTGCATATAGTCCATAATGGTTGGCATGCTCATGGCCCAATAGGCGGTTACAATACTAATCAAAATACCGACAATGGTTGCAACCCGTCCCATCCACAGCAGGTGCTCGTCAGTAGCATCCGGCTTGATTACTGACTGGTAAATGTCGTAAGTCCAAACGGTATTAAAAGCACTGATATTGCCAGCCTGCCCCGCCATAAATCCGGCCAAAAGTGCGGTAACCCCCAAACCAATTAGACCATTGGGATAATATCTTTTTAGCAGCATGGGTAAGGCGGAATCATAATTTATCGATCCGTCGGCAGCATGTAAGAGGTGGAATCCACTACCCGGATCGTGAGCCAGTACATAGGCAATAAGGCCGCCCAAAACCACAATAAACGGAAGTGCCATCTTAAAAAACGAAGCGACTATTGGAGTCATTCGGGCTGAACGAATATCCTTTGCAGAAAAAGCCCTTTGAATAACCAGGAAGTCGGTCGTCCAATAACCGAACGACAGAACAAAGCCTAGTCCCATCACAATACCGCCCCATGTTACCATCATGCCATTTTGAGCAGGATTTCCAGAGGTGGACCAGAGTGTATTAAAAGTATCTGGCACTCTATGCAAAATTTCAGATACAGAGCCAATATCAACGACCCCTAGAATTACGACAAGGAATAGTCCAAACCAGATCAGGAAAAACTGCAGGATCTCAGTGAAAATAGCCGACATCAACCCGCTAAGCGTTACATAGACGGCTACCGTGGCAGCTGACACCCACATGCTGAAATCCCAATGCCAACCCAGAAAAGTATGCATAACCAAAGCCATGGCATACAGGTTAATGCCGGATACCAGCAGAGTCATTATAGCAAAAGAGATGCCATTTAGAACTCGTGTTTTTTCATCGAAGCGAAGTTTCAAATAACCCGGCACCGACTTAATCCGGCTGCTGTAATAAAAAGGCATCATATAAATAGCTAAAAACAACATAGCAGGCACGGCACCAATCCAGTAGAAATGAGCTACGTACATACCATATTTAAAGGTATTCCCAGTCATACCCAGTAACTCAAGAGCCCCCATATTAGCAGATAAAAATGCCAGACCTGCTACCCAGGAACTATTCTTACGACCGGCAAGAAAGAAATCTTCTCCACTCTTGGTAAATTTTTTGAGGTAAATGCCAATCCCTATAATAAAAGCAAAGTAGATGCCGATGATAAGCCAATCTACAAAATTTAGTGCAATGGACTCCATGTAATAATCCGCATTTTGAAGTTAAATGTGCTAGTTATTTAGTATCTGATACCGTGGTAAAATGATATTCTGTTAAACTCCTGAAAATCTGTCCCGGTTTTAAAACGGTGGACGGAAAGTTATCCTGGTTGGGCGAATCAGGGAAATGTTGTGTTTCGAGAGTAAATGCCGAGCGATAATTATAGGTACCACCTATCCCTTTTGTAGAACCATCCAGAAAATTTCCGGTATAAACCTGTATGCCGGGCTCGGTTGTATATGCTTCAATTGCACGACCACTTTGGGGACTGTAAACTTTGGCCGCCAGCGTTAACATCCCCGCTTTGGGCTTATTTAGCACCCAGTTATCATCATATCCATGCGCATATTTTAACTGCTGATTATCTTCATTTATACGCTTACCAAAAGCTGTCGGCTGTGTGAAGTCAAAAGGTGTGCCCTTAACCGGTTCCAATTTGCCCGTAGGAATCATCGTTGAATCAATAGGCGTATATTGATCTGCATTTATCATGGCAAGGTGGTCGTTTATCTTAGCTGATCCTGCGCCATCCAAATTAAAATAGCTGTGATTCGTAAAATTAACGACGGTTTTTTGATCAGTTACCGCTGCATAATCTATTGACAACACATTATCGTCTCGTAGCGTATAAAGAACTTGTAATTTTAAGTTACCCGGGTACCCTTCCTCCCCGTCTTTAGAATCATAGGTAAGCAGTAGATTTTGATCATTCAACTGCTTGGCGTCCCACACCCGTGAATCAAAGCCTTTATTTCCACCATGTAAACTATTTTGACCATTATTTACCGGAATCTGATAATTTTTTCCATCAAGAGTAAACTTCCCCTTTGCAATACGATTGGCAAAACGACCTATGAGGGCACCGAAATAATTATTTTTGCCGTTCAGATAGCCATCAATACTATCGTGCCCCAAAACGATATCATCAAAATTCCCATTTTTATCAGGTGTTAAAATACTTACGATTCTTCCGCCGTAGTTTGTAATATCTACCTTTATACCATTTTTATTATGCAATTTATAAAGATTGGTTTGTTTCCCATTAATCGTTGTCTGAAAATCTGAAGCCTTCAAGTTAATATCACTATTAGTTTTAGATGAGGATTGTTCCATTTTTTTAGGCTGACAAGCTGTAACTCCAAGCGTCAATAAAAGTGAAGCAATGAGTAATATTTTGCTGTACATGATCTTATATGATTAATATTCAAGTTTTATATCCTCCTCAGTTGATTTATGAAAGCGCTTCCCCAAGCTGAGGTTAAAGTACTAAATAAATTCTGCAATCATAATACTGGCCAAATTCTTTACCCTTAAAATAAATTTAATCTCGCTATATGTTATCGATAACATTCCATATTTCATAATTATTGGGAGATTGTCAAGCTTTTTTATCTAAAATACCGATCAAAATTAAGTTGTAATATCTTTTTTTCGTGATACCAATTTTTTAAAAATTGAACTAATGCATCTAATGGTACTGCATTGGTTAGATTACAAAAGATTCAACAATTCATGCCTCTTTTGTAATACCACAATTCTATTCTTTTGTAGGTTAAAATTAAATATTTATCAAGTCCTTTCACTTATTAATATGCTGCTCAATGAGTTTCAGGATCTTTTGAACACGCTTGTTGTGGGGAGCGATGTCGTTCAACTTCTTAGCCTGTGGCAGCGCCTTTCTATACTCTCCCTGCTGCAAATACAACGTACTAATACCGTACCGATAGTCCGGGTTATCCGGTGCCAGTTCAATGGCTTTAAGATAGGCCTGTTCGGCCTGCTTTGGACGTTTCAGGGTCTGTAGGGCAATCGCCCGGTTGTACTGCACCCGGGCATTATTTGGCATCAGCTCGGCGGCCTTTTCAAAATTCGGAAGCGCCTGTTTCAGCTTCTTTTCTTCAGCCAACAACAAGGCTAACGAATAATAGGCAGGCCCGAATTGGGGTTCCTGTTTGATAACGGTTTGCAGCAGCCGTTCGGATTCGGCGTTTCTCCCCTGCCGGTTCAGTAGGTAAGCCAGGTTCATACGGGCAGGATTAAACTCTGGATCCTTATCCAGTGCCTTTCGATAGGCTTGGATAGCCTTTTGTAGTTCGCCTCGTTTTTCATAAAACTGTCCCCGGTTCATCTGTCCCTGAGGAAAATACTGGTTGGCATTCAGTTTGTTCTTGTACTCATTTAATGCCTTCCTAAACGCTTCCCGATACGCAGGTCCCAGATCTGAAGCACTGTGATCGGCCAGCCCGTCCACGGCTGCCAGTCGCACGGCTCTGGCAGAGTCGTGCAAGGCATCTGTTAACATTGAGATTTTTATATTTGAAGGTAAATGAGATACTGCTTTGGCGGCGCTGGACCGAATCAAAGGGCTGGGAGCTCGCAGCGTCTTCCGGAACACGGCGGTTATATCGTTGTTGTTGTCATGGGACATCTGTCCGAGATACCATACGGCGGTGGCCCGGGCAATGGCCGGTTGACTAGTGTCGCTTATTAGTGATTTGAGATCATTAAAAGCATTTTCTCCCTCTTTCGATGCCTTCAGCAAAGCCTCGGAAAAATGATCCGGCCGATCCGGGCCGTACCACTTGCGCACGGCTTGGGCTGCCCATTCGGCCGATTTATCAGAATGGCAGCTATTGCAGGCATTGGGCACATCATATTTGACACTTAGATCCGGACGGGGAACCCGCAGGCTATGATCGCGACGAAAATCCACTTGCATATAATACCGACCAGGCATGTGGCAACTCACGCACTCAGAGGCTTTGGTATTGGGCTTGTGGAAATGATGTTTGGGACTGTCATAAGAGCTGGCATGGCATTGCAGGCACAGGCTGTTATCGGCAACATTCGCTTTCATCTGCAAGCTGTGGATCTGGTGGCAATTGGTACATTTGACGTCGTTATGAAACATCTTGCTCTGCAGGAAGGATCCGTAGGTGTAATCTTCATCTTTAATCTGCCCGTCTGCGAAATATTCCGGCGGATGTGGCAGAGCGGGATCAAACTGATTCATAAAGGATTGGCTGTGATCATAGTGATCGGTCAGCTCTTCCCGTCTTGAGTGGCAGCGTGCACACTTATTGATCAGGGTTTTCTGTGGGGTTTGGGCCGTCATCTGCAGGTCTTGGCGGATGCGTTTGAGAGTCACCGTTTTGCCTTTGGCGCTTTGCATCATCTTCACGTGTGACCGCCCCGGACCATGGCAAGCCTCACAGCTGACATTAATAGCCGACCACGTTGTATGAAAAGAGTCGGCTTTCGGTTTATAATTACGATGCAGATTCGTCGTATGGCAGTCGGCACACATTGTATTGGCGTTCATTGCCCCGCCCGCCCAATGGAGCCAATTCCCGGGTTGCAATTTCTGATCCGGATACAGCGAAAACCACTGCTGCTTTTGGGTATCCCAAGCTACAGTGAGGGCCTGTAGCTTGCCTTTGCCCATGTCCACCAAGTATTGCTGCAGGGGTGCCCACCCGAAGGTATATTGAATTTGGTACGCTTTTTCTGTTCCATCCGGTCCAGGCGCCTTTACCATAAAATGATCTCCCTTTCGGTAAAAACGGTAGAAAGCTCCTTTGTGAGTAAAGCTCACACCATCGAAATTACCGCGAACATTGTCATCGGTGGCTTTAGCCATTGCCCGCTCGTGAAATGAGCCTTTCCAGGCCTTGTACTCTTTGAGGTGACAGGACTTGCACTTCACAGCCCCTAC
>Ga0102959_1000027_pt1 | contig 44915 bp, 35 predicted proteins | sample SalPonF2_B_D2_MG_FD_84520 | JGI IMG/M metagenome (GOLD analysis project Ga0102959, IMG submission 84520) | Salt pond soil microbial communities from South San Francisco under conditions of wetland restoration - Salt Pond MetaG SF2_B_D2_MG ...
CCATCAAGGCCCCGCAGGTCCACCTGGCCGTGCAGAAGGCGTTCCTGCCGGGCGAGAAGCCGCGGGTGTTCTGGCAGATCCGCAACATGCGGAAGGTCAAACTCACGGCGAAGACCGTGGACCTGGTGAAGGCCGTAAGCCAGGCGAGCCGCACGCACGACCTGCTGGATGCGGCGCTGAAAACGGCCCCCGGCGAACTCGCCGCCGATTGGACGTTCGACACGCCCGACGACGGCAAGCACCAGCCCCACCAGCACGCCCCCACCGACCAGCAGCAGACCACGCTGCCCATCGCACCGCCGCTGAAGGCCTCCGGCGCGTACCTTCTCACCGCCACGGGCGCCAACCCGGACGGCAAGACGGCGACGGCCCACTGCCTGGTGGTGATCTCGAAGATCGCGGCCGTGGCCAAACTGGACAGCGACGAACTGGTCATGCTGGCCAACGACGCCGCCGACGGCACGCCCGCCGACGGGGCGGAGGTGGCCGTGCTGCGCTACTGGGGAGACCGCAACCACGTGCCGCAATTCGACCGCGGCGAGGGCAAGGTGGACGACGCGGGCCTGGCGACGGTGAAGATGGCGGACCGCCAGTCGTGCTCGTGGATCGCGGCCGTCAAGCACGGCGACGAGCAGGCGCTCTGCGCCCCGTCCAGCTACTCCTGGGGCTGGTGGGGGCAACGTCGGCAGCACCAGATCTACGGCTTCACGGAGCGCCCGGTCTACCGGCCCAAAGATACCGTGCATTTCAAGCAGATCATCCGCGTCAACAAGCAGGGCGAGTACGAGAACTTCGTCGGCAAGAAGGTGCGCATCGAAATCCGCAACCCCAAGGGCGAGACGGTCTACGCGAAGGACCACGTGACGGATGCCTTCGGCACGGTGGAGGGAGACTGGACGGTTCCCGAGGATGCCCCGCTGGGTCTGCACTATATCCAGGTCGACATCGACGGCAGTCGGCATGGGCATTGGTATTCGCAGGGCAACCACTTCCGCGTGGAGGAGTACAAGAAGCCGGAGTTCAAGGTGACCGTCGAGCCGGCCAAGAGCGACTACCGCGTGGGCGACGAGATGCAGATCAAGGTGGCGGCGCGCTACTACTACGGCCAGCCGGTCGTGGCCGCGAACGTGAAGTTCACCATCCGCAAGCAGAGCTACACGCACCGCCACGAGTGGCCTCGGCCGTACCCCTGGTACTACGAGGACATCTACTACGGCCGGCGGTGGGGCCACTGGCGCCCGTGGTGGCGGCCGCGGCTCAACGAACTGGTGACGCAGGGAACGGTGCAGACCGACGACAACGGCGAGGCGTTCATCACGCTCAAGGCCGAGCCGTTCAAGGGCCATGAGAAGGAAGATCTGAAGTTCGTCGTCGAGACGGAAGTGACGGACGCCTCCCGCCGCGTTATCCGCGGCAGCGGGTCGGTGAAGGTGACGCACGCGCCGTTCTTCATCTACGGCGAGCCGGCCTCCCGGGTCTACGGCCCCGGCGACAGCGTCGAGATCCGCGTCAAGACGGAGAACCCCTCCGGCCAGCCCGTGCCCGGCACGTACGCCGTGGAGGCCTGGCGGGTGGAGCGCATCCGCAAGGTGGTCAAGGACGACAAGGGCGACGAACGCGTGGAATTCGAGGAGAAACTCGCCCAGAAGGTTCACGCCGGCGAGGTGAAGGTGTCGGAGAACGGGCGCGGGGCCTTCCGCTTCACGCCGGACGTGACGGGCCGGCTGAAGATCATCCTTCGGGAGAAGGGCTTGGCCGAGGACGCCGACCGCAAGGCGGTCGAGGGCGACTGTTACCTGTGGATCGCCAGCAAGACCGGCGCCGAGCAGCACTACGCCTACAACGACCTGACTGTCGAGCCGGCCGGCGATCAGTTCGAGGTCGGCGAAAAGATGAAGGTGCTGGTGAACACCCGCTTCGCCGACAGCCGCGTGCTGCTGACCGGCGAGGCGGACCACCTGTACTTCCACCGCGTGGTGCACGTGAAGAAGAACTCCACGCTCGTGGAGATCGACGTGGACGCCAAGCTCTCTCCCAACTTCCGCCTGACGGCCACGCTGCTGCGCGACGGGCGGGTGCTGATGGACACCAAGGAGATCGTCGTCCCGCCGACGCACAAGTTCCTGAAGGTGCGGGCGACGTTCGGCAAGGGCAGCATGGGCGGCGGGGAGGATGGCAAGTACCAGCCGCGCGAGAAGGCGGACATCAAGCTGACCGTCACCGACATGCAGACCGGCAAGCCGGTCCGCGGTCAGCTCGCCCTCATGCTGGTGGACTCCAGCGTGTACTACATCCAGCCGGAGTTCCGCGAGGCGATCGAGAAAGCGTTCTACGGCTTCACGCGGCACGTGCAGGTCCGCACGACGGACAGCTACGCCGGCCCGGCCGCGATGAGCCCGTGGCGGCACCATCATCGCGGCAGCCGGAGCGGAGAGAGGCAGGCCTTTTTCGGTGCTGCCGCCGATGGGATGGCGATGCCGCCGGCCGCCCGGGAGGCGGAAGGGCCGATGGCGGAGAAGGCCGCCGCCGATGGAAACCGCAGGGATCTCGACGAAGCGGACCTCGCTTCCACCGTCGTGCGAGAGCATTTCAAAGACACGGTGCTCTGGGCGGGCGCCGTCGAGACCGACGCCGACGGCGTGGCCACCGTGCCGGTGACCATGCCGGACCAACTTACCACCTTCGCCCTGCACGCGATCGCGGTGGATAAGGATTCCCAGGTCGGCCAGACGCAGACGGACGTGATCACCACCAAGCGCGTCATCGTCCGCCTCCAGAGCGGGCGGTTCTTCACCGAGGGCGACCACAGCTACGTTACCGTCATCGCCCACAACTACTACGACGAGCCGCAGAAGCTGCGCGTGGACCTCGCCGCCGACGGCGGCCTCAAGCTCCGTCAGGTGAAGCTCGACGGCAAGTGGCTGGACTACCACTCCGGCGAGCCGCTGGACGTGCTGGTGGCGGGGCAGGGCGAGATCCGCCTGGACTTCCGCACCACGGCCGAGCGCCCGGGCGAGGTGAAGCTGCTGGCCCGCGCCCGCGGCGTGAAGGAGTCTGACGCGCTGCAGCTCACCAAGCCCATCGTGCCGTGGGGCGTGGTGAAGATGGTCGGCTCCGGCGGAACGCTCCGCGGCGACGGCAAGCAGCAGACGGCCCAGTGGAAGGTGACGCTGCCGAAGGAAATTGGCGAAGGCAGCCAGGAGTTGACCGTCACGCTGAACCCGTCCGTCGCGGCCGTGGCCATGGAGAGCCTGCCGTACCTCGCCCGCTACCCGTACGGCTGCGCGGAGCAGACGATGAGCCGCTTCATGCCGCTGGTGCTGATGCGCAGGACGCTCCAGGACGCCGGCGTGGACCTGGACGTGATCCGCAAGCGGATCGAGCAGGAGTCCGCCAAGGATCCGAAGCTCGCCGCCCGCTACAAGCACATGGCCGAGCGCTTCGGGCGCAACCCGGTCTACTCCCAGGCGGAAGTGGACAAGATGATCGCCAAGGGCATCGACCGGCTCAAGGAGCTCCAGCACTCCGACGGCGGCTGGGGCTGGTGGAAGAACGACCGCAGCGACCCGTACATGACCGCCTACGTGATGTACGGGCTGAGCATCGCGAAGGAATGCGATGTGGCGGGCGCCGACGAAATGATCCAACGCGGCGCGCAGTTCCTCGCGGCCGAGGCCGCCCGGCCGAAGCTTACGGATGAGGACCGGTGGGACTGGTGGCGACGGCACCTGGATAACGACAACACGCGGGCATTTGTGCTGTTCGCCCTCGGCCGGACAGACGCCAAGCGCCTGGGAGAGAAAAAGATCGTCGCCCATCTGGAGCGGATGTATGAAGGCCGCGACGAGTTGAGCGACTACGGCCGGGCGCTGCTGGCGATGGCGCTGGACACGGCCGGGATGAAGAAGGAAGCGCGGATCGTCGTGGAGAACTTCGAGAACACCGCGACGATCGACGAGAAGGAAGGCGTCGCCCACTGGGGGCGGATGAACGGCTGGTGGTACTGGTATCACGGCGCCACGGAAACCACGAGCTGGGTGCTCCAGGCGATGCTCCAGGTCGCCCCGAAGGACAAGCACGTGCCCATGGCCGTGAGCTGGCTCGTGCGGAACCGGCGGGACATGTACTGGTGGAACACGAAGTCCACGGCCATGGCGGTCAATGCCCTCACGCGCTACGCCAAAGTGGCTGGCGAGTTGGACTGCGACCAGACGTACACCGTCACCGTCGGCGGCATCACGAAGACCGTCCGCGTGACGAAGGAGAACCTCTTCACCTTCGACAGTTGGGTGACGATCTCCGGCAGAGATCTTCCCCCCGGCGAGCACACGGTGAGCGTGTCTCGCAAGGGCAAGGGCGGCCTGTATTGGAACGCGTACCTCAAGTACTTCACGAAGGAAGAGCCGATCAAGGCCGCCGGCGTGCGGCTGGACGTGGCCCGCAAGTACTACCGGCTGGTTCCCGAGAAGTTCACCAACACCCGGCATGTGTGGAAGAACGGCCAGTACGTGAAGGAAGAGTTCCCGGACCTTCGCCACAAGCGCGAGCCGCTGGAGGACGGTGCGGAGGTGGCCAGCGGAGATTTGATCGAGTGCCAGCTGACCATCCAGGCCCCGGAGAACTACGAGTACATGATGTTCGAAGACCCCAAGCCCTCCGGCTGCGAGCCGCACCAACTGGTCAGCGGAGCGGCCTACGGCGGCGGCGTGTACGCCAACATGGAGCTGCGGGACACGAAGGTGGTGTTCTTCGCGAGCTGGCTGCGGAAAGGCGAGAACAAATTATCCTACAAGCTCGTCTGCGAGCAGCCGGGCACGTTCCGGATCATCCCGACCAGCGGCGAGGCCATGTACAGCCCGTTCGTCCGGGCGATCTCCGACAGCGGCAAGCTGACGATCACGGAAAAGCCGGAGTAGACCGCCGCCGCGCCGGTGTTGATTGCGGGCCTTGTTCGGCCAAGGCGCCTCGCCTCCGCGGGATGGATGGAGAATAAGCTGCGATAATCGAGAGTTATGATAGTATTAGATCGGTTATCGCCGGCGCGTCGTGGTTCCCCCTCCGGCCGCGGCGCCGGCGGCAGGCGGAATGCGGCCAGGGCTCCCCGCGCCCAAGTCTAGGGCCGGGTCCGCGAGGGCCGTTGCGCAACCCCTCGCCCCCGGCCGAAGGGCCACACTGTGAACGTGGACGTGCTGAAAACCTACTGCGACCTGGTGGACACCGGCAGCTTCTCCAAGGCGGCCGAGGCGAACTTCATCTCCCAGTCGGCCGTCTCGCAGCAGTTGGCCCGGCTGGAGCGGGAACTGTCCGTGCAATTGATCAGCCGCGGCGGCGGCATGGTGGCGCCCACCGACGCCGGCAAGGCGTTTTACGCCGGCTGCCGCGACATCCTCCGCCGCTACGAGCAGATGCTCGGGGAGGTCCGCTCGGCCGCGGATTCCGTCCGCGGCGTGCTGCGGGTGGGCACCATCTACTCCGTGGGCTTCTACCTGCTGGACCCGTACGTGCGGCGGTTTCTCCAGGCCCACCGCGAGGTGGACCTGCACGTGGAGTACACCGGGTGGAACCGCATCTATGCGGCCGTGATGAGCGGCGAGATGGACCTGGGGGTGGTGGCCTGCCCGGAGCGGCGGCGGTCTATCGAGGTGATCCCCCTTACGGAGGAGGAGCTTGTGGCCGTGCTGCCGACGGAGCACCCACTGGCGGGCAAGGCCCGCATTCGCCCGTCCGAGCTGAACGGCGAGCCGTTCGTGGCCTTCCAGGGCAGCATTCCCACGCGGCGCAGCATCGACCGGCAACTCAAGGCGCACCGCGTGAGCGTGAACGTGAAGATGGAGTTCGACAACATCGAACTGCTCAAGCGGGCGATCATGGTGGGCGCGGGGGTGAGCATATTGCCGCGCGGCAGCGTGGAGCGGGAGGCGGCCTACGGCGACCTGGCCTACGCCGCGCTGGAAGGGGCCAAGGCCTGGCGCCGGCCGGTGGGCATTCTGCGCCGCCGCGGCAAGGCGTCCGGGCCGGCGGAGAAGATGTTCCTTTCGCTGCTGCGCTCGCCCCGCGGCGCGGTCCACCCGGCGCCCGCGCCCCCGCCGGCGCCGTGAATGCGCTTGACAACCGGCCGAAGATGCCGAATCTAATGGAGTTCCGGCCAATGGTCGCGCGCGGACCGGGCGCGGCCGAGAAGACAGGGAGATCGCGATGGCACGGCAATGGATGCTGATGGCGCTGGCTGGGGCGGCCCTCGTGGTCGCCGGATGCGACCAGGGCGGCGCGCGGACGGTGGACGGCGGCGGGGCCGCCACACCCACGGCGCCGCGCATGATGGAACTGGTGGCCCAGTCGCAGCCGCCCATCCCGGACCTGCCGGTGCCGGTGGGCTTCAAGCTGGACGAAGGCCGCAGCCGGAACTTCGCCGCCGGCGGCATGCGGTGGGTGGACCACGTGTACACGGGCAGCGACGACCGCTTCGCCGTGGCGCGGTTCTACAAGCGGCAGATGCCGATCAACCGCTGGACGCTCATGAAGGACATGTTCGTCCAGGGAGACATTATCCTGGAGTTTGAGAAGGAATCCGAACGGTGCCAGTTGATCATCGCCAAGGGTGGCATGTTCGACAAGTCGGAGATCAAGATCCAGCTTTGGACCAGCGGGCGCATCATGCCGCCCGCCGCCCCGAAGCGATAGAGCGAGGGCAGTAAGCCGCCATGAAGTCCCAGAGACGCCACGAGTTGCAGCACAACACGCTCGACACGGAGTTGGGCAAGATCATCCAGTTCTTCCGCACGCACGCCAACCGCATTCTGTGGGGCGTGCTGGTGGTCGCCGCGATCGCGCTGGGCGTTGTCTACCTGCGCAACCGGTCCATCCGCCAGGAGCAGGCCCTGCTCGCCCAGTACGAGTCCCTCCAGCGGGACCAGATGCCGCCGGAGGAGAGGATCCAGGGCTACGAGTCCCTGATGGTTCAGGACGCCAACGAACGCATCGCCGCGATGAGCGCCATCCACGCGGCCGAACTGTATGCCGTCAAGGCCTTGCTGGCGGGGACGGCCGAGGATCGCCTGCAGGCCAATCAGCAGGCCGAGCGGCTCTTCCGCCGCGCGGCCGAGGACTACCCGGGCCAGAAACTCGCCACCGCCAAGGGCCACTTCGGCCTGGCCAAGCAGGCGGAGAATCGTGGCGACTGGGAGGCCGCCCGCGCCGCCTACCAGGCCGCCCAGGCGGTTGATGGCATCAGCCGGTACCCGGTAGCCGTCGCCGCCAAGCAGGGCGAGGAAGCGCTGAAGTATGTGTCCGCTCCGCCGCGCCTGGCGACCGTGCGGCCGGCCACGGCGCCCGCCACGGCGCCGGCCGACGAGTCCGAAGTTGAGCCGGAAGCCGAGCCGGAGATGGTGCCGGATGCCGAGGCTGAAGATACGGCCCCGGCCGACGAGCCCGCTGCTGATTTGGATACCGCAACCCAGCCGGCCGAGTAGTTGGTTAGAACGGCCGAACGAGACAGCAGCCACGCGCCCACGGCCTGCCCGTGGGCGTTTGTCTGCACGCACAACCGTGACGGAAGACTTCGACATACACGAGCAGCATGCCTTGCAGGAGGGCGCCTCTCCGGCTCCAGACGCCGAAGCCCCCATCGAGGGCGAGGCCGACGGGCTGGAGTTCGTCGAGACGCCGCAGGAAGCCGAGGAAGACGGCCTACGCCACGTGCGCATCAATATCCGCCGGGCGCTGCCCGACCGCCGACTGGACAAGTACCTCTCCGGCCGGATGGGCAAGGACGTCTCCCGCACGGCCCTGCAGGAGTACATCCGGGAGGGCAACGTCACCGTCAACGGGCGCCTCGTTAAGCCGAGCTACAAGATCCGCACGAATGACGACATCGACATGCTCCTGCCCGTCACCCGGCCGAAGGAGATTCCGCCCGAGCCGATCCCGCTGGACATCGTCTATGAAGACGACGACCTGCTGGGCATCAACAAGCAGGCGGACCTGATTGTCCACCCGGCGCGAGGCAACTGGTCCGACACGCTGGTCAACGGCCTGGCGTACTACTTCCAGCGGAACTGGCGGGCCCGCGGCGGCGAGGGGACCACGATTTCCGACCTGCCGGTGCGGGATGAAGCCTTCCGGCCGGGCATCGTCCACCGGCTGGACCGCGACACCACCGGCATCATGCTGGTGGCCAAGAGCGAACTGGCGCTGTACCGGCTGGGCTGGCAGTTCGAGCACCGCAAGATTCAGAAGACGTACACGGCCATCGTCCACGGCACGCTGCAACTGGACGAGGACGTGATCGACATGCCGATCGGCAAACACCCGAAGATCCGCGAGAAGTACGCCGTGCACCGGCTCACCGGCCGGCCGTTCGGGGCGGTCGTCAAGGAGGCCGTCACCGGCTACAAGGTGCTCCAGCGGCTTGGCCCGGTGGGCGAAACAGGCATGCGGTTCACGCTGGTGGAGCTGTACCCGAAGACCGGCCGCACGCATCAGCTCCGCGTACACATGAGTTTTCTCGGCCACCCGATGGTGGGCGACCGCATGTACGGCGGCGGGCCGCTGTACGTCAGCCAGCTCGAAGGCCGGCATGACGCGGCGGAAGGCCCGCTCATCACCCGGCAGGCCCTGCACGCGCACACCATCGAGTTCGGCCACCCGCGCACCAGGCAGCGCATGACGCTCGCGGCGCCCTGGCCGGAGGATTTCACGCGCACGCTGGTGCGCCTGCGCGGGGAAGAAGGGGCGTGAAAGCAAAAGCAGTTGCAGTCGGCAGGCGGTTTCGTATAATGCCCCTGTCGGCCGGGCGCCTCGGCTTGTGCTGTTGTGGGCGTGGGCCGCGGCTGTCGCCGTTTGCTGTTTGCCGTTTCTGTTCAATCGGATATTCCCAATTGACGACCGTCAATTGCATTGGGGCCTTTAGCTCAGTTGGCTAGAGCGCACGGATCACACCCGTGAGGTCACTGGTTCGAGTCCAGTAAGGCCCATCTTGCGTCGCTCGCCCGCGTGCGAGCAATGCAGGCGCCCCGCGAAGCCCCGCTCCCCGGGCGAACCAGCCGCGCCGCGGATGTCCGGCGGCTTGGTCTCGACATCGCGGAATCGTCAGTCCACTCCGACGAAACCGTGCGTGTGCCGCCGCGGCCCGTATTGTTTGCGCGTCAGGGCCGCGGTCAAGACTCCGGCGCGGCCGGGAACCCCGCCGGTTTGGTGACGGTCCGCAAGAACCAGCGGCCCTCCATCATGAGACTCTCCGCCACGTCCGGCCTCACCTGCCTGCAGGCCGGCAGACCCTGCACAGCTATCGCCGGCTCCGCCGTCCTTGCGGGGCCTGCCCTCGCCGACGAAGAGGACGACCTTTCCAAAGAGTGCCCACGCGGAAACCCGCGATAAAAAAGGCGACCATGGACAATAAGACGCGAAAGAGAATTCAGGTGCTCAAGAACAGGCTCCAGAACCCTCGGAATCGCAGGTTGTCCGCCCGGCAGCAGCCCGACGATGCGGATGAACGGGAGCAGGTCGAGCGAGAGATCGTCGCGCTCGATGAAGAATTGCGGTAGTTGCGAGGATGAATCATGGCGATGCTGTTTGAGGAATTGGACTACCAGAGGACGAGCATCGGGGAGCTTGTGCTTCGGCGTCGCACATCGCCGGCGCTGCCGGGCGAGATCATCTACGAAGTCACGATCAACGGCGAAATGCTGATGTCCAGCACGGTCAATGCCAGCGAGCGGGCCCTGGCCCGGCAGGCCTTGGAAGGTCGAGAGGATCGGCCGCGGGACGTCCTCATCGGCGGCCTGGGGCTGGGCTGCACGGCGGCCGCGGCGCTGGAGTTCCCGAATGTCCGGAAGCTGGTGGTCGTCGAACTGCTCTCTCCGGTGATCGGCTGGCACCGCAGGCGGATGGTCCCGCTGGCCGATGCGCTGATGGATGACCCGCGCTGCGAACTGGTGGAGGGGGACTTCTTCCATCTCGTCGCGGAAGGCGCCGGCGAGAGGCGGTATGACGCCATTCTGCTGGATATTGACCATTCGCCGGATTCGCTTCTGCACGAACGGCACGGCGAGTTCTACAGCGCGGCGGGCCTGCGGCATCTGGCCGGCTGCCTGCGGTCGGGGGGCGTCTTCGCGCTGTGGTCCGCCCACGAGCCTCGCCCGCGGTTCCTCGACCCGCTCGCCACGGCATTCGGCGCCGTGGATACCCACGAAGTGAGCTTCTTCAATCCCCACGTAAACGAGATGGACCGCAACTGGATTGTCGTCGCCGAGAACCCCCGCCATTTGGAGGCCGGCCGGGCGGAATGAACCAACGCTTCGCGAACATCCCGTTCCCTCCGGCGAGGTTCCCGGTGCTCTACGGCTGGCCGGTCCTGATGGCCGGGGCCATGGGGCTGCTGATGAGCGTGCCGGGCCAGGCGATCGGCGTTTCCGTATTCACGGACCCGCTGCTGGAGGCCCTGGGCCTGACGCCCAGCCAGCTCAGCACGGCCTACATGTTCGGCGCCATCGGCAGCGCCTGCCTGCTGCCGTGGGCGGGCATGGCCCCCGGCGCGGCCGTCAAGCCGGCGCGCGAGCCTGAAGGCCCCCTCATCGGTGCGGCGGGGCCTCAGGAGGAATATGCACAAGGATAAGCAACATGTTCGCCCCACAGATCACGGCCGGCTTTGCCGTCGGCCGGTGGAGCAACTGCTGGCCGAGGTCATCCGAACCGCCCTGGCCGACACCCCCGGCTCACGGGTCATCGCCGTCGGCGGGCCCGGCGGCACGGGCAAGAGCACCCTGGCCGGACGGCTGGCCGATCGGCTGGGAGACGCCGCCGTGCTGCGGCTGGACGACTACAAGACCGCCCGCGCCGACCGGGCGAAGGCGGGGATCTTCGGCCCGCACCCCGACGCAAACAAGATGGCGTTGATCGCCGAGCACCTCCGGCAGGTTCGGCAAGGACGCTGCTTCGAGCAGCCCGTCTACGATCCGGCCCTCGGCGATGCCGGTTCCGTGCGGACGCACCAGCCCGCCCGCTTCAATATCATCGACGGCGAGGTGGCGACCTACCGCGAGTTCCGCGACCTGGTGGACTTTTCCATCTTCATCGACTCCGACTGGCGCACGCAGTTGGCCACCCGGCTGGGCCGGGACCTGGCCCAGCGCAATTACTCGCCGGAAAAGGCCATCGCCACCTTCCTGCACAGCAACCTGCGGGAGTTCAGCCGGCACGGCGCCGAGAGCAAGAACTGGGCGGACGTGCACCTGTATCGCCACGAGGATTACCGCCTGGAGTTGGAGTCGATGTCGCGCGATCTGTACGAGCAGGTCCGCGACATGCTGCACGAAGACATCGAGGCCGTCGAACCGGCCGGGCTGATCGTGCCGCTTCTGACGCCCTTCGCCGCGGAGGGGGCGATTGACGAACGCGCATTCGTCGACCACCTGAACTTCCTGGCCCATGCCGGCGTGCGACGGGTGCTGGTTAGCGGCACGACGGGCGAGTTCTTCTCTCTCACGGCCGACGAACGCCTGCGGCTGCTGAAGCTCGCGCTGGAGTACTTCCCCGGCATGGTTCTGTTCCAGGCGGGCGGCGGCCCGATGGCCGAGGCGGTGGACCTGGCGCGGCGGGCCGAGCGGCTCGGCGCCGACGCCATTCTGTGCCTGCCGCCAAGCTACTATGCCGATGCTCCGCCCCAAGGTATTGTCGAGTACTTCCGGGACGTTGCGGCAGCCATCGAAACGCCGCTTGTTCTCTACAACTTCCCCCGACACACGCAGAACCCCATGACGCCCAATATTTTGCGCCAGGTGGAGCACTTTGGGCTGAAGGACTCATCCGGCGAGTTGTCTCTCATCAAGGCGACGCCGCGGTACTTCGTGGGCGACGACGCGAAGATCGTCCGGGCGTTGCGGGCCGGGGCGATCGGCTTCGTCAGCGCCGCCGCCAACGCGCGGCCCGACTTGTATGTCTCTTTGGACGCCTGCACGGTGGAGCATCGCTGGCAAGAGGCCGAGTCGTTGCAGGCGCAAATTGCCGAACTGCTCGCCCGCCTGGGCCGCCCCCAGATTCCGTTTATCAAGCGGCTCGTTCAGGAGCGGATCGCAAACTACCCCGTGGCGGTCAGGCCGCCGCTCGCGCCGCGGCGTTCGGACCACCCGGCATGATGCGCCGGCGCCGCATGTTCGGGCGCCCCGCAAGGCGCCAGGAGGCCCGCCCGCCCGACCGTATGGAGCGCAAAGACTGCTTGTGATGGCGGTGATTGGTGGTACAATGGCCCCGCACGTGGAGGGGAGGCGCATGCGAAGCGCCGTCGCGGAAATCCCGACTGCCCGCCGCGGCGGGCCCTCGGCCGCTCGACCACACGCCACACGAAACAACAAGGAACCCGTATTGCCAGAAGACGCCACCAAGACAGAAGAGCCTTCACCCCAACTGCCCGCCTTCGCGGAGATGCCGCTGTCGGAGCGGATGCAGCACGATATCGCCGAGGCCGGCTTCGTTACGCCTCTGCCCATCCAGGCGCAGACCATTCTGCCGGCCCTGGAGGGCAAGGACATTATCGGCCTGGCCGCCACGGGCACGGGCAAGACGGCCGCGTTCGCGATTCCGATGATCGAGCGCATTCGAGACCTGCTCGACATCGGCGGCTTGGTGCTCGCCCCGACGCGGGAGCTGGCCAACCAGATCCACTCCGTGTTCATGGAGCTCGGAGGCCGGGGCGGCATTCGACCGATCGTGCTGGTGGGGGGGATGCCGATGGACGACGACCTGAAGGCCCTGCGGTCCTGGCCGAATGTCATCATCGCGACTCCGGGGCGCCTGATCGACCACATCCGCCTGGAGACCGTCGCGCTGTCCCATGTCGAGATGTTCACGATCGATGAGGCCGACCGCATGCACGACATGGGCTTCATCCCGCAGATCAACCAGATCATGCGGGCCCTGCCCGCCGAGCGCCAGACGCTGATGTTCACCGCCACCATGGCCCCGGACATCGAATGCATCGCCCGCGGCAACATGAACGACCCCATCCGCGTCGAGGTCGGCATCCAGGCCCCCGCCCAGGGCGCCCGGCAGATGCTCTACCGCCTGAGCGACGACGCCAAGCGGGATTTCCTCACCAAACTCGTGCGGCGCAGCGAAGGCCGCGTGCTGGTGTTCTGCCGCACGAAGGTCAATGTCGACCGCGTGACCCGCACCCTCGGCCGCGCCGTGCGCGAACCGGTCGCCCGCCTGCACTCGGGGCGAGAGCAGGCCGAGCGGGATGACGCGATGGAGGGCTTCCGCAGCGGGGAGTGCCGCATCCTGGTCGCGACGGACATCGCCGCCCGCGGCCTGGACGTGGCGGCCATCGAGCACGTGGTCAACTACGACTTCCCCATGCACCCGGAGGACTACATCCACCGCGTCGGCCGCACCGCGCGCGTGGACGAGACCGGGCACGCCACCACCTTCGTCACGCCGGCCGACGGCCGGTATGTTTCCGCCCTGTTCAAGCTGCTGGGCCAGAAGCTCGTCATCCACGAGCCGGACGGGTCCGTCAGCGACTGGGACCCCTGTGCGGGCCGCGGCCGGGGGGGCTCGGGTTCGCGGGGGGCCAATCGCTCCAATCGCCGACGCTCCAAGGGCAGACGTCGATAGACGCCGGGGGCGGGGGAAGTTTTTCGACGGATGTATTCATGTCCGTTGCCGATCTCGCCGACAAGATCAGGGAAGACGGAAAGGTTTGCCCAACGTGAATACGCGGCTTTCGTTTGCTTACAACCTAAGGTGCACAGATGAACCGGGTGATGGCGTTACAACCTGGTACGCGCTCCACGGCCGAGTCGGTCCGGGCGCAGAGCATCGCATGGGCCCACAAGCCCGCGCCGAGAGTTCGTGCCGACGGACCGAGTAACGTTGACACCTCCCGCCGCTGGCTGAAGTTCTGGCTCCAGCGTCAACTCCAGATGGGCGCCGGCAGCGCCACTCGCCTGCTGACCAGCGTCCGCAACGAGAATCAACTCCCCGTGCACGTCGACCGGATGGCGTAGCCGCACGGCCGCAAGCGCCCGGCGGCCCGCACACGGTAATGCAATGCCGCCGCGGCCGTGATACCATGCCTCCACGCACGGGAGACACGCCATGCTGGTCGCCACGTACAACTGCAACTCCGTCCGCGCGCGGCTGGAGACCATCCTCGCCTGGCTTGGCAGGCACAAGCCGGACGTGCTGGCCCTGCAGGAGACGAAGGTGACGGATGACCTCTTTCCGGCCGAGGCGTTCCGCGGCGCCGGCTGGCGGGTGGCCTTCCGCGGGCAGAAGGCATACAACGGCGTGGCGATGGTCACGAGGGCTGAGCCGGAGGAAGCAACCTTCGGCCTGGGGGATGACGACGGTGAGAGCGGCCCCCGCCTCGCGCTGGTCCGCCTGGGCGACGTGCACGTGCTGAACACCTACGTTCCGCAGGGGCAGGCCGTGGAGGCCGAGGCGTTTCAGTTCAAGCTCCGGTGGCTGGCGAGGCTGCGGGAGTTCCTGGCCGCCCGCTTCGACCCGGCGGCGGACAAGGTGATCTGGGTGGGAGACGTGAACGTCGCCCCGACGCCGGCGGACGTGTACGACAGCAAGCAGTTCCAGAACCACGTGTGCCACTGCCCGCAGGTGATCGAGGCGTTCCAGGCCGTGGTGGACTGGGGCTTCGTGGACGTGTTCCGCAAGCACATCCCGGCCGAGAAGAACTACACGTTCTGGGACTTCCGCCTGCCCCGCGGCGTGCAGCGGAACCTGGGCTGGCGGATCGACGCGGTGCTGGCCACGCCGCCCGCGGCCGGCACGTCCATCGAGTGCTTCGTGGACGTGGAGGCCCGCAAGGCGTCCAAGCCATCGGACCACACGTTCGTGGCGGCGCGTTTTGAGCTTTGATCCGTAGCGCGGGGCTCTGCGCCGCCGCCCAAACAGCCAACCCGCAACTCACAACACCCAACCAGGCAACGGAAACAACAAACGGCAGAAGACGGCGCTCCGCGAAGAATCGCCCCGAGTGTCTATGGCGCCTTCTCGCAGTCCTACCTGCGCGGGCGCTGCCCTGTTTCGCCGTATGTCTTCTTGGGTAATTGGTTGGGAGTTGTCTTCTTGCTGGTTGGCTGTTTGTCGCACCCACAGGCGAAACATCTGTTCTACTCCTGACGTATCACCGGCCCTCGCAGCCGCAGGCCCACGTACAGCGCGACCAGCGCGGCCGCGCAGCCGGCGATCCACGCCGCCGAAGAGGCCGGATGCCGCATAAAGGTGGCGGCCTGGTAGTAGATGGTCGAGACAACCCACGCCAGGCCCGTCAGGTAGCAGACGGCGAAGACCGCCCATCCGAGGTTCGTCTCGCGGTAGATCGCCGCGATCACCGCCACGCAGGGCGCGTAGATCAGGATGAACAGCAGATACGCCACGGCCGCCGCGCGCGTAGCGAAGTGCCGGCGAATGGGGTCGTACGCCTCGAACTGCTGCCCGGCCTCCCGGGCCGCGCCGCCGCTGAACGGGTCGACGATGGATTGCGGAATGGCCGCCAGTCCTTCGGGAATCGCCAGCAGCGCCTCGCCGACGCCCGCCCAGAAGTCGAACTCCTCGGCCGGTTCGGCGGACGGCCGCGTGGCCGCTTCCGGCCGCGGGCGGTCCATCTGCGTGTAGAGCGTGTTGAGCGTGCCGACCACCGACTCCTTGGCGAACACGCCCGTCAGCAGGCCGACCGACGCCGGCCAGTTGTCGTCCGACACGCCCATCGGTCGGAACACCGGGCTGATGGCCCGGCCGGCGCGGTCCAGCACGGAGCCGCCTTCCTTGCCGCCGCCGATGGAGTTCAGCAGAGCCATGGCGGCGACGACGATCATGATCACCTTGCCCGCGCGGAGGAGAAAGCTCTTGAGCCGGTGCCAGGTGTGGTGCATCACGCCGGTGAGCGTCGGCATATGGTAGGGGGGCAGCTCCATCACGAAGGCGGATATCTTGCCCCGGAGAATCGTGCCGCGGAACAGCAGCCCGGTGAGGATCGCCAGCACGATGCCGACGACGTACAGGCCGAAGACCACCAGCCCGCCCCCGGCCGGGAAGAACGCCACCGTGAACACCGTGTACACCGGCAGCCGCGCCCCGCACGACATGAACGGATTGATGAGGATCGTCATCACGCGGTCGCGGCGGTTCTCCAGCGTGCGCGTGGCCAGGATGGCCGGCACGTTACAGCCGAAGCCCACGAGCATCGGCAGGAACGCCTTGCCCGGCAGGCCGATGGCCCGCATGAAACGGTCCATCACGAACGCCGCCCGCGCCATGTAGCCGGAGTCTTCGAGGATCGACAGGCACAGGAAGATCAGGAAGATCGGCGGGATGAACGTGCCGAGCACCTGCAGACCGCCGCCGACACCGTCGGCGAGCAGGGCGGTGAGGATCTCCGGGCTGCCCAGCCCCTCCAGCAGATGCCGGCCGCCGCGGACAAAGACCGTGTCGAACAGAATGTCGAAGAAGTCGATGAACGGCCGGCCGAGCTGGATGGTGACCAGGAACACCAGGTAGATCACCATCAGGAAGATCGGCACGCCCAGCACGCGGCTGAGAACGACCTGGTCGATCGCGTCGGACAGGTGCCGCCGGTCGGTCAGGTCGCGCCGGACCACGTCGCGCGCCAGCCCGCGAATGAAGCCGTACCGCCCGTCGGTGATGACCGAGCGGAGCTCCATGTTGGTGTGCTTGTGGATGCGGACGGCTTCGGAGCGGATGAGGTCGGCGAACTCTCCGCCGCTCAGCTTCACCGCGAGTTGGTCCTGCTCCAGCAGCTTGATCGCCAGCCAGCGCGCGTCGACGCCTTCCCGCTCGGACACGGGGCGGCAGCGGGGCAGCAGGTCTTCGATAGCTTCCTCGACTTCGGAGTCATACTCCACGCGCGTGGCGGGGGCGCGGCGCTCCGCGGCCACTTTGCGGATGGCGGCCTTGAGCTGGTCGATGCCTTCCTTCTTCGACGCGACGATCGGCACGACGGGGCAGTCCAGGTGCCGGGCGAGGTGCTCGATCTCGATCTTCATCTTCCGCTGGCGGACCACGTCCATCATGTTCACCGCCAGCACGAGCGGGGCCTTAAGCTCCAGCAGTTGGGTGGTGAGGTAGAGATTGCGCTCGAGGTTGGAGCCGTCCACGATGTTCACCACCACGGCCGGGCGGTCGCGGAGGATGTACTCGCGCGAGACCTCCTCGTCGATCGTGTGGGTGGAGAAGGAGTAGATGCCGGGCAGGTCGACGACCTCCACGGTTCCCTGCTCGTCGCGGTAGGCGCCTTCGATCCTCTCGACGGTGACGCCGGGCCAGTTGCCCACGCGCTGCCGCGCGCCGGTGAGGGCGTTGAAGAGCGTGGTCTTGCCGCAATTGGGGTTGCCGGCCAGTGCGATGGTGATGTCACGCATGGGCGAAGAACTCCGCGGCGAGGCGTCGCCGACTCAGGGGTCCAGTTGCAGCATGACGTGTTCGCACATGCCGCGACCGACCGCCAGGCGGCTGTCTCCGGCCGCCACAAGCACCGGCCCGGCCGAGCCATTGGCGCCGCGCAGCACGCGCACCTTGCTTCCGACACTCAGGCCCATGCTGGCCAGCCGCTCGCGACAGTGATGCCCCCCATACAGGAACGTCACCGTACCGGACTGGCCGGTGACGGTCTCAGACAGTGAGCAGACAGTCGGTTTCATGGCGTCTTCGGGCGTCTCCATCTGGCCGGGAGGCTCACCGGCAAAAGTTAACCATGCCAAACAGTGTATGCTATTGCGAAGATTCAATCAAGCTGTTTATGCCGAAACGGCCCTCGGGCGGCCGCGGCGGGGTGGCGCATCCAACTCCCGCGTCACGAAAGCGTTCCGGGAATTCGCGCGATGCGCTGGAAATGGGGCTCAACTTGCCGGTCGACTCCGGTCGAGGAAAACTTTACACTGACAGAGGAAATGGCGGTCATATTTCCGGTCCTTCGCGTTAAACACTAAGGGGGCGGTTAGACAGCGCGCTGGGGTTCTGCGCGCATGGATGAAGGCAATGGCTCAGTTGAACGTATTCGAGGCGACGGTCAACCACTTCCTGGCGCCCGTCATGCCGTTCATGGAAGACGCGGCCGTCTCCGAGATCATGATCAACACGTTCGAGGAGATCTACGTCGAGCGAGCCGGGAAGATCGAGAAGACCGACGCCCGTTTCGAGGACGAAGAAGCCCTCATGGCCGCCGTCAAGAACGTGCTGCAATACACCGGCAAGCGCGTCACCGACGACCACCCGCTCATCGACTCCCGCCTGCCGGACGGCTCCCGCGTGCACGTGGTGCTGCCGCCGCTCAGCCGCAAGGGGGTGTGCATCACCATCCGCAAATTCGCCAAGGTCATGTTCGACTCCGAGCATTTGATCGAGCTGGGCACCTGGACGCGCGAGATCATGGAGTACCTGAAGGTCGGCGTGCTGGCCGAGAAGAACATCCTCGTCGCCGGGGGCACCAGCAGCGGCAAGACCAGCCTGCTGAACGTGCTGAGCAGCCTGATTCCGCACCACCAGCGGATCGTCGTCATTGAAGATTCCGCCGAACTGGAGCTCCAGCAGGACCACCTGATTACGCTGGAGAGCCGCCGCCCGGACCGCTGGGGCCGGGGCGAGGTGACCATCGCGGACCTGTTCCGCTCGTCGTTGCGGCTGCGCCCGGACCGGATCATCATCGGCGAGGTGCGCGGCGGCGAGGCTCTGGACATGATCCAGGCGATGACCTCCGGCCACGCCGGCAGCATGTCCACGCTGCACGCCACGCTGGCGATGGACGCGATGAACCGCCTGGAGACGCTGGCGATGATGAGCGAGGTCGAGCTTCCGCTGCACGCGCTGCGGGCGCAGATCGCCTCGGCCATCGACGTGATCGTGCTGGTGACGCGCTTCAGCGACGGGCGGCGCGGCCTCACGCAGGTGGCGGAGGTGCTGCCCCTCGGAGACGACGGCAAGTACCGCCTTCAGGACCTCTACCGCTACGAACTGGATGAGAGCGAGGCCAGCCACGACGGGCAGGGCGCGCTGAAGTGGACCGGCGCGCGGTCGGTCTTTGCCGAGGAGCCGAAGGTGCGCGCCCTGCGAAGGCACATGGACCTGTCCCGGAAGGTCTTCGGCATGGAAGGGGGCGCCTAGATGCCGGCCCTGCTGGAGAGCCTCCGCGGATTTGACTCCGACCAAACGGGTCAGACTACGGTAGAATATGCACTGTTGCTCGGCGGGTTCGCCTTGCCGATATACTGGTTGTTGATGATCCTGCTTTCGATGCTGGCGGACTTCTACAAGATGATTTCATTCCTGCATGGAATGCCGCTGCCGTGACGGGTCAGCACGGCGGCGCGGAATTCGTTTCTGACTCCAAGGATGCGTGACATGATGCGAGCGATTGTAAACCGTCTGAAGGCTTTGCACCGGGATGAGCAGGGCGCCGACATGGTGGAGTACATCCTGATCGTCGCGGCGATCGCGCTGCCGGCCCTGGCGGTGGTGGTGTGGTTCCGAAAAGACATCGTCAGTTGGGTGAACAACGCCTGGCAGAGCATCAAGAGCGGGGAGGGCGCCGCGCCGGGCACGGAAGGCCAGGCCAACTAGCGCGGCCGGCCGCCGGATCGCCCGAATGCCGGGCATTGTGGTGTTGGAACCGGTTTCCGGCTCGTCTCCGCCGGCGGGGAGGATTCTCGCGCCGGTGCGGGACGGCCTTGGCGCAAGCGGGAGCAGGCATGCCGCCGTTGTCGGACTGGCTTGTGTATTGGAACTACGTGGTCCTGGCGGCGTTGCTGCTGGTGGCGGCCGTTGTGGACGTCCGCACCGGCAAGATACCCAACTGGCTTACGTACCCCGCCGTGGCGGCCGGGCTGGTGGGCCACACGCTCGGCGGCGGTCTGGCCGGCACGGAGGCGCAGCCCCTGGGCCTGGCGGGCTCGCTGACGGGGCTGGCGGCGGGCTTCCTGCCGATGTTCGCGGCCTCGATGCTCGGAGGCATCGGAGGCGGCGACGTGAAACTGGTTTCGGCCATCGGGGCGCTGACGGGTTGGCGCTTCACGGTGTCCACGATGCTGTTCGGCCTGCTGATCGCGGCGCTGATGGCCATCGCCATCATTTTGCACAAGCGGATGTTCTGGGACACGATGAAGCGGATCGGACGGTTCCTGTACCTGACCGTCACGCCGGCCAAGCCCGGCAGCCCGACTACAGAGAAGAGCCCGAAAGTGCCCAACGGGCTGGCGTTCTGCCTCGGGGCCTCGGTGGCCCTGGTGGAGGTTCTCCTCCGCGGCGGCGAGGCGCCGGTGCTGTTTCTGGGGATTTAGGATGAATGCGTCGCGAGCCATTGACCGAAGGCGAAGCACGGGGCTGCGGGCGGCCCTTTTGCTTTTGTCGATTCCGGCCGCCGGGTTGGCGGCGCTGGCGGCGTGGGGGGCATGGTTCGAGGCGTCGGGCGGGCGGCAATCCTGGCTGGCGGCGGCGGTTACCGCACGCGGGTTCCTCCTGGCCGGCGCGTTGCTGGTGCTCGGCGCGGCGGCTCTGGCGGCGGCCGGGCGGGTGTTGTGGCGGGCCGGCGAGGCCGGCCGGCAGCGCCGGCGAACCGGCGAAGAAGGCGGGGCGATTCTCGAATTCGCGATGGTCATGCCGATCGCCATGTTTTTGGCGCTGGTGATGGCGCAGTCGGCGTTGCTGATGGTCGGCAACCTGCTGGTGCATTACGCGGCGTACGCCGCGGCCCGCAGCGCGGTGGTGCAGATTCCGGACAGCAAGCAGGGCGTCGAGCCGCACAACTACGTGGACCCTAACCCGTGGGGATCGCTGAAGATGGACTCCATCCGCGGGGCGGCGGAGTATGCGGTGCTGCCGATGGGCTGCGGCCACGCGGACTACCCGGAAGGCGACGCGGACCAACTGAACGCCGGCATCGCGCGGATGTACGACGCCTACGGGCTGAGGCCGCCGAACTGGGTGGGCGGGTATCTGGCGCGGAAGCTGAATTACGTCCGGCAGCACACCGTCGTCACGCTCGACGCGCCCGCCAACGGAGACACCTACGGCGAGCAGGAAGACATCCGCGTGCGGGTGCGGCACACGCTGTACCTGTCGGTCCCGCTGGCGCGGGCGGTTTTCGAGCAGTTGGGCAGTGAGGATATCGTGCAACTGGACTTCGGCGCCGGCGAGCGCGGCATGAACGTGTACGCCGAATGCACGCTGCGGAACGAAGGCCTGCAGGATTTTGTGGACATCGAGCACTTCCCGCCACGGTAGGCGGCGGGGTGCATCGGCGCGGCTGGCGGGGGGCGGCGCGTGGAAGAATCAGGAAACCCAAACGGATGGCGGACCGGAACGCACAAGCGGAAGGCATCGGGCTCCCGCCCGGCACGAAGATCGGCAAGTACGAGGTGCGCGAGCGCCAGGGCGTCGGCGGGCAGGCGATCGTCTATCGCGCCTACGACCCGCTGCTCGACCGGTACGTGGCGATCAAGCAGATTTCCTCCCACCTGGCGGAGGATCCGAAGTTCCTGGAGCGCTTCCGCCGCGAGGCGCAGATCCTCGCCCGGCTCGGCTCGGACATCATCACCGTCCACGACCTGATCGAGGAGGAGCGCGGGCGGTTCATCGTGATGGAATGGGTCGAGGGCCACACGCTGGAAAGCACGCTCAACAGCACCCCCGCGGCGGTGGAGCCGAAGGCCACGCTTCAGATTCTCTGGCGGCTGGCGGCCACGCTGCACGAGGTGCACGCGGCGGGCATCATCCACCGAGACCTCAAGCCAAGCAACATCATCATCACCGAGGGTCTGCGACCGCGGATCACGGACTTCGGCGTGGCGGCCAGCACCAGCGGGCAGACGTCCATGGTGCTGGGCACCACCAAATACATGGCGCCGGAGCTGTTCGAAGGCGGCGAGACGGACCAGCGCGTGGACATCTACTCGCTGGGATTCGTGGCGTACGAAATGCTCCTCGGCCGGGCGAAGTTTAACGAGCTCTTCGCCGACGTCGTGCGGGACAAACACTCCGAGGCCCTGCGCTGGATGAAGTGGCACGGCAACCGGAAGGTCGAGGCGCCGTCGCTGAGCGAGGTGAACCCGGCCATTCCGCCGCGGCTGTCGGCCCTGGTGGACCGGATGATCGCCAAGGACCCGGCCGAGCGGTTCCAGAGCATGGAAGAACTGGGCCGGGCCATCAAGAACACCTTCTCCGTCAAGGGCCGCACGGCCGGGGCTTCGTCGGAGCAACTGATCGCCACGCGCGGGCGTCGCGCGGCCGCGGCGGCCGGGGGCGTGGGCCCGGGCGACGAGGCGGACGAACTGCACGTGCCGGGGGCCGTGGAGCCGGAGCCGGACGAACTGCGGACGGCCGAGCTGCCCAAGACCTCCTTGACGCTCCGCACCAAGCTCATTTTGGGCGGGGTGGCGCTGCTGGGGCTGGTGTCGATCGCGGTGGTGCTGGGCGTGCAGTCCAGCAACGAGCGGCGGCAGTTCGAGAGGCAGGCGGACACGGTCTATCAGCAGGCGTTCGAGGACGACTACAAGGCCGGGCTGTCCGGCTACCAGAAGGAGCGGTTCGAGGCGGCGTTGGAGGGCTTCCGCCAGGCCCTGCAGAACTACCGCGGCACGGAGGCGGCGATGAAAGCCCCGGTGATGATCGCCTTCTGCCAGGCGCACCTGGCCGTCCTGCGGGAGAACTGGAACGACGCGGCGGAAATGGAGGCCGAGGCGGACCGTGCCATCGGCGAGGTGGAGCGGCGGGGCGGGCCGGAGAAATGGATCGACGACCGGCGGCAGGAGGTCCGCAACTTCAGCGAATACCGCGAGAACACGCGGCGGTTCGTGACGTACATGGCCGACGCAAAGAAGGCCCACGAGGACGGCAAGCTGGACCTGGCCAAGGAGATCGTGCAGACAAACCTCGCGCAGCTTCGCCTGACGGACCCGCAGATGCGCCAGGTGGACGCATTCGTGCGCAATATCCAGCTCACGCAGTTCCGCGGAGACCTCCAGGCGCAGATCGCCAAAGGGACAGACCTGGCCAAGCAGGGGCAGTTCGCCGAGGCGATCCGCGCCTACCAGGCGGCCGAGGGGCTGCTGAACCAGGAAGAGGCGTCGGTCATGCCGGCCGAGCAGCGGGAGGCGTTCCGCCAGCAGGTGGTGGCGAAGATGAAGGAGGCGGGCGTCTCCGGCGAGTATCGAACCGCCATGGACAAGGCCCGCGAAGCCCGTGAGGCCGGAGACAAGGCCGAGGAGCTCCGCTGGCTGGAGCAGGCGGACCAGATCTCCCCTTCCCCGGAAAATCAGAAGGCGATCGCCCGGCTGAAGTCCGATATCGTGCTGGCCGAAGGAACGGACCTGCTGGACAAGGGCCAGTATGCCGCGGCGAAGGCGAAGATCGAGCAGGCCCTCCAGTACGATCCGGACAACGCGCGGGCCGCCGGCGAGTTGAATCGCCTCACCCGCGGTCAGCAGCGGGAGTCTCTGCTGTCGGAGGCGAAGGTCGCCTTCAACGCCGGCGACTACGAAGCGGCGCTGGGCAAGTACCAGCAGGCCGGGCGCATCCGCATGGACGATCCGGTCCGCTCGCGGATCAACGAGTGCCGCTATCGCATCCAGTTCGCCAAGGCGGAGGCCCTGCGGGAGGCCAAGAAATACGACGAAGCCCGCCGCTTCTACGACCAGGCCGTGCGGATCAACCGCGACGCCCGGCCCCAGATCTCGGCGATTCTGGCCAAGATGGACCAGGACCAGCGATATGAGGCCGCCATGGCCGACGGCCAGGCCGCCCTCGCCCGGAAAGACTACCCCTCCGCGCTGAAGGCGTACCAGGCGGCCAAGGACGTCTACAACAATGACGAGGTGAACCGGCAGATCAACCGCGTGCATTACGAGCGGTACATGGCCTCCGGCGACCGGGAGATGGAGCAACTGCGCTACAGCGCGGCCATCGGGCTGTATAAGATCGCCCAGGACAAGATGGACACCCCGGAGATCCGCGCGAAGATCGAAGAAGCGCGGAAGATGCAGCAGCAGGAGGAAGGCGGATGATCCGGACAGGTTCACGCCACGCGCCGGGGCAGGTGCTGATCGTCACGATCCTGGCGATGACGCTCCTGGTGGGGCTGATCTTCTTCGTCTACAACACCGGCACGGCCGTGAACGAGAAGATCGTCACCCAGAACGCCGCGGACTCCGCGGCCATCAGCGGCGCGGCCTGGATGGCCCGCGGCATGAACGTGGTGGCGATGAACAACGTGGCGCAGTCTCGCATGGTGGCGCTGGCGCCCGTGCTGGACGCGCTGCCGCGGGCCTCGAAGATGGCCCACGAAGAGACGGACGCCTGGGCCCGGCGGCTCAGCGAGCAACTGGCGATGATCAACACGCTGCCGGACGACTGGGGCGCCCGCGGGATGATCCAGTTCGGCTTGCAGTCGCTGGAAGAGCGCATGGTCGAGCAGCGGGACATTCTCGCCCCGGTCGCCGACCGCATGAACAACGGCATCGACATGCGCACCATCACGCACTGGTCGCTGGACGGCGGTCGCGGCGGTCCGGACGGGGCGCTGTGGCGGGCGGCGACCACGCTGGAGGAATACTCCACGGCCGCGGCGCTGTCGGCCGGGGTGTTGGCCCAGGCCAACGCCCGGCGCTTCGGCGAGGGCAACCCGGTGGACACGGCCTTCCTGGCGCCCATCCTCCCGCGGATGCCCGCCCGGCGCGGAGACTTCCAGGACTTTCGCTGGGTGATCGAGGGGCGAGAGCACGTCCAGAACGACCACGTGGACGTGCGGATGACCGGCGGCAACGGCGGGGCGATTCCCGACTGCGCGTATCCGCTCCGGCTGGGCCCGTGGGCGCGGCTGTTCCGCTGGCGGCACTACACGCGCCGGGCCATCGAGTGGCGGTGGGTTCCGCCGACGGCCGGGCCGAATGTCCGCGGCGGCAGCGGCAACGTGAGCGTCGGCGGGCGGCGGCGGGGCGGCTCGGCCCGGCAGTCCAGCGGCGGGCACGACGGGCGCTGGGTAGCCACCAAGTGGGAGCCGACCGGCTACCTGACCTACGGTCCGCACTACTGGGCGCTGCGGCGCATCCACTGGTTCGTGCACGGGCATAGCAACGAGGAGCACCCCGGCAACCTGCCGGACACGTACTTCTACAAGTACATGAACGACCTGGCCCGCATCAAGCGGGACTACATGTGGCGGTCCAAGCAGGTCAAGACGTACCACTACCCCCAGTGGGTCATCAACTACCCGCAGGCGCGGATGATCGCCCAGAACCCGGATGTCCAGATCGGCAAGACCATGTTCTACCTGGTGGAGATCGCCTCGTCGGTTCCGCCCGGCCCGGACTGGCTGCGTCCGGGCACGTTCCGCACCAACGGCGACGAGCCGATCGCCGTGTGGGTGGATGGCTGGGCGGATCCGGAGGAGTGGGGCATCGCCCAGCACGGGCTGTATGCCTGGAAAGACCAGTACACCTACGAGACCACCTACGACCGGGAGATCGGCATCGAGCCGTTGCCGGTCAATCCGCTGGACCCCAACGGCGATCTTCAGTACCAGACCGTCTACATGGTGGCGTACTGGATCTGGGGCGGCATCGACATCGGCCCGGAAGTGGAGGTCCGCGACCCGAGCAACTACTCGGACACGGGCAATCTGCCCGCGCCGCTGCTGCTGGACACCAGCGCCGGCGACTACGACCCGGACAACCTGAATCCGGACGAGGGCTTCCGCCGCGAGGCGTTCACCTTCCTGGGCGTGGCGCGAAAGGGCAACCGTTCGCCGGCCTGGCCCCAGCGGTTCTCCAGCGGCAGTCCGATCGACTCACTCGTGGCCGTCAGCCAGGCCAAGCTGTTCAACAAGCAGAGCTGGGACCTCTGGACGCAGCACTGGGAGGTGCAGCTCGCCCCGGTCAGCCAGTGGCAAGACTGGACCGACCGCCTGGAGGCCGGGCTGGCGGATGTGCCGTTGACCAACGGCCAGGTGGACCCGGACGAGGTAGTGCACATGCTGGAATACCTGCGGCGGATGGCCCCCGAGATGGTCGAGCAGCACAAGGCGAACTAGCCCGGGCTTCCCCCGGGAAACCCGAAACCGGAAACCCCAAATGTTGAACCATCGAGCCAAGATGAATCGAACGAGAGAATGGACCCGCCGGCGTCGCGGCACGGCCATCCTGGAATTCGTGCTGGCGCTGCCGCTGTTGGCGACGGTGATTGTGACGACGTTCTTCTTCGGCTGGGCGATGCGCAGCCAGCAGGCCGTGAAGATCTCCGACCGCTACACCGCCTGGCAGTGGGCCCAACAGAGGCCCGTGTCCGAGGAGAGCCTGGACGCGAAGTTCTTCGACCACCGCACGTCGTGGGTGGAGATCACCGGCCACGACGGGCCCGACGCCACGCGGGAAGACCTCGTGGCCGAGGCCGCCGTCCTCAGCCAGCCGGCGGGGGAACTGGCCGCCCGGACGGTTTTTGACCGGTGGCCCCGCGGGTACTGGGTGCGCGTTCAGGCGGAATTCACGCCCCGCATGGACGCATGGCGACACTTCAACGGGCCGATCCGCAGCCACCACGTGCGAGAGGGCGTCGAGTGGCGGCGCGACCAGGCCCGCAACGAGAGCGCCATCCGCGATCAGTTCCTGGACGAGATGGATGTCCTTCTGGACTCGTGCCCCGCGCCCGGCGACGGGCTGGCGGAGACCTTCCGCCGTCTGTACCTCACCCGGTGGTGACCGACCCGCTACAACCGCGGCCGTCGGCGGGCCGTTCCGCCGCGCCCATAAGCCCGCGCCGCTGGACGGGGCCGGCGCTCTACGCGGCGCTGGTGGCGGCCGCGGTGTTCGCCGCCTACCAGATTCACGTGTACGCCACCCGGACCACGGAGCGGCCCTCCGCCGACACCGGCGTCTACCGCGGCGAGACGCCCGCCCCCGGCGTGGCGGGGGGGGAAGCCGGCCTGGAAGCGATTCGCGCAACCGGGCTCGTGCCGCAAAAGGCGGACCCCGCGGGCATCGCTCCGCCACCGCGGGCCGTGCGGCTGGGCGCGTACAGCCGGCGCGGGGGTGGCCAGATGCAGGAGATGGCCTCGTATGACTGGCCGGGAGACGTCGCGGCGGCCGGCGAGCATTACCGGGCGGTGATGGCGGCCGGCGGCTACGAGCTGCTGCTGGACGGCGCGCGGGGCCTGGGGCGGCACGTGATGGTCTGGTCGCGCGGGCGAACCCACGTGACGGTGACCTTGCGTCCGGCGGCTGATCCGGAGAAGATGGGGCGGATAGGCATCGCGGTCGTCTCGCCGGATGCGAACGCGCAAAACGCGAAAGGGAAAGACTGATGCCGGAAGAAGCTCCGAAAGTGCAGAACAAGTGGCTGCTGGTGACCGCGCTGGGGCTCGGGCTGCTGGTGGTGATCCTGTTCAACTTCTACGTTTCCCGCGAGCGTGCGGAGGCCCGGGGAGAAACTACCGTGGTCTTCCAGTACGCCCGCACGCTGAGCCCGGGCGAGGAGATCCGCCGCAAGGACCTCAAGCCGGTCGCCATTCCGTCGTGGATCGCCTCGCAGTTGCCGAACATTGTCAAGGGCGTGCGGAATGCCGAAGGCGGGTGGGACCCGGAAGGCGGGTTGATCAGCGGCGAGCGCAACGAGAAGAACGCCCAGGTCAACAGCGTGGTCAGCAAGGACGACTTCGTCTACTGGACGGACACCACCAAGGAGGCGCGCGACATGCCGTCGGACAAGATCACGCCCGGCATGGTGGCCCGCGCGGTCCCCATCGACCCGCGCGAGAGCCCCGGCGAGATTCTGCGCGTGGGCGACCGCGTGCGGCTGAGCGGGCGCTTCGCGTTGCGCGGCAAGGGAACCCGCGCCTACCCGATCCTCGACGGCGTTCGCGTGCTGACGGTGGGCGGCAAATACGTGAGCGAAGACCCGTCCATGGCTCGCTTCTCCGGCAACGAGGGCCAGCGTTCGTACCGGTCCATCACGGTGGAAGTGGACGAGAAGGAGGCGATGAAGCTGACGGACGTGGTCGCCCAGGTGGTGGGCGACGTGGTGCTGGAAATCCGCAACCGCAACGCGAAGATGCCGCCTAACGCGGGCAAGATCAACCCGGATCTGGAGCCGCTCTGGACCGGCGTCGGCGGCGGCTCGACGCGGACGGACCGCTACGCCCCCCCCACGGAACGCTGAGACAACGCGGCGGGCAGGAGCAGACGGTGGAAATCTGGGTAGCCAACCAGTACACGGATCAGCGAGAGGTCGTCAAGGTCGGCGAGGAGAGCATCCTCATCGGCCGGGATGAGTCCGCCGACGTCACCTTGCGCAGCGCGTTCGTCTCGCGCCGGCACGCCCGCATCTTCCGGGAGAACGGCAGCTACTTCATCGAGTCGCTCGGTCTGAACGAGACCACCGTCGCCAACAAGTCTCTCGAACACCACGCCCGCCGGAAGATCGACTACGGCGACGAAGTGCGCATCGGCGAGTTCAGTCTCTACATGATGGAGCCCTCCACCCGGCGCGTCCGGGCGAAGGGGCGGGAGGTGTCGCCGCGCAAGCGGGTGATCGAGCTGGAGCAGAAGATGCACGCCGAACTGCTGGACCGCCTGAACCTGCGGGTGACGGGCCAGTCCGGCGCGGCCGACGAGGGGCACGTGGCGCTGATCAAGCGGCACCTGGCGGACATCATCGAGGTCCACCTGCCGGAAGTGGACGAGGAGATGACCGAGCACCTGATGCACGAGTTCTTCCTGCGCGGGTGCATTACGGAGTTGTCCCGCCGGGCGACGGGCAAGCTGATGTACAGCTACGGCTTCGAGGGAAGCGACGTGCTGGACGCGGAGTTCGAGAAGCAGATCACCCGCCTCATCGGCGACGCGCTGAGCTACTTTCCGCTGCGGCTTCAGCCCCACGCGATGAAGGAAGACGCGGCGCTGATCGAGGCCGGCTTCGACGAGCAGATGCGGCGCATCGGCGCCCTGCTCACGCCGGACATGCGGGCGTACATCGCCCGGCGCATGCTCTCGAAGGAAATCGAGGACGTGGTGCTCGGCTACGGGCCGCTGCAGGACCTGCTGGAGATGCCGAACGTCAACGAGATCATGGTCGTCGGCAAAGACAAAATCTACATCGAGAAGGACGGCGTGCTGTCCAACACCAACCGCAGCTTCTTCTCCGACGAGATCGTCAGCAGCATCATCGAGCGCATCATTACGCCGGTCGGCCGGCGGATCGACCGCTCCACGCCGCTGGTCGACGCCCGCCTGCCGGACGGCTCCCGCGTGAACGCCATCGTCAACCCGCTGAGCCTTTCGGGCCCCACGCTGACGATCCGCAAGTTCGCCCGCATTCCGTTCACCATCGACGACCTGATCGAGCGGGAGACGATGTCCGAGTCCACGGCGAACTTCCTGCGCGCGTGCGTGCTGGGGCGTCAGAACATGATCATCTCCGGCGGCACCGGCAGCGGCAAGACCACCACGCTGAACGTGCTGAGCCACTTCATTCCGGCCGAGGAGCGCATCGTGACTATCGAGGACTCCGCGGAGCTTCAGCTTCCCCAGGAGCACCTGGTGCGGCTGGAGACCCGCCCGGCGAACGTCGAGGGGCGGGGGGCGTACACCATTCGCGACCTGGTCAAGAACGCCCTCCGCATGCGGCCGGACCGGCTGATCGTCGGCGAGTGCCGCGGCCCGGAGGCCCTGGACATGCTCCAGGCCATGAACACCGGCCACGACGGCTCCCTGACCACCATCCACGCCAACAGCCCGGCCGACACCATGATGCGCCTGGAGACGATGGTGCTGATGGCCGTGGAGATGCCCGTGCGGGCCATTCGCGAGCAGATCGTCGCCGCGCTGGACGTGGTGATCCAGATCAGCCGCTTCCATGACGGCACGCGCCGCGTGACGCACATTTCCGAGATCTGCGGCATCGACCCCGAGACGCACCAGATCATCACCGAGGACGTGTTCGTCCGTCGCACCCGGCGCGGCGCGGTGGACCTGCGGCATACGGGCTACATTCCCCGGTTCGCCGAGGAGTTGATCGAGAAGGGCTTCCTGGACGTCGAGGTGTTCACATGATTCCCTCGCCTCTGGCCGCGCTGGATGCGGCGCAGATCGCCACCAGCGTGGTGATCTTTCTGGCCGTGTTCGCGGCCACGGCCGTGGGGCTCAACCCGCTGCGGCAGTGGCTGGCCCGGAGAGAAAGCCGCCAGCAGCGCATTTTGCAGGGGGCGCTGCTGCTGAAGGTCGGCGCCCGCACGGCGACGGTGCTCACGGCCATCGGCGTGGTGTTTCTGGCGTTCATCGGCTACGGACTGACAGAAAGCGTCTTCGGGGCGATTCTCGCCGGGGCGGTGGGCGTGCTGCTGCCGAACCACGTGCTGAAGTATCTCTGGCGCCGGCGCGTGGCGAAGCTCGAGAGCCAACTCGTCACCGGCATTCAGACGCTTTCTTCCGGCGTGCGGGCCGGGCTGAACCTCGTGCAGGCGATGGAGCTCGTGGCGCGGGACGGACCGATCCCGCTGCGGCAGGAATTCCGCCACATGCTGCGGGAATACGAGTACGGCGTGGCCCTGGAAGAGGCCATGGAGAACACCGTGCGGCGCATCGGCAGCGGCGACTTCCGTCTGCTGTTCGCCGCCCTGCGCACGCACCGCCAGCGCGGCGGCGACCTGGGCGCCACGCTGGACCGCATCGCCGAGAGCGTCCGCGAGATTCAGCGCCTCGAGGCCCGCGTCAAGACGCTCACCGCCCAGGGCAAGGTGACGGCCCGCTGGTTGGGGGCCATGCCGGCCGTGGTGCTGGCGATCCTGTACTTCCTGGTCAGCCGCGAGGACACGCTGAAGCTGTTCACGGAAGATCTCGGCAAGCTCATACTCGCGGCCATCGTGCTGCTCAATATCATCGGCTTCCTGTGGATTCGAAAGATCGTATCGGTGGATATCTGACATGGCGAACCTGCCCCTGATTCTGTCGACCGTGCTGCTGGCCCAGGGCGGCTGGGAAGATGCGGCCCTGCGCGTGGGCCTGTCGGTGGGGCTGCTGGCGACGGTCTCGCTGTTGATTCTGGGCGTGTTCGGCCAGCGGGGCGAGGTGCACCTGTCTCCGCAGCGGGAGGCGGCGTTGGCCACCGGGCATACCGACCGCAAGACCGTCTTCGAGAACAAGGCCCTGCGTCCGATCCTCTGGCTGCTGCTGACGATGAGCCACCGCCTGGCCCTGCCGCGGGCCAAGCAGTGGCTCGACCGCACGCTCGTGGCGGCCGGCAGCCCGAACTACTACACCGCCGAGGAGTACCTGGCGCTGTCCACGCTCACCGGCGTGGTGCTGGCGGTGGTGCTGGAGGCCCTGCACCTGCTGGCGTACGGCACGTTCAGCTTCGCGGTGGTGGTGTTCGGGCTGGGGCTGGGCATCACGCTGAGCATCTACCAGATGCACAACACCGCCACCAATCGGCTGAGCACGATCTCCAAGCGCCTGCCGTACGCGCTGGACCTGATCGCCCTGGCGATGGGCGCGGGCGCCACGTTTGTCGAGGCCGTCCGAACGATCACCACCGAGGAATCGGACGACCCGTTCAACACCGAGCTCAAGGCCCTGCTGGCGGAGATGGAGTTGGGCACCACGCGCCGCAAGGCCCTCAAGAACCTCGCCGACCGCGTGCCGCTGGAGAACCTCCAGAGCATCGTCGCCAGCGTGACCCAGGCGGAGGAGCTCGGCACGCCGCTGGCCGAAGTGCTCCACCAGCAGGCCACGCTGCTCCGCATGCAGCGGTCCGTGCGGGCGGAAACCAAGGCCGCCGTCGCCAGCGTGCGCATCCTGGTGCCGTGCCTGCTGCTGCTGATGGCGGTGGTGCTGGCCGTCTTCGGGCCGTCGATCATCCAGGCGACCAAGGGAGGACTGTTCTGATGGCGACTCCCGGACCGGAACTCATCCACATGGCCGGCCCGCAGGCGGGCGAGCGATCGGCCGTGCTGGCCAGCCCCGCCGTCGTGGGCCGCTCCAGCCAGGCCGAGGTGCAGATGGCCGAGCAGTTCATCTCCCGCCAGCACCTGCAGTTCACCTACACGCGCGACGGCTGGGTGATGGAGATTCTTTCCTCCAACGGGGCGTGGATCAACGGCAAGCGGTTCAAGCCGAACAAGAAGATCCTCCTGGACACCGGCGATGTGATCCAGATCGGCCGGCAGACCGAACTGCTCTACGTGCAGCCGGACGATGACCCGGATCTGGCGTTGGCGGCGTGGCGCAGCGAGAAGGGCGCCCCGGCCGAAGCCAAGCCGCCGGCCGGGGAGGGCGAGGCGACGGAGGCGGCCCCCGACGAAGCCGCCGCGCCGGAAGCGCAAGACCTGCCGCCGGAGGCGGACGAGCAGCCCGCGGACAGCGAGGACAGCGAGCGCAAGACTCGCTCCCGGCGGCTGGCGATCATCGCCGGGGGGTCGGTCGTGGGCACCATCGCGCTGATCGCCCTGCTCAGCACGCTGAAGACGGAGGAGGGGCCGGTGAGCATCGCCCAAGTGCCGCGCCTCTCGGCCACGGAGATCGAGGAGATCCTCCGCAGCCGTCCGGAGCGTCTGCCGGACGCATTGGCGGCCGAGCAGGAACTCGCCCAGGCCCGGGCGATGTATGAGAACCGCGGCCTGCGGCGGGGAGACCTGTACCGCTGCGTGGTGCACTTCAAGCTGAACCTGGCGTACCGCAACTCCCGAGTATTCTCGGACTTACGGGACGGCCCGAAGTTCGAGAAGGCCATGCAGGAACTGGTGGGGGAGGTCACGCAGAAGTACCACACCGCCTGGGCATACGCCAAGAGCGAAAACTGGTCTCGCGCGGCCCGGGGGTTCCGGGAACTGCTGGATATTCTGCCGGCTGACCAGAGACGAGACCCGGAAGTCTACGACAAGCTCCTGGCCAACATCCGGGCGCACCTGAGCCTTGCCGATCGGAACATCGCCAAGCGCTAGCCCCCGGCCGCCGGAACCGGGTTGTGGAGCGGCAACGGAAGGGCATGCAACTCTTCTGCAGCACGCGGAAGCAGGCAATGCGCTCCCCGCCCGAGCGCTACTTACGCTTGCGGACCAGCACCGCGGCGCCCAGCCCCAGCAGAAGCAGGGAGGTCGGCTCCGGAGCGGGGTTGTACAGCACGTCCAGCCGGGCGGAGTCCTCGTCGATGGTCTCAAAGCAGATCATGTCGAAGTAGCCCGGGTTGCTTCCGTACTCGGTGAATGTGGCCAGGTCGACGGTCGAGGCCGGCAGCAGCAGGTTCAGGCCGACCACGCCCTGGATAGCGCCCTGCCCGAGATCGCCGAAGTCCAGCACGCCGACGACCACATTCCGCCAGATCACCATGTCTCCATTGGCGTCGGGGATGCGAAGCTCGGTCAGTTCCTCCAGCGGGATCGATACCGGCCCGTCGATGCTGCCGATGCCCGCCGCCGTGAGCAGGATGCCGGAGTAATCCGCCAGGTACTCGTCGTAGGAGGCGTAGTTGGGGTCGATCGCGCCGATCTGCTGCATCAGGCGGAAGTCGATGAAGGACGACGTGGCGCCCGTGTCGAAGAGCATCGCGTTGTTCTCCACCAGAAGCATCGATCCGCCGGTGTTCGAGCCGAACACCGCCCCGTCGAACACGGGGTTCTTCGCGTGTGCGGGGAGCGTCTCGTTGGGCTCCGGCGTGCCGATAAAGTCGTGCAGGCGCAGATGGAACCGCATGTTGGCGGCCGGGTCCGGCGCGGATTTCGGCAGCAGGTTCGTGGTCATCTTTCCGGGGTTCAACTCGTCTCCGCTCGCGAGGGTCGTGGGGTCCATCACCATCTTCGTCTGCTGGATGAGCGGCATGCCGACGATGTTCATCGGCTGGACGGCCACATCCATGCCGAAGGCGCTGACGCGCTCGCCGAAGCCCTCCTGCTTGCGGACCCACAGGCTGTGCTTGCCGTAGTCCACGAACTCGCTGGGGTCCACCACCGGCGGCACGGCCACGGGGAAGCCGTCCTTGTCCAGGGCATAGGTGGGGGCGAGAACCTGCCCGTTGCGGACCCTCAGGCCGAAGAAGTTCGGCCCCGTCACGTCTCCGAGTTCCGGCCCGCCGAGGCCGACCTCGGTGAACTCGCCGATGAACTCCGGCAGGGGGGCGCCGTCCATGTACAGCCCCGGAACCCATTCCGCGCCGAACAGGCTGTTGAACAGGTAGCCCCGAGCCGTGAGGTAGCTGATGACGAAGCCGGAGGCGCCGGTGTCCACGTAGGCGTCAAACACCACCGGCTCACCGTTGGGGTCCGTGATGATGCTGTCTGTCAGATCGTATGCCAGAACGCTGAGCTTGGGCTGGTCCGCGCCGCTGGCGTGGATGGTGGCGCCGACCGGATTGACGTAGGTGTCGGCGGCGAGCGACGGCGCGGCCAGCGCACAAACAGAAAGCACCCCACACAGAACCTTGCGGAATGAGCGCATGTTTCAAGCCTCCGTTGTTCGCTTCGACGGCCGTGAGCATTGCGGCCGCATTGAGCCACCGCATTCTACCACGGATCCGGCGATCCGTTACAAGAAAGCTAAGGCAATCGCCCTATGGGTTCGTCTTCGGGTGGATCAGGCCCCACGGGGGCGCGGGCGGCATGGCTCTTGGTGAGGCGGCGGGCTCGCCCTTCGGCGTTCAGCGGATCGGCGAGATCGGCGAGACCGACCGCGGCGCCGATTCGACGGTGAGGATGGTGGACGGCGGATCGAGTTCTTCCGCGCCCCGCGTGGAGTTCGGGCTGATGACACCGGTGGTGACGCTGTAGTACCAGCCGGACTGCCCATTGCGAGGCGGGGCGGCGATCTTGCCGAACTTCACCTCGGAGGCGGTCGGCCCCTCGCAGAATGGGTTCTTCGGCCAGGTGAGCAGGTACGGGCCGAGGCTTCCGCCGGAGTCCAACTTGCCGCTCTCGGTGGTCTTGCTGAGCAGGCGGTTGGTGAAGTTGGCGGTGTCCATGGCGCCGTTCTCGTCCAGGTGGGGCAGCCGGCCGCCGTGCTGGGCCGCGTACAATTCGATCTGCGAACGCAGCGTGCGGGTGTCTTGCAGCAGCGCGTTTTGCCTGGCATCCGCCGAGGCGCTGCTTACATGGGGCACAACGATCATCGCGAGGATAGACAGCAGGACCACGACGATGAGGATCTCGATCAACGAGAACCCGAAGTCCTTGTGATCGCCACCCAGGATGTGTGAGGCAGTCGCCGTCATGTTCTGCCGCCGTCACCGAACGGACCCGCCGCGCGAGTTCGTGCGCGTCCTTATGCCGTATCGTCCGCATACGGCGATGGCTTTAGCATTCGCGACGGTGCGGCCAGGCCGATTGCGCGCCTCATACGGAAGCGGCGGCAGTTACCGCCGTTCGGAGCGGTCCTGCTTGAGATCCTGGCGGGCCCGCTCGCGCAGTCGGTCGCGATGCTTCGACATGTAGTACAGCGACTGGAGCGAGGCCCACGGAGACAGCAGCTTGCCGTTCTGGATTCGCCAGCCGATCGGGATAACGCTGGCGAGGCGCGCCTGGGCGATCTGCTGATCGGTGGCCCGCGAGCCGGCTGGACCGAAGGCCTCACCTGCCGGCCTCAGTTCTGAGCGTACTTCACGGAGCAGCCGTACGGCTTGGTTTGGGGCGTGCCGACCGGCCGACCGGCCAGCAGGTCCGCCAGCGCCGCGTCCACGTGGTTGGTGGGGTCTTTGCTCCCACCGCGAGGGTCGGAGTCGATCGCGCCTTCATAGACGATCTCCCCGATCTGGTTGATCACGAACATGTGCGGCGTGGTCTTGGCCTTGTACTTCCGGCCGACGGCGCCGTTCTGGTCCACCAGCACGGGGTAGGGCAATTTCCACTCCGCGCTCCACTTGGCCGAGGCCGCGGCGTCCATGTAATGCGTGCTGTTGACCGCCAGCCACACGACGCCCTTCGGGGCGTACTTGCCGGCGAGGTCCTTCATGGTGCTTCGCTTGGCGTGGTGCCGCTTGACGAACGGGCAGTCCGGGTTGAACCACTCCAGCACCACCACCTTGCCGCGCAGGTCGGCGAGGCTCACCTCCTTGCCGTCGTGCGTCTGGAGCGTGAACGTCGGCGCCATGGTCGGCAGTTCTTTGCGCCACTCGACGAAGAGCTTCTCGTTGGCGGGGGTCGTCTTCTTCGCGGCGGGCAGCGTCAGCGCCACGTCCTGCTTGCCGGGCACGCAGTTGTCCTTGCAGGCCAGCCAGGAGGCGTGGGCGGCAAACGCCAGTTCCGCGCCGGGCTTGAGGTCTTTGGGTGGCGTCACCTCGGCCGCGAGGATCACCTGCTTCTCGTACCCGTAGCCGGCGATGTCTCCCGGCTGGGTGAACGTCTTGGGCGCCGGCCAGCGCAGCGGACCGGCCCGGAAGCCCTCCGGCAGCTTCCAGTCGATCGCCGTGGCCAGGCCGGCGTCTCCGGGGTGCTTCCAGTAAATGTGCCAGCCTTCGGGCAGGTGGAAGCGCACGGCGAGGGTGAACGGCTCGCCGGGCGCGATGGCCAAGGTGTCCGCCAGCATCTCCGCCCGCACGTCGGGACCGTCGGCCGCGGGGGCCGGTTGCGGCAGTACGACCAGCACCGCCGCCAGCAGTAGTGCGTACCGAGCCATGGTTTCATCTCCTTCCTTGATGGAATTTGCTAATCCATTGTAGGCAGGTACGGTCCCCCCGGACCGCGGCGCCGGCGGGAAAACCCAATGGCTTGTCCGCGGCGGGAGGCGGCAATCACGTCGGCACGAACACCGACTGGCCGGAGCCGCTGACCGAGGACATGGGCTGGGAGCAAATGTCTCTGCGCCACGCGGGCAACGGGGCGCTGTTCTACTGGAACTGGAGCACGAGCGGCGCGCCGCAATAAGGCGCCTTCTATCCGCCGCCCGAGAGCTTCGCGATCTCTTCTTTGACGGTCTGAATTCGCTCTTCAATCTTCTTCAGGCGACCATCTTGCGCGGCCGGTATGGTGGCGATGTCGGCCCGCAGCGCTTCGCGCACCTTTCGCAACTCGTCCCGTTGGGCCGTCAGCTTTCGCAGCGTGACTTGCTCTTCCGGGCTGAGCGGCCGGTCGGGCTTGTTGCTCGCCGGCTTCGTGGTCGATGAGTCTACATCGCCGGAGTCCTTCGGCGGCGGGGGGCAGGTGACGCTTTGGATGTGCCCGACGGATACGTCCAACTTCGGCCCTCCGGCGATCTCGAAGCCGATGGCGCTGCCCAGGAGTCGTCCGGACACCACGGTTCCATTGTGCTGCTTGATGGTGACGCGCCCGAGCGATTCCTCGTCGAACTCCAGCCGCGCGATGGTGGCCGTGGGGATCTTCGGCGCGCCGTAGTCGGTGCGGAGGGTCAGGTGCTCTTCGGCCAGCCGCCCGAGGTACAGGTCGTCGTTGCGGAGCGTCATCTCGCTGAGGCCCTTGGTGTCGGCCGGCTCGCCGGGCAGCACGAAGCGGCGGACCTGCCCGCGTTGGAGCGTGTGTTTGCGGTCCAGGCCGATCAACTCCACGGCCAGCTCTTCCTCTGTCAGCAGGCCGGAGAGCACCGATCCGTTGCGGAACCGCGCGCGGTGCAGGCCGCCTTCCTCCGCGGCCAGCGCCAGTTCGGTCAGTTCCTCCCCGCGGAGCTTCACGCGGCCGTACTCGGTGAGAAACTCGCGGTCCGCGTCTTCCGGACGCACGAGGAGGCGCTGCCCGTCGCGCAGCTCGACCATGGGCTCCTCCACGCGGATGGAAGCCGGCCGGTCCTCGGAAGTGCGAAACGCCACCGTCGCCAGCCCGGAGGGGGTCAGCGACATCTCCTCCGTGCCGATGCGGAACTTCAGCGGCATGTTGACCAGCGTGCCGGCGATCACCTGCCCGTCGGTCAGCCCGACGTGCACGTAGGGGTCCGTCGGCGTGGGTACGGCCAGGCCCACGACGCGCTCGGCCGGCAGCCTGACCTCCCCGAAGAACGTCTTCAGCACGAACTCCTCGGCCAGCAGGTCGCCGAGCAGTTCGTTGCCGTTGCGCAGCGTGGCCATGTCGTGCTTCTCGTGGCGGGGCAGCTCCAGGCTGCCAATCACCGCCACCGCGCCGCCCATGTTGAGGATGATGCGGCGCAGCGGGGCGGGAACCTTTCGCAGCTCACGGGCGGGTTTGAAGTCCGCCAGGAACTTCTTGGCGTCGGCGAGCGTGCGCCGCTGGGCCTGGAAGGTGCACACGGCCACGGCCTTGCCCGGCGGCACGGTGAGGTTGTAGTTGAGGTACACGTTGTCCGAGCGGAGGCGGACGGTGGTCGAAGGCTTGGTCCGGGCTCTTGGGCTTGCGTAGACGTGCGCGACGCTCGGGTAGCTGGAAGACTCCGGCTGGGAGGTGACGAAGCCCCAGTCTTTGTCCGTCACGGCCCCGCCGCCGCTGGTGGTCGCGATGGTTGTCGGGTACGTGCCGAGGTCCGTGAAGTACCGCAACGCGGTCTGAACAGGCTGCCCGCCGGGGTTCTCGAAGATGTCGATCCAGCGGCAGTAGCCTTCCTTCGGGTCCACGTAGATCCGCCGGTAGACGTTCAGCCCGTTGTAGCTCCACGGGCCGATCTCCAATTCGCGCCCATCGGCACTCAGCCGCCCGTTGCTCGAGTGCGAGTAATACGAGCCGTTGAGGCTGAGCTTCATGGCGCCGTCGAAGGCGTTGTTCGAGCCGTCATTGACATAACCATAGTTGTGCACGTCCCAGCGGAAGCCGGCGCCGTCATTCACGACCCAGTAGAAGCCCTGGTTCGCCGGGGAGGTAATGTGGATCCCCTCGGCCGCGAGGGCGGGGGGGAAGGCCGTCAGCAGCAGGCAGGCAGTCAGCTTGATTCTCACGGATCGGTCCTTTTCGAAGGAGTGCTTTGCGATGCTTGCTTGAGAGCGCCCCGGACTACTCCCGGCCTCCCCAGCCGACCATAGGGCCACAGTTCAGCACCCCCCAGAACGCCGGCGGTGGCATGGCGTTCGGCTGCGAGGGGTTCGCCGGTTCGACTTCCTCGATAATCTGACGCAGGCGGTGGCGGACTTCCGGGTCTCCGCTGTCCAAGTGCTTCTTCAGCAGCGGCACGATGGCGCCCCCCATTTCCTTGAGGGCCTGGGTGGCGTCCTGGCGGTCCTTGTGGCTCTCGGCGCCCAGTTGGGCCACCAGCTCCTCCACCCGTTTGATGAGTTCATCCGGGGGCAGGGCCTGGGTGCGGAGCAGTTGCACCACCTCGCCGCTGTAGACCGAGAGCGTCGGCCCGCCTTCGATGGCGAACCGCAGCCGCCGCGGGGCCAGTTCCCCGCGGAGGATGGTGGTGTCCCACATCTGCACGGCCGCCCGGCCGAGGTGCGTGGGAGAGAACGCCACCGCCCGGGCGTTGGCCGTCTTGATTTCCACCGGCTCGTCGCTGTACTCCGTGGAAATCGTCAGCACCGGCTCGGCTAGCCGGCCGAAGAGTTCATCGCCGTTGGCCAGTTGCAGCTTCGAGAGGCTCTCGTCCGGGGCGTCTTCCGTGGCGAACTGGAGCAGGGCGACCATGTCTCGCGGCACTTGCAGCGTCTGTCCGAGCTTCAGGTCCAGCACCAACTGGCGCGGCTCCAGCAGCCCGGCCAGGCGCGAGGTGTTGCGGAACGTCACCTGGTGCAGTTGGTTGCCGCCGTTGTCCATCCGGATCTCCAGAAGCTTCGCGCCCGCCAGGTCAACCTGTCCGTAGCGGGTCTGGAGATGAACCTTCAGCTTGCCGGCGTCGAAGGCCAGCCGGTCGCCGGTGCGCAGGATGGCCACCGGCCCGGCAAATTCCGCCTCGTCCGGTCGATCCTTGGAGATGCGGTAAGACCACTGCTCCGTCCGTTCGACGGGAATCTTCAGCGTCGAGCCGCTGTTGAGCTTCACGTGAATCTTCAGGCCGTCCACCTGCCCGGTGACCACCTGCCCGTCCTTCAGCGCGAACAGCACATTCGCGCCCTGCCCCTTGCCGGCGGCCATGCCGATCACGTCGGCCGCGCTGAACTGAAGCGGGCCGAAGAACGTCTGCACGCGGTAGCTTTCGTTGGTGATCGTCCCGGCGATGCGGTCTCCACCCTTCAGCAGCACCACGTCCGTCACGTCCGAGCGGTCCAGTTCCACGGTGTCCAGGCCCGTGACCGACCAGTTGAGAATCATCTTCCGCACTTCCGCCGGCAGATCCTTGAGCACCTGGTATGGGCGGAACCTCTTCATGGCCTTCTGATGATCGTCCGCCGAGGCGGCCTGCGACTCGAAGTGGCATAGCACCACCGTCTGGCCGGCCGGGATGCTCAATTGGTATTGCACGTAATGGTTTGAATTGCCGGTCTGCATCTGCACCTGCGGGCGGAGTCTGGCCTTCGGCCCGGCAACGATGTGCAGCACGGCCGGCGACTGCTGGTTGGACGTCTGCGTGGCGAACCACCAGTCCTTATCGGTAAAGGCGGCGCCGGCGGAACTGTACGTGGCGCTGGTGATGCCGTAGTTGTAGTTGGTGTAGTACTGGATCGGGACCGTGACGTCCGCGGCGGTGGTATTCTGGAAGATGTCCAGCCAACGCACCAGCCCGCGGTCTTTGTAGACCTTGACCCGCCGGAAGCACTGGAGCTGATTGCTCCAGTTGAACGGGCCGATCTGAATCTCATCGCCATCCTTGTTCATCCACGCCCGGCCGCTGGAGTTGATGTTGGAGCCTTGAATCTGGCAGTACATACCGCCCCCGTAGGCGTTGTTTGTGCCCGAACCCACCGTTCCGTAGGTCTGGATGTCCCAGCGGAAGCCCTTGCCGTCGGTCTGCTCCCAGTTGAAGTTGACGTTGGGCCCCTGCGGGATGTGCAGCCCCTTCGGCTCGTCGGCCGAGGCGGTGCGGGTTGGAGCAACGTCCCTCAGTTTGGCCTGGACGATCGGGCTCACCGGCAGAAGTACTGCCAGCGCCAGGAGTACGGGAAACTTGCGCATCATGGGTATCCTGCCTTTCGTCGGGCTCAACCGGCCGGGCGCACACGCCGCTGCCCGGCCATCCATCTTCGTAGACGCCTGCGGGGCGGTTCGGTTCGCGCGGCCGTAAAGAAATATCGGTCCCCGCGCCGAACACAATGGCAATACGCCCCGATGCCATTATCATGGGCCGCCAAGGCCAATGCAATCGGGAATCCATCTTGTCGCCATCGACCTGGACGGAACGCTGCTCAATTCCTCCAAGGAGATCACCGAAACTACGCGGGCGGTGCTCCGCCAGGTGCGCGCGGAGCGGAACGTGCATATCGTGCTGGCGACGGCCCGGCCGCCGCGGTCCGTCACGCCGTTTTACCGCCAACTCGACCTGGACACCCCGATGATCAACTACAACGGGGCCCTGGTATACTGCCCCGTCTCGCGGCGCGTGCTCATGCACCGTCCGGTCTCGGCGAAGCTCGCCCGCGGCCTGGTGGTCCTCGCCCGGCAGATGTATCCAGAAGTGCTGGTTTCAGCGGAGGTTCTGGACCGCTGGTACACCGACCGCTACGACCCGGCCTACGCCACGGAAACCGCCCGCCTCTTCGTGCCGGACAAGGTGGGCCCGGTGGAGCAATGGCTCACCGGGCCGATCACCAAGCTGCTGCTGCTCGGCCAGCCCAAACGCCTGCTGGAAGTGGCCGGCCGCATCCACCGCGAGTATCCCCACCAGGTGACGATCATCAAGACGGAGGACACGCTCCTTCAGATCACCCACGCCACGGTGGACAAGGAAAAGGCCCTCCGCGCGGTCGCGGCGGAGATGGGCGTCCAGCAGCAGCAGGTGATGGCCATCGGAGACAACGCCAATGACGTGGGCATGTTGCGCTGGGCCGGCGTGGGCGTGGCGATGGCCAACGCCCACCCGGATGCGCTGCTCGCGGCCGACTACGTGACGGACCACCACGACGCCGACGGCGCCGCCAACGCCATCCATCGCATCCTCATCGAGGGCCGCGCCTCCTGAGCCGGCGGCCGCCACCCCGCGCCGGGTGCGTTTCCTTTGCATACCCAGAGGGCCGCAAGTAGAGTGATTGTCGCCATGAGCCTGCCTATCATTCAGACCGACGCTCCCCTGACCGACCCGGCCGTCCTGGCCGTGCGGGACCGTTTGCGCGGCTCGCTGACGGCGAGCGATGCCGGCGGAATCGACGTGCGGGAAACCGTGCGAGAAGTCATAGCCGACGTCGAGGCCCGCGGAGACGCCGCCGTCGCGGACCTCACCGCGAAGATCGAGAAGGTCGAGCTGCCGCCGGACCGCTTCCGCGTGTCGGCCGGGGAGATATCCGCCGCCCACGATCAGGCGGACGCGGAGTTCCTGGCCCTCATCCGCCGCGCGGCCGGCAATATCCGCGAGTATCAGCGGAGCATTCTGATTTCCGATCCGCCGGCCCTGCGGCGCGGCGGGCGGACGCTGGGCGTGCGCTACACCCCGGTGGACCGCGCGGGTGTCTACGTGCCCGGCGGCAAGGCGCTGTACCCCTCGACCGTGCTGATGACGGTGATCCCGGCCCAGGTGGCGGGCGTGCGGGAAATCGCCATGGTCAGCCCGCCGACCGGCGGCGACATCGACCCGATGGTGCTGGCGCTGGCCGGAGAACTCGGCATCGACGAGGTCTACCGCGTCAGCGGCACGGCCGGCATCGCGGCCCTCGCTATCGGCACGAAGAGCATTCCGGCGGTGCGGAAGATCGTCGGACCGGGCAACGCGTTCATCGCGGAGGCCAAGCGGCAGGTGCTGGGCCGGGTGGGCATCGACTCCATCGCCGGGCCGAGTGAGGTGCTGATCGTCGCCGACGCTACGGCCGACGCGGCCTGGCTGGCCGCGGACCTGCTGGCCCAGGCGGAGCACAACCCCGGCTCGGCCGTGCTGGTGACGCCGGAGGCGGACCTCGCCCGCCGCGTGGCGGAAGAGGTGGACCGGCAGATGGCCTCCCTGGAGCGGGCTCACGCCCTGCGGGATTGCATCGCCGGGTATAGCGCGGCGATTGTGGTGCCGGACCTGGACGCGGCATGTGCGGTGGCGGATGAGTTCGCCACGGAGCACTTGCAGATCATCACCGCCGCCGACGACGCCTGCCTGGCAAAGATCCGCAACGCCGGGGCGGTGTTCCTGGGCCCCTATACGCCCGTCCCGCTGGGCGACTACTACGCCGGGCCGAGCCACGTGCTGCCGACCGGCGGCACGGCGAAGTTCTTCGGCCCGCTGAGCTGCAACGACTTTTTGAAGGCCACCAGCATCGTGCGGTACGACGCGGCCTCGCTGGCCGAGGACGCGGCCGACGTGGCGGCCTTCGCCACGCGCGAAGGGCTCACGGCGCACGCGGCGGCGGTAGTTAAGCGGACGGAAAAGGAGGGCGGCCAGTGAGCGTCTTCCGGTCGAATATCGACGCGATGGAGGCCTACGTCCCCGGCGAGCAGGCCGCGCCGGGCGCGAAGGTCGTCAAGCTCAACACCAACGAGAACCCCTACCCGCCGTCGCCGAAGGCGGTCGCGGCGGGGCGCGAGTTCGACTATGAGCGGCTGCGCGTCTACCCGCAGGCGGTCTCGCGGAAGCTCACAGCGGCCGCGGCGCAGGTCTTCGACGTGCCGCCGGAGTGGGTTCTGCCCGGCAACGGCAGCGATGACATCATCATGATGCTCGCCCGCTCCGTGGCCGGCGCCGGCCGGCGCATCGCCTACCCCGTCCCGACATTCACGTTCTACCAGACGCAGGCGCAGGTGGAAGGCGCTCGATGCGTCGAGGCGCCGTATGAAGGCGACGGCTTCGTCCTGCCCGTCGAGGGCCTGCTGGAAGCCAACGCGGAACTGACCTTCGTGGCCAACCCCAACAGCCCCACCGGCGTGGCGGCCCCGGCCGAGCAGTTGGAGCGGCTGGCGGCGGGCCTCAGCGGCGTGCTGTGCATCGACGAGGCGTATGTGGACTTCACCGGCGACGGCCGCGGCGCGCTGGACCTCGCCCGCAAGCACGAGAACGTGATCGTCCTGCGCACGCTCAGCAAGGGCTACTCGCTGGCGGGGCTGCGCATCGGGCTGGGCATCGCGAACCCGGACCTGCTGGCGGGCGTCGCCAAGGCGAAGCAGATCTACAACGTGGACGCGCTGGCCGCGGAGGTGGCCGCGGCCGCGCTGGAAGACCAGGCGTGGAAGAACGCCAACGCCGCCAGGGTGGTCGCCTCGCGGGAGAAGCTCACCGCGGAGCTGACGGCCCTGGGCTGGCGCGTGCTGCCCTCGGCGGCGAACTTCCTGCTGGCCGGCCCGGCCGGCGGCGACGCGGCCGAAGTGTTCAAAGCACTGCGGGAACGGGGCATCTATGTACGATACTATGGCAAGGATCCTCGCATCGCCGACCGGCTGCGGATTACGGTAGGCGGCGAGGAAGACAACGCGGCGCTGCTGGCCGCCATCAAGGATATTTCCGCATGAGCCGAACCGCCGCCATCGAGCGCAAGACGAAGGAAACGCAGATATCCCTCACGCTGAACCTGGACGGCCAAGGGCGGTCCTCGGCCGCCACCGGCGTGGGCTTCCTGGACCACATGCTGGACCACCTCGCCAAGCACAGCCTGTGCGACATCGAGGTGAAGGCCGCCGGCGACACGCACGTGGACGACCATCACACCGTCGAGGACGTGGGCATCTGCCTGGGCGAGGCGCTCCGGGAGGCCCTGGGCGGCAAGGCGGGCATCCGCCGATACGGCTCGGCGAGCGTGCCGATGGAGGAGACGCTCGCCAACGTGGCGGTGGATCTTTCCGGCCGGCCGGCGGTGCTGCTGAACTGGGCGCCCCAGACGCACAAGATCGGCTCGTTCGACACGCAGTTGGTCGATGAGTTCCTGCGTCGCCTGGCGTATACCGCCGGGATGAACCTGCACGTGAACGTGCCGTACGGAAGCAACGATCACCACGCGGCCGAGGCGATCTTCAAGGCCTTCGCCCAGGCCCTGCGCCA
>Ga0102959_1000028_pt1 | contig 44892 bp, 34 predicted proteins | sample SalPonF2_B_D2_MG_FD_84520 | JGI IMG/M metagenome (GOLD analysis project Ga0102959, IMG submission 84520) | Salt pond soil microbial communities from South San Francisco under conditions of wetland restoration - Salt Pond MetaG SF2_B_D2_MG ...
CGACAATGTGACGATGGATGTGTCGCTGATTCAGCCGGTTGCCATGGAAGAAGGCCTGCGGTTTGCGATCCGCGAGGGTGGACGCACGGTCGGTGCCGGTGTTGTAACTGAAATTATTGAATAGGTAACAAATATTTAGAGATGCCGATAGAATAGGCCTTATTTGGTCTATTCTTTCTGGCAGGTGCAGCTTCTAGCAGGGTTCTGTTAAGAATAAATTACTGTAATATTCGTTTGCGAATACTGATAAGAACGAAAAGATGTCTGCGCTTATCATAACATACGGGTGTAGCTCAATTGGCAGAGCAGCGGTCTCCAAAACCGAAGGTTGTGGGTTCAAGTCCTTCCACCCGTGCAAGAATTGAACTGAGTAAAAATTCATGGATAAGATAAAAGAGTTTTTAAAAGATGTACGCAAGGAGATGAAAAAGGTCTCCTGGCCATCCCAGCAGGAATTGATCGATTATACTATTGTAGTGGTTATCTTCACTATTCTGTTGGCTGTGTTCATTTTTGCAATCGACCATGTATATAGCACGATATTAGAGGCAATATATCAATGATAAAAGAAGATCAACACAAGTGGTATGTAGTACGTGTTTTTTCCAGTCATGAGAAAAAGGTGAAGCGATATCTGGAGCGTGAAATTGAGCTTCAGGGGCTGGAAGATAAAATCAGTGAAGTATTGATACCTACAGAAACGGTGATTGAGATTCGCTCCGGTAAGAAACGAACACGTGAGAAGAACTTCTTTCCGGGATATATCTTACTGAAAACTATATATGATGAAGAAGTAAATAACCTTATCCAGGGAGCACCATCAACTATAGGATTCCTGAAAAGCGGGAAAAGTGACAATGTGCCAAAGCCGTTAAGAAAATCTGAGGTGAATCGAATTCTCGGACGAGTTCAGGATAATGAAGAGATGATGGAACAAGGGGGCAAAATTGAAATCCCCTATGATGAAGGAGATATTGTTAAAGTCATTGATGGACCATTTAAAGATTTTGATGGAACCGTACAGGAAGTGAATACTGATAAATTAAAGCTACGTGTTCTTGTAAGTATTTTTGGTCGAAAGACCCCGGTTGAAGTTGATGTGAACCAGGTAGAACCTGCAACTTAACCACTTTAAAAATCACTTGATGCAAAGTGAGCTATTACGCGGCAAAAAAAACAAGTACAATAAGTACAAGCAGTAAATTAAAATGGCAAAAAAAGTAGATACAGTACTTAAGCTCCAGATCCGAGGTGGGCAGGCGAATCCTGCTCCTCCGGTAGGACCTGCATTAGGACAGGCTGGAATCAATATTATGGAGTTCTGTAAGGCTTTTAATGCTGCTACACAGGAAAAGGCCGGCACAATTATACCGGTCGAAATTACGGTGTATCAGGATAAGTCTTTCACTTTCATAACTAAGACTCCACCTGCTGCAGTACTGCTAAAACAAGCTGCTGGAATTAAATCCGGTTCCGGAGAGCCTAACCGTAATAAGGTTGGCCAGGTAACTTGGACCCAGTGCAAAGAAATAGCAGAACAAAAGATGAAAGATCTCAATGCATTTGACATTGAGAACGCTGCAGAAATGATAGCAGGTACCGCCAGAAGTATGGGGCTTCGAGTGCAAAGAGATAAATAGAAGGTAAAATTAATTTATGGCACAACGAGGAAAGAAGTACCAAGAGGCCGCAAAGCTCATTGATCCCGAGTTGGAATATACTTTGGAGGAAGCTTGTGATCTTGTAAAGAAGACCTCTACAGCTAACTTTGATGAATCTGTTGATCTGGATTTACGCTTGGGAGTCGATCCCCGGCATGCAGATCAGATGGTGCGCGGTTCGGTGACCTTGCCAAATGGTACGGGTAAAGAAATTCGCGTTTTGGCTTTGGTTAACGAAGCCAAGCAAGAAGAAGCTGAAGAGGCCGGAGCAGATCATGTTGGCCTTGACGAGTATATCGAGAAAATTGAAGAAGGATGGATCGACGTTGATGTAGTCATTGCCACTCCGGATGTTATGGGTAAAATTGGAAAGCTTGGGCGTATTTTAGGCCCGCGCGGACTAATGCCTAATCCTAAAAGTGGTACTGTTACGAATGATGTAGCTGATGCTGTTCAAGAAGCAAAGGCCGGTAAAATCGATTTCCGTGTAGATAAATTTGGTATTCTTCACGCATCGATCGGACGGGTAAGCTTTGATGCCAGCGAGATTCGCGAAAATGCATTGGAATTTTTGCGAACAGTTATGCGGCTGCGCCCCGCTTCTGCTAAAGGATTATATATCAGAAGTGCGTTCATGAGTTCAACGATGGGGCCCAGCATTCCATTAAGTCGTTCATCCATAATTTCTGCATAGAAGTTATAAAAATAGGGAAATTGAACTATGCCAACATTAGCAGAAAAGAAAGCAGTTGTTGAAGAAATTACTGAGGATCTGAATGGTGCCGGTGCTGTTTATATCACCAATTATTCAGGTATGTCGGTAAAAGAGATCAACAACATGCGTGGCGAATTCTACGAAGATGATATCAAGTATAAAGTGTACAAAAACACCTTGATGCAACGGGCCATGGACGAAGTTGGCGGATATGAAGATTTGTATCCCCACCTAGTCGAACAAAATGGTTTTGCCTTCGTGGATGAAGAGCTTGCCGCACCCGCAAAAGTGATTAAGAAGTTATTTGATGAAACAGGAAAACCAAAGTTTAAGGCTGCAGTCATCGACGGAGATTATTACGATGAAGATGAGCTGGAAACTTTGGCTGCTATGAAATCTAAGAGCGAAGTTATTGGAGACATTGTTGGTCTCTTGCTTGCTCCTGTTTCGAATGTGGTTCGTGCACTGGAAGCTCCCGGTCGAAATATTGCCGGAGCCATTGAAACCATCGCCGAAGAAGGCGAAGAATAAATCAACATTAACAATAAGAATTTTCAATCTATAAAAGATCAATCGGAGAAATAATCAAATGGCTGACGTAAAAGATCTAGCTGAACAATTAGTAAACTTAACTGTAAAAGAAGCGAACGAGCTCGCTAAAGTTCTTGAAGAAGAATATGACATCAAGCCTGCACAAGCTGCTGTAGCAGTTGCCGGCGGTGGTGACGGCGAAGGCGGTGCTGAAGAACAAACAGAATTTGATGTTGTTCTGAACTCTGCCGGCGAAAAGAAAATCGCTGTTATTAAAGAAGTTCGCAGCATCACCGGTCTCGGGCTCAAAGAAGCTAAGGAATTGGTTGATAATGCACCCAATGCTGTTAAAGAGGCTGTTTCCAAAGAAGAAGCAGAAGACGTTAAGTCTAAGCTTGAAGATGCAGGCGCTGAAGTTGAACTTAAATAATTAAGTTCAACAAAATACAATTTGTCACTAGCCAATATCGTTATATACGGTATTGGCTATTGGCGTCTATTTGCATGCTAATAGATCACTTGTTAAAAGTGTTTTTTCCGAAGCGGCAAATTCGGCTCATCACCATCTAACTAATTTTAAAAGGAGAGGTTCCTTTTGAGTAAACAAAGTACAATGGAGAAAATACCTTTCACCGACCGCTTAACATTTGCCAGTACTGAGCACGTTCTCGATTATCCCGATTTTCTGGATATTCAGTTAAAATCTTTTCGAGAATTTACCCAACTGGATATTGCTCCTGAAGACCGAAAAAATCAAGGACTTCAGAAAATTTTTAATGACAATTTCCCTATACAGGATTCTCGGGAAACTCATATCCTGGAATTTTTGCACTACAGCGTAGATACGCCTAAGTATAGTATGAAGGAATGCCAGGAACGAGGACTGTCTTATGCCGTTCCATTAAAGGCAAAACTTCGTCTTTCTGCTGTTGATGAAGATGACGAAACAACAGAGACCATTGAACAGGAAGTTTTCCTGGGTGATCTGCCTTGGATGACCAATCGAGGCACATTCATTATTAACGGTGCTGAGCGTGTTATCGTAAGTCAGTTACACCGTTCACCAGGGGTTTTCTTTGGTACCAATGAGCATCCGAATGGTACTCAACTTTATAATGCCCGGGTAATACCTTTTAAAGGATCATGGATCGAGTTTTCTACAGATATTCGTGATGTTTTATGGGCTTATATTGATCGTAAGAAAAAGGTTCCTTGCACTACGCTCTTACGTGCGCTTGGATATTCGACAGAAGATGAAATTTTTAGTCTTTTTGAACTGAGCGAAGAGATTGAATTTGATACCAAGAAGAAATTTAATAAGGAACTGGTAGGCCGCCGTTTGGCTACAGATATTGTAGTTGAACAGATGGAAGAAGTCGTGGACGATGAGACCGGAGAGGTTACCGAAGCGTTAAATCGGGAAGTTCTTCTGGAACGTGATCACGAAATCGAGGAAGATGATTACGGTCTTTTCAAAGAGGCGGACGTTGAGAAAGTTCGGGTACAAACATTGTCACCTGAAGACTCCGAACGCGATGTGATGATGAATACGTTGCGCAAGGATCCTACTCATGATGAAGAGTCAGCGTTGGGTGAAATTTACAAGCAGATCCGAACGGGTGAAATGCCTGATCCGGAAACGGCGCGTCAAGTGCTTGAGCGTTTATTCTTTAGCGATAAGAAGTATGATCTTGGTGAGGTCGGCCGGTATCGCTTAAATAAGCGATTGAAGCTGGATGTGGATATGGATATTCGTTATCTGGTTAAAGAGGATATCGTTGCCATTATCAAGGAGGTTATCCGGCTGAAGAATATGAAGTCGCAGGTGGATGATATTGACCACCTGAGTAATCGTCGTGTACGAACAATCGGTGAGCAGCTCGGCCAGCAGTTTTCTATTGGCTTGGCCCGTATGTCACGTACGATTAAAGAACGAATGAACTCGCGGGATGCTGAACAGCTGACGCCACAGGATCTGGTTAATGCACGGACCATTTCTTCTGTGATTAATACTTTCTTTGGTACGAACCAGTTGTCGCAGTTTATGGACCAGACCAACCCGATTGCCGAGCTAACGCATAAGCGTCGTATGTCGGCATTAGGTCCTGGCGGATTAACGCGTGAACGTGCCGGATTCGAAGTTCGAGACGTTCACTATACACACTACGGGCGTCTCTGTCCTATTGAGACTCCTGAAGGTCCGAACATTGGTTTGATTTCCTCACTTTGCGTACATGCAAAAGTGAATGACTTTGGATTTATCGAAACGCCTTATCGTAAATTGAAAGATGGGAAGGTAACTGATGAGATTGAATATTTGTCGGCTGAGCAAGAAGATGAGACCGTAATTGCACAGGCCAACGCACCCATTGACGAGAAAGGGATATTCAAAAATGAAAATATCTTCTCTCGTTTTCGTGACGGTGAAGTTGGTTTGGCTAAACCTGAAGAAATCGAATATATGGATGTTTCGACAAACCAGATTACATCCATTGCTGCAGCGCTTATTCCCTTTATTGAGCATAACGATGCAAACCGTGCTCTTATGGGATCAAATATGCAGCGCCAGGCTGTACCACTGCTTCGACCAGAGGCACCAGTGGTTGGTACCGGACTTGAGCACAGGGCCGCCAAAGACTCTCGTGCTATCATCACCGCCGAAGAAGATGGAGAGGTAGTTTATGTAAGCGCCAAAGAAATCCGTGTAAAATATGATCGTACGGAGATGGAGCAACAGTGCTATTTCGATGAAGGTATTAAGAAATATGATCTTACAAAATTTGAACGCACGAACCAGGATACAACCATCAATCAAAAACCGATTGTTGAGGTTGGAGATAAGGTTATAGAAGGACAGACACTTGCTGATGGCTGTGCAACCGATCAGGGTGAGCTTGCTCTGGGCCGAAACCTGCTAGTAGGTTTTATGCCTTGGAGAGGGTATAACTTTGAAGATGCTATTGTGGTCAGTGAGCGTGTAGTTCAGGATGATATTTATACTTCTATTCATATCCAGGAATTTGAGCAGCAGGTTCGAGACACCAAGCGTGGTGAGGAAGAACTAACGCGCGAAATTCCGAATGTGAGTGAAGAAGCAACCAAGGATCTTGATGAACAGGGAATTATCCGGGTAGGAGCAAAAATAAATCCTGGTGATATCCTTGTTGGTAAAATTACACCTAAAGGAGAGACTGATCCAACTCCGGAAGAGAAATTGCTTCGTGCTATCTTTGGTGATAAAGCCGGTGACGTCAAGGACGCTTCATTGAAAACCCCACCTGGTGTATCAGGTACAGTTATTGATACAAAGCTCTTTAGCCGTAAACGTGATGAACAAATTTCACGCAAAGAGGAGAAGAAACAGGTTGAGCTGGAAAATGAACGTCACGCCGAGAAGGTTGATGAACTCAACAGCAAGATGGTTGATAAGCTATATACGCTGCTGAGAGATAAGACATCTCCGGGCGTTTATGACTTTAGTGGCGTTGAACTTATCCCTAAAGGTGAAAAATATCGTAAGTCTGATTTTGAAGAGCTGGATCCGGTAAATATTAATGAAAATATTGCCTGGGCAACGGATGATGAGCTTGTTGAACATGTTAAGCTCCTCTTCAAAAATTATAGGAAACTGCGAAGAGAAATTGATACTGAAGCCAAGCGCAGAAAATACCAGATTCAGGTTGGAGACGATCTGCCTCCTGGAATTATTCAAAAAGCGAAGGTTTATGTTGCCAAGAAGCGTAAGCTTCAGGTAGGTGACAAGATGGCCGGTCGCCACGGTAATAAGGGTGTGGTAGCCAAGGTCGTTCCTATCGAAGATATGCCCTATATGGAAGACGGCACACCTATTGACATCTGTTTGAATCCACTTGGTGTGCCCTCGCGAATGAACCTTGGTCAAATTTATGAGACCATTTTAGGTTGGGCCGCTAAGAAATTGGGTGTTAAATTTGCATCACCAATTTTTGATGGTGCTTCCCAAGAGCAAGTTGAAGAGCAGCTTGAAAAGGCCGGCTTGCCAAAAGATGGTCGTGTAACACTTTATGATGGCCGTACGGGTGAACCAATGGATCAGAAAACAACCGTTGGCTTTATCTACATGCTTAAACTCAACCATTTGATTGAGGATAAGATGCATGCCCGTTCGATTGGTCCATATTCGCTTATTACGCAACAACCCCTGGGAGGTAAAGCTCAGTTTGGGGGCCAGCGTCTTGGCGAAATGGAGGTTTGGGCACTATACGCATATGGTGCTTCAAGCATCCTTAAAGAAATGCTTACTGTGAAAAGTGACGATGTGAAAGGTCGATCACGCGTTTATGAAGCTATTGTTAAAGGTGAAAACCTGCCTGAAGGCGATGTTCCAGAATCCTTTAAGGTACTTTTACGTGAGATGATGGGTCTTGGTCTAGAAATCCACATCGACTAATCAGAATTACAGAATTTATACTGTTAAATAAAGTCAATCCGGAGGTACTTCCTTGCCGACTACTAACACATTAACAGTTTCGAAAGACTTCGATAAAATTGGTATATCCCTTGCATCACCGGAGACTATTCTCTCCCGGTCGCATGGCGAAGTCTTAACGCCCGAAACAATCAACTATCGTACCTTTAAACCGGAAATGGATGGTCTTTTCTGTGAAAAGATCTTCGGACCGGTTAAAGACTACGAATGCCATTGTGGTAAATACAAGAGAATCCGTTATAAGGGAATTATTTGTGACCGCTGTGGTGTAGAGGTAACCAGAAAAGCTGTTCGACGGGAACGTATGGGTCACATATCCCTGACTGTGCCCGTAGTGCACATCTGGTATTTTAAATCACTACCCAACAAACTTGCTTATCTCCTCGGATATTCTTCCAAGAACCTTGAGAAGATCGTTTATTACGAAACGTACGTCGTCATGAATCCCGGCGTAGCCCGCGATCTTGGTTATAAGAAGGGAGACTTGATATCTGAAGAGGAATATTACGATATTCAAGATCAGCTCCCCGAAGATCAGTGGGAGATGGATGACGAGGATGAAGACAAGTTCCGGGCTAAAGAAGGGGCTGAGGCAATCAAAGAATTGCTGGAGACTCTGGATTTAGATGAACTGGCCTATCGACTGCGTTACGAAGCTCGTAATGAAACCTCGCAGATGCGTAAGAAGAAAAAGTTGAAGCGCCTGCAGGTTATTGAATCATTCCGAGCAGCCAATCAACATACCGAAAATCGACCCGAGTGGATGGTACAGAGTGTAATACCGGTTATTCCCCCGGAATTACGCCCTCTCGTACCACTTGAAGGCGGACGTTTTGCTACATCCGATCTTAATGATCTATATCGCAGGGTTATTATCCGAAATAATCGCCTGAAACGCTTGATCGATATTAAGGCACCGGATGTAATTCTGCGCAACGAAAAGCGTATGCTGCAGGAAGCAGTTGATTCGCTTTATGATAATTCAAGAAAATCCAACGCAGTCCGCAACAACAACCGACCGTTGAAATCACTCAGTGACATGTTGAAAGGCAAGAGCGGTCGATTCCGCCAGAATCTGCTTGGTAAACGTGTTGACTATTCCGGTCGCTCGGTGATTGTTGTAGGTCCGGAATTGAAAATGAGTGAGTGCGGTCTTCCGAAAGAAATGGCTGTTGAACTATACAAGCCATTTATCATTCGGCGCTTGATTGAGCGTGGCTATGTTAAAACGGTTAAATCGGCGAAAAAAGTTGTAGATCGTCGAGATCATGTCGTTTGGGAAGTTCTTGAAAATGTAATCGATGGACACCCGGTGATGCTTAACCGTGCACCGACGCTGCACAGGCTTGGTATTCAAGCCTATCAGCCTATCCTGATTGAAGGTAAAGCTATACGCTTGCATCCGCTATCATGTACGGCTTTTAATGCCGACTTCGACGGCGACCAGATGGCTGTGCACGTGCCATTGAGCCACGATGCTATTTTAGAAGCATCTGTCTTGATGCTTGGATCACACAATATCCTAAGTCCAGCTAATGGCGGACCCATTGCGGTTCCATCACAAGATATGGTCTTAGGTATTTACTATATGACTAAGATGGCGAGCGATCAAAAAGGTGAAGGCAAGACGTTTGCCAATACTGATGAGGTTATGATTGCATATGATCGTGACAGGCTGTCGATGCATGCGAAAATAAATCTCCGATTGTCGAAGGAGGACGAAAACGGAGAAGAGAGTTACGAAATTATCAAAACTACAACCGGGCGTGTTATCTTCAATAAGATTCTGCCTCCGGAAATGGGTTATATCAATCGTACACTTGGCAAAAAAGAGCTGCGCAAGCTGATTGGTGAAATCCACTATAAAGTGGGTACGGCTCGCACGGCTGCGTTCCTTGATGATATGAAGAAGCTTGGTTTTGAGCAGGCCACCGTTGGTGGACTTTCTTTTAGTCTGGAAGACATCGTTATACCTGATGAAAAGCAACAATTAATCCAGAAAGCTCAAGATGACGTATCAGAAATTACTGAGCGTTATGAGATGGGCTTTATTACGGATAACGAACGATACAACCAGGTTATTGATAAATGGACGAGCACCACGAACCGAGTTTCCGAATCATTGTTTGAGGCATTAACGGCCGATCGCAATGGATTCAACCCTGTATTTATGATGGCGGATTCTGGTGCTCGTGGTTCAAAAGAACAGATTCGTCAGCTTGGCGGTATGCGCGGTTTGATGGCTAAGCCACAGAAAAGTTCCATGCAGGAAGGCAACGAAGTAATCGAGAATCCGATTCTTTCTTCCTTTAAAGAGGGATTGACGGTTCTTGAGTACTTTATTTCTACGCACGGGGCTCGTAAAGGTCTTGCCGATACGGCCCTCAAAACTGCTGATGCGGGCTACCTGACGCGTCGACTTGTTGATGTTTCTCAGGATATTATTATCAACGAGATTGATTGCGGTACGCTTCGTGGTATTAAGATGAAAGCTTTGAAGGATAACGAAGATGTTATTGAGAGTCTGGAAGATCGAATTCTCGGTCGTGTCTCACTTCACGACATCTACGATCCTATTTCTGATGAGCTGATTTGCGAAGCTAATCAGCTCATCGATGAAGAAGTGGCACAAAAGATTGCCGAAACTTCTATTGAAGAGGTCGAGATCCGATCAGTACTTACCTGTGAAACTGAACGCGGAGTCTGTTCCAAATGCTATGGTCGCGACTTGGCTCGTGGTACTATGGTACAGGTTGGTGAAGCCGTAGGTGTAATAGCTGCTCAATCAATTGGTGAGCCCGGAACACAGCTTACGCTTCGAACCTTCCACGTTGGTGGTACTGCTTCTCGTATGGAATCTGAATCACAGCATAAGACGAAGTTCGAAGGGAAGGTTGAATTTGAAAATATTCGTGTCGTTGAGTACGACGATGGCGAAGAAATTCACGATGTTGTATTGAGTCGAGCCGGAGAGGTTAAGATTGTTGACGAAGAAGGTAAGGTTCTTACAACATACAATATCCCTTACGGATCTGAACTGCTCGTTGAAGAAGGAGATGAGATTCCAAAAGGTGTACCAATTTGTACGTGGGATCCTTACAACGCAAATATTTATGCGGAGATTGATGGTACTATTGAGTACAAGGATATCATGGAAGATATTACCTTCTCAGAAGAAACCGACTCACAAACCGGTCACCGCGAGAAAGTGGTTATTGATTCCAAAGATCGCTCCCTTGTACCAACTCTGCTTGTTAAAGGCAGTGACGATCGTGTTCGAGAGAAAACACTTCCGGTTGATACTCACATTGTAGTCGATGATGGTGAAGAGGTTTCGGCCGGACAGGTTCTTGCCAAGATTCCACGATCTACCGGACAGTCCAAAGATATTACAGCTGGTCTGCCGCGTGTTACTGAGCTTTTCGAGGCTCGTTCCCCGAGTGATCCGGCTGCTGTATCTGAAATTGACGGTATTGTCCGCATGGGTGGACGTAAGCGTGGCAAGCAGGAAGTTATCGTTGAAAGTAAGGACGGCAAAACTGAAAAAACGTATCTCATTTCTCTGTCAAAACATATTCTTGTTCAGGAGAATGATTACGTAGAAGCCGGACAACAGCTTTCCGATGGTACTATACCTGCCGAAGAGATTCTGAATATCCTTGGACCGTATGCTGTGCAGTCTTATCTTGTGAATGAAATTCAAGAGGTTTACCGACTGCAGGGTGTGAAGATCAACGACAAGCATATCGAGACGATCGTTCGTACGATGATGCAGAAAGTTGAGGTCACGGATCCGGGTGATACCATGTATCTCGAAGGTGATAAGGTTGATCGCTTTGAGCTTAATAACAGGAACGATGAGCTGATCGGTAAGTATGTGGTTACCGATCCCGGCGGTAGTGATCTCAAACAAGGAGCAATCCTTGATCGACGCCAGGTTCGTGACATCAACAACGACCTTATCAAGGAAGGTAAGGAAGAACTTGAAACGCGAGAAGCTGAACCAGCTATTTCAAAACCCATTCTGCTGGGTATTACCCGAGCAGCACTTTCAACAGAAAGCTGGTTATCAGCTGCTTCATTCCAAGAGACAACTAAGGTGCTTACACAGGCTGCAATCGAAGCCAAGAAAGATAATCTGCTTGGTCTCAAAGAAAATGTGATTGTTGGTCACAAAGTGCCTGCTGGAACTGGCCTGCGCAAATACGAGGATCTGATCGTAGGTAAGAAAGAAGAACTGGATGAAGAGGAACAAGAAGTGGCAAAAGTCTTTGAGCAACTCAGCGGAGAGACTAACGGTGAAGAGGAAGAAGCAAAACCCACCGCAGAAGCTGATGTTGATGAAGATGAGTCATAATATTCCTTGACTTAAAACATATCTAAATTCAAAAAAGCGTCTGGTTTTATCGCCAGGCGCTTTTTTATTATAAGAGGCCTTTGTTGATAGGGAGGGCAGGATTGTTTTTAATCCCTTAATAGAAAAAACTTTTACTTAACGAGCGCTTTGTAAAAACCGGTGTCATGCTGTCTGCCGGCCCCGCTTGCGAGACTTCGGCGAACCGCGAGCTGGTGGATCAGGGTCTTGTGCTAAAAACCAGTTAGTAGCATTTAAAAGGCTAAAGCAACAAATGCTGAAACAAGGTCAGCGAGACATGGAAGGGTTATGCAAAGCTTTCTTAGCATTAGCAATTGAGAGAATACACATATGGCTACAAAAAATAAAAAAGGCTCCAGTTGAGGAGCCTTCTAAAGAGAATTAAAAATTTTTGCTACCAACTAGGATTCCTCTTTTGCTCCGTTCTCTGAATTTTGCTCTTTAGTTTGTTCGATCGTATCTAACAGGTCTTCAGCTTCTCGAATTAAGTCTTCAGCACGATTACGTGCGTCTTCAACTACTAAATCCCCCTTCCGTTTGGCTTCCGATATAGAAGCTTTTTCTTCGGAAAGTTCATCAATAAGATGAGTTAAATCATCCAGGTAAGTGCTAAGCCTATATGAAAGTACATCGCGAGTATTACTACCTTTATCAGGGGCATATAACAAGGCAATAGCTGAGCCAACTAAAGCTCCAGAAATCAGACCGAGTGTAAAATCTTTAGATTTGCTCATAATATTCTCCTATTTACTACCGTAACTTATATTTCGAATGTGAATGCTTTTGGTTGTAATTGCAAGATTATAAACGTTATTATTTGTTCTTTAATATGCAATTTACTTTCCTTTTATAAAAACAATTACTGCTTTTAATCCGCTTTTTTCAAGTGTTCCTTGATTGCCTCTCTGCGAGTTTTGCTAATCCCCATCACAAATACGGGAACGACATAGAGCGTTAGAATTGATCCGAAGAATAGGCCACCCATCACAGCTCTTGCTAGTGGAGCCCAAATTTGAGCTCCTGTGCCTATCCCCAAAGAAAGTGGAATCATCGAGCAAATAGTTGTAAGGGCGGTTAATAAAATCGGACGCAGTCTTCGCTTGCAGGCCTCTATTACATTGTTGAAAAGGGAATCTGAACTTTGATTATATTTGGTGTATAAATGCATATAGTCAACCAAAACGATACCGTTATTGACTATTATACCTACAAGCATAAACATGCCGATATATGCAATCGCGCTTAAACTTGTTTGTGAAATCCAAAGTCCTACCAAGGCGCCAAAGAAAGCTAGTGGGATCGTAAACCAGATGATAAATGGATCACGAAAGTTCTCAAAGAGCGAGGCCATGATCATATAAGTTAAGGCAACAGCAAATAACAGGGCCCATAGGATTTCTCTTGAGCCTTGCCGAGAATCCCGGGTATTGCCGGTGAACTCATAGCGATAACCATCGGGGAGTACAACATTTTGTTTGATCGTACTAATAATTTTTTGCCGGTACTTGTTGGGATTGCCATTAACCTCGATATTGACATCTAAAACGGTCTCACGATTTCGTCTCGTTATCTGATCTACCCCTTTGGCACTCTCAAAAGTTCCAAGTGCGGAAACCGGAATACGTTGACTATCCACCTGGACCAATTGAAGATCCATTAATTGGTTACGACTAGTAAGAGCATTTTTGTTGGCTCTTACTTCAATGGGAATTCGCCGTCCTTCCTGACGGAAATAACCAACTCTGGTACCTTGTACCTGTGTTTTGAGGGATCGGGCTACTTCATTAAGTGAGCTTCCCATCCGACTAATACGTTGTCTATTTACGTGGTATTGTAGTTCGGGCGTCGGATCCGTTCGTCCATTATCAACTGAAATAACATTTGAATCTGCCAGCATTACATTATCAATCTTATTTGAAATGGCCTGAAGTACCTCGATATCAGGTCCAACGAGGCTAAGGCGGATGCCGCCACCAAATCCACTAAATCCACCGCCCGAACCTCTGATATTCACCTCTACGCCCGGTGCGTGCAGTTTTTGACGCAGATTGGAGGAAAAGGTCTTCGTACTTATTTTTCGATTAGCTTGATCTACAAGAGTTACGGTAATTCGACCTGTGTTTGTTCGTGTTCGAAAACCACTTCGGCCAATATTTGTGACGACTGTTTTTACTGCCTCATACTGTTGAATTTCATCACTGAAATTTCTAAGTACGTGAGCGGTCCTTACCAGTTTTGTACCCTGTGGCAGTTCCACGTTTATGTTTACCTGTCCGGAATCGGATTGGGGGAAAAATTCAGAGTTTAGATTGTTATAAAGCAGATAAGAACTTCCCAGCAGGGCTATCACAAAAACGACTGCTGTCCATTTGTGGAACATAACCCATTGGAGCGATTGCACATACCACTCTTCCACTTTATGTAAAGCATTGAATGAAGAGCTGTGCTCTTGAAACTTTTTCTTGTCTAGAAACAGTAGTGCAAGTACTGGAACAAGTATAATGGAGGCAATAAACGAAATTGCGATAGCAATGCTAATAGTAAGTGCAAATTGGGCGAAAAACTGTCCGGCTACCCCCGAAACTCCAATAATAGGAACGAAAACGCCCAATGTTGTAAGTGTTGCCCCAATTAATGCACCTACAACTTCATTGGTACCTTCCAGGGTAGCCTGCATTTTAGGTAAGCCCTCTTCCAGTTTACGAGCTATGCTTTCTGAAACAACGATGGCGTTATCTACCAACAGGCCGATGGCAAGTGCCAGTGCAGTAATTGTTAAAATGTTGAGGGTCAGGCCGGCAGCATACATAGCCGCAAAGCTGGCGGTTACCGAAACTGGAATTGTGGCGGCCACAACAAGCGAGATACGCCATCCTCCCATAAAAATCAGGAGAACCAATACAACCACAACTAATGCGGCCAGGGCAGACTGGGTTAGGTTAGATATCGAATTTTCGATATTTTTACCGTCGTTCGTTAGGATCTTTAAGTTTACCCCCGGCGGCAGATTGGAATTTATTTTGGGAAGTTGGGCCTTAACCGCGTTGGCGACATCCAGTGTGTTTGAATCCGATTTTTTTTGAACTTCTACGGTTACACTGTTTTTGCCATTAATTTCTACCAGTGTGCTAATTTCTTTATATCCATTGACCACATTGGCCACATCTTTGATGCGAACGGGAACATTATTGTCACCCATTTTGATAATAGTTTGCCTAATTTGGTCAACATTTTGATAGATCGAACGGGCTCTCACGCTAAAACTATTTTTGCCGGTAATAATATCTCCGACCGGAACTTGCTGATTATTAGATCGGAGTGCGGTTTCAATATCAGAAGGGACCAAGTTATACTGGGCTAATGACATAGGGTCCACATTGACGAAAATCTCGCGTTCCAGACCACCACGGGTATCCGCCGAGGCTACCCCGGGCAAACGTTCCAATCGAGGTTCGATAAAGTCCATCCCAAGGCGTCTCAAATCATCCAGGCCTCTATTAGAAGTTTCCAAACTCAACCGCATAATGGGGAAATTATTTGGATCGAATTGGAAAATAACCGGTTCAGAGGCTTCCTCCGGCAACTCATTCCGGATTCGGGATATCGATTCACGAACCTTTTGCTCAATATTTCGGATATTGACGCCGTTCTGAAGTCTGAGAATGATAAAAGCACTACCCTTGCTAATATTGGATTCCAGGGTTTTAATACCTTCAATGGAGGATACTGCCCCTTCTAAAGGCTCCACTACTAAATGCTGCATATCTTCTGGTGCTACATTACTGTAGTTAGACTGGATTGCAAGTACAGGAATATTAAACGAGGGATACATCGTAACCTTAAGATTGGACAACGAATACACGCCAAAACCGATGATCACCAGGGTAATCATTATAACGGTAATGGGCCGTTTTAAGACTCTTCCTGCAACAGTAAACTTCTTCATAATTGCTTCGGATTAAGAAACTTCAGCTTCTTCGTGTAACGGGTCTTCCTTATGAATGGAATCGAAACCAAGATTTTCGATTATGGTGTTAACTACTTTATATAAACAGGGCACCACAAAAAGCATCAGTAAGGTTGACATGGTAAGTCCCCCTATAACTGTTCGCGCCATCGGACTCCATGTCTCGGATCCTGAACCGATTTCGAGGGCTAACGGAACCATTGATAAGACGGTTGTAAGAGCTGTCATTAAAATGGGACGTAATCTTCGGGTAGCCCCCTCGACAATTGCCTCATGGCGCGACATATTACGGGCTTGCAAAATCTTTATGTAATCGATCATCACTATTCCATTGTTCACCACAATACCGGAAAGCAATATAAGTCCTACCATGGAAGTGACGCTGATAGACGTACCTGTTAGCCATAGGATTAAAAGAACACCAGTTAATGCGAGTGGTATGGTCAGGATAATGATGAAAGGTTCTACAAGGCTCTCAAACTGGGAGGCCATAACCATATACGTTAGAATGCCGGCGATGATAAATGCGATCACCAAGTAGTTAAATGAAGCTTGTTGATCTTCTGCTGTTCCCGCGATTTCGTATCGATACCCATCCGGCCAGTTGATACTGTTTAGAGCTTTACGGGTTTTCTTAGTTGCTGTTTTCAAATCAATATTTGAAAGATCCGCAGAAACTTCAGTTACTCTTTCCTGGTTAATTCTCAAGATATTTGTCGGGCCGCTATAGCGTTCAATCCTGGCAAGATTTGCCAATGGCACCCAATCGCCATCTGGAGTCTGGATTTGCAGGTTGCGCAAATCGCTTGTAGCGGCTTTTTCACTTTGTTTAAGTTGAACACGTACCTCAAATTCAATGCCCTTATCAACATAGGTGGTTGCCAAGTTGCCCTGAACGGCATTGCCTAGGGCTGTAGCTACTTGAGAAGTTGTCATCCCTAACCGTGAAATGCGTTCCCTGTCCATGGTGACTCGCAATTCTGGACGTCCCTGGTCCGCCGAGTTAAATACATTTATGATACCATCAATATTTTTCAACTTCTTTTTAATGCCATTGGCCAGTTGTTCCTTTTTCTGGGGACTATAACCAAAAATTTGAACGATAAGTCCATTGTCGCCTTCCGGGCTAAGTGGGTCTTTCTGAACTTCTTTGATATCAGTGCCGGGAACAGACTTTAGCTTATCCAGCAAACTGGAAGTTATTTCAGATTCAGATCGCTTGCGCTGGCTTTGAGGGACTAACTCAACACGAACAGTTCCCTGATATCCACCGGGATCGTCGGCCCCTTGTATGCCTTCTTTATCCCCAAAATCCGACACAACAAGCCGGGCCTCGGGTACATTCTTCTTGATAATAGATTCTACCTGCGAAAAGCTTCTGCCGAGTTCGAAGAGGCTGACTCCCGGTTCCCGCTGAACATCCAGAATAAAGGAGTTGTCATCTACCTTTGGGAAAAATTCACCGCCAAGAAAGTTATAGATAGGCAAGGTTATCAAAAATAGTATAACTGCGGAAGCGATAACAAGGCCACTTCTATTGAGAACTTTATCCAGACTGTTTTTATAGGATTGTTCTAATTTGTTCAGAAATCTTGTTAGCCGGGGAGCTATAATACCACTAAAGAAGAATCCGATTTTTTTCCATAGATAACGCAATCCCCAGTAGATAGGATACACAATGGCTCCTATCAGTAATAGGGGAGAGGCTCCGAGACGTTTCCAAATATTTCCCCGGCTCCAATCTAATAATTGCTTGAGGTAGGAATCGCCCCGGGTATTATTTTGCCCTGTATCAAGGATATTGGAACTCATCATGGGAATGAGTGATAGTGCTACTATTGAGGAAACTCCGAGTGCAAAAGAAATCGTCAGGGCCAAATCGCGGAAAAGGAATCCGGCAATGCCCGGTACAAACAGGATGGGAATAAAGACCACCAGAGTGGTAAGGGTAGAAACGACCACAGGTACGGCCACTTCCTGCGCACCAAAGACCGAAGCTTCCTCGCGATCATATCCTTCTTCTTTAAACCTAAAAATATTCTCTAATACCACTACGGCATCATCCACAACCATACCTACTGCAAGTGTAAGGCCGGAAAGCGATATGATATTAAGACTTACGTTCGACCAATCCATAATACTGAAAGTGGAAATGATGGAAACTGGTATTGAAATGGCAATAATAAGCGCAGAACGCCAGCTTCGCAGAAAAGCGAGCAAAATGAGTACAACCAGTATAACGGCTTGTAACCCTGTCCAGAGCAGGTTGTCGATCGACTGTTTAATAAAGTTTGCCTTATTCGTCAGCACGTTAATTTTGACATCTTTGGGCAATACCTTTCGAAGATTATCCAAGTCTTTGGTTACGGCATTAGCCGTTGTAACAACGTTGGCATCGCTCTGACGATAGACGTTGATTATGACGCCGTCTTTGCCGTTTACATGTACATTGCCAATGGGCTGAGCAACTCCATCTTCCACTTTGGCAACATCATTTAGTTTAAGTGGCTTGCCGTCACGTACAGCAATGATGGTATTTCGGATTTGATTGACATTTTTGAATTCCCCGATTGTGCGCAGGGAATAGATTGTGCGCCCCTCAATAAGCTGGCCAGCAGGCACTTGGATATTCTCCTGCCGCAACTTGTTGGCAATCGTAGATATACTGATGTCATAGGCCCGCATCTGCTCGTTACTGACATCAATGTTGATTTGGCGTTGATAACCGCCAGCCGTTTCGGTGGAGGCTACCCCTTCTACGCGTTCCAGGCGCTGTTCGAGCTTTTCTTTGGAAACCGTACGCAACTCCCGGGGACTTCGAATATTCGAAGTGAGTGTGAGAACCATGATCGGTTCCTGGTTGGGATCATAAGAAAAAACAATAGGTTGCTCGGCATCGTCGGGAATCTGCCGGCGGACAAAATCGAGTTGTTTGCGAACATCGGATTCAGCCACGTATAAATCCGTACCCCAATTGAATTTCAGCTTTACTACCGATGCCCCCTGGTTTGAAACCGACCGTACGCGCCGTACACCACTGATACTGCTAACCTGCTCTTCTATGGGCCGGGTAATAAGCGTTTCTACATCTTGAGGAGCTACCCCTTCGTAAGTAGTATAAATAGTGATCGTTGGGAATGATACATCCGGATACAGGTTGAGCCGCAGGTTAGACAGCCCGAAAAGACCAAAACCGATCACAATAAGACTGATCATGAAAAATGTAACCGGCCGCTCAACCGCTTTTTTTGCAAGAGTTTTCATAAACTAATTGCCAATATCTTATGAGGTTGAGCTTGTGTCCTGTTTGCCATTCGATGATTTATCCTGAGACATATTTTTTATGGGAACTTCTTGTTGCTGAAAATCTGATTGCTTAGCTACTTGCACTTTTGAGCTGTCTTCGAGGTTATTTGCCCTGTAATGACAATTTGATCACCGGGATCGATCCCGCTCAAAATTTCTACCTTGTCACCCTGTTCTATGCCGAGTTTCAATTTTTTCTTGAGAGCTAAGGAATCGCCTTGCACTTTAAAAGCCGAATAGTTCCGCTGTAGCTGGATAGAGTTCGATTCAGGCTCGATCAATGTTTGTACATTTTCTACAAGAGCAGAGCGTGGAACTACTACAGAATTTTTATGAGTTTCGACATTGATGGTAGCTTGCACCAAAACGCCCTGGTAGATGGATTGTCCGCGGCCGGTTAAACTAATGATAACTTCTCCAAGTCCTGTCGTTGGATCCAGGCGTGGACTAATATGTGTAACCCGCCCTTCGCCTCTGATACCGGGTTGATTCGACACCCTGAAATCTACTTCTTGTCCTAGTTTCACCTCTTTCCATTCATCCAACGGTAAATAAACCCGACATTGATAGCCTGTTAAGTTTGCAATTTGATAAGCTACCTGACCTGTTGAGGCAAGATCGCCTCCCGAAATGTTACGGCTTAGTACAACGCCATATACCGGAGATGTTATCTTGGTATTTTTCAAGTCTTCAAGGCTTGATGTAAGATTAGCCTTGGAAGATTGAAGCGCAGATTTACTATTCTGAAATGTAGCTTTTGCATTTTCGTATTCAGTAGAGCTGATCAATCCCTTTTTATAGAGTTTCTGTTGGCGTTCGAATTGCAGGCTGTCACGCACATAGGAGTTTTTGCTTTGTTGTAGTTGGGATTTGGCTTGTTCGTACTGATCTTGGTAGGTTGCATCATAAATTTTTGCAAGCACTTCACCCTGTTTAACTGTATCTCCCAATTGTGCATAAATTTTGGTAACTCGATTGGAAACCTGTGGGGTTACATTGACAATTTCTTGTGCGCGGATATTTCCGAAAGATTTTATTTGCTGGGAAATATCGCTTGAAGATGCAGTAATTGTTTCTACGCTTGTAGCATCATCCTGCTGATTTGCATTAGGTCGGTTACGCCCCGGATCATTACTGTTTCCGTTACAAGCCTGAAGAAAGACGACCAACAGAAGAACAAAATAATATTTAATGTATTTCAAAACTTGATTGAGTTTTTGTGGGATAGAATTAAGCAACAAATCCACTACGAAATTCAGCTAAAATTGATTCACAAAAATTCAAAAAAAAGATATATAGATACTTTTTTAAAATTTTTAACAAGCAACCCCGTATAATACTTTTAGTATTTACAAACTGACATAAATAGCAGTTTGTTATTAACATAACCGTGCAAAATTTATTATTTTTCGATAATCAAATCTGACCCCTAAAAGTTATATACACTATCTATGAAATTTTTTATCGACACTGCTGATCTCGATGAGATACAGGAAGCCAATGAGTTAGGTGTTCTCGACGGAGTAACAACGAATCCTAGTTTGTGTGCTAAAATTGGAGTAAGCGATTTTGAAGCTCATATTGCCAAGATTTGTAATATGGTAGAAGGGGATGTCTCGGCAGAGGTCGTTTCTACCGAATATGATGATATTGTAGCCGAGGCCCGCCATTTGTCAAAGATCGCAGATAATGTTGTTGTTAAAGTTCCTTTGATAAAGGATGGTATTAAGGCCATTAAAACGCTATCGAACGAAGGCATTCGAACCAATTGTACGCTGTGCTTTTCAGCCACACAGGCTTTATTAGCTGCAAAGGCTGGTGCAACGTACATTTCTCCATTTATCGGTCGCCTTGACGATATTTCTGATGACGGTATGCAACTGATTGCTGATGTTGTGACCATCTATGAAAATTACGGTTTCGAAACCGAAGTACTGGCTGCCAGTATCCGACATCCTATGCACGTACTTGAAGCTGCCCGGCTGGGAGCTGATGTGGCGACAATGCCTCTTAACGTAATTGATAAGCTGTTGCATCATCCGTTGACCGATCGCGGCTTAGAAAAGTTTTTGGCCGACTGGAACGATCTCCAGGAAGAGCTGGAAAAGAAATAGTTCGCTAGCCCGATGCAGCGGATACTTTTTGAAATTTGTTATTTAGATCGGGTTTGAAAATTGATGATCGGTAGGTCTGTTGCCCTGGTATTGAATGTCCAATACCAGGGTTTTTTATTTACAAATCAGATCTTCTGCAATTTTAGCTGAAGAAAGAACCCCCGGCAAGCCGGCTCCAGGGTGGGTCCCGGCTCCCACAAAAAAGAGATCTTCCACATCTTCCGATTTATTGTGTGGCCGGAACCAGGCCGATTGTGTAAGAATAGGTTCTACCGAAAACGCCGACCCTTTATAACTGTTAAGCGTCTGTTGAAAATGCAACGGGTCGATATGGTGTTCAACGACAATGTTTTCTTGCAGGTCAGGGAGATAATTTTCTTCCAGGAAATTCATAATGGCATCGCGGTACGGTTCTGCTTGCGTTGTCCAGTCGGTGCCGCTATCCAAATGCGGGACTGGAGACAACACATAAAATCCCTCACATCCCGCAGGGGCCAGGGTAGGATCCGTTTTGGTAGGCATATGCAGATAAAGTGAAAAATCATCCGCCAGTTTTTTCTTATGGAAGATGTCCGACAGCAGCTCTTCATAGCGATCGCTAAGGATAATATTATGGTGTTCAAGACGGGAATCCAGGTATCTTTTTTTTGTACCGAAGTAAATTATAAATAGCGACATACTATATTTGGTGCGCTCAATCTTGCGGTTGGTATAAGTACTTCGTTTGTTTTCCGGAATCATATAGCGGTAAGTAAAGGCCACATCCGCATTCGATACTACTTGGTTGGCTTTATGTTCGCTACCATCTTTAAGTCGAATCCCTGTCGCTTTTCCATTTTTGATAGTGATCTCATCCACTTCAGCATTCAGATGTATTTTACCGCCCTGTTCGTGGATGAGTTTTGTCAGTGCCTTTACGATGGCGCCCGTACCGCCCATTGCGTAGTGCACCCCCCATTCGCGTTCCAGATAATGGATCATGGCATATATCGATGTTGTATCGAAAGGATTTCCTCCGACAAGCAGGGGATGAAAGGAAAAGACACGTCGAAGAAAATCATCTTCAATAAATTGGGAAATATATTTGTAAACGGTCTTATGGGATTGCAGACGGATTAGGTCCGGAATTACCTTAATCATGTCCCAAAGGTTCAAAAAGGGTTGATCGGCCAGCTCTACAAATCCTTTTTGGAAAATGGCTTTTGTGGTTTTCAGGAATTGCGTGTACCCCTGTTTATCATTAGGGTTCCATTTATCAATTTCGTCCAGTACGAAATTGTGATCTCCATTATAGTCAAATTTTCGTCCTTCTGAATCGAAGATGCGGTAAAACGGATTGCACGGAACGAGTTCAAAGTAGTCTTCCCGTTTCTTTCCCGCCGCTTCAAAAATTTCATCAAAGAGAAATGGAGCCGTAATAACTGTCGGACCGGCATCGAAAGTGAATCCATCCAATTCGTAAACGTAGGCACGTCCACCGGCTTTGTCTCGCTTTTCGAATATCTCAACATCATACCCTTGAGAAAGCAGTCGGGATGCCGTAGCTAATCCCCCGAAACCACTGCCAATAATGATAATCTTTTTTTTCATCAGAAGCGCTCTGTAATTAAAGAATTGAAGCCGAATAGTATATAAAAAGTAATTTAGCGTACCTCGAAAACCAATTCTTATTCAGGGTAAACTATTTTAAACAAACTTATTAACCTAAAAGAAAGATGCAGGCATTCCCAAAAATCATAAATAGTACATTAATTTTGGATCTGCTTCACATATCCATTGAATCCCTGTTTCTTGAGGTTACGCTGCTTCTTGTGGGCTTCATCCTCATCCACAAATATACCATAATAAACACGATAAACATTGTGATTATTCAAATGAAAGGTCTCAACCCGTGACCCACGAATTTTTCGGGAAAGTTCAAAGGCATGAGCTTTATCCTTAAAAGAGGCTATCTGTATGGTATAGGTGGGAATTTTTAAATTTGTAGTTCGGGAATTTTTTAGGTTGCCGTCCACAAGAATGAGGGCAACATGGGCCGTGCCCGGACCGAGCATTCCCAGCTTCTTGGCTGCCTTTTTGGAAAGATCAATGATGCGATTCTTAGCATAAGGCCCGCGATCGTTAATACGTACGTTAACTGTCTTTCCGTTATCAAGATTTTTAACCTTAACAATAGTATTGAACGGGAGGGTACGATGGGCCGCCGTTAGTTGATTCATGTCATATTTTTCACCGTCGGCGGTCAGCTTTCCATGGAAATTCGGACCGTACCAGCTGGCAATACCCTCTTCGATTTTTTTACCGATTGCCGCAGACTTACCCTCCGATTTGGATTTTTTACTTATTCGTGAGCTCGTCCCACAGGAGGTGAGAAACAGACTAAAAACAACAATGAGCAAGCAAAGATAGCGCACAATGATATCCGCTGTAATGATTTTTTTGTAATATATTTTTGACACCCCAAAAAATCCACCCCGGGACGAAGGTAATTCTATTTTTGATAATGCGAAACTGTGGATAAATGATTACCTAGAGGACTTTGCAAAACCGTGCTTTTGTCCAAATTCTGCATTTTCGTAATTTAATAATCTTCACGTATTGCTAATACGCTGCGGTTTTGAAATCACTCAGGCTTTGACTTTGACCGAAATCCCTGGTTTTTCAAAGCCCTCTGCCTAAAAATAAAAAAGGAGAGCTCGATATAGAATTGAGCCGAAGATCGGACTCGAACCGACGACCTACGCTTTACGAGAGCGTCGCTCTACCAACTGAGCTACTTCGGCTTATTAATTTGAAATCTATTCCTGAGTTATATTGTAGGATATATTTTGAATTAGCTTGCTTAAAGCTACATTGAAATATTCAAATAACTTATCTTTGATGCCTTTTTAAAACGAGCTCAAATATAACTACTATCCCTAATTGTTAGCAAACAATTGTTTGATATTTTATATCGTTGTATAAAGAGGTTAGCGTTTCAATTATTGCTTCTCTATTTTCAAGGATTAACCAACGTTTTTTATGCTAGATTATCTATTAAATTACCCAGTAACATTTTATTTAATTGCGGCTAATGCTCTCATTTCTTTGGCTGCGTTGTATGTATATCCCCCATTGCTTGAGACGGGATACCTCAAGCCATACCGAACGGTGCGCCAAAATACTTGGTATGAGTTGGTCACCTCTGGTTTTTTACATGCTAATCTAGGCCATCTTTTAGTGAATATGTTCACTTTATATTTCTTTGGACCGGTGATGGAACACGTGTTGGGTGGCATTTATTTCCTGGGACTTTATATTACAGGTCTTATTGTAGCTGGAATCCCTTCGGTAATTAAGTTCCGAAACAATCCCAATTATGCTACTTTGGGGGCATCCGGGGCTGTTGGGGCCGTGCTTTTTGCCTTTATTTTTCTATTCCCGATGGAGCGAATTGCCCTTCTTTTGATCCCGATCCCCATTCCAGCATTCATTTTCGCTATACTCTACCTGTTTTATAGCATGTATCAAAGCAAACAGGCCCGCGGCAAGATAAACCATGAAGCTCATGTTGCCGGGGCCATTTGGGGAATTGTTTACTTGCTAATATTTGTCCCAAATACTTTTAGCCATATGCTAACTGTTCTTGGGCTCGCTTAATCCGGGTTAATGTTGTGAGGGACTATCCGTTCTTATCCCGGAAGTCCTTCATAAAATCGACCAGTGCCTCTACGCTTTCACGAGGACATGCGTTGTAAATGCTGGCCCGAATTCCGCCCACGCTGCGATGTCCTTTAAGCGTGTATAAATCGTGCTCAGAGGCTTCTGCCAGGAACTTCGCTTCCAGCTCCTCGGAAGGCAGCCGGTATGTAATGTTCATTAACGAACGAGAGTCCTTTTCTACCGCACCCCGATAGAAATCGTCCTTATCAATTTCATCATAGACCAAAGCGGCTTTTTCTTCATTGAATTTTTTGAAATAAGACAGTCCGCCTTTGTTTTCAATCCATTCCAGCACCAGATTTACCATATAAGCGTTGAAGGTAGGTGGCGTATTGAAAATCTTTTCTGCATGTGTTTGGTACTGCAGGATTGTTGGCACGTCTTGTGTTGTTGCCTTGTCAAGAAAGTCTTTTCGGATTATTACGATTGTAACTCCGGCAGGCCCAACATTTTTTTGTGCCCCGGCATAAATGAGGCCATATTTCGAAGCGTCGATAGGGCGGGAGAGAAGATCTGAGGAAGCATCGCAAACCAAAGGTACTCCATTGGTTTCCGGCTCAGTAGGAAACTGCGTGCCGGCCACCGTATTATTGGAGGTGAAATGCACATACTCAGGATTGTCACTGAATTCCAGCTCCGAATTTTTGGGTACTCGTTTATAGCCTGATTCTTTACTGCTGAATGGGCGGTGAACATTGCCAAAAATTTCGGCTTCCTTGATAGCCTTTGCCGACCAGCGACCGGTGTCGATGTAATCAGCCGTTTTGTTCTCATCTAAAAAGTTGAATGGGGTCATCATGAACTGGGAGCTGGCTCCACCCTGTAGAAACATGATTTCGAAATCAGTTCCCAAGTCAAGTAGATCACGCAGCCTTGATTTCGCCTGGTGATCAATTTCGGTGTATTCCGTACTTCGGTGGCTGATTTCCATTACCGATCTGCCCATGTTGTTATAGTTAGTAAGTTCTTGCTGGGCTTTCTCTAAGACTTCAAGCGGTAATACCGCCGGACCTGCACTAAAATTGTGAACGCGATTCATAATAGTAATAATTGAATTTATCGTTTATGTGATTAAAAAGTATGCACTAATAAGCCCGAACGTAACTTGGGCTCAAACCATGTTGATTTGGGAGGCATCAATTTACCTTCGTCAGAAACATTGACTAGCTCTTCAATACTGGTAGGATACATGCTAATGGCCATATCGGCTTTGCCCTCATCAACCAAACGTTCCAGTTCGCCAGTACCCCGAATCCCGCCAACAAACGAGATGTTCTCATCTCGACGGGGATCAGTAATATTAAGCAAAGGAGATAATAAGTATTCCTGTAATCGATAAACGTCGAGCTGTTCCACGCTATCGGGATCGTCATCTAGTGGTAATTGCATTCCAAACCATTGCCCATCAATATAGATACTGATCTCTCCTTTTTGGGTGGGCGTGGGGCTCGCATTAGCTACGAGGGTAAATTTCTTTTTCAGCTTTTCCAAAAAGCCGTCCGGAATATTATAAATGGTACGATTATAGGCTAAGATATTCATGTCTGACATAGGGAAGATAACTGCCGGGAAGAAATTATATTCTTCATCTCCCGTATGACCCGGATTTTGTTTTTTCTTTTCCGAAGCGGCGCGTGAAGCACTCTTACATCGATGGTGCCCATCCGCTATATATAGTTTGGGGATGGATTTAAAAGCCTCAACGAAATCTCCGGTATTTTCTGCTCTCCAAACTTGATGCACTACTCCGTCAGGTGCTTCAAAATTAAATAATGGTTCTTGGTTGACGGTCTCATCAATAAGCTCTTTTGTAGTTGCGTCATCTTTAAAAGTGATCATCACCGGCTCGGCATGGGCTTCTTGGGTAAGGATATGCCGCGTTCGATCGTCTTCCTTATCCGGCCGGGTTAGTTCGTGCTTTAGGATGACATCTTCATCATAATCATCAACCGAAACACATGCGAATATGCCAGTCTGGGGCTGTCCGTTTCTGATCAGACGATATACATAAATATGTGTTTCTTCATCTTGTTTTAGCGTATTATTGGATAATAGTTTTTTTAAATTCTCGGCACCTTTTTCGTAAACTTCATCGTCATGAGGATCAGTTCCTTCAGGCAGATCAATTTCAGGACGGATTACATGCAGAAAACTATTAGGTTTCCCCTCCGCCAATGTTCGAGCTTCTGCCACATTAATAACGTCATAAGGAACACAGGCAACTTCTTCTACGTTTTCTGAATCTGGATGCCAAGCTTTAAAAGGATGTAAAATCGCCATTTGTAGTTTCGTTGTATCATGTTATCAAGTTAAATATAGGTTTTCAAATGTACTTGGTTGTTTCCTCTTTTAAAAGATTTTTTATGAATTTGATCACCTAATTAATTAATTATTTTATTCAAAGCTCTTATTTTAAAGTAAACCTAAAAATATAAGTCGTACATTATGGATCAGATGAATTTGGATGGAGAGAATCTCTCCGAAGATCAACAGAATCAATTGCTTTTTATGATGTTGGTGCAACAACATCAACAGATAGCTATGATGGGAATGGGTAAACTGGAAAATCCTCAAACCGGAGAAGTTGAAAGAGAACTGAAATCGGCAAAATTTGCAATTGATACGCTCGTAATGCTTCAGCAATATACCGAAGGCAATTTGCCTCAGAAATTGGATAATTATTTGACAGAAACACTGAATAATTTACGGATGAATTATGCAGATGAAAAAGAAAAGAGTGATGAAGCAGAATCGGATAAAGGAGAGCAGGAATAGGTATCTGTTTTGAAAACAATTAAAGCGGCAGGCGGTTTAGTTTATAGAAAGTTATCTTCCTATGAGTCACCTGAGATCCTGATGATTTTTAGGAGAAATGTCTGGGATTTACCCAAAGGTAAGCTAGAGGAGGGAGAGAGCATTGAAGAATGCGCAATTCGCGAAGTCGCCGAGGAAATCGGCATTGATGAACGCCCTCATATCGTAACGCAGTTAGAAGAGACGTACCATGAATACGAGCGGAACGATATGTTATTCGGGAAGACTACTTACTGGTATGCGATGCAATTATCTGTGGTGGAGGGCATTGATTTTCATCCACAGAAAGAGGAGCAAATAGAAAAAGTGGCTTGGCAATCTTTGGCAAAAGCTAAAGAGATAGTTGGTTATGAAAATCTTAAGGATGTCCTGATTTCTTTTGAAGGGTGGTTGGATAATCATAACCAAGCTTTTAGCTGAATAAAGAAATAGTCTTTATTGGTCTGTATATTTCAAATTGAGTCTTTTTACTTTTTTATATTATTCGCCTAGGCTTTTCTTCCTTTTTCCAGCCCTTTTCTCTGATTCTCTTGATAGAACGATCTAAGAAACGAGACAGTTTGATTTTTTCAAATAGTGAGGACCATTAAAGACAAGCAAATTGAAAAAGGGACACATTTAAATAAATGTGTCCCTTTTAAATTCTGTTTCGTTAAATTTAGTTTTGCAGTTTAAATACAATAGGCAGGCTATACTGGACGCGAACGGCTTCGCCACGCTGCCGGCCGGGCTTGAATTGAGCCTTTTTCACCACCCGCAACGCTTCTTTATCGCAGCCGCCGCCGATTCCACGAATTACATGCGGATCTTCTACGTTTCCATTTTCATCGACGATAAATTGTATGATAACACGCCCTTCAATGCCCGCTTTTCGAGCCATTTCAGGATAGTTAATTTTCTTTTGCAGAGCTGCCAACCCACCTTTAAGCTTGGGCATCTGCTCAACCGCAACAAAGAAATCCTCTGAATCATCTTCTTTCTTTTGTTTAGGTGGCGGTGGCATATCCAGTGGCTGATCCATATTTAGATCGGCATTGAGGTTGATATTTTGATCTTTGATAACCTCGTCATTGGGAACCTCAACCGGCACTTGTGGACGCGGCGGGGGTGGTGGCTTTTCCTGTTGTTTAGTTTGGATGACATCTTTCATTTTGGTGACCTCCTGCTCTTTAGTGAGATCAACATTCTTCTGTTTAGAGACAAACTGCATCTTCATCGCAACAATGAAAAGGAGCAGTACAGCCACCAGCCCTAACTCCAGAAAAACATTATAATATTTTCTAAGGTCAGACTTAGGCTTTTTCCTGTCTGAACGCATATTGATAACCTCCGCGTATGTTTGGAACGTAAATTTCTAATTAGGAAGAGTAATGAAACAAATAATTTTGTTCAATCTCCAATTTAATAACGGGAAAAGGCTGGAATTTGTTTCATTTTACGTTTAAAAAACATAAAAGGGCATGTTTTTTAGGTAAACATGCCCTTTTTAAGAATTAAATTACAGTAAGGTTAATTTTGAAGACGAAATACAATAGGTAGGCTGTATTGAACACGAACCGCTTGCCCACGCTGCCGGCCGGGTTTGAATTTTGCTTGTTTCACCACCCGCAACGCTTCTTTATCGCAGCCGCCGCCGATACCGCGAATTACATGTGGGTCTTCGACGTTTCCATTTTCATTAACTATAAACTGGATAATAACACGCCCTTCGATACCCGCCTTACGGGCCATTTCAGGATAGTTTATCTTTTTCTGCAGTTTGGCTAGTCCGCCGATTAGTTCTGGCATTTGCTCAACCGCAACGAAGAAGTCCTCTTCCTCTTTTTTTTCTTGTTTAGGCGGAGGAGGCATTTCAAGTGGCTGGTCTAAGTTTAAATCAGCGTTGAGATTAATATTTTGCTCTTCAATAACTTCATCATTGGGAACCTCAACCGGCACCTGTGGACGTGGTGGTGGAGGCGGAGTTTTTTCCTGTTTGGTTTGGATGACGTCTTCCATCTTAACGACCTCTTGTTTTTCAGTGAGATCAACATTCTTTTGTTTGGAGACAAATTCCATCTTCATTGCAACAATAAAGATGAGAAGTACAGCTATTAAACCCAATTCCATAAAAACAGTATAGTATTCTCTGAGATCAGATTCAGGTTTCTTTCTCTCTGAACGCATAACACCCTCCCCGTTTAATGCGTATTTTAATTTAATTACATAAACTAATTTATAATTTATTTTGACTATAGGCAATAAAAAAAGGCATGCCTGGAAGGCATGCCTTTGTAATTTAGTCTTGGATATTTATTTAATTTAATTCTGTAACTTGAATACAATGGGCAAGCTATATTGTACACGCACTGCTTTGCCTCGTTGTCGCCCCGGTTTAAATTTGGCTTGCTTAACCACACGCAACGCTTCTTTGTCACAGCCGCCACCGATACCGCGGATTACTTTTGGATTTTCGACGTTACCATTTTTATCTACGATAAATTGAACGATAACACGGCCTTCGATGCCCGCTTTTCGAGCCATTTCAGGATAGTTAATTTTCTTTTGCAGAGCTGCCAATCCGCCTTTTAATTTAGGCATCTGCTCAACCGCAACAAAGAAATCCTCTGAATTATCTTCTTTCTTTTGTTTAGGCGGCGGGGGCATATCCAGCGGCTGATCCATATTTAGATCGGCATTGAGGTTGATATTTTGATCTTTGATAACCTCGTCATTGGGAACCTCAACCGGCGCTTGTGGACGCGGCGGAGGTGGTGGCTTCTCTTTTTGTTTCGTCTGGATTACATCCTTCATTTTAGTGACTTCCTGTTCTTTGGTCAGATCAGCCTTCTTTTTCTTTGGAGAAAGTCGAACATTCATCGCTACAATAAAAATTACGAGAACGGCAATCATACCGATTTCCCAAAAGACTCTATAATAGTTTCGCAAATTCGATTCTGGTTTTTTTCGGTCAGAACGCATAATAACCTCCCTCAATTAAATGAGAGTATTGTTGTAAATATGAAAATATATCTAAATTAATATTTAGGATTTACTGTCATGCTCAATGATTATAACAATATTATGTAAAGTAATGTTTCGTCACTAGATTGCTTCGAGAGGAGGTTTTCAAAATCTTAATTTCTTTCCTGCCAGCTTACAATCTGCGTGAATTTTTAGAAGCATTTTGATGAAAATTCTGGAAAAGATCTCGGTTTCAAAACAAAAGGTACATGAGAGGACATTTTAAAAACAAAAAAGGCACGCTATTAATAGCGTGCCTTTTTTATATAAATTGTTAGTTGTTAGCTCTTAATTTTGGAGTCTAAACACCACTGGTAAACTGTACTGAACGCGCACAGCCTTACCGCGTTGACGCCCGGGCTTAAATCTGGCTTTTTTGACGGCTCTTAAGGCTTCTTCATCACAGCCACCGCCAATACCACGAATTACCCGTGGGTTTTCGACGGTTCCATTTTCAGTTACAATAAACTGAACAATAACCCGTCCTTCAATACCCGCTTTTCGGGCCATTTCGGGGTAAGTAATAGTCTTCTGCAATTTGGCAAGCCCCCCGATGAGTTGAGGCATTTGCTCAACCGCAACAAAGAAATCTTCCTGCTCGTCTTTTTTCGTTTCCTTAGGAGGAGGGGGTAATTCCAATTTCTGATCGAGGTTCAAATCTGCATTAATATTCAGAATTTGGTCTTCGATAACTTCATCATTTGGTACAGCTACCGGAACCGGAGGACGCGGAGGCGGTGGGGGTTTCTCAATCTGCTTGGTCTGAATAACATCCTCCATCTTAACAACTTCTTGTTCTTGCGTAAGGTCAACCTTCTTTTGCTTGGATCGGAAGTCCATTTTCATTGCCACAATAAAAATCAACAAAACAGCAATGAGACCGACCTCAAGAAAAAGCGTATAAAACTTGCGCAAATCTGCCTTGGTATGTTTTCTTTCGTTCGTCATGTTTCTTAATGGGTATTGAATTATCAACCTGGGGTAAAATGTTCACCTAATTTATATTTTTCTGATATTAATACAAATTAAATTTATTGGATAACGTCCGGTTTTACGATTATAGTATTTAAAACTAGTTTTGAAGTTTGAATACAATAGATTGTGATATTTGAACAGGCACCCGCCGGCCTCGTTGTTTGCCGGGAGTAAATTTCGCTTTCTTGATAACGTTTAAGGCCGCCTTATCACAACCACCACCAATGCCCCGCAGGACCTTAGCATTTTTAACCTCTCCATTTTTTGTTACTACAAATTGAATGATAACTCGTCCTTCAATGCCCGCTTTTCGGGCCATTTCGGGATAATTGAGATGATTATAAAGCCATTTTTGTCCACCTTTCATCTCAGGCATTTTTTCTACAGCTACAAAGAAATCTTCTTTATCATCTTTCTTTTTTTCGCTGGGAGGAGGGGGCATATCCAGTGGCTGATCCATATTCAGATCCGCGTTGAGGTCGATATTTTGGTCCTTAATGACTTCGTCGTTAGGCACTTCAACCGGCACCTGTGGACGTGGGGGCGGTGGCGGCTTCTCTTGCTGCTTGGTTTGGATAACATCTTTCATTTTGGTGACCTCTTGCTCGTTCGTCAGATCTACTTTTTGCCGCTTTGAAACAAACTGCATTTTCATGGCAATGATAGAAATGAGTAAAACGGTAATAAGTCCTGTCTGAAGAAAAAGAGTGTAGTATTTCTTTAAATCAGAAGCTGGGTTTTTGCGTTGATACCTCATAATTTTATTATATAATTAATACTAATTAAGTAGTAATAAATAAAATTTGGGTGACTCTTTCAAATGCGGAATAAAAAATGGCGGATATCTACTTAAAAATCCTAAACGCGGGGAAGGTAATATTTGCCGGGTATAAAGGGTTGGCCTTTATTAGTAGAGGCCTTTGCTAAACCGACCTTATTGATCAATTTCTGCATTTTCGTGAATTTGAAATCCTTATCCCGATAATTTTTCGGGACTCCGGTTCCGAATTCACTCACGCTTTGATCTAGAACAAAATTCCTGATTTTTCAAAACCCTCTTGTAGAGAATATCTGCATGGGCATCCCCGAAAATTACTTTGTCTGGGAATTCTGTATGACCTGGGCAGGTTCAGGGGTAGTCAGTTTTAGGAACCAGACAGCTGCTACACATCCCAAAGCATCAAACAAGAAGTCGTAGAAATCCGGATCTCGATGGAAGGGCATAGCGTATTGAAGGAATTCAATCAGTGCACCAAAGAATACGCCGATTGCAAAGACGGTCCACAGCCCGAGGCTCGATTTAGTATTGATATAATTGTACAAACCAATAAAGAATGTCCAACTACCAAACATCAGAAAGTGCCCGAGCTTATCGTAACTCCAGAGGCTACTGTCTCCAAGAGCGCTAGAGGGGGCAAGCGTTAGGAATAACAAAACGCTAGTGAGTAATACAATTCCAATTGGCACCAAGTAGCTATTTCTCGATAGAAATGAATAAAGTGACCTTAGTTTCATATAAAATCTCTGGGTTCGGGTATTTCCTTATGATCAAGTAGATACTGTTCTAATTTTTGCTTGCCGCACAGCAATCCCATGGCGCAGCTCTGACCTGCATCGTGATCAAATGCGAAATAAGCACTTACTTTGCCGGCTAACACATCGCCGCTTCCCGCCCGGGCAAAATAATGGGTATTGTAGTTTGTTAAATAACACTTGCCTGAGGGTGTTCCCACAATTCCGGGCATTCCCTTGGAAAGTACAGTTATTTTATATTTTGTGGCAAATTTACGAACCTTTTTAAGCCGGTCTTCATCATCGGAGATTTCCTTATCTATAAGTCGTTGTAGTTCTCCGGGATGTGGAGTCACAATCCATTGAGATTTATCAGGCTTATTCCACTCTGAGAGCTGAGCCAGACACCAGAGCCCATCAGCATCAATAACCGTATCCGAAGTATTTTGGGATAAAAATTGTTCTACAAACGCAATAGTAGAAGCATCTCGTCCCAGCCCGGGCCCAAGTAATATTTTACCTTGTTTTTCCGCAACGATTTCAAGCAATTTTTCTACATGTTCTTCTTTGAAACAGAAATCATCGCGGCTGCCCACCGATTTTTTTATGATCGAAGGCAAGTTATGCTCATATACCGAAAGTACGCCCCGGGGACAGACTAAAATTACGGCCCCCAGACCTTCTGCCCAGGCACTCTGAGCCGCCATTATTGCCGCCCCGGTCAACCCTTCGGATCCTGCTATAATATAAAGTACCCCGGAATCATATTTATGCTCACCAAGTTTTGGGGAGGTTGTTGAAACCCAGTTTTCATCCAGTAGATAGGTCTCACAATGGTTTTTATATTGGTTCGGGAAAGGTAGCTCGCAATAGGTGATGGTTCCTGTTTGGTCCGGCCCATCATTTAAATAAAATCCTGTTTTCCTTCCCCCAAAAGCAAAAGTGCGGTAAGCTTCAATAGCACATCCCAATATTTTACCCGAATTAGCATGCAGGCCCGTAGGGATATCCATAGCAAAAACAGATTGCGGCTGTTCGTTGGCCCAGGCTACTGCTTTTTTATAATCGCCCCGTACGTCGCTATCCAGACCAGTGCCAAGCATGCCATCCACAATAAAATCAAAGTCCGAACCTTCCTGAAAATCATTCCAGTGTTCAAAAATGGTAAGTTTATTTTTAGGACTGAATTTTCGAAGCAATTCAAAATTTTTCTGTGCATCAGGAGAAAGGTCGTCGGTACCGCTTAGAAAAACGAGCGTCACCTTAATATTATGCTGAACTAAATATCGTGCGACGACCAGCGCATCACCCGCGTTGTTGCCTTTTCCGCACAGAAAAATGCCATGATTAAGTTTGGGATAATCTCGCAGTAAATGTTTTGCGGCAGAAGATCCGGCCACTTCCATAAGAGTAAAACCATCGATTCCCATCTCATCAATGGTCTTTCGATCGATGTCTTGGCTCAGTCCAGCGTCTAGAAGATAATGTGAATAAGGAGCATTAAGGGTTTCTTTTACCATATATTTGTCATCAAGCTTAACTCAAGAATTGTGAGCAAGAAACCTACCAGCGCCCCACCGAATAATTCGGCTAATGTATGAATGCTCAGACGGTATCGTGCCCAGATCATTATAGGTAAAAGTAGCAAAAGGATAGTTAAGGATAAAATATATGCATCGGTTAATGTTGGCAATAATTTAAATTGAGCCAGAAATAAGAAGATAGCACCGGCCGAGGATAATGCCGCACTATGAATGCTCATTTTCCAAACAAAATTCACTATTAATCCCACGAGGGGATTGATAAGATACACAAGTGAGATCGCTGCTATTAGCCACGGAGCGCCCGTATCGAATAAGCTAAAGCTCAAAAAAACAATGGCTGCACATCCAATAGAGATGAGATACAAGCTGTTGCGTGAGGTACGTTCAGGAAGATCAAGTGAGCTAATATAATTTCGACTGAGCAGATAGTAAGTGGCAGCCAAAGGCAGAAGGGTATAGAAGAATATCGAAATGCCCATAATCCAACTTACCGTGCCGGTAACCAATCCTAATAGCCAGCTTGTTATTCCGATAACAATGGGAGGCAGGATAAGCGGATTGATTAAATCGGATACCAAGCGAGCAGGCCCATCCTGCTGTAAACGCTTTATAAGACTAAAATTAAAGCTGTTATCTGTTGATATCCGATCCAATGTAAGGGCATTTAATAGGCCCGGGCAAAGAGCACTTTTTGCTTAGAAGGTTTACCCGTTACCATGCATTCACCTTTTTCGCCTTCTTCTAAGGGGATACAACGAATGGTAGCTTTGGTTTCGTCTTTAATTTTTTCCTCGGTTTCAGCGGTTCCGTCCCAGTGTGCATAGATAAATCCCCCTTCTTTGTCCAAGACCTCTTTAAATTCGTCATATGTATCTACCGAATGAGTATTATCCTCAATTCGTTCACGGGCCGTCTCGAAGAGTTCATTTTGAATTGTTTCGAGCAGGTCAGAAGCTTTTTGAGCAATACCATCACGATTGACAATATTCTTATCGAGGGTATCGCGGCGTGCCAATTCCACATTATTATTTTTAAGATCGCGTGGGCCAATGGTAAGTCTTAGCGGGATGCCGGCGGCTTCGTGTTCGTTAAATTTCCAGCCCGGACTCATATTTTCGCGGTCGTCCAGTTTTACACGGATATTTAATGCTTCTAGTTCGGTGATAATTTCATCACAATAATCCAGCACTTTTGCCTTCTGCTCGTCATTCTTCCAGATAGGCACGATCACCACTTGATTGGGCGCTAGTTTTGGAGGTAGCACTAACCCCTGGTCGTCGGAGTGCGTCATAATCAGTCCGCCGATGAGTCGCGTGGAAACGCCCCAGCTGGTGGCCCAGACGTATTCGTGCTGGCCTTCGGAGCTCTGGAATTGTACGTCAAAAGCTTTGGCAAAATTCTGTCCCAAAAAGTGGGAAGTCCCCGCCTGCAGCGCCTTATTGTCTTGCAGCAGCGTTTCAATACAATACGTATCCACGGCTCCGGCAAATCGCTCGGATTCGGTTTTAACGCCGGTCTTTACCGGCATGGCCATGTAATCTTCGGCGAAAGTGCGATAGACTTCCAACATCTGTTCTGTTTCCTGGATGGCTTCCTCTTTGGTAGCGTGCGCCGTGTGACCTTCCTGCCACAGGAATTCCATCGTGCGCAGAAAAAGCCGCGTGCGCATTTCCCATCGAACTACGTTTGCCCACTGGTTAATCAGGATGGGCAGATCGCGGTACGACTGAATCCAGTTGCGGTACGAATCCCAGATGATGGTCTCGGAAGTGGGGCGTACGATAAGCTCTTCTTCAAGCCGCGATTCGGGATCCACTTCCACGCCATCGCCCGTACTTTTGAGACGGCTATGCGTGACCACCGCGCATTCTTTGGCAAAGCCCTCGACATGCTGGGCTTCTTTGGATAAGAATGATTTGGGGATAAAAAGCGGGAAGTAGGCATTCTCATGGCCGGTGTCTTTGAACATTTGATCCAGAGCGTCCTGCATATTCTCCCAAAGCGCATAGCCGTTGGGACGAATGACCATGCAGCCGCGCACAGGAGAGTGCTCGGCAAGCTTGCCTTCACGAATTACATCTTGATACCATTGGGAAAAATCTTCGTCTTTGGTCGTGATTTTCTTTGCCATGAGAAATAAGGGAATTCAGTTCGTATAAGGGTTTAAAATTAATAAGCTGGAAAATAAGGTGATTTATAGGAGCCTCAAAAAAGTTTATTGCTTTCCCGGGCAATTGGTTTTGTTGTCTGATGAAATCGGGTTTCTGCTTATGGTACTTATTTTTCTGATTCATCCGACTACAAACCCAGCATTCGGATGAAGAATGAGCTATTTTTTAACTTAATATTTTGCCGAAAAAGTTATATATTTGGCAACTCTTTGAAATAGATAAGAGTGTTAACCGATTTGTCTCGAATAAGAACAACTAATTAGTTGGTGAGAGCGTCGGATTCCTATCCCGACAGCGGTCGGGACGAGGGTTCGATTCAATAAATCGAACCTATTAAATTATATACTTTATATATACCGTGGTAGCTCAGTTGGTGAGAGCGTCGGATTCATAACCCGGAGGTCGAGGGTTCAATTCCCTCCCACGGTACTGAAAAGAAAGCCTGGAAGTGTTCAATACATTTTCGGGCTTTTTTATTTTGGTAAAGTTGAACTGCTGTGGTAGCAGAGTTAATGATAGCGTCTTAAAATTTCCTTTTCAAAAAGGGGATTTTAGCAACCCCGGAATCCGGCAACAAACTTTAAAAGCCGGGCGCAGCGACATCCCCCGATTTCTTCCGGCCCAGACCGGAATTCATTTTGAAGCTGTCCAAAAAGTCCAAGCCGGGGAATGGTCGCATTAATAATTGAGGTAATATCAATCTCCCTAAATCCCTCTTCTCCAGGAGGGACTTTAAAAAGTGTCTTTATGGCATTCTGAGTGAGATCGTAATCCAAGAGTTCCTCCTTGGAGAAGGAGGTCAGGAGGATTGACAGTTCTCTTTTATCTACAGTCTAAAATCTTAAGGTTTTCAAGATATTATTGGGACTTTTAAGACAACCTCAAATAAGTGCAGTAGGCATTTAGTTTATACCATTTCGTGAATAATCCGGCTAACGTCCGGGATATGGCCCTTCAAGATATTACTAATCTACTTTTCCATCGCTCAGCGGAGGGAAGCGGTTACGACGCTCTTCGTCTGCTTGTGTCGGAAAAGACGCGGCGTGGAGCGCCAAACAAGATTCAGCCGCAGAGATTCCAGATCGAATATACCCCACCCCAGAGCCCGAAAAACTTCCTGCCCACCCTGTTTTCGAGGTTGATTGCTTATCATTTTACTGAGAAAAAGCCGACTTTGAAATACTCTTGGGTCGATCCCAGAGAGTTGTTGCTATTTTAAACGATTCTGATGTCGAACTCCTGCTAAACTATGAATCCCCCCCTCCCCGACGGATTTATCTTCCAAATATCATTCACTTACCAAGGCTATACCACCTCCGTACCTGCTCCGACAGAATACGGAGGAATTACGGAGGAGATACAAAGCGGATAAGAAGAGAATCCCTGTTTGGCAGGAGCCTCAGCCCGGCTTTGAGAAAGGGCAGAGATCAAAGACTCTTCCCGGACCCGCAAAGGATAGCTTGTGGACCATCTCTTCACCGATCGTGCAACAGATCCTGAAGCAGGCCGTAGCAGTTGGTGGCAATTTCGGGGTCCCGAGCTGGCTGTTCAGGATGACATTGCTTTTATTTGGTTGGGGATTCCTTCTCAGTTCCACTGCTCTGCGGTGGCCCCTCTTCTTACGCTCCGCGTGCACACCGGCAGCTAATTATTGTTGAAGTTTTAGGCAAAGTTATAAAAGCAAGCATGTATTCTACCGCTTGCCCATGAGGACGCGGAGCGTCGAGAAGCCTTCAGCCGCAGAGCGACAGAAGGGAGATTTTGTTTTTTCTTTGTAGTCCACTTTTCATCCCGGATCCCGCCCGGGATCTGTGGCAGGGATTGTTTAAAGGTAGCAGACTGGCCAGCGATTGAAACATGGAATCAGCGGCTTAACCTCGCCACGCAGTCGATGGGTTGTGATATGCATTTTCGGAGATTGTGAAACAGAACCTGAGTCAAGCTCAGGATAACATTGGAGGAGTTTTAGCAAAACCTTCAGGCACAAATTTCTATCGAACTATTTAGCGTCAAAAAAGATTAGCATCCAACAATGCCACTTGTTAATCTACAGTAATGAACAAAGAAGCTGCCAAACCATCAAAAGACTCGCTTTGGTCGTCACTTAAGCGAATTTTCCGGCTAAGCAAGCCTTATCGTGCGAAGTTTTACACGGCGACTGTTCTGGCGCTTATCGCTTCAGGTGTAGGCTTGTCGGTACCGCTGGGACTCAAAGCCCTGCTCGACGCCGTCTTTCAATCCGGGAATGAGCATTTGCTCAATGTCATTGCGATTGTGTTAATGGGATTGTTTATCCTGCAGGCCTTTTTATCATTCGGCAGCACCTACTGGCTGGAATGGGTGGGCGAACGCGTGGTGACGGATCTGCGAAAGAGTCTGTATGAGCACCTGCACCGGATGGAGTTCCGATTTTTCGCCGACAAACGGCTGGGAGAAATAACCTCGCGCCTGACCAACGATGTCGCATCGGTCCGCACCGCCCTGACCGATGCCTTGCCCGATTCCATTACCGTCACCTTTTCGTTGATCGGTGCCGTGGCGCTGATGATTATTTTAAATTGGCGACTGAGTCTGATCGTCTTTGTAACGGTTCCGGTGGTGACACTGCTCACGCGCTATTTTGGAAACAAGATTCGAAAGCTGGCGCGGGGTATTCAGGATGAGCTGGCCAACTCTACGGCCATTGCTGAAGATGCGCTGGGTGCTATTCGCGTCGTCAAGGCGTTTGCGCGGGAAGTATATGAAGTGGGCCGCTACTCGGATGCCGTGGAACGGCTCTTTATCACATCCCGCAGAAAAATCTTGCTCTCCAGTCTCTTTTGGTCCGGCATCAGTTCCATGTTTATGGCTACATTGGTAATCATTTTCTGGTACGGCGGACGTGAGGTGCTGGCCGGTAGATTAACGCCGGGCGATTTGGTGGCATTTATTTTTTACGCATTAACGATTGCCCGATCCATCAGCCAGATGTCCCGCTTATACACGACTATAAATACAGCCGTTGGCGCATCGGATCGTATTTTTGAGCTGCTGCTGGAAGTCCCCGAAATCAAAGATCAACCGGATGCCCGGCCGCTGCCCCCGGTTGATGGGCAGGTCTGCTTTGATCATGTAACTTTTGCCTATGAAGATGAGCGATATGTATTGCATGATATCTCATTTACTGCTGATGCCGGACAAGCTGTTGCCATTGTAGGTCCCAGCGGTGCGGGCAAGACAACACTTGTTAATCTAATCCCGCGATTCTTTGATCCCCAGTCGGGTCAAATCAGCATCGATAATATTGATATCAAAAGGGTGCAAAAAAAGAGCCTTCGCGAGCAGATTGCAATCGTGCCGCAGGATGTGCATTTGTTTGGGACGTCCATCAAAGAGAATATTCGGTATGGGAAACTGGATGCCACCGAACAGGAGGTCGAGGCGGCGGCGCGCGATGCCAATGCCTGGGAATTTATTAAAGAGATGCCGAAAGGGCTGGATGCGATGATTGGAGAGAAGGGGGTAAAACTCAGCGGGGGACAGCGCCAGCGGTTGGCTATTGCCAGGGCGCTGCTCAAAAATCCGCGTATTCTGCTGCTGGATGAAGCCACTTCATCGCTGGATTCGGAGTCCGAAGCCCAGGTGCAGGAAGCGCTCGAGCGCCTCATGAAAGATCGCACCACCTTTATCATTGCTCACCGGTTGTCAACGGTGCAAAGTGCGGATCGCATACTGGTATTGGATGAGGGAAAAATTGTACAGGACGGTCCGCATTCGGAACTTATTGAAGAAAAAGGGTTATACAAGCATCTGTATGAGTTACAGTTCCGGGACAGTAAGGCTGATGAACTTGAAGGGCAGACAAAAAATTAGCAGCTATCCTGTCACAGATAGCTGCTAAATATCATCTACAGACGGCTATTACCCCATTTGCAATTATCAACTTAATACATGAAACATTAGGCGTCAATAGCTATTAATCGGTATTTTGCATAGGTAAAATTACGTATTTATGTATCAACTGTTTGAAACAAGGTCATGCTTGATGGCATAGCGAACCAATTCGGCAATATTATTTAACTCAAGTTTCTGCATGAGATTGGCGCGGTGTGTATCAACGGTACGAGGACTGATGAACAATTTTTGAGCAATTTCTTTACTGGTCAACCCTTTAACAATTAGTTGAAGGATTTCCTGTTCCCGTTCGGTAATCTCCTCACAGATCTGGGTTTCGACTTCAGATGAATTTTTCAGAAAACATTGGGTAATTAATGTTGAAATAGGTTCACTAAAAACCTGTTGTCCATTTGCGATGGTTCGAATGGCATTCAACAAATTCACCTTTTCTGTATTTTTTAATAAATATCCATTGATGCCGGCCTCCAGAACTTTTTTTAATAACCGTTTATCAGTATGCATCGATAAGATCAGAATTTTGGTATCTGGATCCAGTTCCCGAATGCTTTTGGTAGTTTCAATGCCATTTTTGTCGGGCATACCAATATCTAATAAGCAAATATCCGGGCGTTCCTTTTTGAAAATCTTAAGACATTCTTCACCGGTAGATGCTTCACCCACAATATTTATGTCTTTTGCCGAAGACAGATAGGTACTAATACCATATCGCACAATCTCATGGTCGTCGGCAATGAGCACAGATATAGGTTTCATCACAAACCCTTATTTTTTTGCCATCCCGATTCGGTAATTCCGAATGTAGCTATTTATCGTTTTAAAAAAGTTACATAATGATATGCAATTAGGGAAGTGGGGAATTGGCTATATGTATGATAGGGATTTCCCGATGGTGACACCGATATATCTATTTCAGAAGTATTTATTGTCCGTTCCCCAGAAAATGAATATCGGTAAGCGATTGGTTCCCATAATACTTATTTTCAAGGCTTCTGAAACAGATCACAATCATTTTTAAGGATAATATAGATTTTATTATGTGGAAACGAACCCACAACTGTGGTGAATTGACAATTGATAATAACGGCGAAGAAGTTGTACTGGCAGGTTGGGTAGCAACTCGTCGCGATTTGGGTGGCGTAATTTTTATCGACCTGCGAGACCGGCACGGCATAACCCAGATTGTGTTTTATGAGACCGATAAGAAGCTTCATGAAAAAGCGGAACAATTGCGTACCGAATATGTAATCGGGATTAAAGGCGTTGTGGATCCACGAAGTGATGAAAATATTAATGACGAAATTGATACGGGAGAAATAGAGGTTGTTGTTAAGGATCTTGAAATTTATTCGGCGGCCGAAACAACACCCTTTGAAATAAAAGACGATATTGGCACGGCAGAAGAGCTGCGACTGAAGTATCGATATCTTGATTTACGTCGTCCGGAGATTCAGCAGAATTTGTTGATGCGCTCTGATTTTTATCAATCCGTCCGTTCGTATTACCATAAACAGGATTTTGTAGAAGTGGAAACTCCGGTATTGATGAAGAGCACGCCTGAAGGAGCACGGGATTATTTGGTGCCGAGCCGCGTAAACCCCGGTAAATTCTTTGCTCTGCCACAAAGTCCACAGACTTATAAGCAACTGTTGATGGTATCGGGATTTGAACGTTATTTCCAGATCGTGAAATGTTTCCGCGATGAGGATTTACGTGCCGATCGCCAACCCGAGTTTACCCAGATTGATGTGGAGATGTCGTTTGTGGATGAGGAGGATGTGATGAGCTCAACAGAGGGTCTCATGAAAAAGATAATGAAAGATACTGTTGATGAAGATATTGATGCTCCTTTTAAAAGAATGACCTACGATGAAGCGATGAAGACGTATGGGACTGATAAGCCCGATACTCGTTTTGGTCTTGAGTTTTCCGATTTTTCTGAGCTTGTAAGAGAATCGGAATTTAAAATATTCTCAACTACGGTGGATAAGGGGGGAGCAGTACTCGGCATTACGGTCCCCGGCCAAGGTGATATGGGACGTGGTGCAATAGACCGCTTGACCGAAAGAGTTAAAAAGGAAACCGGTGCAGCCGGACTAATTTATATTAAGATGAATGAGGAGGACGGTGTAAAATGCAGCGTCGGGAAATTTCTAAAAGAGGAGACGGTTGACGCTATGGTTGAGAAGGCCGGGGCTGAGATGGGCGATTTGGTATTGATCTTGGCTGGACCGACCTCTAATGTATATGAACAGATGGGCCGTCTTCGGTTAATGATGGGGAAAGAACATGACCTGATAGATCAAGACGCTTACGATTTTTTATGGGTCACCGATTTTCCACTGGTAGAATGGAGCAAAGAAGACCAACGATATCACGCGCTTCATCACCCGTTCACCTCCCCGAAACCAGAAGATGTTGAGAAACTTGGTGACGACCCGGCGACGGTTCGATCTCGTGCGTATGATTTAGTGCTCAATGGGTATGAGATTGGCGGCGGATCAATACGTATTCATAACCGGGAACTTCAAACCCGCATGTTTGAGTTGTTAGGCATTAATAAAGAAGAAGCCGAGGAACGGTTTGGTTTTTTGCTTGAGGCTTTTAAATATGGAGCTCCGCCTCACGGGGGCATCGCGCTCGGAGTCGATCGTATCGTAATGATTCTGACCGGTGGCACCAGTCTGCGGGATGTAATTGCATTTCCCAAAAACCAAAAGGCACAGAGCCTCATGGACAATAGCCCGGATTATGTGGATAAGGAACAGCTCGATGAGCTTCATATTAAGCTGAAGCAAGATGTAGCTCAAAAAAACGAAGAGTAAATATTAATTTAAGTTGAATTTCAGATCAGAAGAGGTTTACAGTGAAGACAGTAGGAATTGACGGTTGTCGTGCCGGTTGGATTGCCATTAGTCTGGATGAAGAGAATGCCGGATATTGGCTTTTGGAATCGGATCAAGAGCTCAGGGAATATTTTGAAGAGTTTGATCGCATTTTCATTGATATACCTATTGGTTTGGCAGAGGCTGAGAACGTCAGAACGTGTGATGAAAAGCTCCGGGAGGTGTTAGGACCTGATTATCAATCGTCAGTCTTTAATCCGCCTATCCGTCCGGCTTTATATGCCCCGACTTATGCAGAGGCTTCTATGATTAGTTACGAGACTACCGGTAAGAAAATTTCTACGCAGGCTTGGAATATTACTCCAAATATCAAAGTTGTCGATCAGTTTTTGCAGGACGATGAGGATCTGCGGGAGAAAGTATTTGAAAGCCATCCTGAATTACTATTCCAAAAATTAAATGGGGGCAATTCCATCCTTCAAAAGAAAGCCACTAAAAAAGGATTGCGACATCGGCTGAGTTTGTTGAAAGACCAAAGTAAATTCGCCGATGATTTTTTTCGGGATATCAAAGAGGAATACCGGCGTAATCAAGTCGATGAAGATGATATTGTGGATGCTATGGTATTAGCCCTTTTTGCTCTGCGATCGTTGGATGAGGATTTAAAAACGCTGCCCGAGAATCCGCCGGTCGATTCTACGGGACTGGAGATGGCAATTCACTACGTATAAGCGTTTTGTTATTCGTTAATAGAGCGCTTTTGTAAAACCTCCTGCTTTGTTCGGAGGTGGTTGTACCACCGATGTTTTAACCATAAAACGGGAGTTTAACTCCCTTATAGCGGTGGATTTATGGGTTTTTCCAAGCCCTCTAATAACTACTTTTTCTTATCTCCGAGAATATCCTTGTATTTAACGCCAGCCTTGTAAACCCGGTTTACGCCGTTGAAAGCAGCGATGCGATAAGCCTCGCACAGCGTTGGATAGTTCATCACGTGGTGTATGAAATACCGGATGTCACCGCCATACGACATCACCGCTTGTCCGAGATGGATAAGATTGGCTGCTTCTTCGCCTACAATATGCACGCCTAATAACTTGAGCGAGTTTGTATTAAAAACCAGTTTGAGCATACCTTCGTTATGGTCGGTCATATCAGCTTTGGCGATGTTTTTGAAATACGCTCGTCCAACGGTAACATCCAGCCCCATTTCTTCTGCTTCTTGCTCGGAAAGGCCAATATTCGAAATTTCAGGAATGGCATAAATACCGTAGGGAATTTGATCGGGGACATC
>Ga0102959_1000029_pt1 | contig 44299 bp, 43 predicted proteins | sample SalPonF2_B_D2_MG_FD_84520 | JGI IMG/M metagenome (GOLD analysis project Ga0102959, IMG submission 84520) | Salt pond soil microbial communities from South San Francisco under conditions of wetland restoration - Salt Pond MetaG SF2_B_D2_MG ...
AGGTCGACCACGCGGACTGGCCGGAGCCGTACCGCGAGCCGGCGTCGTTCCCGGACCCGAACCCGATGGCAGTCCCCGAAGCCTGTCTCCGACGGCTCCGCGAGCGCGTGCCGGGGCTGCCGGACAGTGTTGGAGCCGACTGACTCCCCACCCCGCCGCAGCCGTTTTCCGGAGAACCGCCGGATTGCGGCAACTTACAAAAACTCACAAAAACTCACATCCGGTCACAATCCGCCTCTCTCGGCGTCGTCGGTCGTCGGTCGGCGTTCCCCGCGGTCGCTGGCCGTCTCCCGTCGTGGTGAACTCCGTGGGACTGAGCGAACGCGAAGCGTTCGCGAGGGTCGGCGAGTCCACTGACTGGAGGGAGCGAAGCGACCGGAAGGAAGTGGACTCGCCGGGAGTTCGCCTCCCTACTGGCCCCGGACACCGCCACCCTCGGACCGACGCCGATCCCCACACGCTAGCCCGGAACACGCCGGCAGGCCTTGCGACTCCCACGACGCTTATCCTCCCGCGCACGAAGAGTGGCGTATGCGAGAGAACTTCCTCCTCCTGAATCCGGGGCCGGTCCCGCTGAGCCGCGAGGTGCGGGCGGCGATGAGCGAGCCGATGGTCTCTCACCGCTCGGCCGAGTTCGAGGCGACCTACGAGCGCGCCGCCGCGGGACTCGACGTGGTGTTCGAGCGCTCGACCCTCGACGACGCCTCGACCTCCGCGGGCGGGACCAGCCTCATCCTCAACGGGACCGCGACGATGGGGATGGAGGCGGCGGTCGCCAACCTCGTCGACGCCGACAGCGAGGTCGTGGCGGTCGTGAACGGCAAGTTCGGCCGCCGCTTCGCGCGCATCGCCGACCGCTACTGCCACGTCGACGAGGTCGAGTTCGACTGGGGCACCTCGGTGGACGTCGCCGCCGTCGCGGACGCCGTCTCCCTCGACACCGACGTGGTGACGATGGTCCACAACGAGACCTCCACGGGCATCCTCAACCCCGCGGCGGCGGTGGGCGCCATCGCCGCCGACAACGACGCCCGGTTCGTCGTCGACGGCGTGACCAGCCTCGGCGGCGACGAGTTCCGGGTCGACGACTGGTACGTCGACGTCGCCATCACCGACGGTCAGAAGTGCCTCGCGGCCCCGCCGGGCGTCTCCGCGATGTACGTCACGGAGCGCGCCGAGGAGGCCATCGACGGGGAGCGCGCCCCGTTCTACGAGGACCTCGACTGGCACCTCCGCAAGGCCGACGCGAACCAGACGCCCTTCACGAGCGCCGTCCCGCTCTTCCGCGGCCTCGCCGTGGCCGTCGAGGACATCGTCGAGGAGGGGATGCCCGCCCGCATCGCGCGCCACCGCCGGCAGGCGCGCGCGTTCCGCGAGGGCTTCGAGGCGATGGGCCTCTCGCTGTTCGCCGAGCTGGACGACGACGCCGACTACTCCAACACGGTCACCGCGGTGGCGCTCCCGGCCGGCGCCCGGGGCGACGACGCGCCGGCCTTCTTCGACGCCGTCGCCGACCGCGGCGTCTCCATCTCCGGCGGCCAGGCCCACCTCGGCGGGCAGATCTTCCGCGTCTCGAACATGGGCCACCTCACAAGCGAGCAGATCGTCCGGGGCGTGCGGACGGTCGGCGAGGCGATGACCGAGGCCGGCGTCGACGCCGACACTGCGGCCGGCGTCTCGGCCGCGCGGGCGGTCCTGCGGGACTGAGCCGCGCCGGGTTCTCCTGTCGGTCGCTCCTACCCGCCGACCAGCGTAGCCCGGTCACGGCTGACTGTCAACCTATTACTGACGGCGACCGGTCCCCGCCCCGTCGTCACGGCAACCGAGTCATCCCCGCACAGCTAGCCGATTCGCCCCCATCCTTTGTGTACTGTTCAGATTAGCGGCTGCCGGCTCCCCAACCGGCATGGGGGGAACTCCGAAAGGGGCCGAGCGCTCGCGGCGCGAGACCCCGCAAGCACCGCAGCGACCGCAGGGAGCGAGGCGCGCAGCGCGGGTCGCAGCCCGCGAGCGCGAGGGGGCTTTCGAAGACAGCTTGAGTGGCTGCGACGCGGAACCCGTCTAATCTGAACACTGCCTATCTCGCGGGCCGTGGCGAAGCTTGCCGTAACTCGTGGTTATATCCGCTCGAAGATATATGCACAACACACATGAACGACGAGGAACTCGGTCGCCGGACGTGCAGCGTCCACCGGGGACAGGAGGACCCGGACCCGGGGACGGGGGCGCGGGCCCCGCCCATCCACCAGACCACCTCCTACGTCTTCGCGGACGCCGACGAGGCCGCAGACCGCTACGCGCTGGCGTCGGAGGGCGACATCTACTCGCGCATCAGCAACCCGACCGTCGCCACGCTCGAGACACGCCTCGCCGACCTGGCCGGCGGCGTCGACGCCGTGGCGACCGCGAGCGGCATGGCCGCCCTCGACGCCCTGACCTTCCCGCTGGCAGCCGTCGGCGACAACGTCGTCTCGGCGTCGGCCATCTACGGCGGCACCCGGGCCTACCTGGCCCACACCGCCAGCAGGCGCGGCGTCGAGGCCCGGTTCGTCGACACCCTCGACTACGACGCCTACGCCGACGCCATCGACGGGGACACCGCCTTCGTCCACCTGGAGACGCTGAGCAACCCGTCCCTGCTGACCCCGGACGTCCAGCGCGTCGCCGACGTCGCCCACGACCGCGGCGTCCCGCTCGTGGTGGACAACACGTTCGCCACGCCGGAGCTCTGCCGCCCCATCGAGCACGGCGCCGACGTCGTCTGGCACTCCACGACCAAGTGGCTCCACGGCCACGGCACGACCCTCGGCGGCGTCGTCGTCGACGGCGGCACCTTCGACTGGGCCGCCCACGCCGAGCGCTACCCCGAGGTCGCCGGCGAGAACCCCGCGTTCCACGGGCTGAACTTCACAGAGCGCTTCGGCGATGCGGCGTTTGCGGCCGCCGTCCGTCACCGCGCCGTCCGGAGCGTCGGCCACGCCCAGTCGCCCTTCGACGCCTGGCAGACCCTCCAGGGCCTGGAGACCCTGCCGGCCCGGATGGCCCAGCACTGCGAGAACGCCCGGGCCGTCGCCGAGTTCCTGGCCGACCACCCGGACGTGGCCTGGGTCACCTACCCGGGCCTCGAGGACCACGACACCCACGAGACCGCCACCAGCTACCTCGACGGCGGCTACGGCGGCATGCTCGCCTTCGGCCTCCGCGGCGGCTTCGAGCCGGGCAAGGCGGTCTGCGAGGAGACCGAGCTGGTCAGCTTCCTCGCCAACGTCGGCGACGCGAAGACGCTCATCATCCACCCCGCGAGCACGACGCACGCGCAGCTCTCGCCCGCGGAGCAGCGCGAGAGCGGCGTCTCCCGGGACCTGGTGCGCCTCTCGGTCGGCATCGAGGACCCCGCGGACATCGTCGCCGACCTCGACCGGGCCATCGGCCGGGCCGTGGAGGGGTCCGCGTGAGCGTCGTCCGCGACACCGCCGCGCTCGACTCGTTCACCTTCGAGTGCGGCGAGTCCATCCCCGAACTCGAGCTCGCCTACGAGACCCACGGCGAGTTCACCGGCGGCAACGCCGTCCTCGTCTGCCACGCGCTGACCGGGAGCTCCCACGTCGCCGCCGGCCCGCGGGGCGCGGTGACCGACCCGGACCCGGCGGCGGGCACCCACCGCACCGACGGCCAGGCCCGCGCCTGGTGGGACGACGTCGTCGGCCCGGGCAAGGCCATCGACACGACCGAGTACTACGTCGTCTGCGCGAACGTCCCCGGCTCCTGCTACGGCTCCTCGGGCCCGGCCAGCGAGGACCCCGAGACGGGCGAGCCCTACGGCACCGCCTTCCCGCCGGTCACCGTCGAGGACTGGACCCGCGCCCAGCGCCGGCTGCTCGACCACCTGGGCGTCGGCCGCCTCCACGCGGTCGTCGGGGGGAGCGTCGGCGGCATGAACGTCCTCGAGTGGGCCAAGCGCTACCCGGACGACGTCGAGCGCATCGTCCCGGTCGCCGCCGCCGGGCGGCTCGACGCGCAGTGTCTCGGCCTCGACGCCATCGCCCGCCGCGCCATCACCTCGGACCCGAACTGGAACGGCGGCGACTACTACGGCGACGACCCGCCCGAGGACGGCCTGGCGCTCGCCCGCCAGATCGGCCACGTGATGTACCTCTCGAAGGAGTCGATGGACGCGAAGTTCGGCCGCCGGAGCGCCGGGCGCGACTCCCGGGGCCGCGCCGTCCCGGACCCCTCCGCCGGCTTCTTCCCCTACCGCGAGGTCGAGTCCTACCTCGACTACCAGGCCGAGAAGTTCACCGGCCGCTTCGACCCCAACAGCTACCTCTACCTGACGCGGGCGATGGACGGCTACGACCTCTCGGCGGGCTACGACTCCGACGCCGACGCCCTGGCCGCGTTCGAGGGAGAGGCCCTCGTCCTCTCCTTTTCGGGCGACTGGCACTTCACCGTCGCCCAGTCAGAGGCGCTCGCCGAGGCACTCCGGTCGGTCGACGCCGCCGTCGCCCACCACGTCGTCGACTCCGAGCACGGCCACGACGCGTTCCTCGTCGAGCCGGAGAGCGTCGGCCCGCCGCTCCGGAGCTTCCTCGCCGATGGCGTGGCGGGCCGCGCCATCTCCGACACCGTCGAGGCCGAGGAGGAGGCGGCGTTCGCGCCGGTCCACAGCAGCCTCTTCTCCGACTGACTCGACTGTGCTACAGCACGCCCTCCGCTTCGAGCACCATGCCCAGGCGCTCCATCGTCGCCACGACCACGTCGCAGTGCGGGCGGACGGCCGGCTTCGGGACGAACCCCACGGCCAGCCCCGCGACCTGGAGCATCGGCAGGTCGTTCGCGCCGTCGCCGACGGCCACCGTGTCGGCCATCGCCACGCCCTCCGTCTGCGCCAGGTTCCGCAGGGCCTCGTCCTTGGTGCCCTCGACGAGCGGTCCCTCGACGTCGCCCGTCAGCACCCCGTCGGCCATCGGGAGGCGGTTGGCCACGATGGCGTCGACGGTGACGCCCTCGCGCTCCAGGGCCGTCTCGACCCCTCGCTCGAACCCGCCGGTGAGGATGGCCGTCGTGACGCCCGCCTCGTTCAGCCGGCGGAGCAGGGCCGCCGCGCCCGGCCGGAGCGCCACCTGGTCGAAGGCGGCCTGCGCCCGCTCGGCGGAGAGCCCGGCGAGCAGCGACGCCCGCTCGCGGAGGCTCTCGGCGTAGCTCAGCTCGTCGTTCATCGCCCGCTCGGTGATGTCGGCGATCTCCGTGGCGACGCCGGCCTGCTCGCCGAGCAGGACCGTCATCTCGGAGTCCGACAGCGTGCCGTCGAAGTCGAAGGAGACCAGCATTCCTGCGCGGGTTGTAGACCGGCGGTGCCTTAAGCCGTCTGGAAGCGGGCGGGGGTCGTCGCCCCCTCGTGCGGGCTCGCCGGCGGGCCGGCCCCGCGCCGCCGCCCGGCTCCCCGACCGAGGCCGACCCCGCGCCATCGTCCGGTTCCGTGGCCGACCCGCGAACTTAACTACTCGCCGCGAGACAGGTCGGCCATGCGTCCCCTCGCCCTCCTCTGGAACCACGACCAGCGCCGCCTGCGCGCGCCCTGGCGCATCGCCCTCCAGGTCGTCGTGCTGGCCCTCCTCGGGCTTGCGGCCGGCGTCGGCTACCGGGCCGTCCAGCCCCCGCTGCTCGCGCTCGTCTCCGACTCGCTCTCCTCGCCCGCCCTCGACGTCCTCTCCATCGCGACGGTCGCGGTCGTCGCGTTCGGGGGCGTCTGGCTCGGGAGCCTCGTCCTGGACCGGCGGCGGTTCGCCGACTACGGCTTCCACGTAGACCGGGCGTGGTGGCTCGACTTCGGCTTCGGCCTGGCGCTCGGGGCCGTGCTCGTGACCGCCGTCTTCCTCGTGGAACTCGCCGCCGGCTGGGTCGCCGTAGTCGGGACCGGTCGCGCCCGGTTCGGCGCGTTCGTCCCCTCGTTCGTCGCCGTCCTCCTCGTCTTCGTCGCCGTCGCGCTCTACGAGGAGCTGCTCCTGCGGGGCTTCCTGCTCCGGAACCTGGCGGAGGGCCTGGTCTTCTTCGACCCCGTCTCGACGGACGCGGCACTCGTCGCCGCGACCGTGGTCTCGTCGCTCGTCTTCGGCGGCCTGCACTTCCTCAACCCGAACGCGACGACCGTCAGCAGCCTCGCCGTCGCCTTCGGCGGCGTGTTCCTGGCGACAGGCTACCTGCTCACGGGCGAGCTCGCGGTGCCGGTCGGCGTCCACCTGACCTGGAACCTCTTCCAGGGACCGGTGTACGGCTTCCCCGTGAGCGGCGGCGACTTCGGCGTCAGCCTGCTCGTCGTCTCCCGGTCCGGCCCGGCGGCCCTGACCGGCGGGCCGTTCGGCCCCGAGGCCGGGTTCCTGGGAATCGCCTCGCTCGTCGTCGGCATCGTCGCCACCGTCTGGTGGGTCAGACGGCGCACCGGGAGCGCCCGGCTCGACGACTCGCTGGTGGTCCCCGACCTGCGGTGGTCGTGACGACGTTCGCCACTCGACGGTCCTCGCATCCGCGCTTCCTGCTCACACCTCTCACGCGGCCGACCGGTTAGAAACCCTTTCTACCGCCATCCGGCTACGGGACACAATGAGCTACCGGATCGGACTGGTCGGCAAGCCGTCAGTCGGCAAGTCGACCTTCTTCAACGCTGCGACGATGAACGACGTCCCCGAGGGCGCCTACCCGTTCACGACAATCGACCCGAGCGTCGGCGAGGCCTACGTGCGCGTCGACTGCGCCGCCCCGGAGTTCGGCGAGACCTGCACGCCGGCGACGGGCGTCTGCCGCGACGGTACCCGCTACGTCCCGGTGAAGCTGGTCGACGTGGCCGGGCTCATCCCCGGCGCACACGAGGGAAAGGGGCTGGGAAACCAGTTCCTCTCGGACCTGAACGAGGCGGACGTGCTGGTCCACGTCGTCGACTTCTCCGGGACGACCGACGCGGCGGGCGAGCCCACCGAGGGCCACGACCCGCGCGAGGACATCGACTTCCTCGTGGCGGAGCTCGACATGTGGTACCTGGAGGTCCTGGAGAAGGGCATCGCCCGCTACGAGAGCAGTCGGCCGGCCGAGGAGGCAGAGATCGAGGCCTCGCTGGCCGAGCAGATGAGCGCCTTCCGCACCAGCGAGGCCGAGATCGAGCGGCTCATCCGCCGGCTCGATCTGCCATTCGACCCGGCGGCGTGGGACGACGGGGACCGCCGCGACCTCGCGCGGGCCGTCCGCGAGGCGACCAAGCCCATCGTCGTCGCGGCGAACAAGATGGACACGCCCGAGGCGCAGGCGAACTACGAGGCCATCGCCGCCGACCCCGTCTACGAGGACCTGCACGTGGTCCCGGTCAGCGCCCACGCGGAGAAGGCGCTCAAGCGAGCCGACGAGCGCGGCGTCGTGGAGTACGCCCCCGGCGCGGCCGACTTCGAGGTCGTCGGCGACGTCTCCGGGGAGCAGGCGGCCGGCCTGGAGCGCATCCGCTCGTTCGTCGAGGCCTTCGGCGGCACCGGCGTCCAGGCCGCCCTGGAGACCGCGCTGTTCGACGAGCTCGGGCTGGTGGCCGTCTTCCCCGGCTCGGCCGGCGGCCTCGGCACGGCCGACGGTCGCGTCCTGCCGGACTGCTTTCTGCTCCCGGCGGGCGCGACGACCGAGACCTTCGCCTACCACATCCACACCGACCTCGGGGACGGCCTGCTCCACGGCATCGACTGCCGGGAGAACCGGCAGATCGGTGGGGGCCACCGGCTCTCCCACCGCGACGTGGTCGAGCTCGTGACGACGACGTAGCCGACCGGACGAACGATGGAGCGCTCGGGAGTGCCGACGCGTCCGGGCTCAGGGACCGTGGTTCCGGATCCACTCCATCTCCCGCTGGACGAAGCTCCGCGTCCGGCGGCGGCTCCGCAGGTAGGAGTAGCCGCCGCTCAGCACGAAGCCCGCGCCGAGCGCGACGAACAGCCCACCGGCGACCTCGCTCGGTACGCTGGGGAAGAGGCTGACGATGGCGATGCCGAACAGGAAGGAGGCGAAGCCGGTGCGGATGTGGGCGAGCGTCGTGCGCTCGCGGGCGAGTCGCGTCCGCTCGCGGGCGAGCTGGTCCGGGCGTGAAGGGGTATCGGAGTCCGTCATTGCTGGGTCGTCGGTCGGCGGGACCGCGTTCGCGACCGCGACCGACTGTACTGGCTGTACGTAGGCCGTCGTTCGACTAAATAGTTGTTCAGTGGACCGCTCGCGTGCAAGCCGGGGCGGCCAAGACTGATTGCCACCGCGGTCGAACCGGTAGACGATGCCCGACGAACCGATACCGGTGCGGGAGACCGCCGCACGGCTGGAGGGACTGGAGGGAGTGCTCGACGTGACGACCCACCCCGCGGGCCGCGACCACGGGGGACGAGCCGAGTTCGAGATCGTCTGCGTCGCCGGGGAGGGCGAGAAGGTCGCCGCCGTCCTGCGCGACTCGTTCGACGGCCTCCGGATCGTCGAGCAGTCGGCCGGGGCGGTACAGGACGACCTCGTCGTGCAGGCCGGCGAGGCGGCGGCCTGAGTCGACGGCGGTCGCGTCCGGCGACTTACAGAGACTTACAAATACGTACATCTATCACAAACACTTACAAACGCCCATCGCCGGGGTCCAGGGCGCATCGACCGGCGCTGCCGGCAGCGCGTCTCGACGCTGGATACAGTCTCCTTGGCGACAGAACGTCTCGACGCCGACCGCCCCCTGCCGACCCGCGGTGGCGACCCGGGCTTCGACCGGGGACGGCCCCACCCACGGCCGTCGATTTCGCCGACCGACGCGGACACGTTACCGCCGGTCCATCCCCCGTCCCGCGGCCGACCGGCGTGCCCGTGTCCATCGGTCGCCCCATCGGGGCGATTATATCCACGAACTTGGATATTTCTACCGGCTGGACGTTCTCGCCAATACATGCTGATGCAGAAAGCGTTAACTCCGGTCGCACGCTTCTCCCGGGTACATGAAGGTTCTCGTCACGGACCCCATCGCCGACGCCGGCCTCGACGTGCTCCGCGAGGCCGGCCACGAGGTCGAGACCGCCTACGAGGTGGAGGGCGACGCTCTCCTCGACGCCATCGCCGACGCCAACGCGCTTGTCGTCCGCTCCGGGACGGACGTCTCCCGCGAGGTGTTCGAGGCGGCCGACGGCCTCGTCATCGTGGGGCGGGCCGGTATCGGCGTGGACAACATCGACGTCGACGCCGCGACGGACTACGGCGTCGTCGTCGCCAACGCGCCAGAGGGGAACGTCCGCGCCGCCGCCGAGCACACGGTCGCCATGCTGTTCGCCGTCGCGCGCTCGATTCCGCAGGCCCACGCCCGGCTCAAGGCCGGCGAGTGGGCGAAGGGCGACTACCTCGGCGCGGAGGTCAACGGCAAGACCCTGGGCATCCTCGGGCTCGGCCGCGTCGGCCAGGAGGTCGCCAAGCGCCTCGGCGGCCTCGGCATGGACCTCGTGGCCTACGACCCGTACATCGGCGAGGAGCGCGCCGCCCAGCTCGGCGCCGAACTCGTCGAGCTGGACGAGATGCTCGACCGCGCCGACTTCCTCACCATCCACACGCCGCTCACGCCCGAGACCGAGGGCCTCGTCGGCGAGGCGGAACTCGCCCAGCTCGAGGGCGGCTACGTGGTCAACTGCGCCCGCGGCGGCATCGTCGACGAGGCCGCGCTGGCCGAAGCTGTCGACGACGGCGTGCTGGCCGGTGCCGCGCTCGACGTGTTCGCCGCGGAGCCGCTCTCGACCGACTCGCCGCTGCTCGACGCGGATGGCGTCGTCGTCACCCCGCACCTCGGCGCGAGCACGCAGGCCGCCCAGACCCACGTGGCCGTCACGACCGCCGAGCAGGTGCTCGCGGCGTTCGCGGGCGAGCCGGTGCTGAACGCGCTCAACGCGCCGTCGGTGGACGAGAGCGTCTTCCCCCGGCTCGAGCCCTACGTCGACCTCGCGGAGACCGCCGGCAAGGTGGCCGCCCAGCTGCTCGACGGCCGCATCGAGTCTATCGAGGTGCGCTACGCCGGCGACATCGCGGAGGAGGACGTGGACCTGGTGACCGCCAGCGCCCAGAAGGGCGTCTTCGAGCCGCTGGAGTGGCAGGTCAACGCGGTCAACGCACCCCGCGTCGCCGCGGAGCGCGGCATCGACGTCAGCGAGACGAAGACCCGCCAGTCCGAGGACTTCCAGAGCCTGGTGACCGTCACGGTCGCGGGCGAGGACGACGAGGTGAGCGTCTGTGGCACCCTGTTCGCCGGCGACGACCCGCGCATCGTCCGCATCGACGGCTACCGCGTCGACGCCATCCCGCACGGCCACATGCTCGTCGCCCGCAACCACGACGAGCCGGGGGTCATCGGCTTCGTCGGGACCGTGCTCGGCGAGCACGAGATCAACATCGCCGGCATGTTCAACGCCCGCGAGATCATCGGCGGCGAGGCGCTGACCGTCTACAACCTCGACGAGGAGGCGCCGGCGGCCGTCTGTGCCGAGCTGGAGGACGACCGGCGCATCCTGAGCGTCCGACAGATCGAGCTGAACGGCACGTAGCCCGGCACCCCGTCGCCGTCCTGGTCCCCGCCGCAGTCGCCGTCGGCACGACCGTCACCGTTCTCGGCGGCTCGCCCCGACGGCCCGAATCCCCGCCAGCCACCGTCGCAACCTTCTTACCGGTAGTTTCCGAACCGAGGAGAGATGAACGGCACGAAGGTGATGCTCCTGGGCATCCAGCTCAACCTCGTCGGGGGGTTCGTTCTCGTCTCGCCGAACAGCTCGCTGCCCTTCTCCCTCGACCTCGTGCTCCTGTTCACCGGGCTCTGGGTCGGGCTCTACGGGCTGGCGATGACCGACGACGCTGGGCTGGGCGCGACCGTCCCCGGGTTCCGGGACTGACCGCGAGTCTCCCGGTCGCGGCCCGCGGGACCTGACTGCGGACCAACAGTCGCATTAGCCGGCGGCCGCTACGCGAGACATGGACGTCGCGACCATCTTCGAGTTCATGCCGTTCGCCAACCACCTCGGCATCGAGGTCACCGAGGCCGCGGACGGGCACGCCGCCGCCCGCCTCACCCTCGACCCGGCGCTCTCCTCGACGCCGGAGACGCTGGTCGCACACGGCGGCGTCACCTCCTCGCTCGCGGACACCGTCGCCGGCGCGGCCGTGATGTCGCTCTACGAGATGCCGACGCCGACCATCGACCTGCGCGTCGACTACCTCGCGCCGGCGACGACCGACCTCGTCGCCGAGGCCGCGGTCATCCGCGACGGCGGGAGCGTCGCCGTCGCCACCGTCGAGGTCCGGGACGTCGACGGAAGGCACGTCGCCGACGCCCGCGGCGTCTTCAAGACCGGCGATCCGAGCGACGATACCGCCTGGGGAACCGGGTCGGTCGAGTCGCTCGACGCGGACCGGCTGCCGTCCGAGGCCGGGCGGTAGTGCCGGGGCAGAAGGGTCGACGTAGCGCCCCGAGAATCCAGACGCGGCTCCGGAGTCCCCGCAGCCGTTCGCCGCTTTCCGGGTCTTGAAGTGCTCCGGCCTCGCGCTTCCGGCGTGGACACACACGAACCGGAGCGGCTGCTGGGCGGCTACGGCGGCCGCCTCCTCCTCTCGGCCTCGCTCGGCTGGACCGCCATCCAGGGCGGTCGGCTGCTGGCCTCCCCGCTGCTCCCCGCCATCCAGGGCGACCTCGGCATCTCGGCCACACAGGCGGGCCTGGCGCTCTCGCTGCTCTGGGGGCTCTACGCCCTGCTCCAGTACCCGAGCGGCCGGCTCTCGGACCGCCTCTCCCGGAAGACGCTGCTCGTCTCGGGGCTCTGCCTGGTGGCCGTCGGCTTCGTCCTGCTCGCGACCGCCCGCTCGTACGGCTGGTTCCTCCTCGGCGCGGCCGTCGTGGGGCTGGGCGCCGGGCTCTACCCGACGGCCGCCCGCGCCCTCGTCTCCGACCTCTTCGTCGAGCGCCGCGGGCAGGCCTTCGGCATCCACACCTCCTCGGGCGACCTCGGGGGCGTGGCGGCCGCCGGACTCGCCGCCGTCGTCCTCGCGGTGGCGACCTGGCGGCTCGCCTACCTCCCCGTCGTGGTCGTCGTGCTGGCCGTGGCGGTCACCATCCACCTCTGGAGCCGCGAGGCCTACGACTTCTCGCGGACCGACCTCGCGGTCGTCGCCACCGCCCGCCGGCTCCTCGGCCAGCGCGACCTGCGGCTGCTGCTGGTCGCCTACTCGCTGTACGCGTTCACATGGCAGGCCGCGGCTGGCTTTCTCCCCACGTTCCTCCAGCTCGGCAAGGGCTTCTCGCCCGGCGTCGCCAACGCCAGCTTCGCCGCGCTCTTCGTCGTCGGGGCGGCGGTCAAGCCCGTCGCGGGCGGCCTGGGCGACCGCGTCTCCCGGGCGGTGCTCGTCCCCGCCGTCCTCGCCCTGGCGAGTGTCGGGCTCGCGGCGCTCGTGCTCGCCGACGCACCCCTCCCCGCCGCCCTCGGCGTCGTCGCGTTCGCCGCCGGCCTGATGTCCTTCCCGCCGGTGATGCAGGCCTACCTGATGGACACGTTCCCCGACGACAGCGCGGGCGGCGACCTCGGCGCGACCCGGTCGGTCTACATCGGCGTCGGCGCGCTCGGCCCGGCCTACGTGGGCGCCGTCGCGGACCTCGCGAGCTACCAGCTGGCCTTCTGGGGACTGGTCGCGTGCCTGGTCGCGGCCGCGGTGCTGGTCGTCTACCTCTCGCGGTAGGGGCACCGGAGCGGCCCGGATGCCAGTGAAAATAGCGGTCGTGTCTCTCCCCCCTCGCGTCGGTGCCGGCTACTCCACCTGCGCCAGCACGCCGTCGACGTCGTTCGGGACCGGTATCGGCTCGCGGCCGGCGGCGGCGGCCGCGTCCGGGTCCTTGAGCAGGTGGCCGGTCGTCAGGCAGACGACCCGCTCGTCGGCGCCGACCACGCCCGCCTCGCGGAGCTTGCGGAGCCCGGCAACGGAGGCCGCGCTGGCGGGCTCGACGCCGACGCCGTCCCGGGCGAGCGCGCGCTGGGCGTCGGTGATCTCCCCGTCGGTGACGGCCACGGCGGTGCCGCCCGTGGCGCGGATGCCGGGGAGGGCCTTGGGCGCGTTGACCGGGTTGCCGATGCGGATGGCCGTCGCGCGGGTCTCGACCTCGGCCCACGGCTCCACGTGGTCCCACCCCTTCTCGATTGCCTCGACCATCGGGGCCGCCCCGGCGGCCTGGACCCCCGTGAGCTTCGGGACGTCGGCCTCGTCGAGCGCGCCGCTCGCGACCAGCTCGCGGAACGCCTTGTAGAGCGCCGAGGTGTTGCCCGCGTTGCCGACCGGGAGGACGATGCGGTCGGGGACGGCCCCCGTCGCCGCCAGGGACTGCTCGAGTATCTCCAGGCCGATGGTCTTCTGCCCCTCCAGCCGGAACGGGTTCAGCGAGTTCAGCAGGTAGGCCTCCCCGCGGTCGGCGAGCTCGGCGACCAGCTCCAGGCAGGCGTCGAAGTTCCCGTCGACCTCCAGGATGGTCGCGCCGTGGAGGCTGGCCTGGGCGACCTTGCCGGCGGCGACCTTGCCCGCGGGGAGCAACACGAGCACGGGCGTGTCGGCCCGCGCGCCGTAGCACGCGAGCGCGGCGCTGGTGTTGCCGGTGCTGGCGCAGGCAAGCCGGCCGACGCCGAGGCGCTCGGCCACCTTGACGCCGACGGTCATCCCGCGGTCCTTGAAGCTCCCCGTCGGGTTCAGCCCCTCGTGTTTCACCCGGAGGTCGGCGACGCCCACGTCGGCTTCGATCTTCGGCACCCGGTAGAGCGGCGTGTCCCCCTCCTCGATGGAGACGCCCTCGTCGAACGGGAGGGCGGCCGCGTAACGCCAGACGCCGCGGCCGGAGAAGTCGTCGAAGTCGGGGTACTCGGCGTACCGGGCCTCGAGCAGGCCGTCGCAGTCCGGGCACCGGTAGATCACCTCGTCGAACGGCGCGAGCTGTCGGCCGCAGTCGATGCAGGTGAGCCAGACGCCGCCGTCGGCGACGGCGGGCGCGGCCTCGTCGGCCAGGTCCAGGTGGGTCATTGCTCCACCCTCGCACGTCGACGGGCAAAAGCGGGTCGGTCGGCGGCAGAACTTGGGATGCCTACTGCGCCAGCAGCTCCCGGAGCACGCCGACGACGAGCCGGTCGACGCCCCGCGAGAACAGCCCGAAGGAGACGAAGAGCACCACGAGCCAGCCGACGCCAAGGAGGTCGACGCTCCCGGCGGCGCCGCCGCTGACGAACACCATCGACCGGAGCAGGCTGTCGAGTCCAGCCAGCGCGGCGTCGACGCCGAACGCGGCGACGAGTCCACCGCCGGCGGTCGCGGCGACCGCGAGCCCGTAGTCGCGCGCGGTCGGCCGGTGCGCGTCGAGGAACGCGGCGCGTTCGGCCGCGTCGGCGAACCGTCGCGGGTTGGCCGCCACCTGGCGGCGGACCTGGGCGAGCACCACGACGCCGAGGACGAACCAGCAGAACAGCGCCATCACGGTCGCGAACGGCGTCGGCACCAGCCCCGGGAGGACCGGCCCCAGTACCTCGACCATGACCGGTGTGGCGGTGGCCACGAGCAGGTAGAAGAGGCCGTACCCGAGGGCGGCCTCGACCGGGCCGTACTCCGGGTAGACGAGCCACGCGGGGCTGTCGTCGCGCTGTGCCCTGCCGGTCGCCGACTGCGTCTCTGTGGCCATGGCGCTCACCGTGGACGGGGTCCATCTCCCCAGACGCGTCGGCTGGTCGTATAGCCACCAGGGGATTCTCGGGTTCCGAGAGCCCGATTGTTCACGTACGCTTCCACTTATGCTCCCTATACCGACGATTACGCCCACCCTCGCGTCCGTTACTCGCCGCATACCGACGTGATACGTTCTCTATAGCTTTCCCTCGAACGCGCGTCTCTCGACACCGTATGTCCGGTGTTCTCGCACTCCTCGAAGCCGACCGGCTCCAGCGGTCCCGCCGGGTGGTGGCGACGGTCGTGGCGGTCGCCGCGCTGTTCGGGCTGCTCGCCCTCGTGCTCCCGCCCGCGGTCCGGCTCGTCTGCCTCGTCATCGGCGGCCTCGCTGCGGTCTACTTCTCCGTCTCGGTCACCCTGGCCCGGCACGCGGATAGGCTCCCGCGGCCGGTCCGCAGGATTCCGATCTGGCTCACGTTCGTCCTCCCGCTGGTGGTCTCCACCCTCCTCCTGCTCACCTACTGGGACGCCGCCTCGGTCACTATCTCCGTCTTCGTCCTGGCGCTCCTGTGCGTCTTCTTCTACTACTGGGTCATCCTCCCGCTCGCGCTCTACCAGAAGCTCGCCACCGGGCGACGCTCGCGGGCCCCCGACGCCTACCCGCCCGTGAGCGTACTCGTGCCGGCGTTCAACGAGCAACACTACGTCGGGCGTACCCTCCAGTCCGTGCAGGCTGCCACCTACCCCGGACCCGTGGACGTCGTGGTCGTCGACGACGGGAGCACCGACGGGACGTACGCGGAGGCGCTCGCGTGTGCCGGCGACTGGACGACGGTCGTGCGGAAGGAGAACGGCGGCAAGCACGACGCCCTCAACTTCGGACTCGACCACGCGGAAAGCGACGTCGTCGTGACGGTCGACGCGGACTGCGTCGTCGCCGAGGACGCGCTGACCGAGCTCGTCTCCGTCCTCCTGCGCTCTCCCGACACCGGGGCCGTCGCCGGGAACGTCAAGGTCTCGAACCGGGGCAGTCTGGTCACGAACGTCCAGGCGCTCGAGTACGTCGTCGGCATCAACACGTTCCGGCGGGCGTTCGACCTCCTCGGCATCGTCACCGTCGTGCCGGGCTGCCTGGGCGCGTTCCGCCGGGAGGCCCTGGAGCTCGTCGGCGGCTACGACGCCGACACGCTCACCGAGGACTTCGACGCGACCATCAAGCTCCTGAAGGGGGGCTGGCGGGTCCACGCCAGCGAGGCCGTCGTCTACACGGAGGCGCCGGACACCTGGCGGGACCTCTACCGTCAGCGTTTGCGCTGGTTCCGCGGGAACTTCATGACGCTCGCGAAGCACCGCGACGTGTTCGTCGACCCGAGCTTCGGGCTGCTCCACCGGCTGGCGTTCCCCTACAGCCTGCTGTCGATGACGTTCATCCCGCTGGCCGGGCTCGTCGTGCTCGTCGCCATGGGCGTCGGGCTCGCCGGCGGCCTGTTCGTCGACCTCTTCGGCCTGATGGGATTTTTCGTCCTGCTCCAGGTGATGGTCTCGCTGCTCGCCGTCGAGATCGAAGGCGAGGACCCCCGGCTCGTGCTCTACTCGCCGCTCTCGGTCGTCGGCTACAAGAACTTCCTCGACGCCGTCCTGCTCAAGAGCGTCCTCGACGTGGTCCGTGGGGGGACGCTCTCGTGGACGAGCCCGACCCGCGTCCTCCAGCGCGAGGAGGACGCGGCAGTGGAGACGTAGCGTTCCGGTTCCCGCCTCGCCCGCCCCCGATTCCCACCGCAACCTATTCGCCGTCGGCCGGTTCAGGTGACGTATGGACGACCGACCGTTCCACCTCGTGGACGTGTTCGCCGAGGGCCGGTACACCGGCAACCAGCTGGCGGTCATCCGGCCCGCGGGGGACCTGACCACGGCGGAGATGCAGGCGCTGGCCCGCGAGATGCACTTCTCCGAGACGACCTTCGTCGAGTCGGAGACCCCGACCGACGGCGGCTTCGAGGTGCGCATCTTCACGCCGAACGCCGAACTCGAGTTCGCCGGCCACCCGACGCTCGGGACGGCCCACGTCATCCGGGAGGTCGTCGCCCCCGACCGCCCCGACGAGGTCGCGTTGAACCTCGGCGTGGGCCAGATTCCCGTGACCGTCGAGGGTGCGGGCGACGACGAGGTGCTCTGGATGACCCAGCGGGCGCCCACGTTCGGCGAGACCCTCGACCCGGCCGTGGCCGCCGAGGCGGTGGGGCTGACGCCCGCGGACGTCGCCGACGACGACCCCGTGCAGGTCGTCTCGACCGGGCTCCCGACGCTCGTCGTCCCGCTCGCCTCCCTGGACGCCGTCCGCCGGGCCGAGACGAATCTCCCGGTCTACCGCGAGCGCGTCGTGGAGGGACTGGACGTGCCGAACGTGCTGGTGTTCGCGCCCGAGACCGTCCACGCGGAGAACGACCTCCACGTCCGGATGTTCGCCCCGGCGCTCGGCGTGCCGGAGGACCCCGCTACCGGCTCCTCGAACGGCTGTCTGGCGGCCTTCCTCGCCCGCCATCGCACCCTCGGTGGCCCCGTCGTCGACGCCCGCGTCGAGCAGGGCTACGAGCTCGAGCGCCCGTCGCTGCTCTTCCTCCGGGCCGAGGACGGCGACGAGGTCACCGTCGAGGTCGGCGGACGCGTCGCGTGGGTCGCCGACGGGACGCTCCGGTAGACGGTCGACTGCCGCTCCGACAGGTCGCTCCCCGGCTGCGGTAGGCGACACCTGCCGGTGGACCGACGCCGTCCTGGCCCACACGGGCGCTCCGTCCCGCCGGAAGCGGGTGCGCTTCGGCGCGAGAATCGCCATCTGTGAGGGCGTGAACGGACGATAGAGTTAAGTCTCGCAGTCCTTCTCTTTGCATGGAGGACCAACGTTGGAAGTATCCGACAGTCTCCTTTGTCTGTACAACAGCCGGCTAGAGAAGCGCGGTGATTCCTACGTCATCGAGGTTCCCGAGCGGGAGGTGGCCAGGGGCGACGTCGAGCAGGGCGGGGTCTACCGCGTCGCCATCCTGTCGCGACCGGAGGACGGGGAGGCGGACACGACTGATTCGACGGGGCGTACGTCCCATCACGACGACTACCCGGAGCCGCCCGTGTCGATGGGCGACGTCCGCGAGGTGACCATCGAGGGGACGGGGAAACAGGGCGACGGCATCGCCAAGGTCGAGCGGGGCTACGTGGTCATCGTCCCCGGCGCCCGGGAGGGCGACGAGGTGACCATCGAGATATCGAAGATCACCGACAACTTCGCCATCGGCGAGGTCGTCAACGGGGACACCCCGTAGCTCCCCGTCCGGAACCGTACCGTCTGACCCCACGAGCGACGCCCGATGTTCTCGATACCCGGACGTCTCGATAGGGAGAACTGGTTCGGCCGCCACCGTTTCGCCCGCCCGCGACTCGATTCCACCGGTCCGAACCGGGCCGACCAACGCTTATTGTCGGCCGCGCCGTCCTCTCACCGGGGGATTCAAGTGACGCTTTCAGCGCGCAATCGACTCTCCGGAGAGGTGCGGTCGGTCGAGACCGAGGGCCTGATGGGTCGGGTCGAGATCGCAGTCGAGGGCGGCCAGACGGTCACGGCCATCATCACCAGCGAGTCCGTCGACGGCCTCGACCTCGCGGTGGGCGACTCGGTCGAGGCGGTCGTCAAGGCGACCGAGGTGATGGTCGAGAAGTAGGCCACGACGACGGTCGGGAAGTCGGTCCGGGCTACACCCGCGGCGGGCCGAACGAGTCGATGCGGTCGTGGACGAACGCGGCCCAGGCGTCGAGCTCCTCGTGCATCAGCGACTTCACCTCGTCGAGCGGCGTCGCCGTGTACTCGTAGACGTGGCCGCCGCCGTCGAGCAGCCGCCGGCGGCGCGAGACCAGCCCCTTCTCGCGGAGCGAGGCCAGCGAGCGCGTCACGTTGCTCCGGTCGCGCTCCAGCGTCTCGGTGAGGTCCTCGACCGTGCTCTCCGGCTCGTCCTGCAGCGTGAGGTAGGTCCTCGTCTCGTGGGCCTGGATGCCGAACACGCAGCGCATCACGTCCCCGAACATCGGGTTCTCGACGAGCATCAGCTCGCGGAACGCCTGTCGGTCAGGCATGGACACTCCTTGGCAACCCGCGGGTAAAGGCGTTCGTCCAGGGGCAGCGAGCGCCGGGTGTCTGGCGACGTGGGGTCGGGGCCCGATGTCCCCTGGCACGGGGTAGGCGGCGGCCGACCGGGTGCGACCCGGGGGACCGACCGGTTGTAACCGTTTGTAAGTGTTTGTAAGTCATTGTACGTGCCTCGCGTCCGGTTTTTCCGGGGTGGAACCGCCGTCTCGCCCGTTCCGCCGTTCGGGCATCCCGACGGCCCGACGCGCCCTCGTCGGGCAGTCTGACCACCCGGCGCGTCCCGTCCTCGTCCACACCACCGGGTGTGCGCTTCCATCGCACGTTCGCCAAACTGACTTGTCGGTTCTGGCGGTATCTCGGGCCGACATGGCGTCAGAGACCGGAACCGCGACGGATGTATCGACCGAGAACGTCCCCTGGGTCGTCGGCATCGAGGCCGGCCTCGTGGCCGGCGTCGTCTTCGGCCTGCTCATCCAGTTCGTCATCGGGGCGATGCCGGCCGTCGGCGCGCTCTACGGCGCGCCGGGGCTGCTCACGGGCTGGATCGCACACCTGTTCCACAGCGCGGTCTTCGGCGCGGTCTTCGCCTGGCTCGCCGGGACCGACGCCCTCGCCGGCTACGCGGACGGCGTCGCGCGGAGCGCGGGCCTCGGCCTGGGCTACGGGTTCGTCCTGTGGCTCGTCTTCCTCGTGTTCGTCTGGCCCGTCTGGCTCGGCGCCGTCGGCTTCCCGCTGGCACCTCCGGTGCCCAACCTCGCGGTGCCGCCGCTGGTCGGGCACCTGGTCTACGGCCTCGTGCTGGGCGCGGTCTACCCGGTCCTGCGCAACGCGCAGTCGTCGCCCGGGACGTAGACCCCACCCCGGGACGTCCCGGTATCCGTCGACTGCACGTGATACGCAGTAGCCGACCATCGGACGTAATCGACCGACCATCGGACCGCATCGGCCGACCACCGGTAGCCATCGGCAGAACATCCGACACAATCGGCAGCGTACCGGGCCGCATCCGGCGGATACGGCTTTGCCCTCGGCCGACGTCCTGGACATCGGTGAACAGTTATGGCAACCAAGACCACGGGAGCCGCGGCTGACGTCGCGGCGGAGCGGATGGAGGTAGAACACGGGGGAGAGTGGCAGGCCGGCGTGCTCGGTGGCCTCGTCGGCGGGGCCGTCATGGGTGTCCTGCTGACGCTCCTCGCGCGGCCGGTCATCGAGGTGGCGATGCCGGCCCTCGTCGGACTGACCGGCGGGCTCTACGGCTGGCTCGTCCACATGACCATCGCCGCCGTCTTCGGCGTCGTCTTCGCGGCCATCGTGACCCGGCCCTCGCTCCGGCAGTACGCCGAGAACGCGTCCCGGGCAACCGTCGCCGGCCTGGTGTACGGCGTGGTGCTGTGGGTCGTCGCGGCCGGTATCGTGATGCCCCTCTGGCTCGCCGCCGTCGGCTTCGCCGGCGCGCCGCCCGTCTTCGGCACCCTGACCGTCGCCGGGCTGGTCGCCCACCTCGGCTACGGCATCGGCCTGGGCGCGACCTACCTGACCTTCGTCAGAATCTTCCGCCCCGAGTCCGCGCCCGAGACGGAACTGCCCGGCGCCGCCGACTGAGCGGCCGGACCGTTCCGGTCTGGTTCGATTTTCACACCGGTAGAACAGCCCTCGTTTCAGGTTCACAAGCTCCGGTCCGTGCCGGATGACTCAGGCGTCGAGCAGCTCCACGAGCAGTCCGTTCTGGGCGTGCAGCCTGTTTTCCGCCTGGTCCCAGACGACGGCGCGGTCGCTCTCAAGCACGTCGTCGGTTATCTCCTCGCCGCGGTGGGCGGGCAGGCAGTGCATGACCAGCGCGTCCGGCGCGTCCGCCAGGAGCGTCTCGTTCAGCTGGAACCCCTCGAAGTCCGCGAGCTTCTGCTCGCGCTCGGCCTCCTGGCCCATGCTGACCCAGACGTCGGTGTAGACGACGTCAGCGCCCTCCACCGCCGCCTCGGGGTCCTCGGTCACCGTCGGGGCGTTCCCGAAGGCGGCCGCCCGCTCCAGCACGTCGTCGTCGACGCCGTAGCCCGGCGGCGTGGCGACTGTGAGGTCCAGCCCGACCATCGCCGCGCCGACGACGAACGACTGGGCGACGTTGTTGCCGTCGCCGACCCACGTCACCGAGGCGTCGAAGCCGCCGAAGCGCTCGCGGATGGTGAGCAGGTCGGCCAGCGTCTGGCACGGGTGGGCGTCGTCGGTCAGGCCGTTGACGACCGGCACCGACGAGTAGGCCGCCAGCTCGGCGAGGTCGTCGTGGTCGAACAGCCGGGCCATCACCACGTCCACGTACCGCGAGAGCGCCCGCGCGGTGTCCCGGATGGGCTCGCCGTTGCCCAGCTGGATGTCGTCCTCGCCGAGGAAGACGGCGTGGCCGCCCAGCCGGGTCATCCCCGTCTCGAAGGAGACGCGGGTGCGGGTACTGGGCTTCTCGAAGAGCATCCCCAGCGTCCTGCCGGCGAGCGGTCGCTCGGCCGCGCCCGTCGCTTCGGTGTCTGTCTCCGTGCCGTCGTCGCCCCCCGCGCCGGCTTTGAGGGCCGCCGCGCGGTCGAGGACGGCGTGTAGGGTCTCGGGCGCGAGGTCGTCGACGTCGGTGAAGTGCTGGACCGACGCCGACTCGTCGCTGTCGGTCGGTTCGCTCTCGTCTTCGGGTGTCGTGGTCGTGGTGTGCATGTGCTGGTCGTCCGGGTCGGTCATGGCTTGAGCCCCTCGCAGACGCGTTCGAGGACGGCGACGCTCCGGTCGAACTCGTCCAGGTCGAGGTGTTCGTCGGGCGCGTGGTCGAGTGCGGAGTCGCCCGGGCCGTAGGTCACCATCGGGCAGTCCCAGCCCTGCGCGAAGAGGTTCATGTCGCTCGTGCCGGTCTTCCGCAGGAGCCGGGGGTCCCCGCCCTCGCCCCGGATGGCCGCGCGGAACGCCCGGGCCACGGCGGTCCGGGGGCTGGTCATCACGGGCGGGATGGGCTCGTGCCAGTGGACGGTGCCCCCGTCGAGTTCGGCGTCGGCGAGCTCGCGGACCTCGTCGGTCGTCATCGACGGCGGGACGCGGAACTGCACGTCCATGGTCGCCTCGACCGAGAGGCCGTCCTCGGAGACCCCGCCGGTGACGCCGACGGGCTTGGCGGTCACCTGCTCGAAGACGGCGCTCCACTCGTCGTGCTCGAACCGGTCGGTCACCCCCGACCACCACGCGTTGGCGGTCTCGATGGCGTTCGGCTCGGGCCGCGAGGAGTGGCCGGACTCGCTGGTGGCGACGTACCGCCCCGAGAGGAAGCCCCGGTAGCCGAGCGTGATGGCGTCCCAGCCGCTGGGCTCCCCGTTGACGAGGGCCCCTGGCGCCTCGCGGTCGGCGACGAGGTGGCGTGCGCCCCGCGAGTCGGTCTCCTCGCCGACGACGCCGACGAAGCTGACCCCCGTCTCGACGGCCGCCACGGCCATCGCCGCGAGCGGCCCCTTGGCGTCGACGCTGCCGCGGCCCCAGAGCGTTCCGTCGCGCACCTCGACCGGCGGCTCGCCGGGCACGGTGTCCAGGTGCGAGGTGAGCAACACGGCGTCGTCGGCCGGCGCGCGCACGTTGCCGACCTCGTCGAGGTGGGCCGACCGGCCGTGCGACTCGAAGAACTCGATCAGGCGCTCGGCGCACGCCCCCTCCTCGCCGGAGAGCGAGGGGATGGCGACCAGTTCCGCGACCAGGTCGCGGGCCGCCTGGCGGTCGACGGTGGCCGCCGGCGTGTCACCGGCGCTGTCCTCGTTGGTCGTCTCGCCGGCCACCTCCTCTTCGTTGGTCGTCTCGCTCACGCGCCGAGCACCTCCGCGAGCGCCCCGACCGTCTGGTCGGCGTGCCCCTCGTCGACGACGAGCGGCGGGAGCAGCCGCACGACCGTCCGCCCGGCCGGGAGTGCGAGTATCCCGTGTTCGAGCGCGAGGTCGCGGAGGACGCGGTTCGCGCCCCGCTTCACCTCGACGCCGACCATGAGGCCGGCCCCGCGCACCTCGCGAACGGCGTCGCCGAGTTCGTCCGCGGCGGCTGCCTCGAACCGGTCGCCGACCGCCGCCGCGTTGGCGGCCAGGTCCTCGTCCTCGATGACCGAGAGCGTGGCGTCGGCGGCCGCACAGACCACCGGCCCGCCGCTGAACGTCGAGCCGTGGTCGCCGGCGTCCTCGGCGATCCAGTCGGCACAGAGTGTCGCCCCGACCGGCAGCCCGCTCGCCAGCCCCTTGGCCGTCGTGAGCACGTCCGGGACGACCCCGGCCTGCTCGCAGGCCCACAGCGTCCCCGTCCGGCCGAGCCCGGTCTGTATCTCGTCGAGGACGAGCGCCGCGCCGACGGCCTCGGTCGCCTCGCGGGCGGCCGCCAGGTAGCCCTCGGGCGCGGGGTGGACGCCCCCCTCCCCCTGGATGGGCTCCAGGATGACGGCCGCCGTCTCCTCGTCCACGGCGTCGGCGAGCGCCTCCTCGTCGCCGTACTCGACGGCCTCGAAGTCGCCCGCGAGCGGCCCGAAGCCCGCCTTGTACTTGGGCTTCCAGGTCGCCGCGAGCGACCCCATCGTGCGCCCGTGGAAGGCGCGGGTCGCGGCGACGACCTTCGTGCGGCCGGTCGCGTGGCGGGCGAACTTCAGCGCGGCCTCGTTGGCCTCGGTGCCGGAGTTGCAGAGCCAGGCGTTCCCCAGGTCGCCGGGCGCGAGTGCCGCCAGGTGGTCGTAGAGGCGGTCGCGGGCCGTCGTGGGGTACGAGCCCTGGACGAACATGAGCTCTGCGGCCTGCGCCTGGACGGCCTCGACCACGTCGGGGTGACAGTGGCCGACGCTCGCCACGGCGTAGGAGGCGCCCATGTCGAGGTACTCCGCTCCCCCGTCGTCGTAGAGATAGGGCCCCTCGCCCCGCTCGATGCGGATTGGCTTCTCCGAGAAGACGAAGCCGCTCACGGCTCCGCCCCCGCCGCCTCGACCGCCGACGGCTCGAAGGTCGTCCCGTGGCCCTGCCGGGCCGCGATGATGGGGTCCTCCAGGTTGGCGTCGGCGACCACGACCCGGGTCGCACCGCCCGCCAGGGCCTCGACGGCTGCCATCACCTTCTTCGTCATGAACCCCTCCGCGGCCGCCTTCACGTCGTCGAGGTCGGCCGGCGTCGAGACGGTCTCGACCAGCGTGTCGGGGTCGTCGGGGTCCGCGAAGACGCCGGCGACGTCGGTCAGGACGATCAGCTCCGCCCCGAGTGCGCCGGCGACGGCGGCGGCCGCCCGGTCGGCGTCGGCGTTGACCGCCACGCCGTCGTCGGCGAGCATGGGCACGGAGACCACCGGCACGTAGCCGGCGTCGAGCAGGGCGTCGAGCAGGTCGGTGTTGACCGCGGTGACCTTCCCCGAGTGGTCGCCGCGCTTGATCTTCTTCCGGCCGTCCTCTATGACCCGAACCGCGGACTTGCGCGGGCCGGTCAGGAGCCGGCCGTCGACCCCGGAGAGCCCGACGGCGTTGACGCCCGCGTCCTGCAGGCCGACGACCAGGTCGGTGTTGACCCGCCCGGCCATCGCCATCGTGAACACGTCCATCGTCTCCTCGTCGGTGAACCGCCCGACGACGCCGCCCGGCGTCTCGACGTAGGTCGGCTCCATGCCCAACCGCGAAAGCGTCTCGTCGACCGCCGTCGAGCCGCCGTGGACGACCACGCAACGCTCGCCGTTGGCCGTCAGGTGGGCGACGTCGGTGAGCGCCCCGGCGGGATCGACGGCCCTCGCGCCGCCGATCTTGACGACGGTCGTACCCGTCCCGGGCTGGTCCGTCCCGGTCGTCATGGCGACCCCACGGGGTGGAGCCCCTGGAAGGTCAGCCCGGCCGTCTCCTCCAGGCCGAGCGCGAGGTTCGCGGCGTGGACGGCCTGCCCGGCCGATCCCTTCATCATGTTGTCGATGGCCGAGAAGACGACGACGCGGCCGTTCTTCTCGTCCAGCGCGAAGCCGACCTCGGCGTAGTTGGTGCCGGCGACCGCCTTCGGCTCCGGGTAGCGGTAGACGCCGCTCCCGCCCGCGACCAGGCGGACGAACGGCTCGTCCTCGTAGGCCGCCCGGTAGGCCTTCCAGAGGTCGCCCTTCCCCGGGAGTTCGGCGGGCAGGACGTGGCAGGTCGCGGACGCCCCGCGCACCATCTCGACGGCGTGGACGGTGAAGTTCACGCCGCGGCCGAGGAACTGCTCGATCTCGGCCTCGTGGCGGTGGCTCGTGGGCGCGTACGGGCGCACGACGCCCGAGCGCTCCGCGTGCGAGGACGCCTTGCCCCCGCTCGCGCCACCCTCGGAGGAGCCGACCTTGACGTCCACGACGACGGGGTCGTCCTCGGCGACGAGCCCCGCCTCCACCAGGGGGTAGAGGCCGAGCAGGGTCGCCGTCGCGTTGCAGCCGCCCGCCGCGACGAGGGTCGCCCCGGGGAGGTTCTCGCGGTTGAGCTCGGGCAGGGCGTACGTCGACTCCGCGAGGAGTTCGGGCCGGCTGTGGCCGTCGTAGTAGGCGTCGTAGGCCGCCTCGTCGTCGAGGCGGAAGTCGGCGCTCAGATCGACCACGGTGTCGGCGGCCTCGCGGAACGCGTCGACGTGTTCCATCGAGACGCCGTGGGGCGTCGCCGCGAACAGCACGTCCACCGAGTCGAGGTCGTCGGGCGCCGAGAAGCGCAGGTCCAGCCCCCGCAGGTTCGGGTGGACCGTGCCGACCGACCGGTTCGCGTACTGCCGGCTGGTCGCCTGCTGTATCTCGAAGTTCGGGTGGCCGGCCAGCAGCCGCAGCAGCTCGCCGCCGGTGAAGCCGCTGCCGCCGACGACAGTCGCCGTGAGCGTCTCGGCGCGCTCCTCGGCCGCGGTCGCCTCCTCGACGGCCATCAGGCGGTCACCTCGACGCCCTCGCCCTCGGCGACCGTCGCCTCGAGCCAGTCCACGACCGCCGCGGGCACGTCGACCGAGACGGCGTCGTCGAGCGCCTTGTACTCGACCGTGTGGTTGACCTCGTGGACGGTGTAGCCGTCGCTCGTCTCCATCAGGTCCACCCCGAGCAGGCCGCCGCCGACCGCGTCGCTGGCGGCCCGCACGAGCTCGGTCGCCTCGTCGTCCAGCTCGAACTCCGTGGCCTCCGCGCCCTTCGCGGCGTTGGTCAGCCAGTGGTCGGCGCTGCGGGCCTCCGCGGCGACCGGCTCGCCGTCGAGCGAGAGCACGCGGATGTCCCGGCCCGGCTTCTCGACGAACTCCTGGACGTAGAACACCTTGTGCTCGTAGTGGCCCAGCGTGGCCTTGTGCTCTAAGATGGCCTCGGCGGCGCTCTCGCTGTCGATCTTCGCCATCAGGCGTCCCCAGGAGCCGACGACGGGCTTGAGCACGCAGGGGTAGCCGAACTCCTCGATGGCCGCCAGCGCGCTCTCGACGGTGAACGCGACCGTCGTCGCGGGCGTGGGCACGCCCGCCTCCGAGAGCGCTAGACTCGTCTTCGCCTTGTCGGCACAGACGTCGGCCGTGGCCGCCGAGTTGACGACGGGCACGCCGTAGGCCTCGCAGAAGCGCGTGACGTAGAGACTCCGGCTGGTCGACAGGCAGCGGTCGACCGCCACGTCGACCCCCTCGAAGGCCGCGGGGGCGTCGGTCAGGCCGAACTGCTGGTCGCGCACGTCTATCTTCGTCACCTCGTGCCCGCGCTCGCGGAGCTCCGAGAGCAACAGCTTCTCGTCCCGGCGGATGCGGGAGTAGAGGACGCCGACGTGCAACTTACTCCCCCCAGTCCTCTTCGAGCTCCGGGGCCCGGTCGAGGACCGGCGGGTTGACGTCGATCACTTCGAGCTCGGTGCCACAGGTGGTGCAGTCGACGATCTCGCCCGTCTCCAGGTCGTCGTGCAGGGTCAGTTCGGCCCCGCACTCGATGCATTCCGTCATGGTGGCCTCCTCTATCACGGGTGGATACTTAAGCCTGTCGAACTTGTCCAAACTTCTACAAAAACTGAACCTGGGGCTACTGGCGCGAGACGCCGATAGAATCCATTTCCGCCGTTTCTGATTTCGTATCAGATATGTGTTGTCTCCCCGGAGGGAGACGGCGGCGGCAGCGGTCGCGTCGGTCGTCGCGGCGGTCGTCGCGGGTCAGTCACGGCGACCACCTCCCGTCTCGGGCGAGTCCGCGGTCGACGCCAGCGCGTCCACCGCCGCGTCCAGCGCGTCGGCGGCGGCCGCCAGTGCGTCGCGGCGCTCGGCGACCGCGGCCCGGTCCGCGTCGAGCGCGTCCGCGGCCCGCGCGAGCGCCGCCGCCGTCTGCGCGGGGGCGGGACCGCCGAGGGAGTCGCGGGACGCCACGCTCGCCGCGGGGTCGAGCGCCGCCGCGACCGCCTCGCGCTCCACGAGGGCGTCGAGCGACTCGCCCGTCACCTCGCGGGTGGCCGCGGCGACGGCGTCGACGTCGCTCCCGGCTCCGTCGCCCGACTGCCCGACGTCCGCCGCCGCGAGCGCCACGATCTCGTGGGCCGTGCGGAACGGGAGTCCGTGCATCGCCAGCAGGTCGGCGACGCCGGTGGCCGTCGAGAACCCCTCGCCCGCGGCGGCGGCGGTGGCGTCGGCCTGCCAGGTGGCCGTGGCGACGGCCCCGGCGGCGACCTCGACCGCCGGGACGACCGCGTCGAGTGCCGCCCAGGCGTGGGGCGTCGCGTTCTGCAGGTCGCGGTTGTACGCGCGGGGCAGTCCCTTCAGCGTCGCGAGCAGCCCGGTCAGGCTCCCGGTCGCGTCGCCCGCGGTCGAGCGGACGAGTTCGAGCGAATCGGGGTTCTTCTTCTGGGGCATGATGGAGGACGTCGAGGCGTAGTCGTCGTCGAGTTCGACCAGGCCCGCGTTCGCGTAGACGACCAGGTCCTCGGCCAGCCCCGAGCAGGTCGTCGCCAGCGCGGCCAGCGCCGCCGCGGTCTCGACCAGGAAGTCGCGGGTCGAGACGGCGTCCATCGCGTTCTCGACGACGCCGTCGAAGCCGAGCAGGGCGCCCGTCAGCTCGCGGTCCACTTCGAACGGCGTGCCCGCGAACGCCGCCGCGCCCAGGGGCGAGCGGTTCACGCGGCCGTAGGCGTCGAGCAGGCGCGCGGTGTCGCGGGAGAGCGCCTGCGCGTACGAGAGCAGGTAGTGGGCGACGGTCGTGGGCTGGGCGGGCTGGAGGTGGGTGTAGCCGGGCAGCAGCGTCTCGGCGTGCCCGGCGGCCGCCTCGACGCACGCCTCGCGGAGCGCCAGGGTCGCCTCGGCCGCGTCCAGCACGTCCTCGCGCAGGCGGTAGCGCAGGCACGTCGCCACCTCGTCGTTGCGGCTCCGGGCGGTGTGCATCTTCCCGCCGACGGGACCGACCGCGTCGACGACGGCGCTCTCGATGGCCTCGTGGACGTCCTCGCCGTCCGGCAGGGCCGCGAAGCCCGCGGCCTCGACGTCGTCGAGCGCGTCGAGGACGGTGGCGGCCTCCTCGTCGGTGACGACGCCCTGCTCCGCGAGCATCACCACGTGCGCGCGGTCGACCGCGAGGTCGGCGTCGAAGATGCGCTCGTCGGCCGCCATCGAGGAGAGGAACTCGCGGGCGGGGCCGCCGCTGAAGCGCTCGCGGCGGACCACCGGTTCGGCGCCGTCGTCAGTCATGGGTCAGTCGCTCGTGGTGTCGTGTTCGGCTGCGGTTTCGGTCGCGTTCGAGTCCACGCCGTCGGTCGTCGTCGCGTCGCCGCCGTCGGTCGTGAGCTCGGGCTTCTCTGCCCCCTTCGTGGCGGCGTTCGCGAGGCGGGCCTGGAAGCCGTGGTACTTGGCGACGCCCGTCGCGTCGGCCTGCTCGATGCCGTCGACCGTCTCGGTGTTGAACGAGGCGGCCGACTCCGAGTAGACGGCGTACTCGCTCTCGCGGGCGACCGCGCGGGCCTGCCCCCCCTCGAACTTGATGGTGACCGTGCCGGTCACCTTCGCCTGCGTCTCCGCGACGAACGCCTCGAGGGCGTCGACGAGCGGGTTCGCCAGGAGGCCCTGGTAGGCCTGCTCGGCCCACTCGGCGTCGACGGTCGCCTTGAACTCCCGCTCGTCCTTGGTGAACACCAGCGCCTCGAGGGCCTCGTGGGCCGCGAGCAGCGTCGTCGCGGCCGGGTGCTCGTAGTTCTCCCTTACCTTGAGCCCGAGGATGCGGTCCTCCATCATGTCGGTGCGCCCGACGCCGTAGCCGCCGGCGAGGTCGTTGAGGTACTCGACGAGTTCGATGGGCTCCATCGCCTCCCCGTCGACGGCGACCGGGACGCCGCCCTCGAAGGCGATCTCGACCGTCTCGGTCTCGCCCGTGGGCGCGGTGGTCCACTCGTAGATGTCCTCTGGGGGCGCGTAACCCGGGTCCTCCAGGTGCCCGCCCTCGATGGAGCGGCTCCAGAGGTTCGAGTCGATGCTCCAGACGCCCTCGTTGCCCCCCTGGACGGGCAGCTCTTTCTCGTCGGCGTAGGCCATCTCCCACTCGCGGGTCAGGCCGAGCTCGCGCACGGGCGCGATGACCTCCATGTCCGAGCCGCGCCAGACCGCCTCGAAGCGGAGCTGGTCGTTGCCCTTGCCGGTGCAGCCGTGGGCGAGGCCGGTACAGCCCTGCTCTGCGGCGAGCTCGAGGATGGCGTTCGCGATGACCGGCCGGGCGAGCGCGGTCCCCAGGGGGTAGCCCTGGTAGTCGGCGTTGGCCTGGACGGCGGCGAAGCAGAGGTCGGCGAACTCGGCTTTCGCGTCTATCACGTAGTGTTCGAGGCCGAGCGCCTCGGCGGTCTCGTGGGCCTCGGCGAACTCGCTTTCGGGCTGGCCGACGTCGACGGTGACGCCGATCACCTCGTCGTAGCCGTACTCCTCTTCGAGCAGCGGGACGCATACGGTCGTGTCGAGCCCGCCGGAGAAGGCGAGCGCGACCTTCGAGTCGTCTGTCATTCTGTGTGGTTGGTGTGTCCGCGGTGGTCGGGTGTTCGAAGTCGGTGCGCGTGGCGTCGTGAGCGACGAAATCTGCGACGGTCGGGATGGGTGTAGTGGGGTCTAGGGGGACCCCGGTCGTCGCGGCGCGAGAAGGGCGACAGACTCGCGGCTCGCGGCCGGCACGGGCGCGGCGGGAGCCTGAGGCTGCATCGTTGGTAGAGTGCTACTGCGTGGGGCCTCTTAAGGCCTTCCCTCCGTACAGGGCTTGCCGACCGTGTGAGACCTTCTCTGGCGTGGTTTCGAGCCATCGCTCGGCCGATCTGGCCGCCGTCCACTCCGAAATCGTAACACGGTAGCGCACTCGCCGGGCCCGCGGTCCGCCGTCGGCCTCGGCTACGGGAGCGTCACCCGGTACCGCCGAACGGACTCGGCAGAGAAGTGGAGTGACCCCGCGTCGTGGCCGTCGACGACGACCCGCGCCGAGATGCCGGGCCGGAACGCGACTCCCTCCAGTTCGAGCGTCGTCGCCGCCGAGAGCGCCTGCCGCGGGAACGAGACCGTCGCCCGCCGGTCTTTCCCGCCGAACCACCGCCAGCTGGTCGACCCGTCGCCTTCGCGTTTGTAGACGCCGGTGCCGAACCGGACGCCGTCCTCGTTCCCGGAGCCGACGTCTACCGTCTCGACGACGGTGCCGTCCCCGGCCAGCAGCCGGAGCGTCTGGCACCTGAACGCGAGGTAGAGGTCGCCACCCGACGGGCGGACCGTCCGGTCGAACTCGAATCGAACGGGGACCCACTGGCGGAGGACGGCGGGCGAGTCAGTTCCGTCGAGGACGAACCTGTTGCCCGAATCGGTGACGCGCTCCGAGTCGACCTGCACGCCGAACGCCTCCAGCGCGTCGGCGGTCCCCGCCACGCGGTTCCCGGTCACGGACACGTCCGAGACGTTCGAGAGCCGGAAGCCGTATCCGCCGTGTGGGTAGTCCAGCCGGTTCAGCCCCCGGAGGGTGTTCCCCTCGACCGAGAGGTGGGCGGCGTCCGCCAGCTCCACGCCCACGGCGGCGGCGGACGTGACCTCGTTGCCGGCTATCGTGACGTTCTCGTTCGGCCGGCCGACCGCCTCCAGGTCGGGCTTCTGGCGGTGGTGGACGCGGATGGCGGCGGGGTGGTTCTGGGCCATCCAGTTGAGTCCCGAGCGGGAGAGCCGGTTGTCCCGGACCGTCACGTTGGTCACCGGGCCCTGCGGGATGAAGTGGCCGACGGTGTCGCAGGCGAGTTCGACGGTGTTGTGCGACGCCCCGTCCAGGACGTTGTCCGCCACGGTGCCGTCGGCCGCGGTTATCAGCACGCAGTGGCCCCGGAGGTTCCGCACGACGTTGTTCCTGACGACGAAGTTCCGGCTCGCCATCGTCCGGTTCCCGAGGAGGTCGCCGACGGCGAGTCGGTCGGCGACGGGTTCGGCGAACGTGAGCGTCTCCGCCGGCGACCGCTCCCCGGGGGTCTGTCCCATCGCCGTCATCGATTCGACAGGCGGCAGCCGCCCCTTCCGCACGCCGGTCTGCGAGACGACGTCGAAGACGTCGCCCGGCGTCGCAACGACGGGCCACTTCGTCACGGCGACGGTCTTCGGGCCGCGGACCTCGACGACCGGGGTCCGGCTCCACTGTACGACGATGCCGTCGTCCTCGATGGCCTCGACGTGGCAGTCCCGCACGGTCGCCGACGAGCGGCAGTCGACCACTCTGATCCCGTCAGCGTTCGCGCCGACGTGCCGGGTCGAGCCGGCCGGTGGTCTCACGGAACAGCCGACGTACGCCGGGTCGGTACAGAGCCCCGTGGCGAACCCGCCCCCCGGGCCGGCGTGTATCTCGACGTTCTCGACGGTCAGTCCGTCCACGGCGTGGAAGTCGAGCGTGGCCCTGGGGTTCCGGGCCAGCACGGTGAGCTTCAGGCCCGTCGCGAGACCGGTGGTCGAGGCGTGCTCCGCGAGCCGCAGCCGGTACGTCCGGTCGCCGGTTCGCGAGATGGCCCCGAACTTCAGCGTCACGTCGCCCCGGTGGCCGCTCACGAACGACCCGTCCGGCCGATGGATCGTCGCCCAGACGTTGTCCGCGGTCCGGAACAGCTCGCGGTCGAGGGCGGGGTAGCCGTCGTCGAGGTGGAGGGTGACGGTGCGCTTCCCGTCGGCCAGCGAGGTCATCGTCCCCTGCGTGAACGGCACCGGGTCGTAGTCGAAGGTCAGGTCACGGAGTGCGAGATCCCGCCCGCCGGCGAACTGGAACCCGCCGTAGCGGGGGTCGGTGAACACCAGCGTCGCCCCCTGTCCCTCGACCGTGACCCCCGCCAAATCCGGAATCTGGGCGTGTCGCTGGTGTCTCTCGGCCGCCGACCGCAGCGGGTCGAAGCGGTAGATCCCCGGCGAGACCGCGAGCGTCCCACTGGCCGAGTTCGCCGCCTCCCGGAGCGCGCCGACGAACGCGGCGAGTTCGCCGCCGTCGAAGACGACGGGGCGGGCGTTCGAGGACCGCGTCGACCGGTTCGCACTCGCGTGGCTCACGGTGCTGGTGGACTCGGCGGGTGGGCGGTCGCTACAGCCCGCGAGCCCGGCCAGTCCCGCTCCCGAGGCCGAGAGGAATCTCCGCCGATCCATCGGTTGGGGAGTGTCTCGAAGGAACTGACATATAACTATCCGACGCGCCGGCAGTGGTCTGGACTCGCTCGATCCTGGCCCAGGCAGACGCCCCGGCACCCCTTACGGCGCTCGAACCCGCCGGCTCCTGTACGTCCCGAGCGCCCGTCCCGGTCGACGGGCCCCGCCACCGACCGGCACTGGTCGAATCGTACGCCCTTGTAGGCGGTTGTAATCATTTGTAAGTGTTTGTAATTCTCTGTAAGTCCATGTAACCGACTCGCGCCCGGTGGTTTCCGCGCCCCGACAGGTGGCCCGAAGCTATTTGGGCGTCTCGCGTCCACCCCCGGACATGGACACGAGTGGTGCCCTCGAGGTCGGCACGCTGCTGAAGGTAATCCTGGTGCTGGTCGTCGTCTGGCTGGTCATCGAGGTCGCGGGGTCCCTGCTGCGACTGACGATGGGGCTTTTCAGGTTCCTGCCGACGATAATCGGCGCGCTGGTCGTCGTGCTCATCGTGTTGTGGCTGCTGGACCGCATCTGACGGTGTTTTGCTGTCGTCCCCCAAGACCGCTAGCCTGACCCCCTCCGTCGCCGACAATCGAGCGGTGTTCGGCCCCAACGTCCCGGTGCCGGGCGCAATCGAGCGGCTGGCCGCCGCCCTCACTGGACCAGCGACGGGAGTATCCAGGCTTCGATCTTTCGGAGGTGTTCGCCGACGGTCGACCGCGAGACGCCCAGCCGGTCCGCGACGTCCGCCTGCGTCGCGCGACGCCCGGCGTCGTAGTACCCCACATCGGTCGCGACGGCGAGCACCTCCCGTTGACGGGGCGTCAGCGAGGCCCGGAGGGCGCGGCGGTCCGTCCGGTAGTGCCCCGTCCGGACGAGTTGCACCTCGAGTGCCGACGGGATCTCCTCGACGACGGCCTGCAGGACCGCCTCCTCGCCCAGGAGCGTGACGCGGAGCGCCCCGTCGGCCGTGTACCGCATCGGCGTCTCGAAGGCGACCTCGTGTCGCTCGCGGAGGCCGAGGAGCCGACCGACGGCCTCGTTGGGGAGAAAGTGGATGTACGCGAGCCCCCGCTCCGCGCCGACCACGTCGCAGGCGAGCACGTCGCGGTGTGCCGAGAGCGCGGTCGACGCGGCGTCCAGGTCCCCCCGGAGCCGACAGAGTTCGACGCACGTGCCGTCGGCGAGCATCGACACCTGCTCGACCGCCTCGCAGCGCACGGCGACCGTCTCCGCCAGCACCCGGTCTATCGGGTGCAACTCGCTCTCCGCGCCGGTCAGTTCGACGGTGGCGTATCGCACGGGGTTCGAGCGGGGCAACGGCCCGCCCTCACTTAAAGGAGCCCCCCATCGGAGGCAGTAGCGCCTTCCTCGCCCGCCCCGAACGGTCGGGCCGACGAGATGAGAGGAGCTACCGTCGAATCGACAAAGGGGTCGAGCCGGAAGGACGCGCTGGAGCGGGACCGACTCGGGGCCGTCTACGACTCGGTCGCGGGGCGATACGACCTCCAGCACCGGCTGTCGACCGCCGGCACCGACGAGCACGGGCGCGAACTCGTCGTCGACCACGCCGTCACCGAGGCCGACAACGTCCTCGACGCCGGAGCGGGAACCGGGAGCACGGCGCTGCTGGCCGCCCGGCGCACGGGACCGGACGGTCACGTCACCCTGTTCGACCTCAGCGAACGGATGCTGGCGAAGGCCGAGGAGAAGTTCGAGCGGGCGGGGTTGCTCGACCGGGCGACCTTCGTGACCGGCGACGTCCTCGACATGCCGTTTCCCGACGACCGGTTCGACGTCGTGCTCTCGACGTACAGTGCCTGTCCGCTGTACGACCCGGTCGAGGGCGTCCGCGAGATGTACCGCGTGCTCCGGCCGGGCGGTGGGCTCGGGGTCGCCCACTCCACCGAACCGGCCAACCCCGTGGTCAGGTGGCTGGCCCACCGGCTGGAGGACGGCTACTGGCACCTGCCCGCCGTCTCGCTCGGGTGTCGGCCCGTGTCCGTCCGCCCGGCTCTCCGGGAGGCCGGTGCGGTCGAGCGGTTCTCGACGACGCTCGGCGTTCCGCTCTGGCCGTTTCTCGTGTTCGTCGTCGAGAAGCCGGTGGAGGAGTGACGGTCACGGTTCCCGGGGACCACCGGAGACGCGTCTCGATTCTTCGACCCCGGTCGGAGTTTCCGGGCGGCGAGGCGGTCGCCCGGCCCTGCGCCCCCTCCCGTGACCCCTCAACGCGGTCCTGCGGACCGGAGATGGCCGGCGGCAGATGGACGCTCTCCAGCCACCGCGACCGCCGAAACCCGGCACGCCGCCAGTCGAGAAACCCGACGGACCCCCCCCATCCCCACCGACCGCTAGCCTGAAACCCCTCCGTGGCCGACACCCAGACAGTGTTCAGCCTCAACGTCCCGGTGCCGGGCGCAATCGAGCGGCTGGCCGCCGACCGCCACCCCGAGCTGTACGGGTTCGACGCCGTTCGCGAGGCGCACACGCTGGTGGTAAAGCGACTCGGCTCGCCCGGCCCCGGCGAGTTCGCGACCGTCGAGAAGCGGGCGCGCCGGGCCATCGCGGGGACGCCGCCGTTCGAGGCGCGGGTCGCGTCCATCGACGCCTTCGACCGGCCGGCTAGCGGCACGGGGCCGGTCGTCTACCTCGCCGTCGAGAGCCCGGGGTTGGAGGCGCTCCACGCGCGGCTGGCCGACGCCTTCGAGCCGGTCCCGGGCGTCGAGGGGCCGGCGTACGTCCCCCACGTCACGCTGGCGCGGGGCGGCGACCCCGAGGCGGTCGCCCGGCTCCGCGACCGCGAGTTCGACCCCGTGACCTGGACCGTCGACGCCCTGGAGTTCTACGACGCCCGGCACGGCGAGCGGACCGGGGTCGTCTCCTTGCCGGCGTGAGCGGCGTGCCTGCCGTCGGGTCGGATTCGTTCTCGGCGACCGCCCCGCCCGACTACGTCGGCGTCGGCGGCTCGCCGTCCCAGGCGTTCAGGTCCGAGTAGAAGTTGAGCGTGGCGAACTTGAGCTTCTCCGGGTCCACGTCGAGCATCTCCGCCCGCTCCTCCGGCGGGAACGTCTCGTGGACGCCGTACTTGCCCATGTCGGCGCGGGCTCGCTCGGTGTACCGGCGGTCGACCAGCACCCGGACGCCGAAGTCCTCGGGCGAGCGGATGACCCGCCCGAGCGCCTGCCGGGTCTTCCGGATGGTCGGGATCTCGACGGCGTAGCGCCAGCCGGCGTCCCGCCCGCGGTCGCCGAACGCGCCCTCGTAGGCCGCCTGGACCGCCTCGGCGCGGTCGTCCAGGTGCGGATAGGGCACGCCGACGACCACCACCGTCCGGGCGTCGTCGCCGTCGAAGCTCACCCCCTCGGCCAGGGTGCCCCACAGCGAGGTGAACAGCGCGCCGTCCACGTCCGCGACGAACTCCTTGCGGAGGTCCTCCGCCCCGACGCCGGGCTTATCGCGGTAGAGCGTCGCGTCCAGGGTCCCCTTGAGGCGGGCGTGGTAGCGCTCGGCCTCGCTGTAGCTCGGGAAGAAGGCGAGCACGTTGCCCGCCGTGAACTGGATGGCGTCCGCGAGGACGCTCGCCACGACCTGCTGGACATCTGGATCCGAGCGCTCGCTGGCGAACAGCGGCGGCGAGTCGACCGCGAACGTCCGCCGGTTCGACTCGGGGAACTGCAGCCCGAAGGCCAGCGTGACGGGGTTCTCCAGCCCGAGGACGTCCGTGAACACGTCGAAGGGACGGAGCGTCGCGCTCATCAGGACGCTCGCGTACACCTGGTCGAACAGCTCCGTCGTCACCTCCCGGGGGATGCAGGTGTAGAGCTCGGCCCGGCCGTACACCTGGCCGGAGCCATCGTCGCGGCGCACGCCCACGACCGGGTACCGCCCGGGCGCGGTGCTCTCCTCGACGTAGGAGTCGACGAACGCCGCCGCCTGGAGCGTCTGGCACTCCCGGCGGGTGTTCGTCTCGCCGTTCCGGTAGGCCGTCTCGTAGCGCTCGTCCAGCTCCGCGCCCAGGTCGAGTGCGTCCGCGAGGTCCTGGTGGAAGCCGCGGCCCGAGTACTCCTGGAGGAATCTGAGCGTGAGCTCGTCGCGCCGGTCCTCGTTGACGACGGGGACGTCCTCCCAGTCGCCCTCGACGCGCTCGGCCTGGCCGAACCCCAGGCTCTCCTCGTAGACGGCGACGAGCGCCCGCTGGAACGCCGCGAGCACGTTGTAGGCGTCGTCGCTCCGGGGGTCGTCGGCCTCCTGGAGCTCGTCCAGGGCGCCGTCGAGGGTGTTCTCGGTCAGCGTCCGGGTCGCGTGCTCGCGGGCGGCGTCCTCGACGTTGTGCGCCTCGTCGAACACCGTGATGACGTCCTCGGGCTCCCGGCCGAGCCACCGGAAGAACTGCGTGCGGATGACCGGGTCGAGCAGGTGGTGGTAGTTGCAGACCACCAGGTCGATGCCCTCCATGCCCTCTTTGAGTAGCTCGTAGCCACAGAGCCCGCGCTCGTCGGCGTACTCGTAGATCTCGTCGGGCGTGCGCACGTCGTCGAAGAGCCACCGGTAGAACTCGTCGTTCTCCCCGACGAGGTTGGCGTAGTAGCGGTCGCAGACGGTCTGCTCCCGGAGCTCCTCCAGCTCGTCCTGGAGCGCGTCGAGCTCGTCCATCACGGCGCTCCGGGCGTCCGCGGCCGCCTCGTCGCCCTCGCGGCTCTCGGCCAGCAGCTCCGCCTGGCGCCGTTCGAGCTGCCGCACGTCGCGTTCGGTGTCCACGACCTCGTAGGTGTCGTCCCGGAGCACCTGGCACTCCTCGTAGCCCACGTCGATGTGGCACATCGAGCCCTTCCCCCGGAAGACGACCGTCCGGATGGGCTCCGTGCGGGTTATCTCGCGGGCCTCGTGGATGAACTGGCGCATCTGCTGGTGGACGTTCGTCGTGATGACGACCGTCTTGTCGTGCTCGCGGGCGTAGGCGAGCGCGGGCGCGAGCGCCGCCAGGGTCTTGCCGGTCCCGCAGGCCCCCTCGAAGAGGACGTCCTGCCCCCGGGCGAGCGCGTTGTGGATGCGGTCCATCGCCTCCCGCTGGTTCTCGTACGGCGAGGGCTTCGGGAAGAACCGCATGTACCCGTTGGTTTCGGCCACGTCACCTGCTGGTTGCGCGCTTTGCACCAAAAAGTCTCCGCCGGACTCACCCCGTCGAATTCGTCGCCGCGAGCGCCTGGTCGGCCCAGGCGGGTCGCTGCACGGTCTCGACGCCCGTCCGTTCGAGGCGGTAGCGGATGGTCGTCCGCTGGTGACCGGTGCCACCTCCGCTCTCGCCTCCATCCGCGACCAGCGTCGCGTTCAGCCGGTGGACGCGCCCGGCCTCGTCCACGACCGCCGTCGCGTGGAACGACGTGACGTTCGGGACCGTCGCTCCGTCGGCGCGTAGCGTGTACCGCGTCTGCCCCCCGGAGCGGTTCGTTCCGACGACCGTGTAGTTCCCGAGTGCGAGGTACGTCCGCAGCGTCAGGCGGTTGGTCAGCCGGAGGAGCTGTTCCGTCTCGCCCCCCGGCGGGACCGGCCCGAGTCGCTCGTAGGCGGTCCGGTTCCCCGCGCTCACGCGGAGCAGGCGGACGGTCCCGTTCGACCAGCGCTCCTGGCGCTGGCGCTGGCTGTCGTTCCCGTCCCCGGTGACGCTCTCGACCCGGAGCCGGTAGCGCTCCCAGCCCGGCGAGGCCACGACCGTCGTGGTCGCGTTCGAGACGACGGCCGCGTCGGTCCCCTCGGGCGAGATCGATGAGGAGAGCGCGAGGCTGGAGGCATAGCCCGACCGGTTCAGCGCGGCGACGTGGGCGCGGACGAGCGCAGACGCATTCACGATTCCCGCGCGCGTGAGCCCGGGCGCGAGTCGCCCGACCGTATCGTTGGTCGGCGGTACCGTCGTGGTCGGCATCGGCGTCGACGTCGCCCTCGTGGTGGTCGTCGCGCGGGTCGTCGAGCGGGCGGTCGTCGTGGTCGTCGGTCCGCCGCTTCCCGGCGAGCCGCCGGTACACCCGGCGAGGACCAGGAGGAGGGCGAGCAGGGCGGCGCGTCGCATGTGAGAGTGGTCTACGTGCTCGGTCGAGCGGTTTGTAGCTGTCGGCCTCCGTTTTCGCTTTCAGAACTTACGATGTCTCCGCCAATCTGTTGAGGACACCTCGAAAGCCCCCAGGCGCTCGGCTCCCGCGCTGCTCACGGGTCGCTGCGCCCCCCGTTCGCGTCGAGGGGCTCGCTCCGCTCTCCCCTCGCACTCGTTGTCGCCGGAAATCAAAGATTTCCGAGATGGCGAAAGACGCCGAGGCGTCTTTCGAACCACGCGCGCTCTCCGGTCGCGTGCTTACTTCGTCCCGAGAAGTGCCGGCGGCACTTCTCGTGAACGTCGAGGTTCCCCGAGCGCCTCGCCCCTTTCAATCCCTCCCTGGATGTTGCACAATCACAATGGGCGGGATTGAAAGGGGCCGGTGGCTCGACCCGGCCCGGGCGACGTAAGCACCGCAGGCCGGAGGCCGAGGAGCGCAACGAGCCCCGGACGGTCGAGCGTCCGGGGGCTTTCGAGGTGGTCCCAGAATGCGGTGCGGTCGAAGAACGGTCGTCGGGTCTGGACTGCGGAACTGGATGGATTACGTCTACGCCTCCGGTTCGATGTACACCTTCCGCACGCTGTCGTTGGCCCGCTGGAGCGCCCGCTCGATGCGGGTGATGGTGTCGTCTATCTCCCCGGTGTCGAGCTCGGGGTCGAAGGCCACGTCGGCCGTGACGATGATGCGGTCCGGGCCGAAGTAGACCGTGCGGAAGTCGACCACGTCGACGACGCCCCGCCAGTTCTCGACCAGGTTCGTGAGCGTTCGCTCCTCGCTGGCCGGCAGGCTCTCCCCGAGGAGCAACCGCTGGTTCTCCCAGGCGAGCGCGAGCGCGAATCCCATCAGCAGCAGGCCGATGAGCAGCGCTGCGCCGGCGTCGAAGACCTCGTTGCCCGTGATTCTGGAGAGCGTGATGCCGACGAGCGCGAGCGCCAGCCCGGAGATGGCGACTGTGTCCTCCGTGAGCGCCGTGAGCGTGGTGACGTTGCTGGTCTTGCGGAACCCCTCGACGAAGCCGCCCCAGCTGTGCCGGCGGATGTCCGCGCGCATCCCGAAGAACGCCTTGCGCCAGGCGTAGCCCTCGAAGGCGATGCTCCCGAGGAGGATGGCGTAGTTCACCCAGACCGCCGGGAACGTGTAGCCGAACACCGTCACCGTCCCCGCGAGCGCGGCGGTCTCGTGGTGGATCAGGGCGTCGTAGCCGTGCTTGGCGCTCTCCCAGCCCGCGATGCCGAACAGCAGCACGCTCACCAGGAAGCTGTAGAAGAACTGCGCCTTGCCGTAGCCGAACGGGTGGGCGCGGGTGCGCTCGCGCTCGCCGTAGCGCAGGCCGATGAGCAGGAAGACCTGGTTGCCGGTGTCGGAGATGGAGTGGTAGGTCTCCGAGAGCATCGCCGGGCTGCCGGTGAGCAGGAAGCCCCCGAACTTGAGGACGGCGATGGCGGCGTTGGCGAACATCGCGGCGAGGACCACGGACTTGCTGCTGGCCATCGGTCCCACCTTTGCCCGGTCGCCCTAAAGTAGTTGACGTGCCGGCCCCAAGCCCCGGGCATGTCGACGGAGTACCAGCCCGGCGTCTGCAACATCGGCCGAGCGGAGCGACGCAAGCGCTACGCCCTCGGGGTCGTCGGCTTCGCCGTCGCCGTCGTCTTCGCCGCCGCGGTCCTGGCGCTGTCGCTCCCCTCGGCGTGGCTGCTGGCCACCGCGGTGCCCCTCCTCGCCGCCTTCGAGGGCTACTACCAGGGCCGCTTCGCCTTCTGTGCCGGCTTCGCCGCCCGGGGAATCTACGACGTGAGCGACGACGGGGCCGACCGCCGGCAGGTGGCAGACGAGGCCGCCCACCGCGCCGACCAGCGACGCGCCCGCCGCATCCACCTCTACTCGGTCGGGTCGGCCGTCGGCCTCGCCCTCGTCGTCTACGTGCTCGCGCTCGCACTCGGTGCCTGAGCGCGTTCGTGCGCGTCGGCCACGACTTCGGAGCGCAACACTCACCCGCCGGCCCCGACTACGGACGCTCGTGATCGTGGCGCTCTCGGATACGCACGCCCGGGACGACCCCGGGCTGGTCGGTCGAACGCGCGAGGCGGTCCGGACCGCCGACCTGGTGGTCCACGCCGGCGACCTCGTCTCCGAGTGCGTCCTCGACCGGTTCGCCGGGGAGCGCGCGGTTCCTCGCCGTCCACGGCAACGCCGACGAGCCCGCCGTCCGCGAGCGACTGCCGGCGGTCCGGACGTTCGACGCGGGGGTCTCCGCGTCGCGCTCGTCCACGGCCCCGAACACGGGGCGGTGGGCCTGGGGCTGCTCGGGCGGGAGCGGCAGGCCGACCTGGTCGTCTTCGGGCACTCGCACGTCCCCGGCTACGACGACACCGGGGCGGTCGCCCTGCTCAATCCGGGAAGCCACGCGCGGCCGAGAGGCGGCCCGCCGGCCCACGCCGAGCTCGTCCCGGCGGGCGATGGACTCGACGGGCGCCTGGTCGAGCGCGACGGCTCGGTACGACGCGAATTTCGAGTAGAACGAGTGCGGTGAGCCGCCGGACGGGGCTCCCGTCTCCCGCGAGTAGCGGTGGGCCGAAGCGTGAAAACCATGGTCGCGCGGAGACCAGACGGAGCGTGGCAGGGGTCGTCCGCGTGGACGGCTCGGCGCCGGGAGCGGGCCGCGTTCGGGCGGGCGGAGGGCCGAAGCATGGAAGCCACCGGTTCGTGGGAGCGGCGTGCAACCGAGGCGATGGAACCGGGTGGCCTGGGCCGAGCGGAGACGTTCCACCCGGCCCGTACACTCCTGGAGGGGGGCGAATATCAAGTAGGTGATGTAATGTGAAACGCCGATTTTAGTTACCGCGACCGGCGGTACCACAGCCCCGCCCCGAGCAGCAGGACGAGCAGCCCGCCGAGGAAGAAGAGCAGCCCCGGCGGCAGGCCGGCGGCCCCCGCGCCCTGCGCGGCGGCGGTCTGGAGCGACTGCGCGTGGAGCTGTCCGCCCGCCGCCGCGGTCGTGGTCACGGACTCCGCGCCCATCGCCGCGGCCTGCTGGGTGGTCGTCCGGGTCGCCTCGGCCACCTGCGCGCCCTGGGCGGCGACCGTCGTGTGGGCAGGCTTGGAGGCGATGGCTCCGGCGCCGGACTCGCCGCCGGTCGTCGGGGCCTGCACGCCCCCGCCGACCAGCTGCTGGACGAGGAGGCTGGCGACGCCCAGGACGCCGACGCCGCCCAGGAGGCTGGCGAGGGCGCTTTTGACACTCCGGGTCTGGTCCTCGGTGCCGGCGAACAGCACGAGCGGTCGGTCGGTCGGCCCGTAGATGGACATCTCGCGGCCCTTCTCGGAGTAGCGGGACCCCCGGACCTCGACGAGGTTCGCGTCCTCGAACTTCTCGAGATGGTACTGGACGTTCTGCAGCGACGTCCCGACGGCGTCGGCGAGTTCGGAGGGGGTCGAAGGCGTCTCGTGGAGGGTGGCGATGAGCTTGCGGGCGGTCCCGGAGGAGAGGGCGGCGAGCAGTTCGTCGGCGTCCTCGCTGTCGACGCCGACCACTCGTGGCTCCCCGTCGTCGTCGTCGATGTCTGGCTCGGAGGGCAGGAGACCGGACATACCCCCGGTTTGCGACCGGAGTGCCATTAGTGTTGTCTCGCCGTGGTTGACGCCCGGTCCCGCCGAAACCCATATGCGCCGTGAGTCAGTACGCCGAGGCATGAACCTCAACGACCCCGTCTTCCTCGGAATGCTGGGGCTGCTCGTGTTCTTTTTCTTCTTCATCTTCCTGTTCATCCGGCGGACGCTAACCGGCTTCCGGGAAGGGTTCGACCGCGCCCAGAAGTGACCGGTCGCGGTCGGTGAGTCGGTGGACGGGCGGCTGTAGCCGGCGATGCGATCTCCGGGCGGCTGTAGTCAGTGAACTGCTCGACGGGCGGCTGTAGTCATAGTCACTCGACGGTCAGCCGCGGTCGGCGATGCGCTCGACGGCCGTCTCCACGTCCGCGCGGCCGACGTCCAGGTGCGTACAGAAGCGCACGAGGTACTCGTCGAACGCGGAGCCGAGGACGCCGACCGACGCACAGGTTTCGAGGAACGACTCGGCGGTCTCGCCCGTCCCCGACGTGTCCACGAGGACGATGTTGGTCTCGGGCGGCTGGACCGAGAGCCCGTCGATGGCGTCGAGCCCCTCGGCCAGCACTGCCGCGTTCTCGTGGTCCTCGGCCAGCCGCTCGACGTTGTCGAGCGCGAGCAGTCCCGGCGCGGCGACGACGCCGGCCTGCCGCATCCCACCGCCGAACAGCTTCCGGACGCGGCGCGCGCGCTCGACGAACGCCTCGTCGCCGGCGAGCATCGACCCGACGGGCGCGCCGAGCCCCTTCGAGAGGCAGAACATCACGCTGTCCACGGGGTCGGTGAGGTCGGTGACCGGCACGGCGAGGGCGACGGCCGCGTTGCAGACCCGCGCCCCGTCGAGGTGGACCGGGAGGCCGAGGTCGTGGGCCGCCTCGGCGGCCGCGGCGGTCTCGTCGGGGCGGGCCGCGACGCCGCCGAGGCTGTTGTGCGTGTTCTCCAGCGCGAGCAGCCCCGTCCCGGGACGGTGGGCGTCCGCCTCGACGTAGCCCTCGCGGACCTGCTCGGGCGTGGGCACGCCGCGCTCGCCGCCGTCGAAGGTGCGCGTCTGGAGGCCGGCGTGCTGGGCCAGGCCGCCCAGCTCCCACTTGTAGACGTGGCTCGACCGCTCGACGAGCGCCTCCTGGCCGCGCTCGGTGTGGGTGCGGGCGGCGACCTGGTTGCCCATCGTCCCGGAGGGGACGTAGAGGGCCGCCTCCATCCCGACGAGGTCGGCGGCGCGCGCCTCGAGTTCGTTCACCGTCGGGTCCTCGCCGTAGACGTCGTCGCCGACCTCGGCGGCGGCCGCCGCCTCGCGCATCTCGTCGCTCGGCGTCGTCACCGTGTCGCTCCGCAGGTCTATCATCGTCGGATGGTCGCACCGCGCGGCCAAATACTCTGTCGTCTCCTTCGTTCCGAAAGGTGTTTCCCTGAAACGACGTACCTGTCCTGTATGGACCCACGCATCCGTCGGCACGCGGGTATCATCGTCGACCACTCGACGGACGTCGCGGCGGGCGACCGGGTGCTCGTCGCCGCCCAGCCCGCGGCCGAGGACCTCGCGGTCGCCGTCTTCGAGCTGCTCGGAGAGCGCGGCGCCCGCCCCGCGATGGCCTACATGAACGACACGTACCTCGGGAGCGACCGTGCCGTCCGCAGCTACCTGCGGAACGTCGACGCCGAGGAGCTCCCCGAGCCCGACCACCTCCGGACGCTCATCGAGGCCTCCGACGTGGTCATCCGCGTCCGGGGGCACGACAACGCGACCGAGCTCAGCGACGTCGCGTCGGAGAGCCACGCCGCCTACCGGCGCGCGGTCCAGGACGTCCAGCAGTCGATGCTGGCGACCCGCTGGTGTCTCACCCAGTTCCCGACGCACGCGGGCGCGCAGCTCGCCGGGATGAGCGCCGAGGCCTACGAGAACTTCGTCTGGGACGCCATCATCAGGGACTGGGACGCCCAGCGCGAACACCAGGCCCGGATGGTCGAGATCCTCGACCCGGCCGCGGAGGTGCACATCGTCTCGGGCGAGAGGACCGACGTGACGATGAGCGTCGACGGCTACCGGACTATCAACGACTACGGCGAGAACAACCTCCCCGGCGGCGAGGTTTTCACGGCCCCGGACCCCGAGAGCGTCGAGGGCACCGTCCACTTCGACATGCCGCTGTACCACAAGGGCCAGGAGGTCCTCGGGGCCTCCCTGGAGTTCGAGGACGGCGTCGTCGTGGGCCACG
>Ga0102959_1000030_pt1 | contig 44243 bp, 42 predicted proteins | sample SalPonF2_B_D2_MG_FD_84520 | JGI IMG/M metagenome (GOLD analysis project Ga0102959, IMG submission 84520) | Salt pond soil microbial communities from South San Francisco under conditions of wetland restoration - Salt Pond MetaG SF2_B_D2_MG ...
ACCGGGGAATGGATGCCTTAATAATTAAGGTAATATCAATATCCCTAAATACCTCTTCTCCCACCGAATCCTCGGGACAGGCAAGGGGGACTTTAAAAGTGCCTTTAGAGTATCCAGAGTGATATTGTAATCCAAGAGTTCCTCCTTGGAGAAGAGCCTGTCCGACCGCCGGCGGAAGGTCAGGAGGATTGACATTTCTGTTTTATCTATGGCCTAAAATATTACGATTTTCAACTTATCATTGTGATTTTTTGGACAGTCTCTCCTCAAAATATGTCATTCCGAACTTGTTACGGAATCTGAATAATAGAATTTCGGGTTTTGATCTTCGGGTCAAAATGGAACCGGCAAAATACTCCGCGGACTTGCCTCGAAGATTGTTGGTTCCAAAAAAATCTTTATTTCACGAAAGTGCAGAGCTTGATCAATAAGATCGGTTTTGCAAAGGCCTCTTTTAAAAATTACATAAATCGTTTATAATCCGAATCATCAAAGCCAGCTTTTTTTCTCAGCTCTTCCAGCATTTGATCGAGCGTTTCTTCAAATAATTTCGTTCGTACCGTATTCGGCATCGAATCCTCAAGTCGGGTAGGCGTGCCTACATGTAGATGTAATTCAGCTTTATCATAACGAATGGTGTGTTGGTAAATGCCGATAGGAACAAAATCCACATCAGATAATTTGTTGGAAAGCCAAGCCAGGCCGCCTTCAAAATCCATCGGCGAACCGACCGGCGTTATTTTACCTTCCGGATAAATGAAGAGGCTGGCGTTATCCCGCTCAAACGATTGCATGGCATAACGCAGAGAAGCAATCGCTTTCCGGGGATCATCCCGGTTGATGGAGAAGGCGCCTATTTTCCGAAAAAATTTATATTGCCGCATCTGCTTGTCTTCCATCAGCGCTCGTGCCTGCTGGTGGAATAGAAATTCATTCAACAGAAAAGGAATCAATCCATCCCACCAAGAATGATGATTCAAATAGTAAACCGTCTTACATACCGAACAGGGCTCATATTCCTGCTTAAGCCAAACGGCAGAGAATCTTCGCTTGAAGAGCCACCAGGTATAGAGCCGGAAACCCTTGATAAATAATGCTGATTCATCAGCGGGAATAAAATCCACGACTAAAATTATTTGTTGACAGTTGGTTAGCTGAATATCTTAAGGCTGAATTAGAGTTGCCAATTAAAATAACATTTATGGATTTACAGGCCATAGAAGACTATGCTTTTGCCCATACAACCGAAGATTCGCCACTAATCCGAGAGCTCATTCAAACTTCGGAGCAGGAGCTTCAATATACCGATATGCTTAGCGGTCGATTAGTGGGACGCTTGTTGGCTATTCTTATCAAGATTTCAGGAGCAAAGCGGGTTTTGGAAGTAGGCACATTCACGGGTTATTCAGCACTAACGATGGCTGAGGCCCTTCCCGATGACGGAGAGCTTTTTACGTGTGAATATAATGAACGGTATGAAAAAATTGCGCAATCTTTCTTCGAAAAAAGTGAATCCGGATCGAAGATTAATCTTGTAATGGGAGAAGCGCTAGAGACTATACCCGTTATTAAGGGCGAATTCGATTTTGTGTTTATTGATGCGGATAAAAGCAACTATCCAAATTATTATGAGCTGCTGTTACCTCGAACTAAAAGGGGAGGCCTGATGGTTATTGACAATGTACTTTGGGATGGAGAAGTGCTGGATCCCAATGATGAGAAAGCTAAAGCTATTAATCAGTTAAATAAACGAATTGTAGAAGACGCTGCTGTAGAGCAGATTATGTTGACCGTCAGGGATGGCGTAACTATCGTACGTAAGAAATAAAAAAACCTGAATCCGAATAATCGAATTCAGGCCAAATGTCTTTGATTGAAGACTGTTTTTAGTCTTGGATATCAAGCAATTCGATATCAAATGTTAAATCTTTGCCTGCCAATGGATGGTTGGCATCGAGTTTAACATAGTCATCTTCAACTTCTGTAATTTGAACTGGAACCGCTTGCCCATTTTGCTGCTGCATTTGAAGCTGCATACCGGGCTGAGGATCGATATTGTCGGGCAGATCTGATTTTGAAACTTCCAGCTCCAGATCCTCGCGACGAGCTCCGTAAGCATCTTCCGATTCAATATCCACGGTCGTACTGTCGCCGACTTCCATGCCAATAACAGCCTGCTCAAATCCGGGGATTAATTGTCCTTCCCCAAGGGTAAATTCCAAAGGATCACGTTCACGGGAACTGTCAAAAACGGTCCCTTCTTCACTTAATTTTCCTGTATAGTGCACTTTTACAGTGTCACCGTCTTTTACTTTTGACAAAATACTATCAATTTATTTCTGATTTTTATGATGTGGTACAATATAACATTTTAAACGGAGAATTGAGACTGCCCTGCTAGTGAAAGTCTTGGGTCGTCAGATGGCGGGTATCAAAGATACTATCGGGGACGATGTGAAAATTGATTTTGCCCAAAACTAGACCCTCATCTGTCGTTACGTTTACTCTCCACCGGCCGGGCCAAATATTTTCCTTGAAAGTGTAGCCCCGGAATCCCCCTTCACGGCCTCCTACGAGGTCATATTCAATGCTGTCGGTCAAATGCCAGGTCTCGGTACTGTCGTCATACCATTTCCATTGGTGCTGCACAGATTTTTTAAGATCGGTTGGAGCAAAGATAGAAGTGAATACATAAATGGTATCTCCGTCGCTATAGTGGAAGGTGTTATTATAGGTTTTTCCAAAATTGTATAGGGATTTCTGTTCGTAGCTGACCAGGAAAATGTGATCCTTTTTCTTTATATGATGGGCCACTATTCCGGATTGTAATGAAAGCGGTACTGGAGGGATTAGGTTGTAATGGTAACAAACATTTATAAATAGATAGATGCTTAGAATGAGAGTGCCGATTTTCCAGCCCGTAACCTCTTTCCGGGTAGATGGACTTTTCCAATAGAGATAAAAAATGAAAATAAGTGTAAAAGTCAGGCTGCAAAATCCGGATATCATAAACAAGGTTGTGGTCATCTCTCCAACCAGAACAGGAGTAAAAAAGGTGCAAAAGGTAAAGTTGACAAAAAAATAGGCTCCAAATTGAAGGTATTTATTGGAAATACGGTTTTTAAGAAACTCGTTAGAGATAAACAGTACTACCAGGATCAGAAAAAATACCATGGTTTTCGTAAGGCTGACGCTCTGGAAAAAGAAAATTACATAAGCGCTGGACAAGCCGCCCAGAAAAAATTGAATGAGAAGTGGAATATATGCCTGATACGGCTCCAGGAAAGTTTCCTTCCAACGACCGTCATCTGCCAAGTTAAAAATATAGATGCAGATCGTCAGGCATATCAGATGGGTAAACAACACGGTATTACTATACCAGCCATCAATGCGTCGGAGTGTCAAGCTATCCCAAATAAAACCACTGATAAAAAATACCAGTGGGGCATACTTCCCATGTTTACGTAAAAAACGTTTGGCGGCTGAAACCATCTGCTATTTCGTTATGAGTCTATAAACTGACCTATGATAAAAGGAATGATTTAAATCTTGTAATGTTTATCTTTGATAAAACTATTTCAAAAGAAAAGACATATTATATATGCAAATGACTATTGCCGAAATACTTAAAAAAACTGATACTGTAGCAATCATCGGATGTTCCGCTAACAAATATCGCACCAGTTATCATATAGCCAGTTATTTGAAAGAGAATGGAATCCGTATTATTCCTATTAATCCCAAATATGACGAAGTTCTGGATGAAAAATGCTATGACAGCCTAAAGGATATACCAGATGATATATCTATTGATGTTGTTGACATTTTCCGGGATTCCCAATACACCGCTAAAGTCGTTGAAGGAATTATAAAATGGTCGAAAAAGACCGGCCGGCAACCCGTTATCTGGACACAGCTTGATGTTTCATCGGATGAGGCTAAAGCGAAGGCAGAGGATGCGGGCTTTACGTATGTGGAGAATGAATGTATGATGGTGCAGCACGAACGTCTTGCCGGCTAACTTCTCGTTTTTCTCAGAGATATTTTTGGGATAACTCCCCTTAAATTATCTTTTTTCGTTTTCGGCGGCCATCATCTCTTTTCGCTCTTGTTCATGCTCTTTAAACTTTTTGCCAAGGAGTTGTTCGATGAGCAGTCGATCTTCTGGTGGGATATAGGTTGTAAAGTCTGTGAGTTTTTGATCGAATGTATAATAATCGATTTGCAGGGTATCTTCTGATTGCCACTCGTAAGATACGACACTCCGCCAAGGGACAAACTGATCCAAAATCAAAATGCCTTTTAGCCGGAATTCGGGTACCACTTTAACCGTTAGTCCCAAAAATCCGAATCCCAATAAGGAAAGCCCGGAGGTGATGCCAATGCCGGTATAAGGTCCGAATGTGAACAAGCCGGTGCGATAGATACCGAACGCAATTACTAAGATAGCAATCAGGTTTGGAGCGGCTTCGGTCCAGAACGAACGATATACATATTCAATTGCTTTGACCTCTTGACGCAAAATGACCATCTTGGCAGCGAAACCGCAGAAAAAGCCAGCTACCAAACTATAAAGAAACATTGTAAATTTGGCGGCAATATCCTGTGGAAAGAATCCCAGCCAGTGGGCAATGGTCATCAGGGTAAGGATAATCATTGCTGTGATGAAACCGTTTATGACTATCCGTTGGTTGAGATGCTGCAGACGTAGAATCCTGCGATATCCCATCCAGAATGACATTAAAAATGCTAACCCTAAAAGGCCAATTAGAAGATACATAGGAAATCTTTCAACGTTCTCTGTGAATTTAGATGCTGCACGGTTTTATTACAACTAAAGAGAATAAACTATTGAATAATATAAAAAAGAATATGATGGAAAATGAGATTATGCCTACTGGAATTGAAGTCTCCAATAGTGAACAGCTTTTAGAGATCGACTGGTCGGATGGGCATCACTCGGAATATCCTTTATTCGGACTGCGGAAGAATTGCCCTTGCGTAATGTGTCGCGGCGGGCACGGACAGATGAACACCTTTGATCGTTCGCTGTTTTTCGTTGAGCCTACCCAACACTATGAGATTGAGGATATTAAACAAATTGGCAATCATGCTATAAAGATATTTTGGAGCGACGGACACAGTAATGGTATGTATCAGTGGGAGACGCTTCGCGCCATGTGTCCCTGTAAGGAGTGCTATCCCGAACAGGAATGAGGTTTTAATCTTAACTGACGCACTTAATTTTTGACACTTAACGTATCCAAACTAACCGCATACTCTCTGATTGTAGAATTTGTAACTGGATGAGGAGCCGGCATCATATCAGGCGAACGTTGTTTGTAGTTTGGAATTAATTGTATCGGCAACTCCGATTTAACAAAATCAAAGAACAGGAAAGCATTTTGCTTTCTGGATAGTACTACCGTCATTTCGATCGGCTCGGACAGATTTTGAAAATAACTGATGCGGTGAAATGATTCCGGATGATCATTTATTGGCTTCGAATTACCGTAAATTTGCTTGTCTTCGATACTGATATCTTTGATCGGCACAGTATTATCCCAGCCCACCTGCATGCCGATACCACTTTGATTGGGATGGATTTGCAAACGCATAAAATGCATAGTATCAGAGATGCTGTCAGCTAACAGCTCAATTGTAGGAGTGGGCATAGTCAGCGGTTGGGCAGGATGATAAAGCACAGAATGCTTGCCGAAGAAACGAATGTTGGATAGCGTATCCTGCTTAAAATCCGATCCCAGAAATTGGGCCGTCCACGAATCTGGTTTAAAGTCCCGGCTTACCCAATATGCCCGATTATGATTCAAATCCTGTACATAGCTGATATCGTTTCCCTTTTTATGTCGGGAATCAAAGCCGGAATTTACCGAAGCGGTTAGCAGGCATGCCGCTGCTCCCAGTAACAAGCCAGCGGTCCACCAGCCTTTTCTATTCCTGATAATCTGCCAAATCAATGCCCAGCAGAGTCCAAGGGTGAGTAGGACCAGCAGCATGCTTACCGCAATCATCCGGGTAGTGAGCATAACCTGAATCAGGAAGATGTAGGGAGGGACAAGAAACAGCGCTCCGGAGATGCTTACGAATAAAATAAGGGTGGATTTCCACGAAGAAGTGGTGATTTCTTTGCCCAGCACGATCCACCCAATCAATGCCATCAGCACCGGCCAGGTCAAAATGTAGCTGGCGGTTGGCAAGTACCAGGCGGTCATTAGAGAGAGCAGAATCCAGATGGTGAAACTGCCGGAAAGCAATTGCTGTGTGGATAGTTTGGTCTGTATCCAGCCGTAAACCCCGCAAAAGATTCCCAGGTTGAGTAATATAAACCCCCATAAATACCAGCTGTGGCTGTAATTTTCTCCCATCAGAAGCCATTGGTATTCGGGATGGAGCGCAGAAAAGCCTTTCCAGCCAATGAAAGAAATAGCCGTTCCAAGAACCAGCATTCCCAGGAAAATTCCAAGGCTACCCAAATATTTGCCGATGGTTAATTGTCTGGTACGAAATAGGAAAACAAGATAAGCGATAAATAGAATGGCAGCAATGATAGCGAGGGGCAAGGACCAGCCGGCCGGGTAATAGGTTAATCCGCCGGCCGCATTATTGAAATACACATATTCCGACTTACTGTTGAGATTAAAATCGGTATTCCCAAAATACAGGAGGTTGCTTAACAGATTTGAGCCTTGGTGTTGCAAAGAGGCCAGCGACAGGCTTTGGGGATTGTCCTGCATCGTATGATAGTTCAACAGTTGCTCGGCAAAAGCGAAATTGATTCCATGGAGTCCTACTCGCTTGGTGACAGACAGATCGGTGTCGTTGGGCAGCATTTTATAGACGGTGTACATCAAGGAATTGGCCACCGGATGGGAGGTTGCCCTGGCAAAATCAGGTATCAAATCGCCGTTGGGAGTGCTGGTTTCGAACATCATCGATGGTCCGCTGGAGCCGCGGGCTTCAAAGTTGAGCACCAGGTCGATCTTGTCAAGGTCGGCAAACTCATCCGCGAAAAGTTCGGCGCCCAGTAGTCCGCGTTCTTCCCCATCCGTAAAAAGAATCCAGACGTTATTCTTGAGAGGCTTAGCCCGTTCTTTTATGGCACGGATGGTTTCCAGAATAGCAGCCACACTCGAGGCATCATCTGCCGCGCCCGGACCAGTGGGCACGGAATCGTAATGGGCCATCAGCAGGATAGTCTTTGTGGGATTACTGCCATCGATCCTGGCAAAGATATCTTTGGCATAGCCTGCTAAACCCTGCCTGAAGCTCTTACTCACGCCAACGCCTTCCAGCATGGCTGGCTGTAACTCCATTTTACGAAGCTGTTTTATGAGATAGCTTTGAACACTATCATTAGCTGCTGAACCCAGTGGATGCGGCTTGGTGGCAATCTGCTGAACGTGTCTGAAAGCTCGTTGGGCAGAAAAAGCAGTGGGAGGGCTGTCAGCCGGTTTGGAGGCGGGGGGCTGGATCAGGTAAAAGCTATACCAAACGGTGAGTACAGCAAGGACCAATAGCGTGATTTTTTGTACTGTTGATGATTTCATATTGAATTGGTTGTTAACCGGGTTTATTCACAGAATAGTATAAACATGCGGTATGTATTGACATTTGTTCTATATATATATAGAAATACTTTTTAAATATTTAACAAATAGAGGGTATATTATGAATAAATTAAAGATAACTTCCTATCTCATCTTAACTTTAGCATTAACTACAATTACTTTTACATTAAAAGATAAAACTAATAATAGGGAAATTGGTTTTACAGCGGAAGTTAATGCTAATATTACCCCTACTTGGGCTTCATGTTATGAGTATTCAGGTATAGGCCGTTATTCAGGAATTGATTGCAATTCATGTGATTATGTAAGTGACATGAGTAAACCTGATCCAAATAGCGCGAATCTATGTAAATATAATGGTTAATCTAAATGTCTAATTTATTGTCCCAATTAATCATTTAAATTAGTTGGGACATTATTTTTAATAACTATAGATTTCTGCGATTAAGTATCGTTGAATACTGATATATAAAAAATTTAGTCATGGGTAAATATATTTTTTCGTTATTAATCTTAATTTTATTTGTTTCTTGCTCACCCAAAACCCCCTACAAGGTTGTTAAACATTTTCCAACTCCGGTTAAAATAGATGGCAAACGAGTCTTCAAAAATGAATATAGAATTGCTAGTCTACGAATAGTTGACAGTCTGGCAGTCTTGTCACTGAATAGAGATACTCTTTTAAGTGTTTATAATAAAAATAACGCTAATTTTATTGGAAGATTTGGGCGTAAGGGTAAAGGGCCCGGCGAATTTCAACGCTTCTTTTTGCTGAAAAATATTATTGAAAAGAATGGTAAGTATTTAGCACTCGTCAATGATCAGATTAAAAAGGAGCCACGTATAATTGACTTATCGTCGTCTTTAAAACAAATGAAATTAAAGATTTATAAAAACATTGAATTGCCAGATTCTTTACGAAGAACTTTTATTACAGATATTTTTTTTGCTAGTGATAATAAATATGTAGGGATGTATGATGATAGAATTTTCAAGAAATTAACTGGAAATAGGGGCGGGTTCATTTTAGATAAAAGTACTGATGAATTTAAAACTTTTTCTTTACTTAATTTAAAAACTGAACCAAATAATCCTTCCGCTGAATTAAATTTAAATACTCGTATTGTAAAAACATCACCTAATGGGAAAAAAATTGTTTTTGCACTTATGCATACTCCTCTAGTTGAAGTATTTGATATCAGATCACTCTCTGAAAGAAAATTTTTGATTAATTCTAATTCTCTTCAAACCACTTTTAATTTGGCGGATTTTAATAATGACAAGGTACCGCAATATTTAATTGACATTGTTAGTACCGGTAATAGTATTTACGTTTTGACGAGCGAAGAAAATTCTGAAATTTGCAAGTCTTGCCAGGAAATTCTGGAAATGGGGTGGGATGGCAAACCCAAAGCAGTATATAAATTTTCTGATGCCTACAAACTGGATTGGTTTACTATAGATACAAGTAGTAAGGCTTTTTGGGGAGTGAGTTGGTCAGATGATAAAGCGTATAAGTTTAATTTTTAGTTAAAAATTATTTGTAGAGGCCTTCGAAAACCAGGAATCTTGTTCAAGATCAAAGATTGAGTGAATTCAAGGCCGGAGTCCCGAAAAAAATTTGGGATAAGGATTTCGAATTCACGAAAATGCAGAGATTGATCAATAAGTTCGGTTTTGCAAAGGCCTCTTGAATTGTAATCCCTTTTATTTTCACTAGCAAATTTTTAACGGGGATTTGTAGCCCATACGCTCGTCTCCGGAATAAAACCACGGTCGGCCAGCGAAAGCATGCTGCAGATCGTTTGAGCGATGTCAGCCGCTATGAGCTTTGTCTCATTAAAAGGACGGGATTCCTGACCGGCATTTTCGGAGAATTCGGTTTGCACCTCGCTGGGATTAATCTGCATCACCCGGATATTGTGTTTCCGAAGCTCCGACCGCCAGCACTCGGTCATTCCGCCCAAAGCGAATTTACTGGCCACATAAGCCGTACCGCCTTCGAAACCACGCTTCCCGGCCGTAGAAGAGACATTGATGATATTGCCATAATCTTCATCGATAAAATATTTGGCCGATTCTCGGGCCACCATCATGGCACCAATCGTATTGGTTTTAAGCTGCTGTTCAAAATCGTCAGCGGAAAGGTCGACAAGTTTAGAAAATTCGCCATAACCGGCATTATTGATCAGCACATTATATCCATCTAAAGCTTCGATGGATTTTTTAATCAGGCTAACAACATCCTTTTCCCTGCTCACATCGCATTGGATAGGTATCGCCCCAATTTCATTGGCCGCCTTTTCCAGTCGCTCCTTACCGCGCGCAGCAATCACGGCCTTTCCTCCGCTCTCAATGATAGCTTTAGCAGTTGCCTTTCCAATTCCAGAGCTTCCCCCGGTTACCAGTGCCTGAGCATTTGATAGATCCATAATGTTTCCTTTTCGTTTGTTGGTCGATTATAGTTGTTGCTGTCCCATTTTTTCCATTTCAAATACAATTAACAAAAAAATACCTTCGCCCCATTCAAATGATTACCAAAATGGGATTTGCTAAATTCTTTTTCAAAGATCGGGTTAATGAAACCGGAGGTTATTGCATGAGTAGAGCCTGGAAATGTCAATCCTCCTGACCTTCCGCCGGCGGTCGGACAGGCTCTTCTCCAAGGAGGAACTCTTGGATTACGAACTCACTCAGGATGCCACAAAGATACTTTAAAAGTCCTTGTTGGAGAAGATGGAGTTAGGGAGATTGATATTACCTTAATTATTAAGGCACCTATTCCCTGGATTGGACTTTTTGGACAGCCTCAGAGATAGAAATCTATCTTTAAAACAGCAGATGGTGTGATACTTAAAGAATATCAGGTGACAAGCTGCGAGGCTTTTTGTTGGATGAGCTTCCAGGCCTGTTCCACGTGACGTTTCTCAACATTTGTATTGCCAATGACCATACGGATGGTGTATTTGCCGTCCAATTTGGTATGCGTAAGAAATAGCTTGCCGCTTTCCTGTATAGCATTGAGAAGCTTTTCGTTAAGCTCGTTGAGCTTGGTTTCATCATGGATGTGTGAAGGATGAAATCGGAAACAAAGAGTGTTTAGCGGCACCGGAGCCAGCAGTTCATAATTTTCGTGTGCTTCGATTTTCTCCTTCATCTGTTGTCCGAGTGAAATGTGGAATCGAATTTTTTTCTGCAATCCTTCCACTCCAAAGCTACGGATCACAAACCACAGTTTGAGTGCCCGGAATCGTCGTCCAAGCTGGATGCCCCAGTCGCGATAGTTTTTCACGCGCTCATCCTCCGGTGTTTTCAGGTACTCCGGCATAATCTCAAACGTCCGTACCAGCAGGGCCTCATCCTGTACATAAAAAGCCGAGCAGTCAAAATTAGTGAACATCCATTTATGGGGATTAAAGACAAACGAATCCGCATAGTCGATCCCCTTATTCATCCGGCGCATTTCGGGCAGCAAGAGGGCCGTACCGGCGTAGGCGGCATCCACATGAAGAAAGATGTCGTATTTAGAACAGATCTTGCCGATCTCTTCTAAGGGATCGATAGCGGTCGATCCGGTAGTGCCAATCGTCGCCACTACAGCGGCAGGCTTGCAGCCATTCTCCAGATCCTCACGGATAGCCTCTTCCAGGGCTTCAGGCTGCATCGCAAAATGTTCATCCACGGCAACCTTGCGCAAATTCTGTCGCCCGAAACCGGCAATTTTTACATCCTTTTCAATAGAAGAATGGGTCTCGGATGAACAATAGACGGTGAACGTTTTATCACCCGGAACGCCATTATTATTAGCTTTAAAATCAGTAGCTTTTTCCCTTGCCATCAGCAAAGCGCAGAGGGTAGAAGTAGAGGCGGTGTCTTCAATCACGCCGGTGAAATTATCCGGCAGGCCGATAAGCTCACGCAACCATTCCATCACCCGTTCTTCGAGCTCAGTGGCAGCCGGCGAAGTCAGCCAGCTCATACACTGGGCTCCCAGCGTAGCCGTCAGCATCTCGGCCAGCACCGAAGGGTAGCTTTTATTGGCCGGGAAATACGCCATGAAATTGGGACTTTCCCAATGAGTGATCCCCGGCATGATGATCTTTTTGAAATCCTCAAACATGGCCTCAAAAGATTCGCTTTTTTCCGGGGCTGTTTCGGGGAGCTGGGCTAAAATATCTCCGGGCTGCACGTCAGGCTTTACCGGATAATCTTCAACCTCTTCAAAGTAGTCCGCCATCCAATCCACTAATTCATGCGCATGTTTGCGAAAATCATTATTGTCCATCATTTCTTATTTCAGCTTAATATTTCTTTTATTGAAAAGGATAATTTCAATACCCATAGATAACAATTTTCCTGACCTTTTTTTGAAAAAATCGGTAAGAAATGAGGAAACGTGATTTAGATCACTATAAACAGATGAATCCGAAAACAGCCAAACGGATACAAGGGGAATTACGGACAAAAATTACGCTCAAAAAGCTGGATCAATCCCCGAAATTAATAGCCGGCGCCGATATCTCTTTTAATCGCGGTTCAGACATGCTGCATGCCGCTATTATTGTTTTAGAATTGCCATCGCTCAGACCGGTTTCACGCGCGTTAATATCCGACAAGACGAATTTTCCGTATATCCCTGGGCTGTTGGCTTTTCGTGAGATTCCGGTGCTTTTTAAAGCTTGGCGACAATTAGAAATCAAGCCGGATGTTACCGTTTTAGATGGTCACGGGATTGCTCATCCCCGACGAATGGGTATTGCTACGCATTTCGGTATCGAGATTGATCAGCCCACGATTGGGTGCGCCAAGAATATTCTGGTTGGTACTCATGATAATTTACCTCCAAGGAAAGGTGCTTTCGTTGATCTAATGGATGGCGATGAAAAGATAGGGATGGTATTGCGAAGCCGGACGAATGTGAATCCTATTTACGTGTCGCCGGGACATAAACTTTCGTTTGAAGATGCATACTCGATTGTTATGCAGGCGCTGACAAAATATAAATTACCCCGGACAACGCGTCTTGCCCATCAATGGGCTAACAAACTGCGAAAAGGAGAAGTGGAAGAGGGGTATGTAGAAGATACTTGATGGAGTCCACCTTCAGTGTGGCCTCCATCTATCTATAATTAGCATGTCTGAGGTGCAGCCCACTTGGTATGTGGACCGCACCGTTTTCTAAAAAATTGTAAGGATTTGTGAATCTGTCGGTCTTACTTCTAAAAAGACCAAATAACTTTCATGAAATTACAAACAGGTTCTTACTATCACCTTTATAACCGTTCTAATAATCAGGAATTGGTTTTCAGGACGCAGGACAATTATTTATACTTTTTGAAAAATTTTAGAAAGAGATTTGATGGTTTGCTAACAGTTTTTGCCTATTGTTTAATGCCAACTCATTTTCATTTCCTTACAAGAGTTGACACTCATAAAATTAATGAGTTAAGGCAAAAGATTGGTATTCAATTGAGTTCTTATACAAAAGCTCTTAATAAAGTTTTTCAAAGAAATGGAAGTTTATTTCAGCAACACACAAAAGCGAAACATATTGATGATCGATCTTATTTATTGACAATTTTAACCTATATTCATCAAAATCCAATTCGAGCAGGATTAGTCAAAGAATTACAAGCATGGCCTTATTCAAGTTATCCTGATTTGGCAGACTTGAGAAACGGGACGCTAGTAGATCCACTGATCATTAACCAGTATTTCAATTCAGTTGAAGATTTTCGCATATTTTCAAAGCAGACGATTCACACTATTGAAAAAAAATATTTTTAGTGTAAAAAAAACCGTTTATGAATGCCCTTTCTTTTTATAGAGGGATTTGCAGAACCCACAAATCCACTGCTAAAAGGGAAGGTTGAACTCCCGTTCCAAGGTGCAGCCCACCTTTAAGGTTGACCGCACCTTATTTTATATCCACTTTGGAGTGTACGTATTTTCAATTGCTGATTCTGCTGCATGATAGCCGCACATACCATGAACGCCGCCACCGGGAGGAGTGGAAGAGGAACAAATAAACATGTTGGTAGTGGGGATGTGATACGGATTGAACAAGCCTGCAGGACGTGTAAATAGTTGGGTAATGTCCTGACGGCCACCATTTATATCTCCGCCCACATAGTTTGGATTATAAGCCTGCATGGCGACCGTATTCATGGTGGGATAGTCCAGAATGCAATCCCGGAAGCCCGGGGCAAATCGTTCTATCTGTTTGATGATCGGTTCAGTCATATCCTGCGTTGAGCCATTGGGAACGTGGGAGTATGCCCAGGCCGTATGCTTACCGGCGGGAGCTCGGCTCTCATCAAAAAGACTATGCTGGGCAACTAAAACAAATGGATTTTCGGGATGCTTTCCCTGAGCAGTTTCTGACTCCGACTTCGCTATTTCCCCGAACGTGCCGCCGAGGTGAACGGTTCCGGCTTTTTGGCATACTTCGTCTTTCCAGGGGATGGGATCGTTTAAGGCAAAGTCAATTTTAAAGACGCCCAGGCCATATTTAAACTGTTGCAGCTTTCGTTTGTATGTGGAGGGCAGTTGGTCCCGAGCTATTTCCAGTATTTGCTTTGGCGTAATATCGAAGAGAATCGTGTCGGATTTTGGAAGCTGCTCCAGATCTGTGACTTCAACATTTGTCTCGATTTCGCCGCCCAGAGATTGGAAGTACTCAGCCATGGCTTCGGTCAGCTTATATGAGCCACCTTTTGGGAAAGGCCAGCCAACGGTATGTGCGGCAAGTCCCAGAACAAGTCCGATAGCGGCGGTAGCCGTTTGGTCAAATGGGAGGATACCGTGGGCGGACAGTCCCGCAATAATAGCGCGAAGCTTTTCGGTTTTAAATTTTGAGGCAAAAGCTTTGGCCGATCGCAGCCCTTCGGATCCAAATCGAGCCATCAACAACGGATGGTCGGGCAGGAGAGTGAAGGGAGCCAGTATTTGAGGTACGAGCTTATCCCAATGCTGCAGCAGTGGTTCTACAATTTTTTGATACGTGCTGCCGTCGTCTCTCAGCTGGTTGATCGTTTGATCCAGCGATTGAAAAAGAGCGCCGGCTGGCTGATCATCCAAGGGATGGGCAACGGGCACCTCCGGTTTAATCCATTCAACGCCATATTTTTCCAATGGAAGCGTTTGGAAAAAGGGAGAGGCTTTGGCCAAGGGATGGATGGCTGAGCACACATCATGCTGGAAGCCAGGCAGAGTAAGTTCCTGGGTTCTCGTTCCGCCGCCAATGGAGTCATTTCGCTCGAAAATTTTTACGGACCATCCTTCCTGGGCCAGCCTGATTCCTGCTGCTAATCCGTTTGGCCCGGAACCGATTATTATGGCATTATAGTTCATTTCGAAGCCTAAAGATTTAACTTCATACTACTTATAGACGCTATTAGAGATTAAAAATATTGAATAAAAACGCTCTTGTTATCAACGGGATGACATTTGGGACTGCAAATAAATTTTAACCACTAAACAGCTTATAATAAATTAATAACTAAAAAATTTGACAGATACTCGAAAATTATGGATCAGTATTTTTAAAGTGTACAACCAAATCTTATCTTAGCGCCTGTAAAAAGTCAACTAATATTTATAAGACCGTGAAAGAATCAATCAGGATTGCGTCAGGACAAGGATTTTGGGGAGATCTGCCGAATGCCCCCATCAATCAGGTAAGAAAGGGCCCTATCGACTATTTGGTTATGGACTATTTGGCCGAAGTTACCATGTCGATCATGCAGAAACAGAAATTACGAAACGAAAATTATGGTTATGCCCGTGACTTTGTGGGGGTGATCAGCGAAGTGCTGCCGGATATCGTAGATAAAGGAATTAAAGTCATCTCAAATGCCGGCGGAGTAAATCCCGAAGCTTGTAAAGACCGGATTTTGGAAGTGGTTGAGGAGCAGGGATATGAAGATATTAAAGTAGCGGTAGTTGATGGTGATAATATCCTTGATCGGATTGATGAACTTATAAACAACGGCCACGAGCTTAAGAATATGGATTCCGGGGAACCCATCACCACAGTTAAAGATCGTTTGCTGAGTGCAAACGTTTATTTTGGGAGCCGCCCGGTAGTTGAAGCCTTGGAAGAGGGCGCTGATATTGTTGTGACAGGTCGGGTTACCGATACTGGCCTCACGCTCGCCCCGATGATTTATGAGTTCGGATGGTCGTTTGAGGATTATAACAAAATGGCAGCGGGAACGATCGCCGGACATATTATTGAATGCGGTGCACAGGTTTCGGGTGGCAATTTTACCGATTGGGGAAAAGTTGACGACTTTATCGATATCGGCTTCCCGATTATCGAAGCCAAGCCGGATGGTGATTTTTATGTGACCAAGCACGAGGACACCGGTGGTTTGGTGAGCGAGCAGACGGTAAAAGAACAATTACTCTACGAGATTGGAGATCCCAAAGAATATATTACGCCGGATGTGATTGCCGATTTTACCTCCATAAACCTTGAGCCGGCCGGAGAAAACAGGGTTCATGTTTATGGAATCGAAGGTCGTCCCGAGACGGAAACCTACAAAATTTCTGCCAGCTACAACGACGGTTACAAATTGTCCTCAACCTTGGTTTATTCATGGCCCGGAGCGTTGAAGAAGGCAAGGAAGGCCGGGGAAATATTACTGGGGCGTGCCGAGGCGCTGGGTTTGGATTTTGACGATTTCCGGGTAGAGTATGTTGGCGTGAATGGCTGTAATGAGCAACCCATCACAGTAGAATTGATGGAAGAAGAGCACAACGAAGTCCAGATGCGGGTTTCGCTTTCCGGCAAGAGCAAAGAGGATTTGGATCGATTCGGTAAAGAAGTGGCTCCACTGATTCTAACCGGCCCCAGCGGTGTGACCGGTTTTGCGGGCGGAAGGCCCAAAGCCAGTGAAATAGTAGCATATTGGCCGGCGCTTTTGGATAAAGAGGCTGTAACTCCGCAAATTCGTATCTTTTAACGGGCTTTATCAAATATCCATAGAATTTTGGCGGAATATTTCGGATTTTATATAGAAATAAATAAAACGGTACAAAATAGGTATTTCTGAATGGTTATTGGAATAATTGGTGCAAGTATTTCGGGATTAATAGCAGGCAAACGATTGGCACAGGCAGGACATGAAGTTACGGTTATCGAAAAGAATCGCTCTCTCGGTGGCCGTTTGGCTACTGTTAATTTGGATGGAATGAATTTGGATTATGGCATTTCCCATTTTGAGGCAAAGACGAAGACGTTTCAAACGTTTGTGGATGAGCTGCTGGACGAAGGGAATGCCAAAATATGGACCGAGGAATTTAGTCTTCATGATGGAGAGAATTTCTATGAGGTAGATCCGAATGCGGATGTTGAAAATCATTATATAAGCCCCAAAGGCATGCAATCCATTGCTCGCGATTTGAGTCGATGGGTGGATGTTAAATCCCAGGAAAAAGCCGGCGGCTTGACCTACATTGGTCCCGACCGAAGAAAGAAGCGATCCTGGATGATCAACCTAACCGATATCAGTGTATTTGAATGTGATGCGGTTATTATTGCCACCCCTGCCGTTGAAGCGTATGGGGTCATTCAGACGTCGCAGAACCGAACGGCTGCTCGACGTATTATCCGGGTTATCGATGAAATTAAATATGATCGGAGCTTCGCCCTAGCCGCAACCTTTGACCAGGAAGTACCTGACTGGAAAGGCATCGTTTGTGAACACAGTCCCTTGAAATGGATTGGTAACGAATCTTCCAAACAGGAAGAATCAGAACAAACGGGACTTCTGATTCAGTCCACAACCGAATTTTTCCGTAAAAACGAAGAAGTCGATGACGAGACTGTCATTGAGCAGATGCTCGAAGAAGCGGCTAAAGTTGTCGGGCCTTGGGCGCATCAACCTAAATCGACTTACCTGCATCGCTGGAAGTATTTTAGAGCGCTCAACCCCGTTAACGAATTTTTTATGGAATTGGAAATGGAAGACGCCCCTCTTGCGTTAATAGGAGACTACTTAGGTGGAAATTCACTAGAAAATGCATTTGTTTCCGGCTATAACCTAGCTGAATATTGGATTAATAAATATAGTACTGTTACAGCATAAATTATCTGAGAGAGATATCAGATTTAATTAAAATTAAAGCTCACCGTGGGCTCGCTGCAAAAATTAAATAAGTACTTTAAGAAGTATAAGGGTACGATTATACTCGGCTCTATATTTCTTACCGGTTCAAACTTTTTCCTGGTTTGGATCCCCATATTTCTACGTCGCACGGTGAATGAAATATCGAATATTGAGGCCCCAAAGTCTGCCAATTCGCTGCAGGGTATTTTTGATGTGCTTTTTAACAGTTATGCCAGCTGGCCGCTTGCAAAGAATGCACTATTCTTGGTTGGCGCTGTTCTTGTCTCTGGAATCTTACTTTTTGCTACCCGGCAGACGCTGATTGTTGCATCCCGAAAAATAGAATTCGATTTACGCAATGATATCTTTGACAAGCTATTAGAGCTACCCCAGCGTTTTTATAGCCAGTACAAATCCGGTGAGATCTATGTTCGGGCTACCGAGGATGTAACGAAAGTAAGAGCATATTTTGGTCCGGTTTATATGTACACGGTTAATACCATAACCAGGGCCGGATTTATAATCGCAATGATGATTATCGTAAGTCCCGAGCTGACGATATGGGCGTTACTCCCGTTGCCGTTCTTATCGGTGTTTGCCTATTGGGTAAGTGGTTATATCAATGATTATTCCCGCATCATCCAGGAACAGTATTCAACTATCGCAGGACGCGCACAGGAATCGTTCTCAAGTATTCGTTTAATTAAGGCCTATAATCGGGAAGAATACGAACAGCAGCGATTTGATCAAGAGAGCGAGTCATACCGGAAGAAGAAATTACGTCTGGATTTGGTAGAATCGCTCTTCCACCCAACATTGAATCTCTTGATCGGTTTATCTGTTGTTATTGTAGTATGGAAGGCCGGACAACTTGTCATTGAGGGGCAATTAACTGTTGGTAATATCCTTGAGTATATTGTATATGTTGCCTATCTGACCTGGCCGGTTGCCTCACTTGGTTATACCGTAAATAGATTTCAGCAGTCGATGGCTTCCTGGAAACGGATAGATGAAGTGTTGACTGAAGATGTGGAGATAGCCGATAAAAGCCAAACCGATCATAATATTGAAAGTATAGAAGGAGATATCGAATTTCGGAATGTGTCATTTAAGTATCCCGGAGCTGAGGAATATGCTCTACGGAATGTAAATCTGAAAGTGGAAGCCGGGCAAAATGCTGCCATCGTTGGGCGGACCGGCAGTGGTAAAACGACACTGGTTGAATTGATTCCACGGTTATTTGAGCCCACAGAGGGTAAAATATTGATTGATGGATACGATATTGAATCTATTCCCTTACAGCTTTTACGAGATAATATTGGGCTTGTACCACAAGATACATTTTTATTTTCGGATACGATTGCCGAGAATATTGCTTTTGGAACCGAAGAAGCTTCGCAGGGCGATATTGAAAGGGCGGCTGAAAAAGCCCAGGTGAGAGATAATATTTTGGATTTTGAGAAAAAATTTGAGACTATATTAGGAGAACGAGGAATTACATTGTCGGGTGGACAAAAACAAAGAACAGCTATTGCTAGGGCACTGATTCGGGACCCAAAAATTGTTATATTAGATGATTCCTTGAGTGCAGTTGATACGAAGACGGAAGAAGCTATTCTACAACATCTCAGATATGAGCTTAAAGGAAGGACAACCTTAATGATCAGTCATCGTATATCAACTATCAAGGATGCAGATATAATATTCTATCTGGAAAACGGAACAGTTGTAGAACAAGGAACACATAAGGAATTACTAGAAAACGAAGGTCGTTATTCAGTCATGTATAATAAACAACTTATTGAACAGGAATTGGCTGAAATTTAACAGAAATAGTAATATTCAATTAACAAGCAAGATTGGTTGTTTGAACGCAATCCAATCCAAAAAAACATAGGAGTACAAAAATGATTATTGTACCATTAGGTGTTGCATCAGCAACTCCCACGGCTACACGTCACCTTTCATCAGTTGCAGTTTGGAGAGAAGGAAGTGTCTTTCTATTTGATTGTGGTGAAAATGCACAAATGAGAATGCTGCAAGGCGGGTTAAAGCGCTCACAGATTGATTATATTTTCATATCGCATTTTGACACAGATCACTATTCAGGTCTAATAGGATTGTTATCGACTTTGCAGCTACAACGCAGGGATCGGGAACTAACCTTGGTAGGACCAAAAGGAATAAAGGATTTTGTTGAATGGAACTTCAACTTTGCGAATATCGATCTCAATTATCCTATAGATTACGTTGAGTTAGATGAGGATTTTGAAGGGGATCGAGTCGTGGACGAAGAGGAATATTATGTAGAAGCCCGCCTCCTGAATCACACGAAATTCTGCGTAGGATATCGGTTTCAGGAAAAAGATAAACCGGGTAAAGTAGATGCAGAAAAAGCCCAGGAAAAGGGTATCAATGAAGATTGGCAGTATAAAGAACTTAAGGCCGGTAACGATGTTGAACTGGAAGACGGGACCGTTGTAAAATCAGCGGATATCGTAGGCCATCCTCGTCCCGGTGATAGTTTTGCCTATATAACGGATACCAAATATTGTCCGAACTCGGTGAAGCTTGGAATGAATACCAATGTGCTTTTCCATGAGGCTACGTTTAGCCAGAGCCTGTCTGAAAAGGCCGAAGAGACCGGGCATTCGACAGCCAAAGATGCTGCTCGGGTAGCCAATGAAGCCAAGACGAAACTGCTTGTTATTACGCATTTCTCGGCTCGTTATACCAATGAGTACGTATTGTTGCGAGAAGCCCGTGACGATTTCTTCCCAACCTGGGTAGCTACCGAGCTACGACCGATATTTACGGATCCAGCTCATGAAAAAGGTATTATCGAGCCTAAGGTTTATCTCAAAGAGATTAACCAAAGCAAGAGCAGTGGAAAGAGCGGAGGCAGTAGTAAAGGTTCATCAAACAGGAAAAGCAGGAGTAGCAAAGGAAAGAAAAAACGTTTTCGTAAGCGAAAGAATTACTCCGGAAATAAATCCAGAAAAAAATATAAGAAAAGCGGCAGCAGTTCACGATCTAAGCGAAGTCGAAAAGATAATAATGACGACAATGGGGGTAATCAACGCAAACCTAAGCAGATTACGCCTCGCACGCCGTTTGATGATTTCGACCGGTTCTAAAACGTATATTTAAAGCGTGAGTAGAAATAAAGCAGATAAGAGCGTTGATTCCGATTTACTTCGACGGCTCTATCAATTTGTTAAACCATACCGTTGGTATGTCTTATTGGGCGTTGTATTAACACTCAGCGCTTCTTTTCTGGGGACGGTACGTCCTAAACTGACACAGCTGGCGATCGACGAATATATTCGTAACCGAGATTTCAATGGGCTTCTATGGATTATTTTGTTGCTTATTGGGGCTTTGGTTGGTGAATTTGTTCTGCTCGTGGGCAATACCTATTTGACCCGCTGGTTTGGGCAGGGCACGCTTTATAATTTGCGGAATGCCGTCTTCCAGAAAATACAATCGCTGCATGTTCAGTTCTTTGATAAAAATCCCATTGGTCGTTTAATCACGCGAACGACGAGTGATATTGAAGCGCTCAGCGATTTGCTGAGTAATGGAGTTGTGAATATAATCGGAGATATGTTTCGGCTCTTTTTTATTCTCTACTTCATGTTTAGTATGAGCTGGGAACTGTCTCTGGTAGCGATATCTGTGTTGCCGATCCTCTTTTACGCTACTTTCGTTTTTAAAGCGAAGATGCGGGAATCTTTTTTAAAGGTCAGGGACCAGATTGCCAAGATGAATTCCTTTGTGCAGGAGCATATCAACGGAATGGCTATTGTGCAGCTGTTCAATAAAGAAGAACGTCAGCGCGAAAAGTTCAAATCCATAAATGCGGGACATCGGCAGGCTTATATCGAGACCATATTTTACTATGCCATATTTTGGCCGCTGGTAGAAATAATTGCCAGCCTAGCAATGGCATTAGTTATCTGGTACGGCGGCGGCCGGGCTTTGATGGGAAAAGTGACATTTGGTGTTTTGGTGGCTTTTGTGCAATATGTCCGAGCCTTTTTTCAGCCTATCCAGGGGTTATCGGAAAAATTCAACACCCTGCAATCAGCGCTTGCTTCATCAGAACGGATATTTAATATCCTGGATACCGAAAATGAGATTATAGATCCGGAAAATCCGAAAACCATCGAGGATCCCCGGGGTGCCATTCAATTCGAAAACGTTTGGTTTGGCTATAACGAAGAAGAGACCGTATTAAAGGATGTCAGTTTTGAAGCGAAGTCGGGACAAACAATAGCCATCGTTGGGGCGACCGGTGCCGGCAAGACCACCATCATTAATTTATTGCTGAGATTTTATGATATCCAAAAAGGTTCTATTAAGCTAGACGGGATTGATATCCGCAATTTGACACTCAGCGAATTACGATCAAATTTTGCGTTAGTCTTGCAGGATAATGCACTTTTTTCTGGCACAATCATGGAGAACATTACCTTAGGTAATCCCGAAATTTCTGAGGAGGAAGTTATTAAGACCGCCCGAAGGATCGAAGCCGATAAATTTATTAATAAACTTCCCGGCAAATTCTATTATGAACTTAGCGAGCGGGGAAAGTCGATTTCGATGGGACAGCGGCAGCTTATTTGTTTTATTCGGGCGATGGTTTATAATCCTAATATTCTAATTCTTGACGAAGCCACATCAAGTGTAGATTCCGAAACCGAGGATACGGTTAATCGAGCTTGTGACCGGCTTATGCAGGGAAGAACTTCGATCGTAATCGCTCATCGTTTGTCAACTATTCAGGGGGCAGATAAAATATTAGTAATGCACAAAGGAGAGATCCGAGAAACAGGTACTCATCAACAGTTGCTTGAAAGGGAAGACGGGATTTACAGAAAACTGTACGAATTGCAGTATAAGGATGAATTATTGCCCGCTTCGAAGTCTGCTTAATTCAGCTTTTCCTTTAACTTTTAGCAGTAGGGAAAGCCTTTAAAAACGCTTTTTCCAGCATTTCCCGGGTTAATGGTTTCTTTAAAAAAGCTACATGCTCAGTCTCATTAGCCCGTTCCAATTTTTTAGGGTCATCAGAAGATGTGATATACACTAATTTTACCTCGCGGTGTTTGCTTATTTCTTTAGCAGCTTCAATCCCATCAACATCGTCAGCAAGGTTGATATCCATCAAAATCAAATCCACAACTCCGATTCGCAGTGCGGCTTCAATGGCTTTTGATCCCTCGGAACTGGAGCCGATTACCGTATGGCCCATCTTACCAAGCAAACGTTCTAAAATGATCTGCTGTACATCATCGTCCTCAACAATTAATATTTTCTTTGTTTCATTTGGAGTATTCATCGCCTTTTATGTAGATACTATTTGTAAACTATTTGGCAAATAATGCAAAAATAGTGTGAATAATACAATCATTGTCCTTAAACGTGATTTTATAAACAAGGGAGGCGCAAAATCAGCATTGATTTTAATGGTTTTCTGATATTCATTTTTAGCCTTATCATATTGATCCATCCCCAGATGCCCTATGCCAAGGAACTGGCGGAGTCGTTTATCTGCAGTATATAAATTCTCGGTATTTTTAGCTGGTTAATGGCTGCAAGCGTTTGCCGGTCGGAATTCGCTTTAACAGATTCAATGAACAGACGTTCTCCATTTGAAACTTCGCACTTTTGATTGACAGCCTTTGAAAGGTGCTTTACAAAGTCGCCATCATTTGCTGCACTTAAAGCCCCATACAAATTGGCCAAAGCAAAGTCCGGATCTTGTTGTAATGCCTTCTCAAACAATGCACGTGCTTCCGGGCTCCGTAGATTATCAAAAAGTTCACGTCCCTCCACAAGGAATGTTTGCGCCTCGTTGCTATTTGTTGTAAGAGGGCACTCCTGAGCATAAAGCTGAATGGTAATTCCTACCAGTACAAAAAAGAGGGTTGTCCCCAAGCATTTGGAGAATAAGGGTAGTGTACTCATACTACCCCAATTATATTTAATAATTCACTGCACCTTACCGTGATAGCCCCAATTTAAACCTCCGAATAAATTTAAAATAAATAAGTAAAAAACAGTAACTTATAAGGTATGAATTAGGAGGAATCAGAGTGATATTAAAAGATTCTATTAATGATTAAAATTGTCTTAATTAATAAAAATTAACCGACAAGAAGGATAATAGATCTTACCTTAGAGCTACTAATGTAATGGGTTTTCTATAACGATTAGAAGTGCAAGATTAGAAATGAAAAAATCTTCCGTATATATTATTGATGATTCGCAGATGCAGGTTGTTCTGCTTGAAAAGATTCTTACCAGAGAGGGATACTACGTACAGACTTTTTCTAATGGGCGCGAGTTTCTGGAAGAGTTTGAAAGGGAAATGCCTACCTTGATAATTTCTGATATAGATATGCCGGTGATGGATGGTTTTGAGCTGTTGCAACAAATTAAACGAAAAGCATGTTGCAGAGACATTCCTTTCTTTTTTATGTCATCGCATGGTGACTCGGCAATTTTGGATAGAGCCAAAAAGATGGGAGCCAATATTTTTCTTGAAAAACCCTTTGAGTCGGAACTGCTTGTGCAATCGGTTAAAAAAGTATTGAATTAGTCCGGAAGATTAAGATTGCAACAAGATGATTTTCTAAAAATCAGAAAGTGTCGCACGAGCAGTTTAGAACTGCAGCTCATCCGGTTGTTCATATAGCAGCGGGAAATATTCTTACCTATGAAGCCAATCAGAAGGGAGTACCTGAGGGGGGACTCGAACCCCCACGACCGCAATGGCCACCGGATTTTGAATCCATTTTAATACGTTTTGCCATGTTTTCCTTTCTTTGTCATATTTCCCGCAAATTGTTGATTAGCATACTCTTAAAGGGTATATTTCCTTTGTCATGTTTTCCGTGTTAACCACTTGTTCCCGGTATTACATGACCCAAATCGTACCCAAATTTGGTTTGGGTACTTAACTAAACCGGAAATTATGCCTAAAAAAGAATTATCCCACCAGTTTATTAAATCTCTGAACCCGCCGGATAAACCCATTGCCTATTACGATGAAGTACAACCCGGATTAATTTTGCGACTGTCAAAAGCCGGTACGAAATCGTTTAGTTATCGGTATCAATTTCATGGCAAAAAGCGGCGGTTCAAAATTGGTACGTTTCCCGGAATGAGTTTGGCAGATGCGCGGGATAAGATTCACGAACTGAAAACTAATATTAAAAATGGAATTGACCCACAAGCCCAACGGGAAGAACGCTTGCACCGGCCAGAGCCTAAGAAGTTCAAATATTTAGCAGAACAATTTAAAAAAAGACACCTACCCACCTTAAAGGAAAGTACCCAAAAAACCTATACCGAACGTATTGACGGGGAAATGATACCGGCCTTTGGGAATATGTATATTAAAGATATTTCCCGGGGTGATATTATTGAGCTATTGGAGGAAATCGCTTTTGACCGTGGCAGTCCTTATCAATCAAACCGGGTGCGGGCAATTCTTAGCAGTATGTTCAATTTTGGAGTGCGCCGGGAAATCGCTGAATATAACCCGGTCAAATTGACCCAACCCGTGGCAAAAGAAGAAAAGCGGGATCGCGTGTTGGCAGAAGATGAAATTAAAAGGTTATGGAATCAAGGGTTTAACACAGTAAAGGAACCCACGCAATCACTTTTTAAAATCTTACTAATATTAGGGCAGCGCTTGGGAGAGACGCGCAAAATGCAATGGGATAATATAGAGTATGATAAGCCATATAAGCGTACATACATAGACAAAGATGGGAATGAGGTTAAAGAGGCTTTCTTAGTTGATGTTTGGACAATCCCGAAAGAGCAAACAAAGGCGAACCGCAAACATTTTGTGCCTTTGCCCCCGGCTGCTTTAGAAATCATTGAAGAGTTAAAAAATAATAGCAGATACGTATTTGAATCACCTGATAAAAAAGACCAACCGATTAAATGGGTGCATACGACCTTTAAAGAGCTTGCCAAACGTGCTAAGGTTGATAACATCCGTATCCATGACCTACGGCGTACAGCAGCCACCTACATGGCAGAGGGAGGAACCGATCGTACCATATTAGGTAAGGTGCTGAATCATAAGGGACTGGCAGGAGACAATCAGGTTACGGCGCGTTACGATCGCCACGGGTACATGGATGAGAAGCGCACCGCCCTGAACAGATGGACCCATAAGCTGCAGCAGATCATCAATGGAAAAGAAACGAAAATCCACAAAATCGGATAGTTATGAAGATAACTAAGTATTGGGATATTCCATTAGACAGACATAAAGAGTTGCAGCAATGGCTTCATAAAAAAACATTCAAATTGTTTAATGGTGGCAAATATATTGAAAAAAAGGATTTTGGCCTTTATAAAACCCCCGAAGATCGGTTCAATAAATTATGGGCAAAACCGAGTTTTTGGCTAATACCTGATGATTTTTTAAATCGAAAAATAGATGGGAAATTTGAAGGAAATTATAAAATCTCTATACATTCTTTTTTGAATGAGGGATTCAGAAAATATATAAATGAAGGCCTTAAAAATAAGGTGGGATCGTTCAAAGTGGATTTTGCTTCCAAACAGGGCTTAATTGAAAAAAAAGCCGAATTACATGATACACTAACCGACTTACATGTTGCCCAGAGGCATGTGATTTCAAACAAAGTGGTTAATCGAATCATCATGTATCTTGAAAAAAATGGAGTTACCGTTGATAAATATGAGCCGCATTTTTCGGGTTCAGAAGATGGCCGAAAAACTGAACGAATGGGCATGTTACTGGAGGATGCTGAACAGGCTTTCCGCGGGGTTATGTGTGGCTTTCGATATGCCTATGAATGGTTAATAGGGGAATATATTAACGATGACTTAATAGACGAACTTTGGGAAAACAATCAGGCTATTAATGAAGTCTCAAAAGAATATTTAGCCATTCAAATGGCCTTGAAATATTATGAAAGTAAAAGAGGGAGAAACAAAAAAGAGGCTAACAAATATCCGATATTAATGGATTATGTGAGGGATTGTATAGCCCGGGAATATGCAACCGACATTAGGAATAAGGAATATAAATTTCTAACCAACGAACGAAAGGTAAAACCATCACCCATTGCCAGATACCTTGTTGAAACCACCAATATTGAGGAAGATTATTCATTGAGAACGATTAAGCGCGTTATATCTAATACATTATTATCCGAAATTGAGGGATTGGAAAAAAGAGAAAAAGGCTATTACAAAAAATGACATAAAATAATTTACGTCTTAATACCGCCTACCCATATTCTCCATATTGTCATAGTTATTTCAAACAAACCAATAAAGCTATGACAACCCGACAACTTCTTAGACCCCGCCAAGCTGCAGAGCGTTTAAATGTAGGACTTTCGACCATTTACCGAATGTTTGAACGTGGAGAGCTTACCAGAATACAGATAACACAAGGCAGTGTCGGCATTCCCGCCCACGAGATTGAGAGGATTCTCAACCCTGATATAGAACCAGAAAAGGAAATCGAAGGGGCAGGAAAATGAAAACAACCGACCCCGAAATGGGATCGGCTGCTGAAAGTCTTTATAGCTTTGATGGGCTTAATGAGACTGTTTCAAAGTTAGCTAATCCCACCGATGAAAGCAATATTTTTGGACCACCTTCGATCATCAAAGGCGAAACCCTTGATGATCCCAGGCAAATAGCCGAAACCGCATATCAGAACGGTTATGCTGATGCTATGAGGATGAACCGCGCCGGACGTATCATCGAAAGGGATCCATTTTTGGATCTGCTTCGTAAACGAGTTGAGCAAATCAGAAAAGAGAAAATTCAAAGCGGTGAAATTAAGCCGGCCAATAAAGAGGAAATGGGGTGGGCAAGATGAATGCAACCGATTATTTAGATAAACTCGGAAAAGAGGCTAAGCAAAAAGGATTCGACAAACCACCGAAGCAGAACGGAAGTGCAGTTAATGCAACTAGTGCAACTAATGCAAAGTGCAATAGCCTAGAATCTCAGCTAGATGTTGCCAAAGCGCCGCCCATTCCAGGGGTAGTTTATGACAATATCCCGCAGCGACTTAAAAATTTATGTTCACTCGTGGACACTGATTATCGCAGGGATGTGTTTCTAGTTTCTTCGTTGCCCGTGTTGTCATCCCAAATGCCAAATGTGTTAGCTGCACACCGAGATTGTTATTACAGCCCTGACATATTCGTTCAAGTAGTGGCAGGCCCCGGCACGGGTAAGGGAGAAGCATCAAAGGCCTTACCCTTAGGGCTTGAAACGGATAGGCATATCAGAGAAGAATCAAAGCTTGAAATTCAACACTTCGAAGAAACGCCTGATGAAGAAAAGACGAATTTAGATACCCCTAAGCAGCAATCTCTTTTAATCCCGGTTAATGCCAGTTCGCGCAAAATGCTGGATAGGATTGATGCCAATAATGGCAATGGGTTATTATTTGAAACTGAAATAGACACCTTAATTGATGCAACTAAGCAGGATTGGGGCAACTATACCGGAACAATAAGAAAATCCTTTCATCACGAGCCATTATCTATTATCCGAACTGATGGGGAATATTACATCAACAATCCCAGGTTATCGGTATTGCTCACGGGAACATTCGATCAGTTTAAAGCTATGTTTGAAAGTGCAGAAAATGGCCATTTTAGCCGGTATGCACTCTATACCTTCGATGCACCGCGTAAGTGGCAATCTCACAGGCCAACCAGGAACAGCCAGTCATTACAAGAGTCGGTTGCAGAATCAGGCAAAGAGATGTATGAGATGTACCGGAGGCTGTCAAATCGAAACACGCCTTTATACATAGACCTGACTGATGAACAATGGGAACACATTGATAAAACGTTCTCTGAAAAAATGCAGATTATCGAAAATTTAGGATTATCGAAGCATCTACACGCTTCAAATAACAGAGCTGCTATCATTGCTTTACGCCTGTCAATGATATTTACCATTCTCCGGGTAAATGATGAGGATCCATATAAGCTTACAGATGCCGAACAGCTCATACCAACGATGCAGGACTTTACAGCTGCTCTGGAACTGGCAGATACATTTATAAAGCACGCATTCCGCTTGTACTACATATTACCCAATGCTGACAATGATAGTAAGGGTGAGAGATACAAAAACTTTGTAAGCTCGTTACCAAACGAATTTGAAACATCTGATGCGCTCCTAGTAGGAGAAGAACATAATATACCTGAAAGAACCGTAAAACATTGGCTATCAAATATGGATGAATTTAAACGTATTAGACGCGGACACTATGAAAAGCACAATAAAAAGAGTTCAATTAATTGGGGCTATTAATGCCGAAATGTAAGCTATTGCACCATTGCACTAGTTGCACTTGTTGCACTTGTTGCGCTAACTAAAAAAACGAATAACGAACCAGCAAACCAATGAATGATACAACCAACACAAAGCCAGATGAGACAACCATCATCTTAACTCTGTTTGTTCTTGCCATGTTAATCTTAAAAATTCTACTCTAATGAATAACAAAAACTATCAGAAAATAGCCCGCGAAATATTAGACAATCAGGACTTCGACCCGCTGCAAATTAGGGTAGCACCTAAGCACCGCCAGCGACTGGAAGGTGTGGCCGATGCAATGGACTTGACTGTACAGGAATGTGCAACGTTTATGCTTTACAGCTTTATCAATGATATGGAACTGATGGCACGTCTGGAACAGCAGAAGATGAATAACTGATGTGCTATAAGTGTATGAAAGATAGTAACTTATGGGGGCTTGTACATCATAAAAAATATTGTCTCCATGAAACCTTTCGCCTAAGGTTCTCTTTTTCTTTGAGCGGCAACCCCGGGGGGAGGGGTCAAATATTAATCTAAACGATTAAAAAAAATGAAGAACGAAAAAATTTCACTTGACGAAGCCCAATTGGTGATGTCAAAGGCTATTCGACGGCTGGAAACGATCATTGATGAAGGCGATGACGCCAAAATGATGAATGCTGGTAATTGTCTTTCGGGTCTTATTAGCCGATATAGCAAGCTAATCGAAACTCGTGAGCTGGAAAAAAGATTGCAGGCTCTCGAAGAACGCCAAAACCTTAAAATAGTAAACTAATGAAAAAACGACTTGAAAAACTGGAAGAGCAGAACCCTAAGCCGAACGATAAACAGAAACTTATCGAAGCGGGCAGGGAATGGAGGCAGGCTATTTTAGACCGCGATTGGCAAGCCGCTATTGAGGCCAGAGAGGACGCGCAACCTTTATTTGACCAACACCCCGAGTGGATGGATGATGGCCCGTACATACGGGATAAAATGTTATACATTGATTTCCCCTATTTTGCCCATTTCCTGGAGGATCGGCACCGGCAGGCGTACAGGCAAGCCGTTGAAAAAAATCAATGGCCGCCCAAGACAGAATTGCCACATTAATTCCAAACAGCGTGAGCGTAAAAACGATGAAAACGAAAATAAGGAATAGGCACGACTTGATGATCCATTGCGTAGAATTGAGAGAAGATCCCAAAAGCTTTCGAGATACCTGGCGCTTTTATGTTTGTGAAGGATACAATTATGAAGAAGCTTATAAATTAGCAGAGTTAGAATATCAAACATTATGCCGTGCAACCGGATTAGACAAGGTGTTGCCAGACCGCCGGTACGCTTCTTACGATTCTTTCAGGCTTTCTCAAAAAAATGTAAGTCAGTTACTGTGATATAGATCGGTATATCAGTTAAGTTGTTACTGTATCATTTACAGACAACAATAATCTAAGCGTGAGCAAATATGAAACTTTCTAAAAAAGACATTCAAAATCTGGTTAAAACCGATGTTGATCAGCTAGTAAGTAACGGCAGCAGCATGGACAGCAAGATCCGAAATGCTGTTGAAACTCGTGATGAAATGCTACAGGCGCTCGATCAGGTCAACCAAGAAGATGGCTATGATGAACAGCGAATAAGCTGGAATAATTCGCTAACATCCAAGGTTCAGCTTTTGGATAGCAAGATTGAGAAGATGAAGGCCGAAGCCCAAGAGCGAGCGAAACGAGCTGTTCCTATTGATGAATATAACAGCGGAAGTTCGCAAAACAACACCCCGAATGTTCAAATTTGGGAATCCATTTCGGGAGCTTCCAAAGGCCAAAAAATTAAGGTATTAAACAACCGTGCCCGCCTAACTGATGTTTTAAACGTCAAAAAAGGGAACTTAACCTGGAAAGATTACATGCGTGCCCGAATTGCCGGTTACGCTCAAAATCATAGTCTTACTGGTTTTGACGATCCCGGCTCCGGTTTTCATAATGTGATGTCCACAACTTCGGATACTTCAATGGTACCGGAACCGCTTTCGGCTGAAATTATTGACAGGGCCAGATCGAAAGCAAGAATTTTCCAAAGCGGAGCCCAGACCGTGCCAATGGACTCGAAAACGCTGACCATAGCGCGTATATCTGGAGATCCATCGACCGCTTGGAAGAGCGAAAATTCCAGCCATTCGGCAAGTGACGTATCCACCGAAAGCTTGGTTTTCACAGCTCATACTCTCATTTCCAGTGTTAAGATGAGCGTAGAATTAAGTGAAGATTCTCCAAATGCGAGCCAAGTTATTGAAGATACCCTTTCAGAAAGTTTAGCGCTTGAATTGGATAGAGTTGCTTTGGTAGGATCCGGCACCGATCCCGAACCCCAAGGCCTGTTTGGAGCTACTAATGTTCAGACGGTCAGCATGGGAACCAACGGCGCGGCATTGACCGATTACGACCCATTTTCAGATGCCTATCAAAAGGTTTTAGAAGCCAATGGCACCCCCAATGCGGCTATTTTTGCACCGCGAACTTTTGGAGATATTGACAAATTAAAGGATACGACTAACCAGCCGCTGCAGCCGCCTATGAGCTACCGGGAACTGGAAAAATATCAAACTACTCAAGTTCCGATCAATCAGAGCCAAGGCACTGGCACCGGCGCTTCGACCGCTTTCGTAGGCGACTTTAGCCAACTTTTAGTAGGGGTTAGAACCGACCTTCGCATTGAAGTATCAAGAGTTGCTTCGGATGGAACCAATTCAGCCTGGGAAGATCTGCAAGTTTGGATCCGAGCTTATTTAAGAGCTGATGTTCAGTTCGCTCACCCGGATCACTTTTGCAATATTATTGGCATTACTTCATAAAGATTTGTTTACAGTTGCTAGTCTGCACGCTCACGCTTGCGCTTTCTTCGTTAGAGGCTAGTTTTGGGTCGGGGGTTTCATTGCGTTCCTCCGGCCCTATTTTTTTAATTAATATTTTGGGCTATGAATTTGCATAAAAAGCGCCAACCATTCGGTTTTCAAATTCGTGAACTGCGAGAATACATCAACCATTTAGACGAGAAGATTGCCCGCTATGAGAAGCAAGGCAGAGACCCCGGGAGGCTCATTGAGAATAAATCCCGCGCATTGTCCACAATAGCCGAATTACAGACATACCAAACCCTTGATAAAGAAAAGATAGCGTCTTAGAATCGAAATTTAAACGCCGGTTTTCGGCACTAACTAAAAAAAACAGCATTATGAAAGAACAATTCGGGAAATGGAAGATTGAGAAGGGGATAAATTTTGGAAACCGCCCGGGTAGTCATTCGGAGACAAAATTTGTTAAACATGTGGAAACCAAAGAGCAAGCTGTCATTAAGTTTCCCACAGATATAAACAAAGATGAGTTTCGCCACGAAATACAGGTTCTATCCGAAGTAGAACATCCCAACATCGTTACCCCTATTGATGCCGGGGAATCCGGGGGGACGCAATATTTAATTTTGCCTTATCCCGGGGACAAATCAATCCGAGACGAATATACAAAGTGGGATCTAACTAGGAAGATGGAAGTATTTGAAGGAATGGTTCGACCTATCAATCATCTACACCGAAAAGGAATCGTACATGGCCATCCCGGATTGTACAACTATTTTTCAGATGAAAATGATAATCCCATATTGTACGGATTTAACAATTCGCTAAGTGAGAAAAATTCGAATGAACACCGTCTTTCGTACGGTTTCTATGGAGATATTTTAGTCCTTGCCAGAAGCTTCTATGAGATGGTTGGAAGCTATTATGGGAAAGAAAAAGAAGGAAAAGCAGCCTGGACAGAACTTAAAAAAGTGTGCTTCGATGCTTTTGAAGGTGAACGATGGGAACAACTTCAAGCCGAGCAAAAAAAATTGTAAGGATTCCCCTTTTCGAGGGTCTTACTACTTTAATGAATAGTCAAAGCCCTGCATGTGAAAGTGTGGGGCTTTTTTCTTTGCGCACAGAAACGGCCTAAGAGAGCAAAAAAATAAGGGATAAGCAAGGTATTGCGTGACCCAAATCGTACCCAAATCTGATTTACAAAGAAGTAAAGACTAAGTTTTCCTACCGATTGAATCTCTGTAAACCGTTGGGAGGCAATGAGTACCTGAGGGGGGACTCGAACCCCCACTGGTTTTATCCAACCGGATTTTGAATCCGGCGCGTCTACCAATTCCGCCACTCAGGCATAAGCAATGGAAAATATCACTCTTTAAAATTTTGGATTCCAAATATAAGATATTCTGCGTGATTTCTACAACATGCTTTTTATAATTTTGTTTGTCCGTTTTTAGGCAGTTGCAACTGTACCACACCATTTTGGGGGCTATAATTCGTAAGTAATTAATGTACGGTCGGGTAGAAAAGCTCCTGTGAGGCTCCTACCAAACAGTGGTTCTCTTCTTAGCTGCTTCGCACCTTCTCCGTACCTCCTCCGTAATTCCTCCGTATTCAGACGGAGCAGGTACGGAGGAGGTATAGCCTTGGTAAGGGGATGTTCTTTAGGGGAGGGATCCGTTGGTCGCTCTGCATCCGGTTATGTTTTTGAGTAATGAAGGTGTCTTGTTTTGCGGATCATGCTATTGGAATGTTCCTTTTTGTGAACAAACCCCCGACAGGTCTATTAGACTTACAGTAGATTGAAAAAGGATTTGCAAATGGCGGGTTGCTAGCGATCCTAAGGGTGGATATAGGGTCTGTTAGTTGAGAAATAGGCAATAAATAAAAGCTTCCGGCATTAGTTTGAGAGGAGGGAAGGGAATGGGCTTAGTGGATATTGTAGCTGGATAAGTCGAGGGGGCACCGCTCGCGCCAACGAAAACAGGCACTTGAGAAGGCTACTAAAGAAGATTTGGTTAAATTCGGGAAAGACCTATATCAGTCCCCATATACATTAGCACCTACTGCTGGCCGGATACGGTCAGCCAGCCGAGAGTTTCTTTAAAACCTTTAAAACAGAACTACCCGTAGAACCAAAGCACTATAATTATAGCAAGCTTCGAGGAGTAATATTTAATTTTAAAGAGATCTGGCATAACCGCCAGCGGCTACATTCCACGCTGGACTACCGAACACCGGTGGAAATGCAAGATTATTTAACTCAACAACAAGAACTGGCTGCATGATCTAGCTTAACTTATTATCCATTTTTTGGTATCAATTCCAGCTCTTTATTAAGACATAATCTTACAATTGTTTAACAATTACTTAAAGACAAGCTATAAAACATTATTTATTTACGATTGAACGAAAGATAACGGAAGGGCAAAAGTTTTTATCCTGTATGCTGATCACAAGGTATTAGGTTCTAGCCTACAACCGTTCGCATTATTAAAAACCCGGTGCCATCAAATCTAAGATTTAGCGGTCCTTGATTGATGAACACCGAGTCTGAATCTCAGTAGTAATTATAATTTCAAACCACTACCAAGATCAATCGATTTAAATTATGAAAAATAAAAATACTTTAAAAAGCAGTTTAATAAAGTCCCACCCATGTAGAAATATTGTTCTATTCTTTGTTGCTATTTGCATTCTACATGTTCCTCTTGCTAAGGCCCAATCAAATAACAATAAAGAATTTAAAGTTAGAGGAACAGTACGAGATGGAAACAGTAAGGAAGTGCTTCCCGGCGTAAATGTCACGATTAAGGGCACAACCAAAGGAACCTCAACTAATACGAAGGGAAAATATTCTCTACTAGTCCCGTCTGAAAAAGATACCCTTGTATTTTCTTTTCTCGGATACCAAACTGAGCAGATCCCGATTGAAGGGAGAAAGAAAATCGATGTTAAAATCAGTGCCAAGGTAATTACCGGTCAGGAAATGGTAGTTACAGCTCTGGGATTAACGCAAAAGAAAGAGAAAATTGGGTATTCGACCCAGGAAATTGATACTAAGTCAATCGAAGATAAAACGGCTCCTAATATTGCCAATCTGTTTAATGGTAAAGTTGCCGGACTAACTATAAATAATCCCACCGGATTATTTCAGAGTCCACAAATTTTACTCAGAGGCAAAGAGCCATTAATCGTTATTGATGATGTACCTGTAGAAACGAATTTTTTTGATATTTCTAAAAATGACATCAAAGAAATTAATGTTCTCAAAGGGACAGCAGCTTCGGCACTTTACGGTTCCCGAGGAAAGGATGGAGCGATTCTTATTACTACGAAAGATGCCAGTCAGGAAGGACTCACCGTAAATATTTCAAATAGTACCATGCGAACAGCTGGTTATACCGTATTTCCCAAGGGGCAACACCAATATGGTGATGGATCAAATGGTAAATATGCTTTTTGGGATGGAAAAGGTGGTGGAATCAATGATGGTGATATGATCTGGGGCCCGAAGTTTGAAGAAGGAAAAAAAATTCCCCAATGGAATAGTCCTATCCTGGATACAAAGACTGGAGAAAAAATCCCGTGGTATGGAACGGTTGAAGGAACCAAGTACGATAACAAGTCACGTTATAAGCGAGTGCCTATACCTTGGGTATCGCATAACAATTTAAAGGCTTTTATGAGAACGGGTATTCTAAGTAATTCTAACTTTTCGCTGGGCTACAAAAAAGGAAATGCTCAGTATCGATTTTCTGGCAATTATGCCTATCAGCAGGGACGAGTGCCGAATACTTCGGTTAAAAGAGGCGGTGTTTCTTTTGCATCCACGTTTGACATCACACCGTCGCTTACCTTGGATAACAAAATTTCTTACAACAAAGTATTTTCGCCTAATTTTCCGGCTTACGGTTACGGTCCAAACAATCATATTTACCTACTACTTGTTTGGCAGGGGACTGATGTAGATCCGCAAGCCCTGCGAAATCATCTTTGGGTACCGGGCCAGGAAGGCTATAAGCAGGCCAATTGGAATTATGCCTGGTATAACAACCCGTATTTTGGGGCTTATAAAAGAAACCAGGAATCAAATACTGATGTCTATCGCGGCCAAGTTAAGCTTAAATGGGATCTTACGGATAATCTTTTTATTCAAGGTCGAACATCGGTTAACAAACGCGGGAAGTTTAAAGACCAACAGCGCCCTAAATCATATCTCAGGTATGGCGACCCTCGTGATGGTTTTTATAAAACCTGGAACACATCTGATATAACATTCGATAACGATATCCGGGTTAGCTACGAAAATAAATTTAGTTCTGATTTCAATTTTAGTGTTACGACAGGAGCTAATTCTAACTATAGATCGTATGAGCAATATTATAATTCCACGGATGGATTAGTGGTCCCCGGAGTTTACAGCCTGTCAAATACCAAGCGCAATCCTATGGCTTCTACCTACAAGAAAAAGAAAGCCATACGAAGTGTGTATGCCACCATGGACCTTGAATTTTATGATGCCTTTTACCTGAATTTATCGGGTCGAAATGATTGGTCGTCGGTTATGCCTAAATCAACTAATTCCTATTTTTACCCTTCGGCATCGTTAAGTACTATTATTTCCAATTTGATAGACTTACCGGCCCCGATCAGCAACTTGAGGGCTCATGCCTCCTGGGCACAAGTATCCTCCGATTTGGATCCCAATTTTAATGATCCATATCAAACCAAGGCTTATTATCAAAAAACGGGAACGTATAATGGTCTGCCAGAATTGACGTATCCTTCTGATATTATTAATCCCTACATTAAGCCGCAGCAGTCGATATCCAAAGAAGTTGGTCTTTCTGCGGGATTCTTTGATGATCGAGTTAATTTTGATATAACCTACTACAACGTTCTTGACAAGAATCAGATCATCAATCTGCCTATCTCAATGGCTTCGGGTTTTACCAGCCGCAAGGTAAATGGTAACGAATATACAACAAAGGGACTGGAGATAAGTCTGAACAGTACTCCAGTACAAAGCAGAGATTTTAATTGGCATTTAAATGCCAACTGGTCACGCCGCGTCCGGCGATTGACGAGTATCTATGGCAATCAGGATACATATAACAACCTGCATGTAGGAGAACGAGCTGACAATTACTATACCACCGGATGGATGAAAACCCAGGATGGACGATTGATTCTGGATGAAAAAACCGGTCTGCCTACCCGGGACCCTTATCCTCAGTTAAAGGGACATAAATTACCTAACTGGCGTTTTGGATTGCAGAACCAGTTTCACTACAAAAAGTTTTCTCTCAGCATTAGTATCGACGGTGCAGTTGGGGGAGTCATGAGTTCTTTAACAGTGAGAAAACTGTGGTGGGGCGGTAAGCATCCAGAGTCCGTTAGATGGAGAGATCAGGAGTATGCGGCAGGCAAGCCTGTCTATGTCCCCAAAGGCGTGAATGTGGTTAGTGGTGAGTTAAAGACTGATGCTGATGGCAATATTATTAGTGATACCAGAACCTATAAAGAGAATACCACTGCAGTGAGCTGGCAAACATGGTGTCAAAACTATCCCTACCGAGCCGGAGTCACCCAGGATGAAAGTAAATTATTTGCCAATATCTTCGACCGGAGTTTCATTAAGCTTCGAGACGTTTCCTTAACGTATGATATTACCTATTTGCTTAAAAAATTTGATGTAGGTCTAAAGAAGGTAAGTTTGACTGCTTTTGGCTATAACCTGGCTATTCTAAAGAAAGCCAAGATCATAGACCCGGATTTCGGTAATGACAATAACCTGCAAGATCCTTCCAGTCGATATCTCGGCCTTAAAATTGATGCTTCATTTTAACAAAAAGACTTTTAAATAATGTACTCTTTTAAAATGCAAAAACTAGTATTCGTAGGTCTAATTCTAATGTTATCCATCTCTGCCTGTTCCGATTTGCAAAGCTTGGATAATAATCCGAACAGCGTATCACAAACTCCACCTCATTTACTTTTAACCCAAATTGAATCTAATGCTTTTCAGGTGAAGGGGCTGAGCCCGTTATTTGCCAGTCGCATGGTCATAAGTACCTCGGGCGAAAATGAACTGCAATATTACAAGTGGAATCGCGGCAGCTTCGATGAATACAATGAACTCCGTGACGTAACGAAAATGATGCAAGAAGCAAAACGTGTCTCAAAACCGGTATATACTGCGCTGGGACATTTTTTAAGAGCGTATTACTTTTACAACTTAACACTTCGTTTTGGGGATATTCCTTATTCTAAGGCGTTGCAGGGAGAATCACAAGATGTTTATGCTCCTGCATATGATACCCAAAAGAAGGTATTTCAAGGCATCCTGGATGAGTTAAAGACTGCAAATCAGACGCTTGCCGATAACCCGGATGTTATTGAAGGGGACGTTATTTATGCCGGCGATGTTACTAAATGGAGAAAGCTTGTCAATTCTTTTCGTCTCAAGATTCTGTTGACATTGTCAAAACAAGTAAACGATCCGGATTTGAATATCAAAAGCCGGTTTGCTAATATTGTTGCCAATCAGCCAATCATTGCTTCTAATGATGATAATGGCCAGCTGGTATTTTACGATCAGATAGGCAGCCAGTATGGTGAGTACAATTCGAGTACGTATAGTTCGGATATTTACGTCGATTCCACCTTCATAAAAAGACTTCAGGATCGAAAGGACCCGCGATTGTTTATCTATGCTCAGAGAACGGGAAATGCAAAAGATCAGGGGCTTGCCGTCGATGATTTCAGTGCTTATGAAGGCGGAAATCCAGTTGGTCAGTATAGTAACAACATAGATAAGGCATCGGCGGGGAATATTTCGCTGGTGAGTGCCCGGTATTATACGGACCCGACCAATGAGCCGCATGTGGTATTGGGTTATTCGGAAGTACAGTTAATACTGGCAGAGGCCAAATTAAGAGGTTGGCTCAATGCGACCGATGCCGAAACGAACTACAAAAATGCTATCCGAGCTGATTTCAGCTTCTATAAAAAAAATGCAGAGAAGTATTCATCCTACGTTGACGCTCAGGCAGCTGATACCTACTTGCAGAATAGTCTTGTTAAATTCGCCTCCTCTGATACCCAAAAAGACAAAATTAGAAAGGTGATGATGCAGAAATATCTGCGTTCTTTTGAACAGGGCGGATGGACGGTTTATTATGAAGAACTTCGTACGGGTTATCCGACATTTCTGCAACCGCAAACCGGTCCGCCTCCCACCCGGTGGATCTATCCGCAAAGCGAATATCAAAACAATAATAAAAATGTGACGGATGCTATCACCCGGCAATTCGGAGCGGGTAACGATAAGATACGAGCAGTTCCCTGGTGGCTTAAGTGATAATAACTCTATAATAGTTTTCAAAATTTTTAATTAGATCCAAATGAATTTATGTCTATTTCCAGAAAAGAGTTTTTAAAACAGACCGCCATGTTGGCTACGGGTACTGCTGCACTTCCCGCTATGTTTTCACGGTCAATCCAAAAAGCATTTGCAATCGATCCCGAGCCCGGCAGTTCGTTTATGGATGCGGAGCATGTGGTTTTTCTCATGCAGGAAAACCGCTCGTTTGATCATTGTTTCGGCAGCCTTAAAGGGGTTCGGGGATTTAACGATCCCCGTGCTATAAACTTGGCTAACGGTAATCCGGTATGGTTTCAAACGGACGAGAAGGGAGACACTTATGCTCCCTTTCGTCTTGATATAAAACATACCAAGGCAACCTGGATGAATGGGTTGCCACACGGACGTACAAGTCAGGTTGCCGCTCGCAATCAAGGCAAGTATGATAAATGGTTGGAAGCCAAAAAATCCGGCCATGAGAAGTATAAAGATATGCCTCTAACCATGGGCCATTATAACAGAAAGGATCTTCCATTTTATTATGCCCTGGCAGATGCGTTTACGGTTTGCGATCAGAATTTCTGTTCTTCCCTAACAGGAACCAGTCCCAATCGTCTGTATTTTTGGACTGGCACGGTAAGAAAAGAGCAAAATCGTGATTCGGAGCCACATTTGTTTAATGGAGATATCGATTATAAAGATCTTAGATGGGAAACTTTTCCCGAACGCCTGGAAAAACACGGAATAGATTGGAGAGTCTATCAAAATGAGTTGAGTATTCCCGTAGGATTTGAAGGTAAACAAGCCGAGTGGCTGGCCAACTTTACCGATAATGATTTGGAATACTTTGGACAGTATAATGTACGTCTTCACAAAAGACACTTGCAATATCTCCATGATAAGACTGAGAAGCTGAAACGGGAGATAGAGCAACTGAAGAAAAGAAATGGAACTGAGGTTGAAAAGAAGCTGACTGCGACTAAAAAGGAGCTACAAAAACTATTGGCCTATCGGGAGGAATGGAATCAGGAGCGTTATGAGAAGCTTTCGGATTTTGAGAAGAGTATCCACGAGCGGGCTTTTACTACGAATGCTGGAGATCCCGACTACCACAAATTAGAGCGATTAAGCTATTATGATGATCAACAAAAGCGAGAGCTGCTGATACCCAAAGGGGATATCCTGCGAAATTTCAGAGAGGATGTGAAAGACGGCAACCTGCCTACCGTTTCATGGTTGGTAGCTCCGGAGAACTTTTCGGATCATCCCAGCGCTCCCTGGTTTGGTGCCTGGTACGTATCCGAAGTATTAAATATCCTTACACAAAATCCCGAGGTCTGGAAGAAAACTATTTTCGTAATTACTTACGATGAAAATGATGGATATTTTGATCATATACCGCCTTTTGTAGCACCCAACCCCGAGGATCCCCATTCAGGAGCCGTCTCGGAGGGAATAAATAATGAAGTGGACTATGCCATCCAGCAAAAGTACGACAATCCCATAGGCTTGGGATACCGGGTACCCAAGCTGGTTGTCTCTCCGTGGAGCAGAGGGGGTTGGGTTAATTCTGAAGTGCTGGACCATACGTCCGATCTGCAATTCCTGGAAAAGTTTCTCAGTCACAAAATGGGCGAAAAAATCCAGGCGCCTAAAATAAGTGACTGGCGCAGGGCTGTCTGCGGCGATATGACATCCGCGTTCAGATCCTACAATGGGGAAACACTGGAAACGCCCGATTTTCTTGACCGGGAAAAATTCATCCAGCAAATTAATAATGCCAAGTTTAAAAATCTCCCGACCGGCTATCGGAAATTTTCAAAAGAAGAACTGGATAAAATAAATGGTACTGGGGCTTCTTATTTTTCCGACCAAGAGTCGGGAAACCGTCCTTCTTATGGATTGCCCTACCAGCTGGAATTAGAAGAAACTCTGGATAGAACCCATAGAATATTTCATTTAGAGATGGAAGCAAAAAATGAGCTGTTTGGCAAAGAAGCCGCTGGATCTCCATTTCTTGTTTATGCTCCTTCGGGATATCGTAAGCCTCAAAGTGATAGTTATGAGAAAATGAATTCATGGAATTACGCAGTAAAGGCTGGCGAATCACTCAAAGATAACTGGCCGCTTAAAAATTTTGTTGATGATCAATATCTTCTGCAGGTGTTTGGACCTAATGGTTTTTTTCGACAGTATAAAGGAAATATTGATGATCCATTCTTAGATCTGAAATTGAGATATCAGCGAAAGGAAACATCCCAAGAAGATTTAACCGGTAATATTGAGTTAGTCGTTTCCAATAACGGGAGTAAAGCGGAAACAATAATTATAAAAGAACTTGCCTATAATGGTCGAAGTCTAAAAAAATTAATTGAAGCAGATAGTTCACAGGTTATATTATTGAATCTAACCAATAATAAACGATGGTATGATTTCATGGTATCTGTAAAGGACAATGATTTATTTGAGCGAAAATATGCCGGAAGGGTGGAAACCGGAACTCATGGATATAGTGATCCCCAGATGGATAGATCAATTTAGTCCGGATTATTCATTAAATAGTATAAAATATATGGTAAGTGTTTGATATTATGTTATATCTGGGAAATTGATTATAGTTCAAAATTTGAGTGTTTAGCAAAAGACTGCAAAATTTAGCTGTTGCATTGCGTAGAAGTGAAAATGGCTTACTCAGAGTATAATAGTACCCTTCTGTCGTCATTTCTACTTCGCCCTGTTCACAACCCCTAGGATTTGGAGGTAAAAAATCCGGCTTAGATCGGGGGGGTAAGTGCCTTATTCTGTAAGATGGACTTTTTACTGATGGTGTATCCGAATTCGATTTTGGTAATAGAAGATTCGGAGACGGTTCTAATGGAACGGAAAGCAGATAATTCGAGTACCGTATGCAATATACTCAATCCGACAGACTCCTAGATAGTATAAATGGCGCGTTATTACGAGATGGGCGCTTGAAAGGGATGCACAAGTTTACGAAGATTCGACCAGAAAGAGCTAAGAAAATAGCGGAGGTTTTGGGCTGGGATATTGATCTTGATGGCCCAATGACGTTGGCAGAGATTTGTGCCTCAAAAAGTGATACAGCGGTATATAGACCAAATACAATTGGTTTTACCGTTGGTTCAAATGGTCTGATTGACACAGTCCATTTTTTAAAACAATCAATGATATGATACATCGATTGTTTAAGCTTTATAATAAAGCACCTGATTCTTCTACTACACTTTTTATATTTGTCGAAATTAAAGTAGATAGTGAGGGAGGGGATGGTCAGTTGCAGTGATTTCTACAACATGCTTTTTTATAATCTGCGACTTTTTCACCTTCCAATCAACCATTGAAGCAATGGCCCACTTGGTATGATAAATATGACTAAGCTATCTGAAGATGAAAAGCGTGCTTAACTGTAGGTAAAAAATTTACAATTGTATGCGGTACTACCTTACAAATAAATCGCTCGCCGGTTATTAGATTAATTATAGAAACACGAGAGAGAGATTCTTTAACTTAATGAAATTTGCACGGTCTCAGGTTGTATTACGGTACAGCTTGAGATAAGCCTAAAATAATGACCGTGGCTTCTTATCACTACTTCTTTACCGAAGGAAAATAAGAGTGTAATGGTCTAATTTGTCGCCACTATGAAAGGTGTCGGCATCAAAGCCAGTGATTGAGGGTGTTCCGATTGAATCGGAACTGAGATTATACCTCTTGAACTTGACCCGGGTTATACCGGCGAAAGGAAAATCATTGGCTTTTTTATTTACCAGTCCGAATGGGTAATTATTTGTTTAAAGCGCTTGACAATTTTACAGTACCTACCGAAATATCCCAAGATGACAACATATCTACATACCTAAGGGAAATTCCTACATCCGTTTAATTTTTTCCCTTTCAAAAGCTGCTGTTCTCTTTCTTTATAATAATTATTCACAATTAACAACGGTAAAATATACAGTCATTAGAACCTTGTCATTAATTGATGAAAAGAGAGGGATATGAGTAGAAATGTGTTTCGGTATCTTCATACTTTTTGACGGGTATTTTAAATATTGAGAGAGTAAAGCCTATGGAAAGATTAAAAAAATTGTTACCACAATATCGGGAGCCTTTTAAAAGAAATTCCAAACGAATGGATTATACATTTGAGCAACTGAATGAGCAAAATCATTATAAATATCATTCTGTTCATTCAGGTCGGTCCGGAGTCCACACTACTTCAAAAGATTTTGGGGGATGATTATGGAATCACTTGAAAGTCTAAATAATAGAATTGAATATGGGCGAAAAGTTGACAACGTTCCATCCAAAGTATTTTTCAGCCTGGAACCAACGTTGCGATATGCCCTGATTGATTACTTGCGAAGAAAGTATAAAAAAGAAACCCATGGTCAGCCGCTACTCTATATGGCGGATTTTGAGTTGGTTCGGCTATTCGAAGAGTTGGTTCAGCCTGATGATAACACACACAAGCAAATTAATGAATTACATCGGGCCGTTACAGACTACCGGCTTATAACTTTTGCCCGAAGACACGGTAACAACAGTAGTATCATAGCAATGAAGAGAGAGAAGCTCAAGGATATGAATCACTATCTGGATGTGATGGAGCAATTGGTTGGTACCTTATTACACCAGGTCAATTCAACCACGACTAAGAGAAATAAACGGCTCGTATCCACCAAAGCCTTATGACAATTGATTTATCTAAGCTGATAGAGCTATAAATATCATGGTATTGCCCGATTATTGTTAAATGCCCTTGGTCTGCTGCTTTTTGTGTGCCCCATCTCTACAGTGCGGGACCAGCAAAGCTGGAAATATCAAAATAGACTGAGTGTCTTTCACCGGAGCTTATTTCGTAAAAGTGAGGATTTCGAATTCATGAAGATGCAGAGATTGATCAATACAATCAGTTTTGCAAAAGGGCTCTTAAAATAAACACCTCCAAGGGGAAATGGGGC
>Ga0102959_1000031_pt1 | contig 43683 bp, 32 predicted proteins | sample SalPonF2_B_D2_MG_FD_84520 | JGI IMG/M metagenome (GOLD analysis project Ga0102959, IMG submission 84520) | Salt pond soil microbial communities from South San Francisco under conditions of wetland restoration - Salt Pond MetaG SF2_B_D2_MG ...
GCCCCCTTGGGTTAGCGGGGGGTCCCGCCCCGCGGGGGGCGGGGCGCCCGGGGGGTCCCCGGCCGCCGGGGGGCGGGGGGGGGGGGGGGGGGGGCTTGCCGCCACGAGGGCGGCTCCTCCGGCCGGCGCAGCGCGAAAAGTGCTTCCCAGCAGGCACAAGCAACCCTATAATCCACGGCTCGTTTGCGGCGGTTGCCGCTCAAAAGACGCTACTCCAGACACGAGAGAGGTTGAACGATGCCACTGATTCCGATGCGGGTCCTGCTGGACCACGCGGCCGAGAACGACTACGGCGTGGCCGCACTGAACGTCAACAACATGGAGCAGATCCAGGCGATCATGGAGGCCGCCCGGGAGACGGACTCGCCCGTGATCATCCAGGCCAGCCGCGGCGCGCGGCAGTACAGCAACGACGCGTACCTCCGGCACCTGATGCTGGCGGCCGTGGAGCTGAACCCGAATATCCCGATCGTCATGCACCTGGACCACGGCAACAGCGTGGACACCTGCGCCAGCGCGATCGAGCAGAACTTCACGTCCGTGATGATGGACGGCTCGCTCTCGGAAGACGGCAAGACGCCGAACTCCTACGAGCAGAACGTCGCGGTCACCAAGGCCGTGGTCGAGATGGCCCACCCGAAGGGCATTTCCGTCGAGGGCGAGCTGGGCACGCTGGGCGGCATCGAGGACGGCCACGGCGCCGGCCTGAGCGAAGAAGAGGCCCAGGAGCACCTGACGGACCCGGAGCAGGCCGAGCAGTTCGTCGCGGACACCGGGCTGGACGCCCTCGCCGTCGCCATCGGCACCAGCCACGGCGCGTACAAGTTCACCAAGAAGCCCACCGGCGACGTGCTGCGGATGGACGTGATCGAGGATATCCACAAGCGCCTGCCCAACTGCCACATCGTGATGCACGGCTCCTCCAGCCTGCCGCAGGAACTGCGGGAGATCATCAACGAGTTCGGCGGAAACCTGAAGCCGGCCTACGGCGTGCCGGTCGAGGAAATCCAGCGCGGCATCAAGCATGGCGTCCGCAAGATCAACGTGGACACCGACAACCGCCTGGCCATCACCGGCGCCATCCGCAAGGTCTTCACGGAGAAGCCGGAAGAGTTCGACCCGCGCAAGTACATGGGCCCCGCCCGCGACGCGATGAAGGAAGTCTGCAAGGCCCGCATGATCGCCTTCGGTCAGGCCGGCTGGGCGGGCAAGGTGCCCGTCAAGAGCTGCGCCGAAATGGTGGACTTCTACAAGTAATCGGCCTCGTGCCACAGGAAGCTTTCGGGCCCGGCGGCGCTGCTGTCGGGCCCGATGTATGCGCGGGGCGTTGGGCCGCGTCAAGATTCGGTTAAGTGCTTCGCCGTTGGCCAAGTCAGCGGTAGAATGCCCCCGTCCGGCCTGAGCCTGGCCGGCCTGCCGTCCATTTTGTGAGGGAGTTGCACGATGCGAGGGATACTTCCGCGCACGCTTCTGTGCGCCCTGGTATGGTCCTGCGCGGCCGGTGCGGACCGCGCGGGGGAGTGGTCTTTGCCTGCCGATGCCGCGGCGCCGGCGGCAGACGGCTTCGCCTTCGACTGGGCGGACATCCACTTCGGCGGCGTCATTCGCCTTCAGGAGGCGCACGCGGCCTACCCCGCGGTCACTGGGGCCGGTTACGCATTGGCGGTGATCGACTGTGGCGTGACGATGACGCACCCGGCCCTGGCCGGCCGCTATGTCGGCGGCCACGACTATGGCAGCGGGGACAGCCTGCCGCTGGACACGCACGGCCACGGCACGCACGTGACGGGCATCGCCGTCAGTGCGGACGCCAACCACGTCGGCGTGGCCCCCCAGGCCGGCTACGCGGCGCTGAAGGTCAGCCCCGACGCCAGCAGTTCGGTGAGCCTGTCCGCGGTCAAGCAGTCGCTCCAGTGGGTGCTGGACCACCGCGTGGAGCACAACATCGTCGCGGTGAATCTCTCGCTGGGAGACAGCGTCCCCCACGGCGCGCCGGTCACCTCCGGCGTTCTGGGCATGGATGCGGAGTTCGCGGCGCTCAAGGCGGCGGGGGTGTTCATCGCGGCCGCGGCGGGCAATGACTACTACACGCACGATCTCCAGGGCGACCGCGGCGTCTGGCCGGAGATGGCGCCGGACCTGCCGAGCTGTCGGCCCTGCCGGAACCGGCCACTTCCTGCGTGCTTCTTTGCGCGGGTGTGGTGCTGCTGCAAAGGGGCGGCTACGGCCGTTCAGGCTTTGCGCGGAGCGTAGAACGCCTCGGGCGGCGGGCCGAGGGTATTGGTCAGCTCGCCGATGCCTTCGATGCGGCAGGTGATTGTGTCTCCGCCTTGCAGCAGCCGGCCGGTGGCCATCCCCACGCCGGAGGGCGTGCCGGTGGCGATGACGTCTCCCGGCGTGAGCGTCATGATGTGGCTGATGAAGGAGACCAGTTCGTACACGTCGAAGATCATCGCGCCGGTGCGGGCGCTCTGGCGGATCTGGCCGTTGACGAGGCACTCGATCGCCAGGTCGCGCGGGTCGCCCAGATCGTCGGCCGAGACGATCCACGGCCCCAGCGGGCAGAAGCCGTCCGCCCACTTGCCGTGCAGTCAGTCGAAGAAGGCGTCCTTCGGCCGCTCCTGCCGGCCTTCGGCGAAGGTGGCGCTTCGCGCGGACACGTCGTTGGCGATGGTGTAGCCGAAGAGGCAACCCGCCGCCTCGGTCGGTGTCACGCGGGCCGTCGGCCGGCCGATGACCACGGCCAGCTCCACTTCGTAATCGATCTGCCGGCTGAAGACCGGCCAGGGGATGGTGGTGTTCGGGCCGGTGACGGCGGTGGCGGGCATGAGGAAGGGGCGCGGCGTGGTGCGGCGGCGGGGGTCGTCGGGCAGGTCTTGGCCGCGGTCGAACTCCCGGTGGTGCTCGGCGTAGTTGACGGCCAGGCCGATGACCTTCGGCGGGGCGGGCAGCGGGGCCAGCAGCCGCACGGCGTCCAGCGGGGCGGTCGGCCGGAGGCGGGCCATCTCCTTCAGCAGGCCGAGGGCCTCCTCGCCGGCCTGCAAGGCCGCCAGTGCGGTGGGCGGGCCCTTGGGGCAGGCGGTGGGCATATCCACCACGCCGCCGTCCACCACCAGCCCGTACGATTCTCGATCGTTCAGAATGTAGGTAGCGAGTTTCATCCCGGCCTCCCGTGGAGGCTCAGGATAGCGGGCGTCGGCGCCGCGGGCAACTACGCGGCCGGGCGGTACTTGGGCGGGCCGCCCTCGCCGTGGCCGCCGGTGGAGATCACGGCCGTCGCGTCCGCCAGCGAGCGGCACAGCGCGTGCATGTAGTCGAGTTGCTGTTTCGCCTCGTGCTCGATGACCCGCTTGGGGGGCGTCTCGCACCGCCCGGTAATCCTGTCGGCCGTGAGATAGGTCATGGCTGTGCTCCCGTGTCTCTCTCCGCCACAAAAGCTAATCGGATTGGGCGGACCGGCAGCGCAGAAAAAACCGGTGGGCGTTTCCGCTCACCGGTTCTCGGGGAAGCTGTCATGCATCCTTGGGCCGATCAGTCGTATTCGCTTTCCGGCTCGGTGCTGTCGGCGGCGGACGGGTCAACAAGCGGCAGGCCGGTGGGGGGAAGCGGCTGGGTGGTCGGCATCGTTTCCGGTTCCGGTTCGGGTTGCGGCTCGGGTTGCGGCTCAGGTTGCGGCTCGGGTTGCGGCTCCGGCGCCGGTTCGGGTTGCGGCTGCGGTTCGGGTTCAGGCTGTGGCTCGGGCTGTGGCTGCGGCTCGGGCTGCGGCGCCGGTTCAGGCTGCGGTTCGGGCTGCGGCTGCGGTTCAGGGGCCGGTTTGATCGTCGGGTTGTACGGCTTGACGATCGGCGCCGGGTCCGGCGATAGCGAGGCGCCCTCGGCCAGCACGACCACCTGTTCGGCATGGACGATATCCAGCGCGAGCTTCTTGTCGTACGTTTTGCTTCCGAAGACGCCCACCTGCTTGCCCACGTGGCCGGCGAGGTCCGCCGCGCCGCCGGGGCTTTGCACGTAGGCCACGATGCTCCGGGTGGCCGGGTCTCTCAGCACGTAGCGCTTGGCCGTCTGGGCGTCTCCGGTGAAGATCTCGCTCTCGGCCAGCACGCCTTGGGCGGTGTAGGCCGTTCGTGCGGCGGTGGGCGCCTGCACGTCGATCTCCGCCCGCTGGAGTTGGAGCTTCTGGTCTTCCGTCCGGGCCGACTGCACGAGCGCCTGCACTTCCTTGGCGGCCTGGCGGTCTCGGATGGCCGTCTGGAGGAAAGACGTACGCACGTCCACGTAGGACTTGAGGTACGGGTCTTCCTCGGTGTCGATGGCCTTGTACTTCGCCAGCAGGCCTTCGAGGTCTCGCTCCATCATCGGCTTGGCGTATTCGGCCTTCAGTTCCTTCTCGACGGCCCGGAACTTCTTGAGCGCCTCGCTCACCTTCGGCGCCGGTTGCGTGGCGGCTACCACCCGCCGCGTCGTGGGTTGCGTGGTGGGGGCCACCACCTTCGTGGTGGTCTTCGGGACGTTGCTCGGTGGCGTACCGACCTGGCCCGAGCCTTCGCCGCGGGTGACGAACTGGCTGTGGATGTAGTAGTACGCGCCTTTGGGGGGGACGATCTTGTAGTACGGGCCCACCTCGCCCAGCACGCGGACGGTCTGCCCCTTGGGCAGCAGCCCCTGCACGCGCCAGAAATTATCCTGCCGCAGGTCGCCGGCCGCTCGCACGCGGACGCGGTCGCCGGTGGTCACGCCGGTCTTGCCGTCGCGGGAAAGCTGGAGATACTCCTTCGGGAACACGCTGTAGGTCCCCGGCGGCGGCAGAATTTTGTGCCAATCTCCCGTCGTCGCCACGACGGTGACCTTGGCGGGGGCGGAGAGTTTCGTACACGGGTACGCCGCCGCGGCGGTGCCCGGCCCCGAGCGGACGTACACGTTCTGCCCCTTTACAACGCCGGTCCATTGCGTCGTCTGGGCCTGGGCCGCCGCGCTGAGCGTAATCGTGCACAGCATCAGAATCGCGCGTGTCCTCATGACATGCTCCTTCCGGCTGGAAGTCTATTTCCCACAAGCGGCTTCACTCGGCTGGAATCTACCGTCGAGCCACCGTAGCATCTGGTGGGCGGGCTGTCAATAATCGCGCGGGCGCAAGGTGGCGGTGTTCCGCGTGCGGCAAGCCGCACGCCCTGCGCGCCGCAATCGCGCGAACGCCTGAATGGCGGCGCGCCCGCAATACGAATGCCCGACCAATGCGCCGGGGGCCGCCCCGGCCGAGGTGAAATCGACATGAAGATCGTTCTGGCGGGCCCCAAGGGCTCCGGAAAAAGCACCGTCGGCAGGATGCTCGCCGAGCAGTTGCGGCTGCCGCACGTGGAAACCGACGACCTCATCGAAGCGGCGCACCAGGCCGAGACCGGCCGGCGCCGCACCTGCCGGGAGATCTACTTCGCCGAAGGCGAGGCGGCCTTCCGCGAGAGGGAATCTCGCGCCGTGGGCCAGGCCGCGGCGATGCGGACCTGCGTGGTGTCCACCGGCGGCGGGGCGCTGCTCGACCCGGAAAACCGTCGCGCGCTGCGGCGAGAGGCGGTGCTGGTGTATCTCCAGGCGGATGCGGACGTGCTGTGGCGGCGCGTCAGCAAGCAGGGCGTGCCGGCCTACCTGGCGCAAGAGGCCGACCCGAAAAGCGTCTTTTTCGCCCGCGTGGCGATGCTCGACGACGTGCTCCGCCCGTATGCCGACGTGCTGGTGACCCTCGCGGCCGACGAGCCGCCGGAGAGCATCGCCGCGCGCGTTCGGCAGCGCGTGGCGGAGGAGATGCAACTGGCGGCCGCGCGGTTCAGCACGCTCGGCCTGGCCCTGCAGGTGCATACCTTCGGCGAGAGCCACGGCCCGGCTATCGGCGCGGTGCTGGACGGCGTTCCGGCGGGGCTGGCCCTCTCGGAGCGGGACATCCAGCACGATCTGGACCGCCGCCGGCCGGGGCAGAGCAACGTGTCCACCACGCGGTCGGAAGCGGACCGGGTGCGGATTGTCTCCGGCGTGTTCGAGGGGAGGACCACCGGCGCGGCCATCGCCATGATTATCGAAAACAAGCATCAGCGGTCCGCCGATTACGAGGCGTTCAAAGACCTCTTCCGCCCCGGCCACGCGGACTTCGGCTACTGGGCCAAGTATGGCGTCCGCGACTACCGCGGCGGCGGGCGCAGCAGCGGGCGGGAAACCGCCGCGCGCGTGGCCGGCGGGGCCGTGGCCAAGAAGGTGCTCGCCGAGCGGGGCATCCACATCCGCGCCTACGCGCTGGAGATCGCCGGCGTGCGGGCCGAACAGATCGACCTGTCCGCCGTCGAGACCAACCCCGTGCGCTGCCCGGACCCGGCGGCCGCGGAGGCCATGCAGGCGGCCATCCTGGCCGCGCGGGAGGCGCAAGACTCGGTGGGGGGCGTCATCCAGGTGGAGGTGTCCGGGGCGCCCGCGGGCCTGGGAGACCCGGTGTTCGCGAAGTTGGACGCCCGGCTGGCCGGGGCATTGTTCTCCGTGGGGGCGGTCAAGGGCGTGGAGTTCGGCGCGGGGTTCCAGGCGGCCCGGCTGCGCGGCAGCCGGAACAACGACCCGATGCGCGACGGGCGGTTTGTCACCAACCACGCGGGCGGAATCGCCGGGGGAATCAGCACCGGTCAGCCCATCGTGGCGCGGGTGGCGGTCAAGCCGACGCCCTCCATCGGGCGGCCCCAGAAGACCAGCGACGTGCATGGAGAGGACCGCGATCTGGCCATCGAAGGCCGCCACGACCCGTGCATCGTGCCGCGGGCCGTGCCGGTGGTCGAGGCGATGACCGCCCTGGTGCTGCTGGATTGCGTGCTGATTCAGGACCGGCTGCGGGCGGCGCGGGCGGACGGCGCTTCGAGTTCGCAGCAAACCTCCCCGTAGCGCCGGAGCTTGCCCTCGTCGACGCGCACGCCGAGGCCGGGGCCCTTCCGCACGGCCAGCCGGCCGCCGTAGCCGAACCGCATGGACGGCGTGGTGAACTCGTCGGCCAGCAGGAACCGGCCGTAGTTGCCCTCGACGAACCGCGGCGCGGGGCCCCATTGCAGCCAGCGCCTCTGCGCGGCGGACAGGATGCCGCTCTCGCCGACCATGCAGCCGAGCACGAACGGGGCCCCGGCCGCCGCGGCGCGGCGGGCCATCGCCAGCGACCGCCGCAGGCCGCCATTCTTGGACAGGCGCACGTTCCACCACACGCGCCGCGGCTCGGCGAGCAGAACATCGGCGTCCCGCTCGTCCACGAGCGACTCATCGGCCATCAGCGGCAGCGCGCAGCGGCGGGCCACTTCCACCAGGCGCCCGGCCGGGCCGTAGAAGGGCTGCTCCACCACGCACACGCCGACCTTCGCCAGTTCCGCCACGCGCTCGGGTGTCTTCTCGGCCGTCCAGCCGCCGTTGACATCCACGCGGAGCGTGCATCGGCCGCGGCGGATCGCCTTGCCCAGTTTGCCGGCCACGGCCCGGAGCAGTTCGCCGTCTTCCCGCTCGCCGAAGCCGAGCTTGAGCTTGAAGTCTCGCAGGCCGTAGAGCCGCATGAGCCGCAGTTGGCGGAGGGCCTTGGCCGCGTGGGCCGAGCCCAGCACGCCGGAGACCCTCGCGGCGATGCGACCGGCCGGCGCCTCCGCGCCGAACAGCGCCGTACGCTGCTCGGGCGAGAGCGATTCGACGTGCTGAAGCAGGTAGTCGGTCCGGGCCAGTTCAAAGGCGCAGATCGCGGCGTTGCGTGAGCGGCGATCGCATTCGTCCGCGGCGAGCCCGGCCTGAGAGGCACACGCGCCGGATGCCAGAGCCGCCGGCCAGATGACCCGTTGGAGGTCTTCGAGGACCGTCTCGATGGTTTCCCCGGTTACGTACGGCCGCGGCAGGCATTCTCCCCAGCCCTCGCCGCCGTCGGCGAAGGTGAGGCGCACCACTACCGCTTCCGCCACGTCGCGGCTGGCGGCGGCGTGCTGGAAGGTCCGCATCGGCACGGCCGTGCGGTGCACCGTCATGGAGACGGGGATCGGATGGGCTGGTTCCGGCTCGATGGCGATTCTTCCTTGTACGGGCCGCGGGCAAGCGCGTCGGCGACGGCGCACCAATGTCCGCCGCGGGGCGCGCCGTGTCAACCGCGGCTTGGCGGAAGCGGCGCGGAAAGCGGCCGGCGGCTGTGCTATGCTAGAGGAGAAGGTCAGGGAGACGGCTTGATGGCGGATGCAAGGCATGCCGTGTTGACGCGGTTGGACCGCCAGGCCAGGCGGCTGCGCCGGACCCGCGCGCTGGAAGCGGCTTGCGTGGGCGCCACGGCGGCGGCGCTGGCGGCGGCGTGTGTGCTGGCCGGGTGGCTCGTGGCGCGGGTGTCCGTCCCGTGGGGAGCGGCCTGTTGCGCGCTGCCCGTGGCGGCGGGTGCGGTTCTGGTGGGCAGGCCGGCTGTGCGGCGCGGGCTGCTGCTTCGTGGGGTATCGGCCAGTCTGGCCGTCTCCATCCTCCCGGCCGTGGGGCTGGCGGGGGGGTACTTCGCCCTGGGGGGGCTGCACCGGCTGGTTCCGGCGTGGGTTGTGGCGGCGGTTGTCCCCATTTTGGGCGCAACGCTTGGCTTGGCAATAGCTTACGCGCACGGTGCTTCCGTGCAGGATGCCGCGGCCTATCTGGACCGCAAGCTGGGGCTCAAGGAGCGGCTGGCGACGGCCGCGGAGCGGGCCCGCGCGGCAAGCGAGGACGCGGCCGATGCGGTGGTCTTTGCCGAGGCGCTGGCGGTGCTGGGCGGCCGGGCCGAGAGAGCGCCCCTGTGGGCGCGGTCCGGCGGCACGGTGGCGGCGCTGGCGCTGGCGGTGGTCTTGTGCGGGGTGCTGGCGTTGGCTTCCGGCGGGCGCGACGCGCTGGCCAATACGCTGGTCGGGCTGGGTGACGCCGAGCGGCTGCGGGCCGCCGAGCGCCTGCGGGCGGCCGCCCGCTCCGAACCGCGCCCGAACGCGGCGGAAGAGCTGATCCGCGCGGCCGTCGCCATCGAAACCTCCGACGCGGAGGAACTTCGCCGCGTCATCGAGATGCTCCAGGCGGCCGGGTATCGGCCCGTGGACCTGCTGCCGGGCGAGGTGCTGGCCGCGGCCGGGCAGGGGGGCGCGGCCGGCGCCCAGGCCGATTTTGCACCCGTGCCGGCGCGAGAGCCGGACAGCACTCCACAGGCCGGCGGGGGCTCCGCCCGCGTGTTTCACCCGCTTTACGAGCCGTACGTCTCGGCCGGGGCAAACGGCGAGGGGCCCGCGCCGCGACCGGCGGAAGCCTATGTTCCTCGCGACGTGGCCTGGGCGGAGGCCCGCGGGCGGGCCGCCGCGGCCATGCGGCGCGGAGAGGTGGTTGGCAAATACCGGGATCTGGTGAAGGCGTACTTCGGGGCGCCGGGCGGCGGAAACCGATAGACGCCCCCCGCGGCGCTCTGTACAGTGGTGGGGCGTGCGGGAAGGGAATCCCGCCGGTCCACGGAGACAGGGAGCCTTTCTCCTTGCTGAAGACGCTCCATTACTACATTTCGCGAGACCTGGCCAAGGCGGCGGTGCTGGCGATGAGCGCCTTCACGCTGCTGGTGACGGTGATCGCGATCATCGAGCCGCTCCGCAAGCGCGGGCTTGAGATCGGGCAGGTTCTCTCGCTGTTCGTGTACACGGTGCCGATGGTGGGCAGTTTTACGCTGCCGATCGCGGCGCTGCTGGCCGCGACGATCGTCTACGGGCGTTTCGCCCAGGACAACGAGTTGATGGCCTGCCGGGCGAGCGGCATATCCACCTTCGCGCTGCTCCGGCCGGCGCTGGTGCTGGGGGCGATGGTCACGGTCGCCACGCTGGCCATCAGCAACATGGTGGCGCCGCACATGGCGGAGTTGGTGGAGAAGAACATCAAGGCCAACATCCGGGGCATCTTCTACAACCAGTTGCACACGCGGGGCTACGCCCGGCACGGCAATATCCTGATCCACGCCGACCATGCCGAAGCGAAACGCGACTCCATGTACGGCGTGGTGCTCGTGCAGGTCGGCAAGGCGGGATCGGCCACGATCGGCTCGGCCCGGTCGGCCCGGCTGGAGTTTGTGGAGCACGAGGGCGACACGTATGTCTGGGCGCACTCGACGGAGAGCGTGGGCGCCTTCGGCAATGTGGGCGGGCGGCTCGTGGTGGACCAGCAGGCCCGGGCCGGCTCGCTGCCGGTGGAGAGCTTCAAGCTGCCCAACGTGGCGAAGGAAAGCCCGGCCTTTTACGACTGGAGCCAGTTGCTCACGACGCTGGCCGATCCCTCCCGCAACCAGCAGGTCCGCGGCCGGCTGCTGAAGATCGGACGGCGCATCCGGCATGACCGGCTGGCGCGGGAGATCGCCTCTTCGGTGCGGGCCGGCCGGCCGTACGAGGAACTGAGAGATGCCGAGGGGGTTCTCTACCGCCTGGAGGCCGAGCGGGCCTCGCTTGGCGAGGAGGAAGTGTTCCTCGGCTACGAGGGCCGCGCGCCGGACGAGAAGCCGGGCGTGCGGGTCTCGGTGATCGAGAACGGGCGGGTGCGAGAGACCTTCACCGCCGATCGCGCATGGGTTCGGGCCACCTACAGCCCGTATTCCGACGAATCCACCGTACAGATCGAACTGAGCGGCCGCGTGGTGCAGAAGTCCGGGCCGGCGGACGACCTGCCCAATCGGCGGACGGAATGGAATATCATCGGCCTGCGGCTGCCCCGGAGCATCCAGGCGGAGGCGGACCGGATTTCGCTGCAGGATATCTACCACAACGTCCAGGCCATCACGCCCAGCAAGGCCATCCGCAAGGAGATCGACGGCGTCAAGGAGTTCGTGATCCGAAGCCTGATCGGGGAGATCAAGGCGGAGATGCACAGCCGCATCGCCTTCGGGGTGAGCTGCTTTCTGCTGGTGGCGCTGGGGGCGGCCTTGGGGCTGCTGCTGCGCGGGGGCAACTTCATCAGCGCGTTCGCCATCGCGATGGCGCCGGCGGGCGTGGTGATCCTTCTGACGCTCATGGGCAAGGAAATGGCCAGCAATCCGGACAGCCCCCAGGGCGTTGGTTTGGCGTGCATCTGGAGCGGCCTGGGGCTGCTGGCGGTTCTCAACGCGGTCGTCTACATGCGGCTGCTGCGGAGGTGACCGGCATGTTCCGAACGCTCGACCGCTACGTCATCCGGAGCTTCCTGTACACGGTGCTGCTGTGCCTGTTCGTGCTGCTGATGCTGCGGTTTCTGGCCGACCTGCTGGCGAACATGGACGAATGGACCAAGAAGGACGTGGGGTTCACCCCCTTCTTGCTGCTGCTGGCCACGCACTACGGCTACAACATGTTGGCGTACCTGCTGGAGCTGGGGGGGCTGGCCATTGTCGCCTCGGCGGCCTTCACGCTGGCCCACATGAACCACACCAACGAACTGGTGGCGATGCTGGCCTCCGGCGTGAGCCTGCACCGGGTGGTGTGGCCCATCGTGATCTGCGCGATTCTGATGGGCGGGCTGCTGGTGGTCAATCAGGAGTTGATCATCTCCCGTCCGGACATTCAGAAGCGGGTGGGCCAGCACATCAACGACGTGGAAGTCGAGTCTCTGGACACAGGCAAAGACGCCCGCTCCTTCCAGGTGCGGCTGCTGGTGGACAGCCGGCACACCTGCTGGTACGCGCATCGCTACACCCCCAGCGCGGACCGGATGGACAGCCCGCTGCTGATCCTGCGCGACCCCCGGCTGCGGACGGTGGCCTCCGTGGCCGGCGCCGCGGCCGTCCCCGGCGAGCTGGACGGCGAGCGGGGCTGGTTCGTCGATGAGGGGATGATCGCCATGGTGGACCCCTCCGGCCGGCCTTGGCGCGTGTACCCCACCTGGCGGCGGGTGCACACCAGCGGCTCGGCCCTGGAGTTGATCCTCCGCAGCGGACAGGATGCCCGTGGGGAGGTTCCCTTCAACCGCATTCGCTACCGCGACGAGACGCGCCGCATGCGCATCGAGGCCGAACGGTTCGAGCCCGCCCCCGTCGGCTCCGGGGAGCGGACCGGGTTGCTGGTCAAGCCGCGGTTCATCTTCGAACGCGAAAACGGCGATACGCTCGTGCAATTCACGGCCGCGCACGCCGTGTGGCGGCGCGACGAGGAAGGCAACGGCTACTGGGACCTGGTCAACGGCCGGCTGTTTGTGCCGTCGGACCTGACGGGCGACGAACTGGTTCTGCGCCAGGCGGGCCAGTGGATGGACTTCCTGTCCAGCTCGCAGATCGCCCGTCTGCTGGAGCTGGGGCGCATCCCGGATCGCGACGCGGCCGTCATGCTGCGGCACATCCGGGTGACGGACCCGATCAGCAACCTGCTGATGCTGCTGCTGGGCATTCCATTCATCCTTTCGCGGGAGCGGAACATCAAGGCGTCGGCCACGCTGTGCCTGCTGATGGTCGGCGCGTACTACGCGTTCACCTACATCTGCCGCTATGTGGGCCTGCCTCCGGTGTGGGCGGCGTGGCTGCCGATATTGCTGTTCGGCCCGGTGGCGGTGGTGATGCTGGACTCGATCAAGACCTGAGGCGCGAGGGCGACGGACCGCGCGGGACGCAACGGAATGGCGATAGCGGCAGGAACGACGGTGCGGCAACTGGGGGCGATGGCCCGGTGGCTGCTGGTCGGCGTGGTGGTGCTGGGCAGCCTGGTGTGGTGGTGGCCGAGCTACCTGGCGTGGGGAGCGCTGTCGGCGGGGGTGCTCATCGTGCTGGCCATCTGGCTGGTGTGGAAGATCGCCGGGGCGGAACGAAGCATCCCCGGCCATCCGCTGCACCTGGCGCTTCTCGGCCCGGCGGGAGTCTTGCTATACCACTTCATCACGCGCGGCCTGCTGGGGGAGGCCGGTTCCGGCCGGGAGTTGCAGGGAGAATTGAACCTGTCTGTCCTGTGGCACGTGGGCATCCTCTCCGGCCTGCTGCTACTGAGCCAGAGCCTGCTGCCGCGCGCGGGGCGGCGCGTGGGGCTGGTGGCGATGTGCGGGGTGGCCATGTCGGCCGGTCCGATCGTCGCGCTGTGGCTGACGGACGCGCACGAAGCCCGCGACGCGCTGGGCCTGCTGGGGCTGGCGGGGGTGGCGGTGTGGCTCACGCCGCTGTGGCAGACGCCTTCGATGGACAAGGGCCTGCCGACGGCGTGGCTGGTATGGCGGCGGCTGCGGTGGCTGCACGTCGCCGCCGCTCTGGCCGGCGCGGTTCTGCTTGGCCTGGCCGCGCCCCGTGCGGTGCTGCTGGCGGCGGGGCTGGTCGGCTGCGTGCTGCTGGTGGCGGGTGGGGTGTTCCATCGCGGCCGGTGGCGGCTGCTGGCGCCGGGCCTGTGCCTGGCGGCCGGGGCGCTGGCGGGGGGGTGGTTCTACCGGCCGGCGCTCGGGCTGCGGCGCGGCTTCGGGGCCGGGCCATTCGGCGTGGGAGAGAAGGCGTTTTCGCAACTGAGCGGGGCGGATTCCGGCGTAACCATTCTCGGCGGCATGGTGGGCTGGGTGGGCCTGCTGCTTCTGCTGGGCGGCTCGGCGGCGAGCCTGGTGTGGCTGATGCGGCATGCCGCGGAGCGGCGCGGCAGAGACCGCGCCCGCGCGGTGGCGTGGTGTGCGGGGGCGGTGCTGGCGATGGCGGCGCTGCTGTGCCGGGGCGGGCTGTTCATGCCGGCGGTCTCGCTGGCGCTGGGCTTCACGTGGGGGCTCATGCCGGCGATGCTCGGCCGGACCGTGCGGACGCATCACCGGGCATGGCTGCTCCTGCCCTTTGGCCTCGGCGCGGGGTTGCTGCTGCTGGCGCCTCGCACGGGGATCGTGGGGTGGAGCGTGCAGCCGCTGATCGGCTCGGACAAGGCGATGCACGGGGTGCTTGGCTTCTACCTGGCGATGGTGACGCTGTGGGTGACGGGTCGGCGAAGCATCTGGATGGGGTTGGGCGGCGTGGCGCTGGCGGCTTTGTCCGGCGGGGCCGCCGAGATGGCCCAGCAGTTGGCAGGCCGGCGCTCGGCCGAGTGGGCGGACTGGGGCTGGCACGCGGCCGGCTGCGCGATGGCGATGGCGCCTTACCTGCTGATGGCCGGGGCGAGATGGTGTGAGTCCGAAGAGGTGCAGACCCCCGACGCGCTGCGGAGATACCAGGTGTGAGAACGGAGAAACCCTGACTTATCATCAGTTTCCACGGGGCTCGGTTTTTTACAGAAGTGGGGTAGACATATCCGGATATCGCCATAGAATAGTGCTCGCTCAATGGCTCGCAGAAAAGGAAGGCGGAAAGGGGTTGTCATGCTCGCTCGCTCAATCCATCGTCGTTGGACGTTCCTGGTATTTCTGGGTCTTGCCGCCGCGTGGGCAATGCCGGGAACCTGTCTTGGCGGCATTCTGGAGTTCCGCAACGGGTACGAGGGCACGAAGCCTTCAGACACCTACAGCGCTCCAAGCCTGTGGATGATCGCCAATTCCGATGACAAGGCCAGGGTCAACAAGACCACCGCCGAGTTCGCTTACAACAAGCTGAAAGCGCGGCGGCTGCTGCTGCGGTGGGACTTGCGCTCCATCGCCCCCGGCACGGTGATCGACCGGGCGAGCTTCGTGCTGCACCTTCACTCCCATAACGACAGGCATCTCCCCGGCACGGAGCATGGACCCGGCAGCGTGTCCGTTCGAGCCCTGGCCGGAGACAATGCGGCGTGGATGGAGGACCTCACCAAGGTGACGGGCAACCACCAGAACACGGCCGACGGCGTTCCGTGGCGCCGGGCTGGTGGGGAGGAAACCCATATCGGCAATGCACACTCCGTTCGCATGGGAGAGGCCGACTGGCCGGGCAGCATGTGGACGTGGACGCTGACGCTGGACCGCCAGGACCCCGACACCGCTGGTTGGCTGGCGATCGTTCAGGGCTGGATCGACGATCCGGCCACGAACCTGGGCGCGGTGTTCCACGAGACCAAAACGGTGATCCCGTACGCGGTGCACGCGAGCGGCGGGCAGATGGACCTGCGGCCGACGCTGGTCATCGAACTGCCGGAGCCGGCGTGCGTCTTCACCGTGGCGGGTGGCCTGGCGGTGGTGTTGGGCAGGGGCGGACGCGGGATGCGTCGAAGAGCATGAGCCGCGTGGGGCGGGCCGTCAGGACTTGGCTTCGCCCGCGGCGATGGCGCTGGGCTTGCCTTGCTTGCCCGGCCGGGCCGGCGGGTTCAGCGGGTCGTACTCGGGGATGATCTCGCAGAGCTTGCCGACGATGGCGCTTCGGTCCGGGCTGTTCTGGAGGGCTTCCAGGCCCGCCAAGGCGTTCTGAACCCGCGCCCATTCGGTCGGCCGGTGCTTCCAGACCAGCACCTTCGGGTGGACGGTCTTCTCGATGTCCTCGCCCTTGGTGCGCAGCTCCTCGAAGAGCTTCTCCCCCGGCCGAACGCCCGTGAAGACGATGTCGATGTCCTCGCCCGGTCGGAAGCCGGACAGCGTGATCATCTGCCGCGCGAGGTCAACGATCTTCACCGGCTCGCCCATGTCCAGCAGGAAGATCTGCCCGCCCTGGCCGGTCGCGGCCGCCTGGAGCACGAGCTGCGCCGCCTCCGGGATGGTCATGAAGTACCGCGTCATCTCCGGGTGCGTGACGGTGACGGGCCCGCCCGCGGCGATCTGCCGGCGGAAGGTGGGCACCACCGAACCGCTGGAGCCCAGCACGTTGCCGAATCGCACGGCCTTGAACTGCGTCGCGCAGCCGTCGCGCCCGTTGAGGGCCTGCGTGTAGATTTCCGCCACGCGCTTGGAGGCGCCCATCACGGAGGAGGGGTTCACCGCCTTGTCCGTGGAGATCATCACGAATTCCGCGGCGCCGTGCTCGCGGGAGGCGTCGGCCACGTTGCGGCTGCCGAGGATGTTGTTCTTGACGGCCTCGCACGGGTTCCACTCCATCAGCGGTACGTGCTTGTGGGCGGCGGCGTGGATGACCACTTCCGGCCGATGCTCCTTCCACACTTCCATCACGCGGCTGCGGTCGTAGATGTCGCAGATGACCGGCGTGAGGGGAATTTCCGGGTGGCTCTTGCGTAGCTCGTTGTGGATGTCGAACAGCGGCGTCTCCGCCTGCTCCACGAGGACCAGCTTGGCCGGGCCGAAATTGCAGACCTGCCGGCACATCTCCGAGCCGATGCTGCCCCCCGCGCCGGTAATGAGGATGCGCCGGCCGTGGAGGAAGCGGCGGACGGCCGCGTCGTCCAGCTCCACCGCCTCGCGTCCGAGCAGGTCGTGGATGTCCACCGGGCGGATCTGCGAGACGGTCATGCGCCCGTCGATGAGGTCCTGCACGCCCGGCAGCGACTGGAACTTGAGCTTGGTGCCGCTGCACAGGTCGATGACGCGCTGGAGCTGCTTGTGCGTGGCGGAAGGCATCGCGATGATGATTTCCTCGACGTCCTCTTCCTCGCAGAGGCGGGGGATGTCTTCCGTCGTGCCCAGCACCGGCATGCCGTGGATGGTGATGTGGCGTTTGGCCGGGTCGTCGTCCACCATGCCGACCACGCGGTACCGCTCCACGCGCATGCGGTGGATTTCGCGGATGATGGACTCGGCGGCGTTGCCGGCCCCGATGATCAGCACGCGGCGGACGCCCTCGGCGGAGATCGGCCGCAGTTCTTCCCGATACAGCCGGAAGGCCAGCCGCGCCGTGCAGACGAGGAAGACCGTGCTGAAGAAGTCCACCACCGCCACGCCCTTGGGGAACGTGGCGATATAGGCGGGAACCGTCTTCATCAGCGCGCCCGGCAGATAGCCGAACACCGCGATCACCAGGAAGATGACGAGCAGGAATACCCAACTGGCCAGGAGGATCTTCGTCACGTCGCGAATGCTGGCGTACTGCCAGCCGCCGCGGAACAGGTGCATGCGCCCGAAGATGATGAGCTTGACAATCACGAAGAACGGCAGCCAGGGCAGGTAGCTGTTGACGAGCAGATCGCCGATGGCCTGAACCGAGGTGAACCGCGCCATGTCCTGGCGGATGAGGTAGGCCATCAGCAGGGCCAGGGCGAAGAGCGCGGCATGGATAAGCATGTTGAAGCCGAGACGATGGCGCATGGCGACCGTCTCCAGCCAGGTGAGCGTTCCGCTGGTCTTGGCGGCGGCTTGTTGTTCTGGTTGCATCTCGGGGCCTTCGGCCATGAGTTCATTCCGTTCGCCGGGCGCTGCCGGCTGTATATCGCATTGCATCGGCCGGGTTTAGGCCGGTCTTGAGTTTTCCCGCGGCCGGGAGTTCCCTCGCCGGACGCATTGTGCGTCGCCCGTCGCCGCCGCCGCCGCGCCGGGGCTGCTAGGGCGCTTCCGGGCTCGTGGAGGGTTGGGAGCCGGCCTCCAACGGGCCGCCCAGTTTGCCGCTGGCCTCCATTCCCCGTCGGAATATGGAGATCGCCTCTCGGGTCGGGTCCGGCAGGTTCATGCCGGTCAGGTCCATGCTGCTGGGGTTCTCCTCGGCGGCCTTCTGGGCCTCGGCCAGGGCTTTGCTCGCCTCGTCCGGCCTGTTTTCGAACCAGAGCAGGTAGGTCAGTAGCAGATGCGCATTGGCATCGTATGAACTTCTCTTGACGTATTCTTCAAGGGCCAGCCTGTGCTGCCGGTAGCGGACGGGTTCTCCGTCGGCGGTGTTGGGGTCTTCGGCGTACAGGGCCTTGGGGTCCAGCGGCACGAGGGGCAGCTCCGGAAAGTGCATCAGGGTCTGCTTGAGGTGCCAGGCGGCCGTGCCGTACGACTCCATGGCCAAATGGCAGTGCGCCAGGCCCAGAAGGGTCTCGGGGCTTCGGCTGGCCAGATGGTTCGCGTAGCGGTACTGGTCGGCCGCCTCTCGGTACTCTCCCCGCCGAAATGCCGTGTCCGCCTTCCGCATCAGGTCCTGGTATATACCGGGCACGTCCGGCACGAAAGAACGCACGGCAGATTGCTCGCTCGCGCCCGGAGAGGCAAAGGAACTGACCGCTTCCAGGTAAGAGGCCCCCGCCAGCAGGGCCGAGAGGTCTTGCGGGGTCTGGCCGCGGGCCGAGCCCAGCCCCGGCGTCTTCAGGAGCCCCTCCACGCCGGTGTCGTAGTTCCGGCCGGTGGGGGCCGGCGCCGGCAGCCCGCCCAGCCCCACAGCGCCCGCCGCGGCCTGGCCGGAAGGACGGCTGAAGTTGTAGTTGGCCGCGCCGGACACCGAACTGCGCAGAATGCTTCCTCCCGCCCCGGCGGAAGTGCCCAGCGCCCCCGTGCCGTAAGACCGGCTGCGGAATCCGTACGAAGGGCCTCGCAAGCCGGTGAAACTGCCGGGCGTGCGGATGTTCACCTGGCCGCTGACGGTCTGGGCGCGCACCGGAAGCGCGGCCGTGACAAACACCGCCACGGCCACCACGCCCGCAAACAGACTCAAACTATGGCCGGAATAGCGCACCGGGCTTCCTTCCGTCAATCTTAACGGAACCTATCGGGTTGGTCGCGCATTCAATTATAATGTTCCGCATGGCTTGCCGTGAAGCACGAACTGGTTTCCCCCTTGCTCCTGGAGGTGCTGATATGCGGAATGCTCACAGGCCTTTCTGCCTTTTCTTCCTGGCGGTCACGGCGTTGGCGGCGTGTCCCGCGGCCGCCGAACCGAAGGTGGTCCAGGGCTTCGAGGTGCACAAGACCTGGCGGGTCGTCGGGCAGCGAGCCGCCGTGCTGTCTGCCGGGGAAGGAGTTACCGAGGGGGCCCACGCGCTGGAGTTGCCCGGCGGCGCGACGTTGCAGACCGGTGTGGATGGGGCGATGCTGCCCGGCATGGCCTGGCTGAAGATCGACACGCTGACCGTCCAGCCGGTGGTTCAGCCATTGGTGCTGGAGCTGAAAGGCGCGGAGTTTGAAGCCAAGGTTCACGCCTATGTGCAGCCCGGAAAAGACGTTCTGGCTCTTCCGCTGTCCGTGCTCGCGGCGCGGGCTGGCGCCGCGCTGCCGGAAGGCAAGCCGATGAGCCTGCTGGTGGAGAACCCCTCCGCCGCTTCGCTGATTCTGGACAACATCCGCCTGGCGCCGGCGGCCGTACCGCCGCAAGGGGCGGAACTGGTGGACTTCGGCCCGGGCCAGTGGAACGTGTGGCCCGGCTTCTCCCCCGGCGGGCAGGTGCATCCTCGCACGCGATGGAGCGGCCAACTGACCATCTACGAGCGGTCGCTGGCCTGGCCGGACCCGCTCACGCGGGACTTCGTCGGCCCGTATCCGTCGCATGCCCGCAGCGATTCGGTGAAGCTGACTCCTCCCAGCCCCGGTCCGCACGTGGCGTGGTTGTGGATCACGCATTACGGGTACCGCTTCACCCAACCGATCGAATACGCCGTGAAGACTCCCCGCAAGCTGCTCGCCCAGGGCCGGCTGACCCCGCGGCAGTTGCTCTCCAAGGACGGTCTGCTGATGGGCCTGGACGAGCCATGGACCCCCCAATGGTTCAGCGAGACCTACGCCCCTCGCTTCTACAAGCGGGTTACGGTGGATGTGCCCTCCGACGGCGTGGTGTTGACCATGGGCAACGCTCAGTTGGCCGCCATGGCGATCGCGCCGTCCGCCTCCCACAGGGAGCTGTCGGAGTATGTGGACGCCGTCTCCAAAGACCTCGTGCGCTATCGCAGGCAGTTCGTCGTCGGCGCGCGGGACAAGGCGGTATGCACGGTCCCGCCGACGGATGAGGAAGCGCAGGCCGGCGCCATGCTCTTCGCCCCGGCGGCGAGCCGGGCGCTTGCGATGGACTTCTCACCCAAGGCGGAAGACCGCGTGCAGTCCCTGAAGATCGTCGCGGCCACCGGCGAGAGGGTGGTGGTTCCGCTGGCGGCCGTGCCGTTGCGGAAGGCGAGCTTCACCGCGGCGGCGCTGCTGGCGATGCGGAGCGAGTCGGGGCGGACGCTGACGATCGGCGGCGAGCGATCCGAAGCGTTTTTCCTGCGCCGCGTTCCGGTGGTGCGGGAAGCGCGGGTGAGCATGCGGCCCTGGCTGCTGGCCCGCCGCGGCGGGCTGCTGGAGCCGGGCGCGATCGCCCCCGTGGCCTTGGTGCTGCAGATGCCGCAGTCGGCCGAGCCGGGAGTGTACACCGGGCGATTGCGGGTGAGTTTCAGCTCCGGCCGGGCGGAGGTCCCGATCGAGATCGAACTGCACGATCTCGGACCGGCCGCGCCCAGGCCGGGCATGGTCCTGCTCGGGTCCAGTACCGTGGCTGACGCCCTGTTGGGGCTGTATCCTTCGCTGCCGCAGGCCACGCGAGAGGCCCAGGAGGGCGCCATACGCCGACAGCTCGCGGAGCTCTCGTTCGACGCGCTCACGGTAGATGCCCCGCGCCTGAGTTCCGAGACGGCCGTCCGCAGCGCCGGCCTGATTTCCGACCTGCGGACCTGGCCGGCGGAGGACGTCTGGCCGGTGCTCTCGCTGAACTACACGCTGCGCGATCTCAAGAACCTCTCGCTGGCGCCGGGCACGGTCGGTTTCGACCGGGGCGTCCGTTCCGCGGTCAGCAATTCTCTGCAGGTTCTCGCCCAGAAACGGATCGAGAACGCCTGGTTCTACGTGGGGTACGTGAACCAGGCCAAGGATTGGCGGGAAGCCACCTTCGCGGCGCAGTCGGTGCGGAACGCCGGGGGCAAGGCGGCCGTGCTCGCCACGGCCGGGGCGCTGGATGCCCTGGCGGGCAAGAACTGGCCGGAGACGCTCAAGCCGTTTCACGCGTTGATCTGCACGGAAGGCGCCAATACGCGCAAGCGGATCGAGGAATTCCGCAAACTGGGCGGCGAGAGGGTGGCCTACACGTACACCTCGCGGCCGGACCGCCACCACCTGGGCTTCTATCCGTGGGCCGTGGGCGGCGACGGGGCGGTGCTGCGGTACGCCTTCGATCCCGACGGCCCGCCGCACCAGGGGTTCACTTTCAGCGGAATCGGGCTGCTGACGCCGGAGGCGGATGGGTATTTCAGCCGGACGCTTGGGGCCTTGAACGTGCTGCTGGGCGCCAGCGACGCGGCCTTGCCGCGGCGGGCGGAAGCCCTCCGCAAGCAGGCCTCCGATGCGCAGATTCCGACCGCGGACCTGGACAATGTGCTCCTGCTGCTGCGGGCGGCGGGGCCGTCGGTCTCCGCCGAACAAGGCGAGAAACTTCGCGTGCAGTTGATCCGGGCGGCCGGAAAGCTGTCGGCGGAACTCAAGGAGAGGAAGTAGCCTCCGGCCGAGCGGCCCGCGCGGAGGCCGGCCGCGTTGGCGGCGCCTTCCACGCGGCGCGGTGCAGAGCGCCGTCGGGCTCTCGCGGCCGCACGTCCACCGCGTCCAGAAGAGGCTGGGGCGTGTAGCCATGCACGGGCGCCACGATCCACAGGGGCCGGTCCGCCACGGCTTGGCGGAAGGCGTCGAGATCGTCCTTGCAGGAGGGCAGCGGCTTGCCGCGGAACTGGATGGTCACGCGCGGGGATCGGCCCTCCAGCGTCTGCACCAGCCGCAGTAGTTCCTCGGCCGTATCGTCGGTGACGATCACGCCATCGGATGCCGCCTCATCCAGCGCCGTGCGGGCGAAACGAAGGGAAGACGTCTCCTTGTGTTTCCACGGCACGAGCCAGTAGGCCAGTTCGTCACGGAAGGGCCGCTGGCGGCGGCGGACGCCATCGGGCATCACCCGGCGAGCCAGAGCCGGGGCCATGGCGTAGGCGGCGGGCGCCGCGGGCAGCGACAGCAGGCACAGGGCCACGGTCACGGCGCGCCAGCGGCCGCCGGCGTCGGCCAGCACCGCCAGGCCCACGCAGGCGGCCAGGGCGATCATCGTTAACGTCGGCAGGATGAACGTGAACTGGTCCGGCACCGGGTAGCGGACGAAGAACAGCACGTGGATGAGCGTGACGGCGCCCAGGGCCGCCGCTAGCCCCCCCCCCAGCCGACGGCGCAGGCGAACCCACCCGATCACCGCCAGGGGCAGCAGGAGGTTCACGAAATTCATGGCCGAAATCGCCGCGTTGACCTTTATGAATCGCGACGCGCCGGCGACATTCGTCACGGCCGGCTCGAATTCCCCGAACAAGGCGGACCGCACCGCCGGGCCCCAGCCGGCGCCGCTCAGCGCCAGGTGCGCCGTCATGGCTAGGTACGGCCCGGCCCCAACCAGCCAGGCGCCCCCCGCGGCCGCCAGAGACCAGGTCGGCAGCTTACGCCGCCACACCAGCCCCAGCGCCGCCACGCCATACACCGGCAGCGGAAGCAGCGCGAAGTTGTGCAACGAAAGCCCCAGGCCGTTGACCAGCCCCAGCAGCGCCAGCGGCCACCATCTCGGCCGGCGCAGCAGGAGCACCAGCAGCCACACCTCGGCCGTCAGACCGGCGACCACCCACGTGTAGACCTCCGCGATGGTCGAAAGCCACCACGCCGTGTGGGCCACCGCCAGCATGGCCGCCACCAGCAGGCCGATCCACGTTCGGCCGGTAAAGATCGCTCCGAGGGCGGCCAGGTTCGCCAAGGCCACAGCCATGCCGAGGCCGCTGAAGGCGTTGAGCTTCCAGGCGAAGCCGCCCAGCGGCGCCGCGGCCAGAACCCGACCGGCGGCGATGTACAGGGGGTGGGCCAGGGCCAGGCCCAGGTGGCCGTGGTAGTCGCCTTGCAGCACGCGCCATTGGTACATGCCGCTGTCCTGCCAACTGACGGTCCTTTGGGCGGTTACGCCGTACAGAACGGTGGCGGCCAGCAGTACGCACAGCCACAAGGTCTTGATGGAGGGGGCTGGCGCATCTGGCCGATACGGTTTGCAGGTCGGCTCGCTCATGGTCTGGGCATTCTATCGGCGTCGGTGGGAATTGCCAAAAGCCAAAGCCGTGGCGTACGATACCGCTCGCCGAAAGGGTCTGCATGGAAGAGAAGAAGCAAACCGATGGCGCCGCGAAAGGTCCGGGCGGCGCGTGGGCCTTGCTGGAGGCCCTGCGCCCCCGGCACTGGGTGAAGAACGCCTTTGTGGTCGCGCCGATTCTCTTCTCGGGGAAATTCGTGGACCTTGCCGCGTGGGGACCGTGCCTGGCCGCTTTGGCCGCCTTCTGCATGGCTTCCAGCGGGGTGTACCTGCTGAATGACGTGTGCGACCGCCAGGCGGACCGCAAGCACCCGGTCAAGAAGAACCGGCCCATCGCCTCCGGGCGGCTTTCAGTGGGGGTGGCGGTGACGGCCTCCGTGGTGCTGATGGTCGCGGCCGTGGGCCTGGCCGCGGCGACCGATCTGCTCACCTTCGACGCCTCCCAGCCGCTGGGCGGGTGGGGGCTGGTGGTCTGGACCGCCTGCTACCTGGTGCTGAACCTGCTGTACTCCTTCTGGCTGAAGCAGCACGCCATCGTCGACGTGCTGGTGGTGGCCATGGGGTTCGTCTTGCGCGGCATGGCCGGGGCGGCGGCCATCCAGACGCCGATCAGCCCGTGGCTGGTGGTCTGCACGCTGACGCTGTGCCTGTTCATCGCGCTGGCCAAACGCCGCGGCGAACTGGCGGAAATGCCGAACGGTGAGGCGGCATCCGCCCGCCGCGCGGCCGTCGGATACCGGCGCGACACGCTGGAGCACATGCTCGCCGTTTCGGCCGGGCTGGCCATTGTGACCTACAGCCTGTATTGTCTTGCCCCGCGGACCATCCGCGTGATCGGCTCCGGGCACATGGTCTGGACGATTCCGCTGGTGATCTACGGCACGTTCCGCTACTACCGCAGCACGGTGCAGTCCGGCCGGGGCGACGCGATGGCCGTGCTGTTGGGAGACCGGGTGATGTGGCTGGTGGTGTCGGCCTACGTGGTGCTGGCCGCCCTGATCATCCGCTACGGTCGGCTGCCGGCCGTGCGAAACATTCTGGACGTGGGCGCGTACTGATCGAAAGCGAGGGCCCCTGATGGCGAAGTACATGGTGACCGGCGGCGCCGGGTTCCTGGGAATCAACCTGGTGCGGTACCTGCTGGACCGCGGCCACGAGGTGACCAGCCTGGACGTGGCGGAGTTCGACTATGCGGACGTGAAAGACCGCGTCCGCGTCGTCACCGGCGACATCCGAGACATGGACAAGGTCCGCCAGGCGGCCGACGGCGCGGAGTTCGTGGTGCATTGCGCCGCGGCGCTGCCCCTGTACAGCCCGGAAGACATCTTCTCCACAGACGTCGACGGCACGTCCAACGTGCTGACGGCCGCGGAAGAAGCGGGCGCGGACCGCGTGGTGCATGTTTCCTCCACGGCGGTTTACGGCGTGCCGGACCACCACCCGATTTTCGAAGACGATCCGAAGATCGGCGTCGGCCCCTACGGCGAGGCGAAGATCCAGGCGGAGGAAGTGTGTAAGGCTTTTCGCGTAAAGGGGATGTGCGTTCCGATCCTCCGGCCGAAGTCGTTCGTCGGCCCGGAGCGGCTGGGCGTGTTCGCCATGCTCTACGACTGGGCCCACGACGGGCGGGGCTTTCCGATGATCGGCAGCGGCGAGAACCGCTACCAGCTTCTGGACGTCGAAGACCTGTGCGAGGTGATCTACCTGTGCTGCACGCTGGACCGCGACACGGTGAACGACGAGTTCAACATCGGCGCGAAGGAGTTCGGCACGATGAAGGCGGACTTCCAGGCCGTGCTGGACCATGCCGGGCACGGGAAGAAGATTCGCTCGTTCCCGGCCGGGCCGGTGATCTTCGCCCTGAAGGTGCTGGAGAAGCTCAAGCTCTCCCCGCTGTACAAGTGGGTGTACGAGACGGCGTGCCAGGAGTCGTTCGTGTCCATCGAAAAGGCCGAGCGCGTGCTGGGCTATACGCCGAAATACTCCAACAAAGACGCCCTGATCCGCAACTACGACTGGTACGTGGAGCATTTGCAGGAATTTAAGAAGGCCAAGGGCATTTCGCACCGGGTGCCGTGGAGTCAGGGCGCCCTGGCCTTGGCGAAGAAGCTTTTCTAAGCCGGCCGGAAAGCATGGGGCAAGGGGTGTGTACGGCCCCCAGCCGGAGTGCTACACTATTGCGTATTCCATGCCACGAAGCGGTGGCATGTCGAGGACAAGGCGGCGACCGCCATGAGCGTACCCAAGTACACACTGGCGCAGGTGTTGCAGGACAAGTGGTGGATCGGCGCCGTTGCGCTGGGCGTGTCGCTGGTGGCCACGCCCATCGCGCGCTACGCGGCGTATAAACTGAAGATCGTCGACAAGCCGGACGATCTTCTCAAGCCGCACGCCCGGCCGATCGCCTACCTCGGCGGCCTGGCGATGTGCATCGGCCTGCTGGCGGGCATCGTCGGGTACTTCACCATCATGCCGCGGGGCGCTGCCCACTGGCGAGAACTCGGCAACTCCCTGGGGGCCATGGACCTGCGCGCACTGCTGAGCAACCCGATCTGGAACCTGCTCGGGATCGCTACCGGAAGCATCGTGATCACCATCGTGGGGCTGCTGGACGACCTGCGAAGCCTCAAGCCGAAGACCAAGATCCTCGGGCAGGTTCTTGCCGCGGGCATTCTGCTGATCGGCGGGGTGGGCGCCCGCATGGCCGTGGTGATTCCCATCGTCCGGGAACTGCCGTTCTGGCTGCTCGTGCCGCTCAGCGCGGTTCTGTGCGTATGCATGGTGATCGCCACGTGCAACGCCACCAACCTGCTGGATGGGCTGGACGGCCTGTGCGGCGGCGTGACGGGCATCATCGCCCTGGGCTACCTGGCCTTAGCGGTGTGGCTGGCCACTTGGGGCCACCAGGCCTATCTGGACTCCGACCCGCTCCGCGTGGGCATCTGCCTGGCGATGGCCGGGGCGGTGCTGGGCTTTCTGCCGTACAACATTCCCCCGGCGAGCATCTTCATGGGAGACGCCGGCAGCATGCTGCTGGGCTTCTTCGTGGCGGCGATGATGGCGTTGTTCTGCCAGGAGGGCAACCCGCGCTGGTTCATCGCGGCGTGCGCGGTGTTCGCGCTGCCGATCCTGGACACGGCCCTGGCCGTGGTCCGCCGGGCGCTGGCGGGCGTGCACATCATGACGGGCGACCGCAGCCACCTCTACGACCAGCTCGTCGACCGCGGCATGAGCGTCAAGCAGGTGGTGGCGCTCTTCTACGTGCTGGCGGCCCTCGCGGCCGTCATCGGCGTGGCCGTGGCCATGCACCTCCGCACGCGATACGCGTTGGTCCTCTACGCCGTGCTGCTGGTGGTGATCTGGACGGTCTTCGCCAAGGCGGGCATGCTCCGCCCGGCCCGGCGCAAGGCGCCGGACGAGCAGGAGAGCGATTCGTAGGGCGTCTCCTCCCCCCGAAGGCTGAAACCGGTCGCGGATATTCCCTTGCCAGAGCCTTCCGCGCCGCCGATCATGTCGGCCGGTGCGGAGGGATGAACTGGCGATGGCCCGAACACCCGTAACAGAACTGACGGTCTTCTTCCCGTTCTACAACGAGCAGGAGAATATCGAGCGCGTCGTGGCGGAGGCGAAGGCCGTGCTGGACCGGCTGGGCTTGGACTGGGAGATGATCCTCGTCGACGACGGCAGCCGCGACCGCACCGGCGAACTGGCCGACGCCCTGGCCGGCGCCGACGCCCGCATCCGCGCCATACACCACACCCCCAACCGCGGCTACGGCGCCGCCCTGCAAAGCGGCTTTCGCAACGCCACCAAGCAGTGGGTGTTCTACACCGACGGCGACGGGCAGTTCGACTTCGCCCAGATCGAAACACTCCTGCCGCTGGCGGCGGAGTTTGACATCGTCAACGGCTACCGCCTGGACCGCAAAGACAGCGCCCTCCGCAAGCTCAACGCCTTCTGCTGGGGCACGCTGGTGAAACGCGTGCTGAAGTTCCGCGTGCGGGATGTCGATTCGGCGTTCAAGCTCTACCGGCGGGAGATCTTCGACCACATCGACCTGAAGTCCAGCGGGGCATTGATCGACGCGGAGATCCTCGCCCGCGCCACCCGGGCGGGGTACGCCATCGGCTCCGTCGGCGTGCACCACCGGCCGCGCACGGCCGGTACGCAGACCGGCTCCAACCCCGGGGTAGTCCTCCGGGCCTTCCGGGAGTTGATGAAGCTCCGCAAAGACATCCTCGCCACCCCGCCGGCCCGCCGCCGGTAGCCGGAGGGCGCCATCGCGGGCCGCGGCGCTGTCAATGCGCACCGCCCGCGGGTACAATCCCGCGATGCCTTCCCCGAGCAAAGTTGCGGTCTTCCTGCCCAACCCCCTGGGAGACGCCGTCATGGCGACGCCCGCCCTGCGCGCCATGCGCAAGAGCTGGCCGGGGGCGGGCTTCGTCTACGTCGGCCGGCGGGCGGCGCTGGACGCGATGGAAGGCTGCCCGTGGCCGGAGGAGATGCTGGCGGACGCCTCCGACAAGGGCCTGGCCGCCGCGTGGTCGTTGGCGAGGCGACTCAAGACGCGTGCATGCGACCTGGCCGTGATCTTCCCGAACTCGTTCCGCCCGGCGCTGGCGGCGTGGATGGCGGGCATCCCGCGCCGCGCGGGCTACGTGCGCTACGGCCGGGGCTGGCTGCTGACCGACAAACTTCACCCGCCGCGATCGGGCGGCCGGCGCGTGCCCGTGCCGCAGATTCAATACTACCGGGCGTTGGTCGAGCAAGCGGGCGCCGAGTGGGACGGCGACGCGATGCAGCTCTTCCCGACCGACCGCCACGAGCGAGAGGCCGAGGCTCTATTTTCGGAGGCGGGCATCCACGGCGGGCCGGTGGTCATGCTGAACCCCGGCGCGGCCTTCGGAACCAGCAAGATGTGGCCCGCCGAGCGCTACGCGGAGCTGGCCGACGCCCTGATCGTCCGCCGCGGCGCGCGGATCATCATCAACGCCGCCCCCAACGAGAAGCCCGTCGCCGCGGCCGTGGCCGCCGCCATGGAGCACGCGCCGGCCGTCAGCTTCGCCGAGCGGGACAACAGTATCGGCCTGCTGAAGAGCCTCATCCGCCGCTGCGACCTGCTGGTGACCAACGACACCGGCGCGCGGCACTTCGCGGCGGCGTTCGGCAAGGCCCTGGTGACCGTCTTCGGCAGTACGGACCCGGTCTGGGCGCGGATCGACTACCAGCGGGAGCAGATCGTCCGCGCCGAAGCGCCGTGCGGCCCCTGCCAGAAGAAGCAGTGCCCCAACCCGCCGGGCGAGCGGTACCTGCGCTGCCTCAAGGCCGTGACGGTGGAGCAGATGTTCGCCGCGGCCGAGCGCGTGCTGGACGCCGCGCGGGAGGGCCGGCCATGAAGAACCGCGGCATGGCGGCCGTATACAAGGGCGACTGGGCGCGGGCCGTCCGCGCGGCCGGGCTAAACACGGTGCAGGGCGCCTTCGCCTGCGACGAAGGCGAAGACCTCCACAAGCCCGGGCTGGGCATCCGCCGGCGGACGCGGCTGTCGCTGACCGGCGAGGGCGGCGCTTGCTGGCAGGCGTACCTGAAGCGTTACGGCGCCGAGCCGCCGGCCCGGCAGTTGCTCCGGCGGCTGACGGGCGGATACTCCTGCCCGGCCCACGCGGAGCTGTCGGCCGTGCGGGCCGTGCGACAGGCGGGCGTGCCCACGATGGAGGCCATGGCCTGCGGCTTCGACGGCAATCTGCTGGGGGCGACCCGCGGCTACATACTCGTCTCGGCGGTACCGGGCGAGAGCCTGGAGCGGTGCGGGCAGGCGTTCCTGGAATACCACGCCGGCAGTCCGGAGCGCGTCGAGCAGTTGACCACCGCGCTGGCGGCGCTGGTCCGCCGGCTGCACGCGGCGGGGCTGGTCCACCGCGACCTGTACGCCTCGCACGTGTTCCTGCACGAGGAGGGCGAGTCGATCCGGCTGCACCTGATCGACCTGGCCCGCGTGTTTCGCCCGCGACTGCGGCGGTTCCGCTGGCGGGTGAAGGACCTCGCGCAGCTCCATTACTCCATGCCGCCGAAGTGGGTGCGGGACCACTGGCAAGCGTTCCTGGAACGGTACCTGCCGGAGGCGACGGCGGGCGAACGCGGCCGCTGGCGGGCGGCCATCGAGCGCAAGAGCGAACGCATCCGCCGGCGCGACGAGCGCAAGGCCCGGAGGGCGAGCGCATGAAGATAGCCTTGGTGATCGAGCGGTTCGAACCGCGGCGGGGCGGGCGGGAGCGCTCCACGGAGCAGATCGCCCGCGGCCTGGCCGCCCGCGGCCACGAGGTGACGGTCCTCTGCCAGCGCGGTCGCGAGTGCGAGGGCGTTGCGGTGGAGCCGCTGGCGACGATGGGCCTCGGCCGGGCGGCGAAGCTGCGAAGCTTCGTGCAGGCCGTCCAGCGGCGGACCGGCGGCGGGGCGTTCGACGTGGTCCACGCCATGCTGCCCGTGCCCGGGGCGAACGTCTACCAGCCGCGTGGCGGCACCGTGCCCGCCCAGCAAGAAGCCGGCCTGCGCCGGCGAGACCCGCTGAGCCGCGCGCTGGCGGCCGCGACAGAGCCGCTCCGCAAACACCGGGCGGCCATGGCGGACCTGGAGCGGCAGGTAATGGGCGACGCCGGCACGGCGTGCCTGGCCGTCAGCCGGATGGTGGCCGAGGAGTTCCGCGAGCACTACAACCGCGAGCACGGCGTGCGGGTGGTGTACAACGCCGTGGACGTGCCCAACTGGAGCGAGGAGCAGCGGGCCGATCATCGCCAGCGGCTGCGGTACCGGCTGGAGGTGGAGCCGGAGACGCCGGTATTCATCACCGTGGCGACGAACTTCGAGCTCAAAGGCGTGCAGGAGTCGATCGCCGCATTCGCCGAGTGGTTCCACCGAGACCCCACCCGCAAGGACGCCCGGCTGATCGTCATCGGCCGGGAGATGATCGAGGGCTACCAGCGGGCGGCCGGCCTGCGGGATGTGGGCCGGATGGTGCAGTTCCTGGCGCCGACGGATGAGGTGTTTCCGTGGTACTGCGCGGCCGACGCCTGCGTGCTGCTGAGCTGGTACGACCCGTGCAGCCGCGTGGTGCTGGAGGCTGCCCGCTGGGGGCTGCCGAGCGTGACGACCATCTTCAACGGCGCCGCGGAGGTGCTGGCGGGCGGCGCGGGCATCGTGGTCAGCTCTCCACGAGACAAGCGGGCGGTGGCGGCCGCCCTGGACGAACTCAGCGACCCGGCCCGCCGAGCCGCCCGGCGAGAGCGGTGCGCCGCGCTGGATGAGCGGCTCGGCATGGACCGGCACATTGAGGAGCTTCTGGTAACGTACGAGGAGGTCCGGCGCTGATGAACCATCCGCTGGTGCTCCTGGCCGTATTCCCGGCCGCGGCGTACGTGGTTGGGGCCACGCCGTTCGGCTTCCTGATCGCCCGCCTGCGCGGCACGGACATCCGCAAGCACGGCAGCGGCAACGTGGGGGCCACGAACGTCGGGCGGGTGCTGGGCAAAAAGTGGGGCTACCTGTGCTTCCTGCTGGACGTGGCCAAGGGGCTGCTGCCGACGCTGACGGTCGTGCTGCTGACGCGGGGGGAGGGCCGGCCGGGCCTGCTGACGCAGGCGGCCTGGCTGGCGACGGGCGCGGGGGCGATCCTCGGCCACGTGTTCAGCTTCTGGCTGCGGTTCCGCGGCGGCAAGGGCGTGGCGACCTCGCTGGGCGTGGTGGTGGGCATTTTCCCGTACTTCACGTGGGCGGGGCTGTGCGCGCTGGGCGTCTGGATCGCGGTGACGCTCATCAGCCGGTACGTTTCGCTGGGCAGCATTGTCGCGGCGCTGGCGTTCGTGCCGCTGCTGGTGGGCTTCACGTGGGGGGCGTACGGGCTGCCGCCCGGCGAGGTCTGGCCGCTGATCGTCTTCAGCGCCGTGATGGCGGCGCTGATTGTCCTCCGCCACCGCGCGAACATCCGCCGCCTGCTGGACGGCACGGAGAACACCATCGACGCGCGGAAGAAGGCGAAGGAGCAGGTCAAATCACCGCAGCCGCAGACGCAGGCGAAGGATTAGCGTCTGCAACTGCTGGTTGTCCGATTCCACCCCGCTCAGCACGCCGCGGGCCCGCTCGTAAAGGCCAAGCTGCTCCAGCACGCTCGCCGTGTAGTAGGCCTCGGCGGGGGTGGGGCGCCGCGGCGCCGGCGCATCGCCGGAGGCAAGGCCCAGGACGGCCGTGGGGAGCATTCTGGCATACGGGCAGAAGTCATCCGCGTCCACGACACCCGATTTGTACCTGTCCATGGCCTTCCAGGGCAAGCCCTTGCGCATTAACAGGTGGCCGGTCAGCATGGCCAGTCGAGGATTCTCGCCGGTCTCATGGGACTCCAACTCGGCGACGGCCGCATCGATCAAACCCAGACGAGGTGAAACGAGTGCGGCAACCCTCTCCTCGACGCTCATGGCCTCCAGGTCCATCTGCTCGGCCAGCCCGCGGCTGATGGCAAGCCGGGTGTTCACGGCGTTGCGCAGGTCGGTGAACATCTCCGGCGGGTTCACCCGCAGCCGCGGCGGCAGCTTGGCGAAGATGGCTTCCACGGCCGTGGCGGCCGCGTCGAGCTGGTTCGCCTGCACCATCGCCTTCACGCGGCGCAGGGCAAGCGTCTGCATCTCATCGTCGGAGAGGTCCTCGGGAGCATGCCGGTTGTACAGGTACAGAGCCCGCGAGAGGTCGATGTCCACGGGGATGTCCCACGAGAGCGTCACGTCGCGGTAGGCCGCGTGCTCCAGGTGGGCGTCGGCCAGCAGCCCGGCGATGATCGGGTCTTCGGGGCGCTCTTTGTGGGCGGCCTCCAGGTAGCGGATCGCCAGCAGCGCGAGCTTCTGGCCGAGTGCCTTGGCTTGCGGGCTGGACGGTTCGCCCTTGCGGGAAAGGTCCAGCAGGAGCTTGCCTTGCTGCAGCGCGGCCGAGTGCGGGTTGGCCGCATACCACTTCGCTCGCACGGCCGGCGCGCCTTCGACGGCGCCGTTCTCGTCAATCGGCCGGTCGAGCTTCGCCAGGTCCGGCGACTCCGGGATGCCCGCCCCCGCCAGGCCCGCTCGTCCGCCGGCCCAGTCCATCCGGGCGAAGACCGCCCCCACCGGCCCCACGTGAACCAGCCGGAACCGCGGGCTTTGCGAGAGGGCGGCAAGCTGCTTGTCCCAGGCCCGCGAGGCCACGAGGAACCGCACCGAGTCCGGGAGTTTCACTCGGGCCGCCTCCACCGCGTCCGCCAAGGCCCGGTTGATCTCGTGGTTGCGGATGAACCGCTCCTGGGAGTGCACCTCCAGCCGGCCGTCCATCCACACCTTCCGCCGCGGCCAGGCGTGGTGGATCATCACGCCGCCGTCGCCGAAGTTCACGCACAACACATCCCCCTCGGCCGGCAGGTCTCGCAGGTACTCCGCGCAGGAGATCGGATACCCCGCCCGGTCCAGCCCCGCCCCGAAGCGGCGCTCCGAGCCGCGCAAGGCCCAGTACTGCTCCGTGACGAAGCCGAAGATCAGCACCCCCGCCGCCAGCATGCACAGCGGCGTCAGCGCGAGGCCCGCCTTGCGGACGGGGCCTTTGACGCCGGCCAGTAGCTCCCCGCCCGTCCGGCCAAGCAGGTATCCGCAGACCGGGCCGAGGAAGCCGACGTTCCGCAGGGCCGTCAGCGCGACGGCCACGAACGCCGCCAGCCAGAGCCAATGGGCCGCCGGCACGCGGCGGGCGTGAACGAGCATGAGCACGGTCGTCAGCGCCGTCAGAACGATGGCGTCCGGCAGTTCGCCCAGCCGGTCGTAGGTCGGCCGCAGTTCGGAAACGCCGAACGTGTAGTAGTACGCCTCGCCGCTGATGCGGGTCACCAGCAGCAGGGGGTGCAGAAAGCCCTCCACCGGCCAGGGCGTCAGCAGGCACAGCACCGTGGCCGCCACGCAAGGGACCAGCGCTGCCTGCGTGGGCAGGGCGCCGCCCTTGCCGGCCCGGCCGAGCAGGCGGTCCATCCACGCGCCCAGCACGGCCGACCAGATGAGCCCCAGGCCGAAGATGAACAGCCCGTGCATGTTCGCCCAGACCAGCATGAGGGGCGCCAGCCACCACAGTCGCGAGGCCTTGCCGCCGTCGCGGACGTGCTCCAGCAGGGCGATGGCGACGGCCATGAACAGGAGCGTGAATATCTCCGGCCGCACGCGCAGGCGCGTGGTCATCACCAGCAGCGCCCCCAGCCCCGCCAGCAATATCCACCCGGCCGGGGCGTGGCGACGCAGCGACCGGGCGAGCACCAGCAGCACGCCGGCCGCGAGCAGGGCCTTGAGCACCGTCAGGCCCGCGAAGCCGCTCACGGCATGCACCGCCGCGACGATCACCTGGAACAGCCAGTGGACGTTTACCCACCGCGTCTCGTCGGGGGTCGGCTCGGAGGTGAACGGATTCGCGCCGAGGACGGACTTCTGGTTCAGCATCCACTCGCCGGAAGCCAGGTGCCAGAAGATGTCCGCGTTCCAGACGTAGTTCATCGCCGCGGAGAAGCCGGCCAGGGCCAGCAGCACCAGCGCGGCGGCAACGGCCCAGCGCGGAGAATTCGGCGCCGGGCGCGGGGCGTCGATCGGGAGCGAAGCGGGTTCGGGCATGGCTCAGAGTGTAAGGATTGGTCCGGTTTGCGGCAAGCGGCCGGCCCGGCGCGGCTGCCAGGGGAACCGCCGCCGCGGGGGCGGTCTCGATCGCGACGCATGGGCAAGCTGCCCCCGCGACCATATTCCGGCCATTCCTCGCCGCGGCGCCTCGGCGCGGTCCGCTACTCCGTGTTCTCCCGGCCGGGCCGCTGGTGACTTTCTGCGGGCTTGTCCTCTTCCGTCGGCGGCTCGTCCGGGCCCTCGACCGGGCCGAGGTCGTAGACGTCTTCGTCCTTGGCCGGGCCGGGCTTGGCGGCCTCGCCTTCGGTGCGGTCCGGCTCCACGACGATGGTCCGGGCCAGCATGTCTCCCAGCCGCTGGCGGCTGCGGTTCATCATCATCAGCAGCAGCGCCAGCAGCATCAGCATCGGCCAGCAGACCTCGAACACCTTCACCAGGTTCCGCAGCAGCACGGCCCGCAGGGCGGCGGGTTTGCCTTCGTCCTCCACCACCTTCAGGCCGACGGCCATCTTCCCGAGCGTCGCGCCGTATCGCAACTCCATGAAGATGCTGTACGCGCCGAAGGCCACCAAGGCGGCGATGGTGGCGTAGGCCAGCGAGTTGGGCATTTCGCCCTGCATCACCATTTGCCGGAGTTGCTCCTGCTGCAGCAAGACCTCTTGCGGCCCGGCCAGCGCGACGAAGAGCACGGCGTTCAGCAGGATGAACGGTAGCAGGTCGATGGCCGCGGCGATCAGCCGACGGCTCAGGCGGGCGGGCTGCACGCCCCGGGGCAGCGAGAGCGGCTTGGGCATGGTCGCGCGGGAGCGGAAGACGATCATCGCCAGGAGAATCGCCCCGAACAGCACCCAGGTGAATATCTGGTAGTAGGTCTGCCCGTCGGTCTTCATCCGCCCTTCGACGAAGATCTCCAGCGGCCGGGCCTTGGTGAGCTTCGCCCCGCGGCTGAGGCTGGTGTGGGCGTAGAAGAGCCCTTCGGCATCCCGCCAGACCAGCGACACCCGCTCCGTGAGCCGCGCGGCGCGGAGCGGGGCGGCCGGCAGGCCGAACGGTTCGTCATTGTCCTTCAGCACGGGCCACTGGGCGGTCGTGCCGTCGGCGGGGTCGATGACGGCGGCGTAAAGGACGCCCGACTCCGGCCCCTCGCCGGGCATCGCCGCCAGCAGGGCCAGGCGGTTCTGCATGCCGAACAGGGCGAGCATCTCGACCGAGGCCAGGTCTGAAGGCAAATTCACGGCTTCCACGGCGCCGCCATCCGTAATCGCATACAGCGAATTGGCTTGTCCCCGGCCGGGGGATACCAGGGCGTACAGGCGGCCACCCGCCGAGCCGAGCAGTACGTGCGCGTCGGGGTCCATCGCCCCGGGCGGCAGGTCAGCCACGTGCCGCCAGTGGCTGCCGCGCTCCTGGAAGACGCCCATCGTGGTCAGCTCGGCCGGACGGCTCTGGAGGGCGGGGGCGGAGGCCGGTTGCGTGTCGGGCCTGGTCTCGGCCGGCTGGGTGGCGAGTGCGGGCTTCGTGGTTGGCCGGCCGGCGTTGCGGGGCACCACCGCCACGAGCGTGGGTTCCTCGCCGCCGAAAACCGCCTCGGCCGCGCACAGCGGGGCGGCATCCCGTGGCCAGCGGTCGCTGGCCGGGCGGCGGAGCGGCACGTAGCCGCCGTCGGCGTCGAACACGCCGTACCCGCCGGACTCCGCGTACAGCACGTGCAGGCGGTCTCCCACGGCCGCGGCGACGGCGGGGCGTCCGATGATGCTCTCGGCCACCCACTTCCATTCGTTCTTGTGGCCGGGGCGGCGGACCACGTCGAACTGCGGGCCTTCCTCGCCTTGCTTGAGGCGCAGCAGCCACAGGCCGCTGTCGTTGCCCGTCAGCAGATACTCATCCGCCGCGGCCGGGATGGCCGCCAGCAGCAGGGCGAGCAGGCAGATTGTGAGGCGATTGGTCATTCGGTTTCTTCCTGGAGCGGAGAGAACAGGCCGCCGCGCGGGGGATGGATCAACCTCGGCGCCACGCCGGCGGGAAGGTTGTCTCGGAACTTCAGCGCGTCCGGATGCCACTTGTTCTCGGTGGTCATCTCGCTGAGGACCAGCCGGATGCGCCGGATGGAGGACTTCTCCATGCCCGGCCAGTCTTCCCAGACGAGCTCGATATCGGTCGGCATCTCCGGCGTGACCTCCGGCAGCGGAAGCTCCTCGCCGGTTTCCGGGTCTTCCTCCGGCACGACCTCGATGGGCTTGTAGTCCTTGAGGTGGGCGGTAACGATGCGCCGGCCCCGCGTGTCGAAGAACTTCATCATGAACGCCCGCGGGGGCGCCTCGTCCGACCAGGCGAGGTAGGTTTCGTAGTGACAGACGGTCCCGTAGTTCGCGGCTTGATCGCTGTGGGCGGTCCTCACCAGCCGGTAGGCGCAGGGCTTGCGCTCCATGGTGATGAAGGAGTTGGTTGCAGACAACAGCGGATCGCACACCTGGAACACCGCGAACACCTGTAGCGGGTCAAAGGGAAGCTCGGCGAGCGCCGTGGTGGCGGAGTGCTCGGCATACCACGCTCCGGCTCGCTCGCCCGCCCGGAACCACATGTAAGAAATGGCCTGGGGGATGGACGCCGGTGGATGCGGGTTGCTTGGGGTGGCGACCGGAGGGGCTGCGCGGAGAAGCTCCGTGCCAAAGCGGAACACTTCCTGCCCTGCCTCGCGACCGACAAGGGCGTATCCGGTCGGGGCCCCGCCGGCGTCCTTGCCGATCAGCAGCAGGCCGTTCGGCACGGCCAGGGGAGATGCCGAGCCGAAGGTGACCGGCAGGCCACCTTTGGTGAGGAATGTGACTTCGATCTTCGCCCGGGCCCAGAGCCGCGGCACGGCGTCGGCGTTGGCCTGGCGCCGGTCCATGATCTGCTCGTGGGAGAGCATCGTCCGAGGGCACGGCTGCTCGCAGCCGGAGAGGCCGGCGAGGGCGGCCGCCAGCAGAGCCGCGATTGCGAGCGAGCGGGGCCGTTCAGGAATGCGGAATGCGGAATGTGGAATGCGGAATGGCCGTGGGTTGGCGGAGGCCGACCTGCCGGCTCGGAGCCGGTTTCTTTGTACCGAGCGAGCATCCACCCTCGACCATTCGCCATTCCCTATTCCGCATTCCGCCATCATCAAAGCTCCCCCTGGAGTATCTGCCCGAGTTGCTGGGAGACCTCGGCGATCTGGTCTTCGTCCATGTTCGGGTCCGTCACTTCGTGCTTGCGGTCGGAGCCTTTGAAGTGCATCCGCCAGACGTCCCGGCCGGCGTCATCCTTGCCGGACCGGTCGTAGACGAGCAGCTTTTTGCGCATCAGCACCAGCGCCAGCACGTACCGGAAGGATACCTTCGCCGGCTCCTCCGCGCCGTCCAGGCGCTCGAAGAAGTTGATCAGCACGTCGTCGTCGACGAACAGCTTTTTCTTCTCCGTCGGCTTCGGCACGTGCGTCCGCCACACGCCGAAGGGTTCGGCCTTGCGGGCCTCCTCGGCCGCGTCCCAGCAGGCGGGGCAGAAGTCTTCGCGGACGAAGCCCTCGGCCTCCTCGCCGTCGCGCGGCTCGCGGACGGTCGCCACGTATTCCTGCTCCGGTTGGAGCTGCGTTTCGCACGCCACGCAAAGCCCGGCCGTGCGGGTGATGTTGTAGTCTTTGGCCATGCCCTGTTTCGGATTTCGGATTTCGGTATCAACAACAACGGCCGCGGCCTGTCAGAGCCGCGAGCGCGAGCGAGCGGGGCTGTCGCCGTCCATTTGGAAATCCGTATTCCGAAATGGCAGGCGTCCGGGCCCCGGGCGGAGCCGGCAAGCCTTCGGCCGTTACGGGCCCAGTTGGTCTTTCGCCGCCGCCTCGATCTCCGCCAGCAGGTTGCTCGCCTTCGCCACGTCGGTGCGGGAGGCCACGCGCAGGTCCGCGGCCGCGTCCTGGTCCTTCACGTAGGCCAGGTTGACCCGCACGTTATAATCGCACAGCTTGGTCACGGCCACGGCCAGCGCGGCGCCGGCCACCAGGTCGCTGATCAGGTACGGGTTGGCTTTGCCCGCCAGGCGATGCATGTCCTCCATCATCGCCAGCGTCAGCTTGGCCGTCTCCCGCGGCACGTTCACGGCCGAGGCGGTGGCCACGTCCATCGCCTGGTCCTTGTCCGTCCCGTCGGGCATCTTCTGGGCCTGCTGGTAGAGCGTGAAGGCCTCCATGTCGTCGGTCATAAGCTGGCCGAACAGGGCCCGCGCCTTGGCGAACCGCCCGCCCACTTCCTCGTAGAGGGGCTCGTGCTCGGCGTATTTCTTTTTGCCGCGCGTGAAGTTCAGCGTCATCTCCGCCAGCGCCACGCCCAGGGCGCCCACCACCGCCGCCACGCTCCCGCCACCGGGGGTGGACTGCTTGGCGGCCGTGGCCGCGATGAAGTCATTCACGCTTCCGTTCAGGTAATCCGGTTTGTTGTCCGACACGGCTGCTCCTTTCGTTCGTGCGCCTACTTTGCCGGCTTGACGGCGTCCGGCGCCGGCGTGACCACCGTCGTCACCAGCGGGGCGGCGAGGTACTTGCCGGCCACCCGCCGCACGTCTTGCGGCGTGACGGCCCGGTACGCCTGCTCCAGCCTGCTTTGGGCATCATGCCCCAGGCCGTACAGTTCGTCCAGCGCCGACTGCATCGCCAGCGAGCTCATCGTCTGGTTTCCCAGCAGCTCGGCCGTGAGGATGATGTTGACCGCCTCGTCGATTTCCTTCCGGGTGGGCGTATACTCGGCCGCTTTGCGGTAGACGCCGTGGATGATGTCCACCACCTGCCGGGCCTGTTCCGGCTGGCAGGCGGCGTAGGTGAGGAACGCGCCCGGCGCCTCGCCCGTCCAGTTATACGCATGCACCACGTACACGAGCTGCTTTCCGCGGAGCTGCTCGTGCAGCCAGCCGCTGGGCAGATTGTAGCCGCTGATGATCGTGTCCAGCACGGTGATGGCGTACTTGTCCTTCTCGTTGTCGATCGTCATTCCGGGCGCCCCGACGAAAACGACCGCCTGCTGAATGTCCGCCCGCTTCGTCTCCAGCACGGGCTCGTTCAGGCGCCGGGGGGCCACTTGCGGGCGCGGAACCTCGCCCTTGGGCAGGTCGAAGTGCTCCGCGACGATGCGCCTCGCCTCGGCCGCGTCGAAGTTGCCGTAGATCGCCAGCACGCTGCTGCCGGCCAGCACGTGCTGTTTGTGGAACTCCGCGATCTGCTCGACCGTGGCGTTTTTGACCACCTCCTCCGTGCCCACCGGCAGCCGACGGTACGGGCTGTCGATGAAGAACGTCTCGCGGAATAGCTTCTGCCCGCGGGCGAACCAGTGCTCCTCGCTGTTGCGGACGGCCGCGAGCGCCTTCGGGCGGAGTATCTCCAACTCCTTCTCGGAGAAGGTCGGGCGGGCCACCACGTCGCCGAGAATTTCCAGCGCCTCGGCGAAGCGGTCGTCCAAAACGGTCGCCTGCCAGTAGAATGTGTTGTTTCCGCTGCTGCCGGAGAGGCTGCCGCCGGCCCGGTCGAAGAACTCGGCGATCTGCTCCGCCGAGCGCCCGGCCGCGCCCTTCGTGGCCAGTTCCGCCATGAGCGAGCCGAGGCCGTTGGTCTTGTCCGTCTCGGCCAGCACGCCGCCGCGGGTGACGAGCGTCATGGAGACCAGCTCCACGTCTTTCGTCGGGTGCAGGATGACGCGCAGGCCGTTGGGCAGCTTGTGCAGCGTGGCGGCGTCCTCTTCGGCGGCGGCCGGCTGGGTGGTAGGGCGGACCTCGTCGCCGGCGGCCTGGGGCTTCGGAGGCGTGAGGCGGGTAATCGCCATCGCGTCGAAGTCGAAGTACTTCTTCGCGGCGGCCCGCACCTGCCCGGCCGTGACGGCCTGGATGCGCCGCGTGTAATCGCGCGAGAAGTGCACGTCGCCCGTGGACAGGTAATCGCTCGACAGCGTGCCCGCCACGGAGCCGACGGTCTGCTGGCCGTAGACGAAGTCCGCGATCTTCTGCCGCTTGGCGCGGTCCAGTTCCGCTTCCGTCACGCCTTCGGAAATCACCTGCCGCAACTCGGCGAGGATCGCCTTCTCCGCCGCGTCGGCGTTGGCCGGCTCGCAGCGGTAGTCGATGTCGAATACGCCCTTGCCCCACGCCGGCGTCCAGGACGAACTGCCGACGGACGTGACGAGCTTCTGCTCGCGCTCGAGGGCCCGCACCATGCGGCTGGAATCTCCGCGGGTGAGCACGTAGCTCAGCACGTCCAGGGCGTACAGATCCCGATGGATCAGCGGGATCGTCTGAAAGCTGATCGACACCATGGTTTCCTTCAGCGCCGGGTGCGTGGCGGAGACGCGCCGCACGCCGGAGAACGGGCGGACTTCCGGCAGGTCCAGGCTCGGCAGCCGACCGGGCTGAAAGCCGGCGAAGGCCCGCCGCACGCGGGCGAGCACCTTGTCGGCATCCACGTCCCCGACCACGGTGAACACCATGTTCTGCGGCACGTACATGAGCTTGTGGTAGTCCAGCACGTCCTGGTAGGTCAGGGCGGCCAGCGGGGCGGCGTGGCCGATCACCGGCACGGAGGCCGGGTGGTCTCCAAAGAGGTTCCGCGCGGCCATATACCACATCTGCCGGTCGGGCTCGTCCTTGCCTTTCTCCAGCTCGCGCTGCACCACGCCGTGCTCGCGCTGGAAGTCTTCCTTCGTGATCTCCGGGCGGGCCATCCAGTCGGCGACCAGGTCGATGCAGTCCTCGGCCTTCCCGGCCGTGGCGGAGATGTAATAAACCGTCCGGGCCAGGCTGGTGTAGGCGTTGGACTGCCCGCCGATCTCGGAAACCCGGTCGGAGGTCTGCTTTGCCTCGGCGGCGGTGGCCGAGCCCATGTCGTGCACGGCGCCCTTGGCCACGAGGTGCTCGGTGAGGTGGCTGATGCCGCAGCCGAGCCACTTGCCCTCGTACAGGCCTCCGGCCCGCACGGCCGCGCGGACGTCGACGACCGGGGCCGTGCGCATCGGCTTGATGATGACCGTCAGCCCGTTCTCGAGCCGGGCGACGGTGACGCCGTCGCCGGCGTCGATGCGCTGCGACACTTCCAGCGGCTTGGCCGCGGGCCGCGTCGTCTGGGCGAATGAGGGAGCGGTCAGAAGGGCGAAGGCAACGAGAATCGGCAGGGCGCGTCGCATGGGGATTCTCCGGTGCTGAGGGCTGCCGGGCGCGCCGCGCCCGGAAATTTGAAATCTGAAATCGCGGGGCTACTCCCCGGCGGCGGACGGCTCGGCGGAGTCCATCTCGTCCAGGTACGCCAGCGTCCGGTCCAGTTCGCCCCGCAGGCGCCGCACGCGGAGTAGGCTGCGGGCGCGCGTCAGCAGTTCCAGCCGGTTGACCGGCTTGGTGATGAAGTCATCGGTGCCGCTCTCGACGCCGCGCTCGATGTCCCCCATCTCGTTGAGGGCCGTGACCATGATGATGGGGATGTCCCGCGTGGCCGGCTCCGCCTTGAGCTTGCGGCAGACCTCAAAGCCGCTCATCCGCGGCATCATCACGTCCAGCAGGATCAGGTCCGGCGGTTCGGCGGCGATCTTCTCCAGGGCCTCGACGCCGTCGGCGGCGGTTTGCACGCCGCAGCCGAGCCCGTCCAGGTACGCCACGAGCAGTTCGAGGTTCTGCTCGTTGTCATCCACCACCAGTACGGTGCTTTGAGCAATGTGATCCTCGGCCGGCGCTGTGCCGGACCGGGCGGGTGTTTCCGTCATGCCTGCGTCTCCTCGGGGCCGATGGGTCAGCCCCTCAAGTGGCTATTGTCTACAGACTAGCGAACGGACCCGGCAAACGCAACGCTTCTGCGCTGCTGCAAACCCGGCCCCCGCGCCGTATGCTGGGGGCATGGGCAAGCTTTTCCAGGACGAGTCCGAGCCGCGGACAGCGCCGGCCGATGCGCACGTCGTCGGCGTGGCCGTCAACGCCAACCTGTGGAGGGCGTTCGACTACCTCTGGCCGGATGGCTTCGGGCCGCCGGCCGTGGGTCAGCGCGTGCGCGTGCCGTTCGGGCGCGGCAGCCGCAAGACGCTCGGCTTCGTGATGGACCCGCTCCGCCGGCCGGGCGAGCACAAGCTCAAGGCCGTGGCGGAAGTGATCGACGATCAGCCGCGGCTCGACGAGAACCTCCGGCGGCTGGGGGAGTGGATCAGCCAATATTACCTCACGCCGCCGGGGATGACGCTGGCGGCGATGATCCCCTCCGCCGTCGGCCGCCACGCCGCCCGCACGGAGACCGTGGCGTACCTCCAGTGCGAGCCGGACCAGTGGCCGCCGCGGCTCGGCAGCCGCCAGCGCAAGGTGCTGGACGAACTCTACGAGGCCCGCAAGCAGGGCGTCGAGCCGCTTTCCCTGGAGGAGTTGCGCCGCCACAGCGGCGGCGGGGCGGACACCATCCAACGGCTGCGCCGGCGGGAGCTGGTCCGCCTGGAGACGCGCGAGGTGGTGCTGGAGAACCTGCGGGAGGAGGTCGAGCCGGACCCGTTCGAGCTGAACGAAGACCAGTCGGCCGTGCTGGCCGCCCTGGCCGGCAAGCTGGCCGGCGGCTTTTCCGCGACGCTCCTGCACGGCGTGACCGGCAGCGGCAAGACGGAAGTCTACGTGCGGGCCATCCGCCAGGTGGTGGCGGCGGGGCGGCAGGCCATTCTGCTCGTGCCGGAGATCGCCCTCGCCGCCCAGACGCTCCATCGCCTGCTCAAGCGCCTGCCGCGCGTGGCCGTGCTGCACAGCGGCCTGACCGACGCCCAACGCGCCTTCTACTACCAGCAGATCGCCGAAGGCCACGCGGCCGTGGTGGTCGGCCCGCGCAGCGCCGTGTTCGCCCCGGCGCGCAAGCTCGGGCTCGTCATCATCGACGAGGAGCACGAGCCCAGTTACAAGCAGGACACCGCCCCGCGCTACCACGGCCGAGACGTCGCCGTCAAGCGCGCCCACATCGAGGGCGTGCCGGTGATTCTCGGCTCGGCCACGCCGTCGCTGGAAAGCTGGCACAACGCCCACCGCGGGCGGTACGGCCTGCTGAAACTGCCTCGCCGCGTCCGAAGCCTGCCCATGCCGATCCTGCAGATCGTCAACCTCCGCACGGAGATGCAGCCCCGCCGCATCGAACTCATCGGACGGACGCTCACCGTCAAGATCGCCGCCACGCTCGACCGCCGCGAGCAGGTGATCCTGCTGATGAACCGCCGCGGCTACGCGAGTTACGTGTTCTGCCCGTCCTGCCAGTGGCAGCTCATGTGCCCGGACTGCTCCCGGCCGATGGTCTTTCACCAGGCCACGCAGGAGGCCATGTGCCACTACTGCGAGCACACCGCCGGCGTGCCGGAACGCTGCCCGGCGTGCGGGGGAAAGATCGTCTACTTCGGCTACGGCATCCAGCGGGTCGAGGACGAACTGGCCCGCAAGTTCCCCGCCGCCCGCGTCGAGCGGATGGACTCGGACACGATGACCTCCCCCAAGCAGTTTCGCAAAGTCTTCGACGGATTCGCGTCCGGCGAGGTGGACATTCTGCTCGGAACGCAGATGGTGGGCAAGGGGCTGGACTTTCCGAAGGTCTCGCTGGTGGGCGTGGCCAGCGGAGATACCTCATTGGCGATTCCCGACTTCCGCGCCGCGGAGCGCACGTTCCAGCTCATCGTGCAGGTGGCCGGCCGCGCGGGCCGGGGAGACCACCCCGGCCAGGTGATCGTCCAGACGCTGCACGAAAGCGAACCGACCATCCAGTTCGCCGCCCGGCACGACTACGAGGGCTTCGCGGCGTGGGAGCTGCCCGGCCGGCAGGCGATGGGTTTCCCGCCGTTCGGGCGGATGGTGCGGTTCGTGGCCCGGCACAAGGACGTGGCCAAGGCCCGGGAGGGGGCGCAGATGCTCGCCCGAGAACTGATGAAGCTGTTGCCGGCCGGGCTGGCGCGGATGATGGGCCCCTCCGAGTGCGGACTGTTCAAGCTGCGCGAGCAGTTCCGCTTCCAGGTGATCCTTGTTTCCCCCCGGCCGGGGGCCGTGCAGGACTGCCTGATGCCGCGGATGGAGGCCCTCACCCGCGACTGCCCGGCCGACCTGGCCGTGGACGTGGACCCCATGAACCTGATGTGACCTTCGCTTCGCCGCGGAGAGCAAAGCAACCGCGGGCCGAAAGGCGAAACGGCAGGGCAAACGGCAGGAAGGCGGGAAGGCGAACGCAATTGCAGAATTCGGATTTCGGAATGAACA
>Ga0102959_1000032_pt1 | contig 43484 bp, 40 predicted proteins | sample SalPonF2_B_D2_MG_FD_84520 | JGI IMG/M metagenome (GOLD analysis project Ga0102959, IMG submission 84520) | Salt pond soil microbial communities from South San Francisco under conditions of wetland restoration - Salt Pond MetaG SF2_B_D2_MG ...
CCAGCTTGATGTCTCCCTCGCCGCCGATGGCGACATCCGCCTCGACCTCGCAGCCGATGGCGTCGATGCCCTGCAGAATGGAACTGTGAACGCGTGAAATCATTCGCGGCCCCTGTCGACTAGTTGGGCTGATGGTAGCGTGAGGCGGGGCGGGAGTCTACCGATTCCGCCGGCGGGTCCGCCTCGGCGCGGCCCAGGGGCCGCCCTACGGCCGCTGCCAGGCCGGCGCGATGTCCGGCCGGAGGCGGTAGAGCATCTCCCCGGCCTTGGGCATGTAGAGCCGGCCCTCGGCTTCCTTGCCCTGCCAGTCGGCGATGTCGATCGTCGCCGGGTCGCGATAGCCCAGGTTGATCCGCTCGCACAGCTCCGGCGGAATGCCCGTCGCCAGCGTCACGTTCACGCGGGGCGTCTCGATGCGGCCGTCAAACGTGCCGATCCCTCGCACGTGCGTGCTGTGGGCGAGCACGCCCCAAGGGTGCTTCTGGAACCGGTCCCACTGCCGCACGAAGTACGGCAGGCAGTGGTAGCCGACCGCCTCGATCACCTTGCCGTGCGCCACGGCGATCTCCCGGATGTGCGGGGCGTAGATGATCAGCTCCCCGCCGTCGGCCACCACGCACTCCATTTTGTACATGCACTTGGCGCCCACCCACAGCTCGTCGTACATCTCCGGCGCGCGGGAGAGGATGCTCTCGTACGGCCGGTCGCAGTAGATGATGTGGAGCTGGTCGGACAGGTTCGCCGCGGCGCTCCACGCGTCTTGCACGCCGCCGAAGTACAGCCCATGCAGGTCATGCCCCTTGACCACCATGCACAGGGCGTGGCTCTCAACCGGCGCCATGCGGGCCGCGTCGTGCAGCATCCGCCGCACGGGGGTGTCCTTCACGCCGATCATCTTCGGGATGGTGATCAAGGCCCCCAGCCAGTGGAAGAAGTTCAGCAGCTCCTCGCCGCAGATGCCGGGGAAGAAGTACTTCGCCCCGCCGGAGAAGCCCACCACCTCGTGCGGGAAGACCGGGCCGACGATCAGGAGCTGGTCGTAGTCCCGGATGCGGGCGTTGATGGTCACGTCGATGTCCCGGGCGAAGCGCCGGCAGTCCGGGGCGAGGTACTCGGCCACCTGGTCCGCCTCGAACCGGCCGATGGTGGTGAGGGCCTGGGGGTTCTTCCACTCGTGGTTGAACACCTCCGAGCCCGGCAGCACGTCGGCCCGCCGGCCTGGCTCGATGCCGAGCAGCCGGTCGATGGCCTGCTCGCTCATGGCCGGGTGCGTGCCGAGGGCGATGAGGAAGTCCAGCTTCGCGGCCTTCGGGGCGATGTTCTCGTGCAGCAGGCGGGCCACCAGCGGCAGCGGGCAGGTGCGCGTGGCGTCCGGGATGATCGCCAGCACCTTCTTGCCGGCCGGGGCCAGCGCCGAGGCCGCCTGGGCGACGATCTGGCGTATCTCATTCTCTGACAAAGCCTTGTCGGTGTAACCGTTTCCGATTGTGCTCATGCAATTTTCCGCTGTCTAAGTGAACGAGCCGCTGCATCCGCGACTGGAGGGCGCCCTGGGCGTGTCCTCAGGTCCCGTGGCGCCCACATCCGGTGCCAGAGGCCCCGCGTCCTTCGGAGCCGGGCTTTCGCCCCGGCTGCAAGGGGAATATCATACAGACCGGGTGGAAACCGCCGCATCCGCCTCGCGGATGAACCGATAATACAATACCCACGGGGGGCGTGGTAAGGAAACCGTATGATCGTCGTACACGTGACGCACGAGGCCGTGGAGAAGATCGGCGGCATTGGCGCGGTGATCGCCGGGCTGGTGAACACCGACGCCTACGCCGAGGCCGTAAGCCGCACCATCCTGCTGGGCCCGCTGTTCAACACCGACGAGCCGGTCGACCGCCGCCTGGGCGCCGAGGGTAAGGTGCTCTACAGCTCGCTGGACGGCATCGAGCCGGAGCAGTACGTCCGCATGTTCCGGGCCGTCGAGCGGACCTACGACGTGGGTATCGTCTACGGCACGCGCGTCATCGACGACCCGTACACCGGCCGGGAGACCGAGGCCGAGGTTCTGCTGGTGGACGTGTTCCACTATAACCAGGACCGGCTGAACCTCTTTAAGGCCGAGCTGTGGAAGAAGTTCAAGATCCCCTCGGCCGACTTCGAGAGCATCTGGGACTACGAGCAGTACGTCCGCCTCGCCGAGCCGGGCCTGGAGGCGATCAATCGCCTCAACGGCCGCGAGGCCCATGAGCCGATGCTCCTGCTCAGCCACGAGTACATGGGCATGCCGACCGCGCTGAAGGCGGAACTGGACGGCGGCCCGCACGTGCGGACGGTGTTTTACGCGCACGAGGTGGCTTCCGTCCGGCCGATCGTCGAGGACATGCCCGGCCACGACACCATGTTCTACAACGTGCTCCAGCAGGCCACCGACGCCGGGCAGACCATCGAGGACGTGTTCCCCGGCGTGCGGAGCAACTACAAGCACTCTCTCGTGAAGGCCGCCCGCCACTGCGACCACGTCTTCGCCGTGGGCGACTACGTGGTGGACGAGCTGCGATTCCTCGACCGGCACTTCGACCGGCTGGACATCGACCTGGTCTACAACGGCATTCCGGCTCGGTCGCTCACGCTCGCTCAGCGCCAGGAAAGCCGCGGCCGGATGCAGCAGTACGCGGCGAACCTCTTCGGCTACAGGCCGGAGTGGGTGTTCACGCACGTGGCCCGCCCGGTGCGGAGCAAGGGCCTCTGGCGGGACCTGCGCGTGCTGCACGAGCTGGAGCCAATGCTCTCCGAGCGAGACGAGCGGGCGGTGTACTTCATGCTGGGCACGCTCGCCGGGCAGCGCAAGCCCCGCACCGTGCGGCAGATGGAGCGCGTCTACGGCTGGCCGGTGGCCCACGAGGTGGGCTATCCGGACCTCGCCGGCGGCGAGGAAGACCTCTGGCACATGTTCGACGCGTTCAACCGCGACCACGAGAACATCCGTGTCGTGCTGGTCAACCAGTGGGACTGGCGGCGCGAGTTGTGCGGCCTGCGGATGCCGGAAGATATGACCTTTGCGGACATCCGCATGGGCACGGACGTGGAGTTCGGCCTGAGCGTGTACGAACCGTTCGGCATCAGCCAGTTCGAGGGGCTTAGCTTCGGGGCGTTGTGCCTGGTGTCCAACGTGTGCGGGTGCATGGGTTCGGCCCGCAAGGCGATCGGCGCGGGCGACGGGTTCGACAACGTCATCGAGGGCGACTTCCTCCGTGTGCCGGCCGCGATGACCGTGCCGCATCTGCTGAACATGCCCAAGGCGCTGCGGGACGAGGTGGAGGCGTCCGAGGGCCGGCGTCTGGCGGGCATTCTCGCCGAGCGCCTCCCGCGAAGTGAAGCCACGCTGAAGCGCTACATGGAATTGGGCTACGAACTGGCGGAGAAGATGAGCTGGGAGCGCGTGGTGCGGGACTACTTCCTGCCCAGCCTGGACCGCGCGGCCTCCACGCCCTGACGGGTGAAGCGCCCCGGCGCCCCAGGGGGGGCCGGCCCGCAATCCGCAATCAGATGGCCGGACCTCCGCCGGCCGTTGCCCGCTCGCCCCTATTGGGGTACCCTCCGGACATGATCGGCAGGGCGGTAGGCCATGGCTTCGCGACCGCGCGGGATTTCCTGGCGCGCGGTCTGGTGCGCGTGGGCGTCACGCCCAACGCGCTGACGATCACCGGGGCCCTGCTGACCGTGGCGGCCGGCGTGTGCTACGCGGCCGGGGCGGGCAGCCGCTTCGGCTGGAGCCTGAGCACCTCCGCCCCTAACGCCTGGCTGCTGCTGGCGGGGGGGCTGCTGGTGGCGTCCAGCGCGTGCGACATGCTGGACGGCGCCGTGGCCCGCATCGGCGGGCAAAAGACGCGGTTCGGGGCGTTTCTCGACAGCACGCTGGACCGCTGCAGCGACTTCGCCGTCTACGCCGGCATCGGCCTGCACTACGCCTGGCGGCAGCCAGCGAACATCACCTTCGTGCTGGCGTGTATGGTGGCGTTCGCCAACGCGGTGATGATCTCCTACACCAAGGCCCGCGCGGAGAACCTGATCGACGAATGCCCGGCCGGCTACTGGCAGCGTGGCGAGCGGTCGGCGGCCATCCTGATCGGCACGTTCAGCTACAACATCCCCGCGATGCTCGTGCAGCAGGCGATCTGGCCTGCGTTTACGGTGCTGCGGCGCGTGCTGTACACCCGCGGCGTGCTGGCGGGTCGGCGGCCGATGCTCGACCCCCGCCAGAGCACGAAGTGGCACTATTGGCTGCGCCCGTGGCTCTGGCCGCGGATGACCGTTCCCTACGACCTCATCACCATCCTGAACATCCTGTGGCTCCTCTTCGCGCCGGTTCCGGCGTATGACGTGCTGCGGGAGTGGCTCGCCTGAGCCTCCGGAAGCGGCTTTGGCGCCGATTGGGCCCCTTTTCTCGTCCTTGCCATTTCAAGGCGTCTGTCCTATGCTGTCCGGCCCGACACGGAGCCCGCCGCAATGCCCGCGAAAAGCAAGATAGCGATCATCGTTCCGCACACGCACTGGGACCGCGAGTGGCGCTACCCGCTGTGGAAGAACCGCGCGCTGCTCGTGGAGTTCATGGACGAACTGCTCGACACGCTGGACGCGGACCCCGCCTACCGCCACTTCCTTACCGACGGGCAGGTGGTGCTTATCGAGGACTACCTGCAGGTCAAGCCCGAGGCCGAGGGCCGCATCCGCTCGGCCGTGGAGGCCGGGCGGCTGGGTATCGGCCCGTGGTACACCCTGCCGGACCTCTACCCGCTGGATGGCGAGTGCCTGCTGCGCAACCTGCTGCGCGGCACGCGCGTCTGCGAGAAGCTCGGCGGGTGGGTGAAGGTCGGCTACCACAGCTTCGGCTGGGGGCAGACGGCGCAGTTCCCGCAGATCTACGCCGGCTTCGGCATCGAGTTCCTCATCGCCGCCAAGCGCGTCAACCCGGACCGCGCCCCGCACTGCGAGTTCCTCTGGCGGGGGCCCGACGGCACGGAAATCCTCACCAGCCGCCTCGGCGAGCACGGCCGGGCGAACCTGTTCATGAACGCCTACATGGCCGTGCGCTGCGGCGTGGACTACTTCTCACGGGACTTCCAGTACCCATGGGGCCGGCCGTTCGCCGTCATGCACGACGCGACGGCCGAAGGCTGCGCGAACGACTACTTCCGCTCCGCCGGATCGGCCGAGTATCACAAGGATCGGCTCAAGCCCGCGTTCGAGACCGCCTGGAAGGCCTACGACGAAACCACCGTTGCCGATGTGCGGCTGATCATGGACGGCTGCGACTTCAGCACCTGCCAGCCGGAACTCACGCGGATGCTCGCCGACGCCAACGAAGCGTTCGACGACATCGAGTGGGTGCACGGCTCGCTGGAGCAGTACGCGGCCGAGCTGCACGCCCGCGTGGACCGCGCCGCCCTGCCGCTGGTGACCGGGGAGATGCGTGACGGCCCGGCGTCTTCTTGCTCGGCCAACGCGCTGGCCACGCGCATGTACATCAAGCTGCTCAACAAGCGGGCCGAAGACCTGCTGCTCCGCCGCGTCGAGCCGCTGGCCGCCCTGCTGGCGATGCGCGGCGCCGCCTACCCGACGCGGATGCTGGAGATCGCCTGGACGCACCTGCTCCAAAGCCACCCGCACGATTCCATCAACGGCGTCACGCAGGACCAGACGGCCGAGGACACCTGCAACCGCATCCAGCAGGCCGTGCAGATCGGCCGGGCCGTGGGCGAGGAATCCGTCAAGGAGCTTCTGGGCCGGATCGACGCCTCCGCCTTCGCCGCCGACGACATCCTGCTGCTGGCCGTCAACCCGCTGCCCCGGCCGGTGCGGGCCGTGCGGAAGCTGTGCGTGGACATTCCGCAAGACCGCGACGTGTGGACTTTCTCGCTGGAAGACGCCGCCGGCAACGAGTTCGACGTGCAGCCCATCTCCCGCCAGGAGCGCAACTGCCCGGTGCACGACCTCTACGCCCGGCCGTGGCCGTTCCACCACGACCGGCACATGGTCTACGCGGACCTCGGCGAACTGCCGGCCGGCGGGTACAAGCTGTTCCGCGTGAAGCCGACCGGCACGTTCAACCGTGCGGCCGAGTGGTGGCCGCAAATGCGCACCAGCGACGGGCGTGAGCTTTCCCCCGCACCGAACGTGCTGGAAAACGGGCGCCTGCGGGCGGAGTTCGCCCCCGACGGCACGCTGACGCTGACGGACAAGGCTTCGGGGACAAGCCACGCCGGCCTGCATTACTTTGTGGACGGAGGCGACGTGGGGGACTACTGGGCATTCTACCCGCCGTACACTGATGAGATTCACGACTCGCGATCCTGCCCGGGGCGGATCTGGCTGGAGGATAACGGGCCGCTGTCGGCGACGATCATCGTCGAAAAAGTGATGACCGTCCCGGCCGGCGCGGAATGGGCCTGGGCCAACCTCCGCGGCGAGAGCCGCCGGCGCTCCGAGACGGTGGAACTGACCATTACGTCGCACTTCACGCTCACGCGCGGCGCCAGGCGGCTGGACGTGCGGACCGTCGTGACGAACACCGCCCGCGACCATCGCCTGCGCCTGATGCTGCCGACGGACATCCGCGCGGAAGGTAGCTGCGCGAGCGGGCACTTCACCGTGGACCAGCGGCCGGTCGAGCCGAAGCGGGCTGACGCCGGCGAGTTCTGGCCGGAAATGCAGCTACACCCGATGCAGCACTTCGTGGACCTCTCCGACGGCGAGCGCGGCTTCGGCGTGGTCAGCAGCGGCTTCACGGAATACGAGGCCCTGCGGGATGACCGCCGCACACTGGCGCTGACGCTCTTCCGCGCGGTGCGCAACCGCATCTGCACGGAATGGCGGGCGACCGGCTACTTCCCGAACCAGCACGGCGGCCAGTGCCTGCGGACGATGGCCTTCGAGTACGCCCTTGTGCCGCACACGGAAGGATGGGCCGCGGCCGGGCTGTACGCCGAGGCAGAGAGCCTCAAATGCCCGCCGGGCCTGTACCAGGTTTCTCCGCAAGGCTCCGGCGAAATGCCGGCCGAGTGCGGCATGCTGAGCGTCGAGCCGGCCAACCTGGTCGTCAGCGCCCTGAAGAAGGCCGAGGACCGCGAGACGATCATCCTGCGGCTGTTCAACCCGACGGGCGAGACGCTCGCCGGTGTCATCCGCATCGACGGCGCGAAGGCCGCGTGGCGGACGGACCTGAACGAAACCCGCGGCGAGGCGGTGGACGTGACCGACGGGGTGATCGCCCAGGACGTTCCGCCGGGCAGGATCGTGACGCTGGATATTGAGAGTTGACGCGCCCCGGCGCCACGCTGCCGTTCCCGGCGCCACGGATGTCGGAAACACCCGTGACGTCCGGCCGAACCTTGCCGGTCCTTCGGACCCAGCGGAAGCGGAGATAGACTCGGTGACAGAAGAAGACAACAACACACTGGTGACCATCCCCGGCCTGGGAGAAATCCCCGCCGACTCCGGCATGAAGGGGCTGGCCGCCTGCTCCGACGGCGTCCATCGCGTCGGCGCCGACGGCGTGGTGAGCATCACCGCCACCGGCGACGGCAAGGTGGAGTTCATCGCCTGGCCGACGCACGCGCTGGCGTACGTGAAGTCCGCCATGGGATACCCCGCCTACTACCCCGTGCCGGAGGCGCGCATCGACACGCCCGTCAAGGCCGTGCTGATGGACCTGGACGGCACGAGCGTCCGCAGCGAGACGTTCTGGATATGGATCATCGAGCGTACCACCGCCAGCCTGCTGGGCGATGAGAGCTTTCGCCTGAGCGACGAAGACACGCCGTTCGTCAGCGGGCACAGCGTCTCGGAGCACCTCCAGTACGCCATCGGCAAGTACTGCCCCGGCCGCACGGTGGAGGAGGCCCGGCGCTGCTACTTCGAGCACACTCGCCGCGAGATGCGGGAGATCCTCGAAGGGCGCGGCAGGGCGGACGCATTCACCCCCACGCCGGGGCTCAAGGAGTTCCTGCTGGAGCTCAAGGCCCGGGATATCAAAATCGGCCTGGTCACCAGCGGGCTGTGGGAGAAGGCCTGGCCGGAAATAGTTTCCGCGTTCCGTCAACTGGACATGGGCGACCCGGCCGAGTTCTACGACGCGATCATCACGGCCGGCTACCCGCTCCAGAAGGGCGCCGCCGGCACGCTGGGCGAGCTTTCCCCCAAGCCGCACCCGTGGCTGTACGCGGAGGTCTGCCGCGTGGGGCTGGGCATCGACCCGTCCGAGCGGCGCCGCGTGATCGGCATCGAGGACAGCGGCGCGGGCATCTGCTCCGTGCGGCTGGCCGGCTTCTCGGCCGTGGGCTTCGCCGGCGGCAATATCCACGAGAGCGGCACGCGGGCGCTCTGCTCGGCGTGGGCGGAGACGTTCGAAGACGTGCTGGGGCTTCTTTCGTAGACCGAGCAGGTGGATGCAGCGCAGAAGCCGCCGAGGTCGCGGAGACGGTCCAGACACATCAAGGCGGCCGTTCTCTTCGCTCTCCGCGCTAAGTTCCGGCCGATGCCCCCCATCAATCGGCCGGCGCTGTCCGCGCGGCGCGGAGGTGGTCGATGCAATCCCCCAGTGTCTTGGCGCCGAGCCGCTCCTTGACGATCTCCTGCAACTCGCACCAGACCGGATGCACCGGGCACGTGCCGCCTTCCTCGCACAGGGGCGGGTCCGACTGGCAGAAGTTCAGCGCCACCGGCCCTTCCACCGCCTCGATCACGTCCAGCAGCGTGATGTCGTGCGGGTCGCGGGCCAGCAGAAACCCGCCGTGCTTGCCGCGGACGGGGATCACGATGTTCGCCCTGGAAAGCGAACTGAAGATCTTCGTGAGGTACTGCTTGCTCAAGTCGCGAGCGGCGCAGATCGTGTCCAGGTTGGTCGGTTCCTGGCCGTGACGTTCGGCGAGCACCAGAACGCCCCGAACGGCGTATTCAGCGGCGGGGGAAAGCCTCATGCGTAGATCGCTCCGAAAATAGGGACGATGCACTCTATCGCCCGCCGGAAGGAAAAGCAAGCCGGTTTGTATTGGTTTGCATCAGCCCTCCACCGATTGCCGTTCGGAGTTGACTGCGCAGAGGTTGAGCATTGGTCTAAGAATACGAGCTTTTCGCCGCCGGCGGGCATTTGCATTGCCCGCGGGGCCGGGATATCCTGAACCGTGTCGGCCGGACGCCCCGGCCCATAAGGCAAGGAGACGACCCATGACCCAGACCAATCCAGGCGCACCCGCACCGGCTGCCGCACCACCGAAGAAGAGTTCCGGACTCGGCGTGGCCGCCCTGATTCTCGGCATCCTGTCCCTGCTGACTTGCGGCGTTCTGTCGCTGCCGGCGTTGATCGTCAGCATCATCGCCGTGGTCAAGAAGGCCGGCGGCATGGCCATCGGCGGGCTCATCACCTCGCTGCTGGGGCTGGTGCTGATCGGGGGCATGTTCGCCGCGGGCGGTTTCGCGATGTTCTTCGCCAAGGATGCGGCCCACATGGCCAAGGCCATGGCGGAGGTGCAGATGCTTTCCAGGGCGGCGACGATGTACGCCAACGCCAACGACAACCGGCTGCCCGGCGCCGACTGGGATGCGCAACTCTCGCAGTACAAGGAATCGCTGGGCGAATTCGATGACATTCCGTGGATGAACGCGGAGGGGGAAGGGTATGTCTTCGCGCTGAATGCCGACGTGGCCGGCCGACGAATCGACGAGATCGCCAAGCCCTCACGTACGGTCCTGTTCTTCGAGTGCCGGCCGGGCTCCCCTCCGGTGGGCGGCAAGGAACTGCTGCCGGACCAGCCGCGTTTCAAGGTGTACGTGGTGGGCTACGCCGACGGGAACGTGGAGCCCGTGGAGCCGGGGGAGATCGGCAAGCTGAAGTGGACGGCGGAATAGCAGCATTCGGGAGAGCATAATGGCGGACACACCGCGCGTTGGATTTATCGGGATGGGCATCATGGGAGCGCCGATGGCGGGCAACTGCCTGAAGGCGGGCTTTCCCGTAACGGTCTGGAACCGCACGGCCGGCAGGTGCGAGCCGCTCAAGCAGGCCGGCGCCGCCGTGGCCGACCGCCCGGCCGCGCTGGCCGCCGCCAGCGACGTGGTGATCTCCTGCGTGACCGCCAACCAGGACGTGCTGGATGTGCTGCTGGACGAGCAGGCCGGGGTCATCGCCGGCGTCCAGGACGGCGCAACCGTCATCGACCACTCCACCGTCGCCCCCTGGGTGGCGGAGAAATGCGCGGAGGCGTTCGCCGCGAAGGGCGCGGGCTTCCTGGACGCGCCGATCTCCGGCGGGGACGTCGGCGCGAAGAACGGCACGCTGAGCATCATGGTGGGGGGCGAGAAGGCCCACTTCGACCGCGCCCTGCCCGTGCTGGAGGCGATGGGCAAGACCATCACCCACTGCGGCGGCAGCGGCGCCGGCTACGTGGTGAAGCTCTGCAACCAGGTGCTGGTGTCCATGAATCTGCTGGCCGTGGCGGAGGCTATTTCGCTCGCACGGGGCGCCGGCATCGACGTGGAGGCCATGCTCTCGGCCGTCTCCGGCGGCGCCGCGGGCAGTTGGCAGCTCACGAACCTGGGCCCCAAGATGCTCGCCGGGGACTACAAGCCGGGCTTCTTCGTCGATTATCTGCTGAAGGACCTGAACATGGCCCACGAGGCGGCCTTCGCCGCGCGCACGCCGCTGCCGGGGGCTTCGCTGGCGGAGAACCTGTTCCGCTCGGCCTCGGCCCTGGGCCACGGGCGAGACGGCACGCAGGCGGTCTTCGAGGCGCTGCGGGCCCTGCGCGGCGCGGCGGAGTAGCCGAGACGCCGCGCCGACGAAAGCGCCATTGACAGCTTCCGGCCCGGCTGCTAGCGTATGGTATTCTGCCCCGGCAACCCCTGCCGGATCGGAAGTACGGTGGCTGTAGCTCAGTTGGTTAGAGCACCTGGTTGTGGTCCAGGGGGTCGGGGGTTCGAATCCCCTCAGTCACCCGTACCAGCAAAGACGGCGGCCGCGAGCCGCCGTCTTCTTGCGCGGTTCTTGCCAGAAAGCGGAGTACACCCCGGCGATGAAGGTGTTCATCGACACACTCGGCTGCCAGATGAACCGGCTGGACAGCGAGCTGGTGGCGGCCGCATTGCGCCGCGACGGGCACGAACTGCTCGCCGCGCGCGATGGGGCGGACGCCGTGCTGTACAACACCTGCTCCGTCCGCAAGCACGCCGAACAGAAGGTCCTCAGCCGTCTCGGCGTGGACGCCAGGCAGCGGGCGGAGGGGCGGCGGCTGATCGTCGGCGTGATGGGCTGCATGGCCCAGCGGTTGGGCGAGAAGCTCCGCCGCGCCAACCGCCCGGTGGACATCCTCTGCGGGCCGGGGCAACTGCACGCCTTGCCGGAGATGCTCGCCGCCGCGGCCGCCGGTCGGCCGGCGACGGCACTGGACCCGCCCCGCACTCAGCCGCCGGACCAAGCCGCCGAGGCCGCCATGGATCGCCTGGACGCCGGGAGGGACCCGCACGCCGGCGAGAGTTCCGCCCGGGCGTTCATCCGCGTGGCGCGCGGGTGCGACAACTTCTGCACGTACTGCATCGTGCCGTACGTCCGCGGGCCGGAACGCAGCCGAGACCCCCGCGCCATCGTCGAGGAGGCCCGCCGTCTCGCCGGCGCCGGGCGGGGAGAGATCACGCTGATCGGCCAGACGGTCAACCGCTACACGTGGACGGCCGGGGAGCGGACCGTCCGCTTCAGCGACCTTCTCGCCCGCGTGTCGGCCGTGGCGGGCGTGCGGCGGCTGCGGTTCGTCACCAGCCACCCGCTGGACTTCACCGACGACATCCTCCACGCCATGCGGGACCTGCCGAACGTCGTCGAGTACATCCACTGCCCGGCCCAGAGCGGCTCGGACCGTATGCTGAAGGCCATGAACCGCAAGTACACCCGCGCCGCCTACGACGAGCTGCTGGCGCGGGCGAGGGAGATCGTGCCGGAGGTGGTGCTGGCGGGGGACTTCATCGTGGGCTTTCCCGGCGAGACGGAAGAAGACCATGCGGCTTCCGCGGAGCTGATCCGCCGGGCGCGGTACAAGAACTGCTTCGTGTTCAAATACTCGCCCCGGCCCGGCACCGCCGCAGCGAAGACGCTGACCGACAACGTGTCGGACGCCGTCAAGCGCCGCCGCAACAACGAACTGCTGGCCGTGCAGCAGGAGGCCGGCCTCGCCCACCACCGCGCATACATCGGCCGCACGCTGGAGGTGCTGGTGGAGGGCCCGTCGCCGCAGACGCGGAAGCCCGCCGCCGCCCATTTCGGCCGGCCGCAACTCGTCGGCCGCAGCCGCTGGGACCACGTGGTGATCTTCGACGGTCCGGCCCAGCTCGCCGGGCAGTACGTGGACGTGGAGATCACCGGCGCGGCGAGCGTGACCCTCTTCGCCGTGCTCAGGGGAAATGACGAATCGCTGAATCGCCCCGAATGACGGACGCTTCACCGTCGAAAGGGCGACGGCGGCTCACCCATTCGGCATCGGTCAGTCTTCATTCCGTCACTCGGGACGGCTCGGCATTGCCGCGAGCCTCGTGGCCTACTGCTTCGCCACGAACACAAACTCCCGTGCCGGAATCTTCACGCCATCGACCTCGCGGTCCTCATTGGAGTGGTTCATGCACTACGTGCCGCGGCCGAGGAGGTCCGGGCAGATGGACACATCCTCGCACGGGTTTCCGCTGGCCTCGATGCCGGCGGCCTTGGCGACCTCCACCGTCATCTTGCGGGCCAACTCGGCGGACATCGCCGCCTGGTAGTAGCCCGTGCCCTTGCCGCAGGACTTCTTCATCAGCGCCGGCAGGCCGTCCATCTGGCCGCCGACGAACGTCGCCAGCACCTCGGCGCGTGCCGTCCCGCAGCATGATCATCGCTTCGGGATACTGGCGGATGAACCACGTCGGCGGCGTGGCCGTCGGCGTGCACAGGACCACTTCCAGCTCGCTCTCGTGGCACATGTCCAGCAGGCGGTCCAGCCACTGCCAGTCGTAGACGCCCTCGCGGGGCTCCATCTTGCTCCACGCGAACTCCATCGCGCGGATGACGGTCATCTTCGATTCGCGGATAGAGTCGAGGTCTCTGGCCCAGTCGCCCTGGTCGACCGGTTCCGGATAGTACGATACGCCGATCTTCATACAGGCACTCCACACGCGCCGTCGGGGCTGGAAACCTATAGCCTAAGCCGTTTGGAGCGTTTTGGTTACACGTTTCTTGCGCACCCGTTTCTTCCGCACGTGTCGTATTGCAATAGAAATGACACCCCTTATCTCAATAGAAGTGTCAGGGGTCTCTGGCAAGCCCGCTGAGCGAATCCGCGTCAGACCGTCATCCGCTCGCCGGGGTGCAATACGGTGGTCTGGCAGGCGGCGGCGTCGGCGAACATGCGGGCGTCCGTCTCCGAGCCGACGATGTCTCCCCAGTGGTAGGGCACGGCGTGGCGGCAGCCGATTCGCTTGCAGGCTTCGGCCGCCTGGGCCGCATCCAGCGTGTAGGCGCCGCCGACGGGCAGCAGGGCCAGCTCGATGTCCTTCAGGTCAGACATCTCCGGCACCAGGTCCGTGTCGCCGGCGTAGTAGATGCGCTTGCCGTCCAGCGTGAACACCGCCCCGCACCAGTTATTGGCCCGCGGGTGGAACGTCTTGCCGACGTTGTAGGCCGCGACCGCCTCGATGGTGATGCCCTGGACGGTGAGGCTCTCGCCGGGCGCCACGGCGTTGCTGGCGCCGAGCTTCTCGATCGTCTCGGCCGGGGCGACGATCACCGTGCCGGCATTGGACGCCTTCTCGATGTCCTCCGGCGAGCAGTGATCGTAGTGGCTGTGGGACACGAAAATCAGATCCGCATCGTGCGGGGCGAGTTCCAGCTTCCACGGGTCGATATACAGCACCGTGCCGGCGTGCTCCATGCGGAAGCTCGCGTGGTGGATCCAGGTAACTTCAATGGCCATGGCTCGCTCCTTCGCTTCGATGTGCATGTCCGAATTCTAGCGTCCAGGGACGGCCGCGTCACGGGCGCGGCATCCTGCCATACGGTACTTTTTTGGTGATGATTATTTGAGGGGCCGTCGCGGAGGGGGTATCATGGAAGGAGCGGAGGCGGCGACCGCCCCGGCGAGCAGGAGACTCCAGCATGCTGGCACTCACCAAGAAAACCGGCTACGGGCTGATCGCGCTGACGCACCTGGCCCGTCAAGAGGACGAGGGGCTGTGCAGCGCCCGAGAGATAGCCGAGGAGTACGGCGTGCCGCTGTCGTTGCTGATGAACGTTCTCAAAGAGTTGGCCGCCAAGGGGTTGGTGGAATCTGTCCGGGGGGCCAGGGGCGGCTACCGTCTTTCCTGCGACCCGCGGGAGGTGACCCTCGCCCAACTCGTCGAGACGCTGGAGGGGCCCATCCGCCTGGCCGAGTGCGTGACCGGCGAAGTGAACCAGGAAAGCGCCATTTGTCGCGTGATGCAGAAATGCCCCATCGCCGACCCGGTCCACCGCGTGCAGCGGAAGATCTGCGATTTTCTGAGCGGGGTATCGCTGGCGGAGATCGCCTGCCCGACGGCCGCCGAGGCCCCCGCGGCGGCGGAGGTGTGAGGAAAAGCGCCATGAGTTTGCATCTGCCGATCTACCTAGACTACAACGCCACCACGCCGATGGACCGTCGCGTGCTGGAGGCGATGATGCTGTACCTGACGGATGAGTTCGGCAACGCCGCCAGCAACAACCACGAGTACGGCTACCGGGCGAAGGCGGCCGTGGAGAAGGCCCGCCAGCAGGTGGCGGCGCTGATCGGCGCCGAGCCGAAGGAGATCATTTTCACCTCCGGCGCCACCGAGAGCGACAACCTCGCCATCAAGGGCGTGGCCGAGGCCCGTGGGGAGCGGGGCGAGCACCTCATCACCTGCGGCACGGAGCACAGCGCCGTGCTGGACACGTGCAAGCACCTCCAGAAGCACGGCCGGGAAGTGACGTATCTGCAGCCGGACCAGTTCGGCCGCGTGGTCGCCCGGCAGGTGGCGGAGGCCCTCACGGACCGGACGGTGCTGGTGACGCTGATGCTGGCCAACAACGAGGTGGGCACGCTGAACCCGATTTGCGAGATCGCCGCGGCCGTGAAGGATCGCGGCGCGCTGCTGCACAGCGACGCCACGCAGGCGGTGGGCAAGATGCCCGTGAATGTAAACGAGTTGGGCGTGGACCTGCTGAGCATTTCCGCCCACAAGCTTTATGGACCCAAGGGCGTGGGCGCGATGTACGTCCGCCGGGGCGTGCGGGTGTTGGCCCAAATGCACGGCGGCGGCCACGAGCGGAACATGCGCTCCGGCACGCTGAACGTGCCGGGCATCGTCGGCCTCGGCGCCGCGTGCGAGATCGCCGGGCGAGAGATGGCAGAGGAGGCGAAGCGCGTGTCCGCCCTGCGGGACCGGCTGGAGCGGGGCATCCTGGCCCGGCTGGACGAGGTGACCCTCAACGGCCACCCAACCGAGCGCCTGGCGAACACGAGCAACCTGAGCTTCGCCTATGTCGAGGGCGAGGGGCTGATGATGCGGATGAAGGACGTGGCGGTCTCCTCCGGCTCGGCCTGCACCAGCGCGTCGCTGAAGCCCAGCCACGTGCTTTCGGCCATGGGCGTGCCGGATGAGTTGAACCACGCCTCACTGCGGTTCAGCCTGGGACGGTTCAGTACGGAAGAGGAAGTGGATTACACGATCGAACAGGTCGTGCGCGCCGCACGGGAACTGCGGGAACTCAGCCCGCTGTACGAAATGGCCCGCGGCGGGATCGACTTGAACAAGGTGCACTGGACGGAGCATTAGGCCCGGCTGCGGGCCGTGCGTGAAAGGGAAGCGCGGTGCAATACAGCGAGAAAGTTGTGGACCTGTTCACCAACCCGCGTCACGTGGGCACGATGGACGAGGACGATCCGAATGTCGGCACGGGCGTGGTCGGCTCTCCGGCCTGCGGCGACGTGATGAAACTCCAACTTCGCATCGAAGACGGGCGGATCGCCGACGCGAAGTTCAAGACCTTCGGCTGCGGGGCGGCCATCGCCTCGGCGTCGTACATCACGGAGTTGGTGATCGGCAAGAGCATCGAGCAGGCCGAGGCCATCAGCAATCGCGAGGTGGCGGCGGACCTGCAATTGCCGCCGGTGAAGGTGCATTGCAGCGTATTGGCCGAGGACGGCATCCGCGGCGCGCTGGAAGACTGGCGCAAGAAGCAGGCCGCGGCCTCGGCGTCCGCATGAAAGAAACGAGGCATCCCATGCCGGTCACACTGACAGAACGTGCGGCGAAGAAAGTCAAGAGCATCATGAGCCATCACAAGCTCCCGGAGACGGCCTGCCTGCGTGTGGCCGTCAAGGGCGGCGGGTGCAGCGGCATGGCGTATGCGCTGGATGTGGCGGCCGAGCCGGGCGAACAGGATGAGGTGTTCGAGAGCCGCGGGGTGCGGATCTGCTCGGACCCGAAGAGCCTTTTGAAGATGGACGGCACCCAGATCGACTTCCAGGACGAACTGCTGAAGGGATCGTTCGTGTTCAACAACCCCAACGCCGTGCGCAAGTGCAACTGCGGCAGCAGTTTCTCCACGTAGAGGCCGCGGGGCGGCAGGGCGGCGGGGGGGGGCTGTCAACCGCCGGCGTGGTCGAACAAGGCGCCGCTGGGGGGGGTGGGCACATACCCGTTGGACTGGAAGTACTCCAGCGCCTCGTCGGTGCTGGAGAAGACCCGCGTGGCGGTCTCGGTGACGAAGGGGGAGGGCTCGACCTTCGGCTTCCAGATCACGAACACGTCTCGCGTGGCCTCGTGGGCGTGCTGCAGCTCGCGCTCCACGCCGCTGGAGAGGCCCGGCATGCCGTCCGGCAGTTCGGGAATCAGAGAGATGATCATGTCCGACTGGTCGATGAGCTTGAAGTCCCGCACGTAGATCTGCCCGTCGATATCGGCGAGGATGTCCAGCACCTGCGCGGTGTCCAGCGTGGTCTGCCGGCCCGGCGGGCCGACGGTGATGGCGCGATGCCCACGGGAAATCGCCTCCACGGCCAGGGGGCCGAGGTGCTTTTCCTCCATGTCGGCCGGGTCGAAGCAGATGAAGTGCCGCTTCAGTTCGCGGCGGAACGTTTCGATCTCCGCCAGCAGTTTTGTGCGGCCGACCACGTGGGTCATGGGGAAGCTGATGTAGGCCTTTTTCATCGGCGGGCCCGTGATCAGCCGCGCCAGGGCCAGGGCGGTGGAGGGCTCCGTGCCGCGGGCGTTGATGTAGAAGCGGTTGTGCCCGCGGACGATCTGGCTGAGCAACTCGGTGGCGAGGATTTCCTCCTCCCGCCAGACCATCAGGTCTTTGAGCGTGTGGTCGGTGTGCCCGTCGCGGGTGAGGCGGTAATGCACGCGGTCGATGTTGTCGACGATCGTAACGTACAGGTCCGCGTCGAGCGCCTTCATCTGGTCGTAGTCGAATGCGTAGAACAGCCCGTGCCGCCAGCGGAAGGTGGCGTGTGTATTGACGATCAGGTTCGGCGTGGCGCGGGCGGCGGCGAGCACGTCTTTGAACACGCTGCGGCGCAGGCTGGTCAGCCGGCCCAAGGGCAGGTCCAGAATGCGCCCGGCCGCCACGTCCGGCGCTTCAACGTACATCCGCTCGCCGACGCTGAACAGCGGAACGTTCGTTCCCTCTTCGGCTGCGAGCTTGACGACCCGCTGGAGGAATTCCGTCTTGTCCAGGCCCACTTGTCCGGTGACCACCACTCGCATAGACGGGCGATGCTAGCCGCGAGCGAGGGGGGTGTCAATCGTGCCGGACGGCGCCCGAGGATGAAGATTTCGTTTGGGCGGCGTCCCCTGGCGGCTTGGACTTGCCTGGCTCGGCCTCCTGCGGCCCGCCGTCGACGCGGGACAACAGGCGGCGGAGTTCGTCCACCTGTTGGCGGAGTGTCACCAGTTCGGCCTTGAGCCGGTCGTTCTCCGCCAGGGCGGCGTCTCGCTCCTGAATGGCCGGAACCACCGCCCGCACCTGGGCCTTGTACCCCTCGGCCATCCTCTCGGCGTGACGGCAGCGCGCGTCGAGGGCGGACTGCCGCTGCTGGAGTTCCTCCATCTTGAGCAGGATCTCGGCCTTCTCGCTCCGGAGCGCTTCGTTCTCCGTGCGGAGCCGGCGAAGCTGCACGCTCTCGCCGGAGGGCTCGACTTTCTGCTGGGGTTCGGCTTCCGGGCCCCGCCGCCAAGGAATGTCACAGCCGGTCGCCAGAAGCAACGGCCCGAAAAGGAGGATGCTCATCACCCGTTTCATGGTGGTCATGATAGATCCATCGCAAGACGCCGCCAAGGGCCTCTCGCGCGCCGACGGCCCGGCCGGCGGCCCATACACGGATGCCCGGCATCCGGGGCCGGTCGCGGGCTCAAGGCTTCAGCCGTTCTTGCCGTCCGGCCGCGGAATCCAGCACCACAGCCAGCAGTCCGTCGGTGGGCCGGACCCGCGCGGCGGGCAGGCTGTCTTTCGTCACGGGGCAATCGCTCAGCAGGGCCCCCACGGCCTGCGCCTTGTCCTCGCCCGTCACGAGCATGATGACCGTCCGGGCGGCGTTGATGAGCGGAAAGGTGAACGTCAAGCGGTTGCGGCCGAGAACCGGTACGAACTGGGAGACCACGAGTTTCTCCGTCTCCTCCACGGCCCACGTTCCGGGGAAGAGGCTGGCGGTGTGCCCGTCGCCGCCCATGCCCAGCAGGATCAGCTCGAAGCGGGGTATGCCGTCTTCGCCGGCCGGGACGGTGTTGCGGATGGTTCGCTCGTAGTCGGCCGCGGCTTCGTCCAGATCTTCGCAATCGGCCGGCATCGGGTGAACCCGCTCCGGGCGGATCGGCACGTGGTCCAGCAAGGCGCGCTGCACCATGCGGTAGTTGCTGTCGGCGTGGTCGTGCGGCACGTCGCGCTCGTCGCCGAAAAAGACTTCCACGTTCCCCCACGGCACGTCGCCGGTGACGGCCTCTCGGGCGAGCATCTGGTACAGCCCGTGCGGCGTGGTGCCCCCGGCCAGGGCCATCCGGCAGGCGCCGAAGCGCCCCACCGCGTCGCAGAGAGTGGTCTTTACGATCTCCAGCGCGGCCCGTGTGGCCTCTTCCGCGCTGCCTTCTACGATCACGCGACGTGGATTCGATTCCTGCGTCATAGCGGCCTCCCGAACTAGCCGCCGCGAGCATACCACGGCGCGGCGCGGCCTACAACCACCCGCCGCGCGTCCGGAAAAAGGCGACCACCGATCGCCTGGCGCCCCGGCGCGAACACAAACCATGCGGGCGCGGCGGCCGCCGCGCCCGTTGGCTTGTCTTCGAGATGCGACCGGCAGCTACTTGTCGTCTTCGTCCTGTCCGCCGGCGAGCGCTTCCAGCGCGGCGATGGGGTCCACGTCCTCTTCGTCAGACTCCGGCAGCACGAACACGTCGGCATCGCTCGCCAGGCCGGAATCCTCTTGTCCCTGCCCGGATTCCGCCAACTTCTGCCCGCGCGTCTTGACCGGGTGAATTTCTTCCGGTTGCCCGTCGATCTGCACGGTGAAGACGATCGGCCCGACCACCAGCCGGTCGCCGGCCTTGAGGCTCGTCTCATTGACGCGCTTGTTGTTGACGTACGTGCCGTTGGAGGAGGCGAGGTCTTTGACCTTCAGCGACTCGGCATCCAGCAGCAGTTCGCAGTGACGGCGAGAAACACTCACCAGCGGAATCTGCAGGTCGCACTTCTCGCCGCGGCCGATGACCGTAACATCGCGCTGGAGGGGGAAATCCTTCCTCTGCCCGTTGCTCTTGAACATCACGAGTTTCACGTCCATAGGTCTGGTCCCAGTTTGCGGTTGCCGGTGGGTGCGGTACAGTAGTCTTGCTCGGCCGGCGGAGGCGCCGCAATGCGCCCGGCAGCCTGCCGTGCAGGCTATTCTAAAATGTCATCAGACCGCTTCAAGAAAAATCGTGCGCAAGTTCCGGCCCTCGCCCGCGCGCTGTATGTCCACGTGCCGCTGTGCCGGGCCAAATGCCATTACTGCGACTTCTACTCCGTGCCGGTCGAGCGGCGGCTTGCCGAGCGGTTTGTCCGCGCGGCCGTCAGCGAAATCGCCCGGCGCGGAGAAGAGCTCTCCACGCCGCTGAGGAGCGTGTTCGTCGGCGGGGGCACGCCGACCTGCCTGCCTCCGGATGCGCTGGGGCGGCTTCTGGACGCCCTGCGACCGCTGACGGACGAACACACGGAGTTCAGCATCGAAGCCAACCCCGCCACCCTGGCTGATGACGCGGCCGATCTGCTCGCGGGAGGGGGGGTAAACCGCGTGAGCATCGGCGTGCAGTCGTTTGACGAGGCGGCACTGCGGCTGCTGGGCCGGCTGCACTCGGCCGGGCAGGCCGCCGAAGCCTGCCGCCTGGTGCGGGAGGCCGGCATCGGCAATGTCAGCCTGGACCTGATCTACGGCATCCCCGGCCAGACGTTGCGTTCGTGGAAGGACACGCTTTCGGCGGCGCTGGGGCTCGGGCCGGACCACCTGAGCTGCTACGCCCTGAGCATCGAGCCGGGCACGCCCCTGCACGAACGGCTCCGCCGCGGGCAGATCGAGGAGGCGGAAGAGGGCCTTCAGCGAGACTGCTACTACACGGCGGTCGACGCGGCGGAGGCCGCGGGGCTGGAGCAGTACGAGATCTCGAACTTCGCCCGGGGGGGACGGCGATGCCGCCACAATCTAACCTACTGGCAAAATGAGCCTTATGTCGGCATTGGCCCGGCGGCCGCAAGCTATCTCGCCGGCGTGCGCCGCAAGAACCGCCCGAACCTCCATGCGTACTGCGAGGCCCTGGAGTCCGGGCGACCGGCGCCGGAGGAGCGCGAGAAACTCACGGGCCGCCCCGCCATGGCCGAGGCGCTCATGCTGGGGCTGCGGCTGACGGAAGGCGTTGACCGTTCTGCATTTAAGATGCGCTACGGTGCCGACGCGGCCGAGGCGTTCCCCCAGAGCATCGGCCGATTCGCCCGGCAAGGCGCTTTGGAGGTCACCGGCCGTCGCATCCGAATCCTCCGAGAGTTCCTGTTCACTTCCGACACGATCCTGGCCGAAATCCTCGCGGAATCTTGACCTGACAAACACAGGGGAATTTCTCCATTCTCTGCATCTTACTTAATGCCGCGCGTTGCGGAGTCGATATGTTCAGCAAGCAGCGGCAGGCTCCAGTGGCCGCATGATTTGCCGGAAAAGCATGATAGATCGTAGTTTGCATCTTGGAGAAGGCTTCTCTGCCGTTGGCGTCGGCCCGGAAGGAAGCGATGGTTCATCCAGAGGCGCGGCGTTGGGCCTTACGCCTGGCCGGCAGAGTGCCCGCGCCTGCATTGCGGACAAATGGCGCCCGGCAAGGTGGTCCCGGCTTGTGCCTCCCGCGGACGCAGGCCATGCCGGCATGAGTACCGACTGGAAGACGATATGCCATTGACACTTACAAAAAACAAGGTCCTGCCGATCGGTATCGACCTGGGCACCAGCGCCGCGAAGGTGGCCCAGCTTCGCCTTAACGAGGCAGAAGTGGAGCTGGTTGCGGCCGCTCACGTGGCGGTGCCGCCGGAGAGCCGTGCGGACCTGTCCACCCGCGCACGGGTTCTGGTGAAGGGCTTGCAGAGCAGCCTGAAGGGCGAGTCGTTCAAGGGCCGCCAGTGCGTCTTGTCCATCCCCGCCGACGATACCTTCGTGCAGCACGTCAAGCTGTCCAGCATGCCGGAAGACGACATCGCCCATGCCCTGGAACTGGAGCTGAACGGCAAGCTGCCCTACCCCACCACCGAGGCGATCATCCGCCACATCGTCGCCGGCAAGGCCTACGACGAAAGCGGCAAGGAGAAGCTGGAGGTCATCGCCGTCTGCGCGGCCCGCCGCACGCTGGAGCAGTATCTCTCGCTGGCCGGCAAGGCCGGGCTGGACGTGGTGGGCGTGAACATCGAGCCGTTCGCGATCGTGGAGTGCTTCAGCCGGTTGTTCCGCCGCTCGGCCGACGAGGAGCGGACCATCCTGTTCATCGACTTGGGCGCCAAGAGCACGCAGGTGGTGATGAGCCACGGCTCACGGATCGTCTTCGCGCGGAACCTGAAAGTCGGCGGCGATCAGTTCGATGCCGTGGTGGCCGAGGGACTGGACATCCCGGTCGACCAGGCCAACTCCCTGCGGCAGGACCTGATCGGGGGGCAAACAAGCGGGGCTACCGAAAACGAACTGTACCACCTGCTGGACGCGCCGTTGGGCGCGCTGACCGACGAACTGACCCAGTGCCTGCAGTACTACGAATCTGTCTTCCGCAACCAGAGCATCGAGCGGGCGATCTTCGTGGGCGGGCAGGCGTACGACAAACGGCTGTGCCAGACCATCGCGCAGCGCCTGAACCTGCCGGCCCAGATCGGCGATCCGCTGGTTCGCGTCAAGCGGCTGGTGGGGGCGGGGCTGGGCATCGGCTTGGACCGACGCGAGGCCCAGCCGGGCTGGGCCGTCGCCGTGGGCCTGAGCCTGGGCGCGGCGGCGTGAGGTATCTATGAGCACCATCAACCTGCTGCCGAATGACTTTTTAGACCGCCGCCAGCGGCGCCGGGCCACGGTGATCTGCTCGGCCCTGTTCGCGGTGGTGATGGCGGGCGTCGTGGCCGCCATGCTCGCCTCCGAACAGAGCTACCGCCGCACGCTGGAGGTGCGCGAGCGGGTGAACGCCGACTACGTGGAGGCCGCCAAGCTCATCCAGCAGATGCAGCAGCTCAGCATGCGCAAGGATCAGTTGTTGGAGAAGGCCCGCCGCAGCGCCTCGCTCATGGAGCGCCTGCCGCGCAGCTACCTGCTGGCGATGGTCACCAACAGCCTGCCGGAGCACGCCTCGCTGGAATCGGTGGACCTGGAGATGACGGAGGTGCATCGCAAGGCGGCGGCCGACAAGCAGACTCCTTCCGCCAAGTACGCCCGCACGAAGAAGAAGCGGGCGCCGGTCATCGAGTCGGACATCTTCGTGAAGATGACCGTCACCGGGTACGCCGCCACCGACGTGGAGGTGGCGCGGCTGATCGCCGCGCTCGCCCGCAACCCGCTGCCGCACCGCGTGGACCTGGTCTTCAGCGAGGAGAAGTCCATCAGCGCCACCAACACGGCGGACGCCCGCGGCAAGACGGCCAATACGGTGACCGCCCGGCGGTTCCAGATCGAGATCGAACTGAGCGTGAACGCCGACCCCATGGAGGCGCTCGGCGCGGAAGATCGCCTGGCCGTCGCGGCCGAGGAGGTGGTGCGGTGAAATTCGGCCCTCGTGAGATCATCTTCGTCGTGCTGCTGCTGGCGATACCGCTGGCGAGTTGGTGGCTGAGCTTCCGCCCGATGAACCAGCGCAATGAAGAGGTGCTGGCGGAAATCGAGCAACGCCGCGCCAAGCTCCAGCAGCTCAACCGCACCACCGGCGCCATGGGAGACCTGGAAAAGGAGATCCAGGCCCTCGAAGAAGCCATGGACCTGTTCCAGTCCAAGCTGCCCAACGAGAAAGAGATCGACAAGGTTCTCCAGGAAATCTGGAAGCTCGCCGAATCCAACGAGCTGACCACCAAGAGCATTCGCACCACTTCGAATCGCCGGCGCAAGAGCCTCTTCCCGGCCGGGGGGCACTCCGAGCAGCCGATCACCATCGAACTGGAGGGAGACTTCAAGGGGTTCTACGCCTTCCTGCTCGCCCTGGAAAGCCAGCCACGGATCATGCGGATCAGCAAGATGGTGGTGCAGAAGGACAAGAAGGCGGCCGAAGGACACATCGCGGCCACCTTTGAACTGTCGATCTTCTTTGAGAAGAGCAAGGAGAAGACCTGATGAACACGGACCTTCTCGACAACCAGCAGCCGGCGCCGCAGATGCCGTCCGTCGCCGGGCCGCAGACCCCCTCCCCCGGCCGCTCCGGCGGCAGGCAGGGGCTGCAGTTCTCTCGCGGGAACCTGGTGCTCGTGGCCCTGCTGGTCGGCGGGCTGGCGGTGGTGTACGTGATGAGTCTAAACGAAGGCCCGGCGGAGGCTTCCGCCGAGCAACGGGCCGCCCAGCAACAGGTGGAGACGGCCCTGACGGCGTTCAAGACCTCCGGCGCCTCGGCCGACGCGCAGCGCATGAAGGCGGCGGCCGTCGTCAAGGAGTTCTACCACGACACGCGGCAGCGCCAAGTGCCCCTGGACGCCCTGCAGAAGAACCCCTGCGAGTTCATTCCGCCGCCCGGCAACGAGCCGGCGGTAGTCCGGCAGGAGCAGGCCGCCCCTCCGCCGCCGGCCGAGCCGACGGAGCAGGAGAAGGCCGAGGAGCGCATGCTCCAGGCCGCCTCCCGGCTGCAGTTGCAGTCCATCATGGTGGGCAGCCGCGGCGCCACGGCGATGATCTCCAACAACATTCTCGCCGAGGGCCGGCAGATCGAGGGATGGACGGTGTGGAAGATCGAGGCCAACGAGGTGCTGCTGGCCTGGAAAGACAAGACGCATACGTTGCGATTGCCCCAGTGAAGCGCCCCGCGGGGCGCCATGAGGAAGGAAGCACGAACGACGTGTCGGAAGTGAGGGACAAGCCGAGAGTCGGCGCCGCCCAGGGCGCCGCCGAGACGCCGGTCGAGTTCGCCGAACTGTGGCGGCCGGCCGAGGGAGGCCATGCGCGCCGCGGACCGGAGCGCGTGCTGCTGGAGCGGGGGCACATCTCCGACGAGCAGCTCGCCGCGGCCGTCGACAGCCAGCGCGGCAACCCGCACCTGACGGTGCTGCAGACGCTCGTGGCCTTCGGCCTGGTCGACGAGATGCTGGCTCACCGCGCGGTGGCCGAGTACTTCAAGCTGCCGTTCTCGCGGGTTACGACGGCGGATGTAGACGAGGACGTCTTCGGCCTGCTGAACGTCGAGTACCTCAAGGCCAAGGCCATCCTGCCGATCCGCAAAGACGAGGACGGCAACGTGGTGGTCGGCATCGCCGACCCGGCGGACATCTTCCTGATCGACGACCTGAAGCGCCGGCTCAAGGGCAAGATCAAGCTCACCGTTGTGCCGCCGGCGGACATCGCCCGCGTCATCGAGGAAGCCTCCGCCGCCCCGGGCGAGCAGGTCGACGAGATCATCAAGGACATCGCCGAGGACACCGTCGAGGTCGTCGAGAGCCAGGACGACGAAGTGACGGACCTGGAGAAGATCGCCGGCGAAAGCCCGGTCATCCGGTACGTCAACTACCTGATCTCCCAGGCGGTCAAGGAAGGCGCCAGCGACATCCACATCGAGCCGGGCGAGCGGAAGTTGCGCGTGCGGTATCGCATCGACGGCGTGCTGTTCGCCCAGCACGCCCCGCCAATGACCATGCACGCGGCGATCATCTCCCGCCTGAAGATCATGGCCAACATGGACATCTCCGAGCGTCGCCTGCCGCAGGACGGGCGCATCCGCGCCACCGTCCGCGGGCGCACCGTGGACCTGCGCGTCAGCACGCTGCCGATCACCCACGGCGAGAAGTGCGTCATCCGGATCCTGGACAACCGCTCGATCATGGTGGGCCTGGAGAATCTCGGCATGCAGGCGGATACGCTGGAGACGTTCCGCAAGCAGATCCTCCGCCCGCACGGCATCGTGCTGGTGACCGGCCCCACCGGCAGCGGCAAGAGCACCACGCTCTACTCGGCCCTGCAGATCATGGATGGCGAGAAGCTCAACATCGCCACCGTGGAAGACCCGGTGGAGTACGAGTTGGCCGTCACCAACCAGGTGAACGTGCACGACAGCATCGGCATGACCTTCTCCCGCGCCCTGCGCAGCCTGCTGCGGCAGGACCCGGACGTGATCATGCTGGGCGAAATCCGCGACGAGGAAACCGCCCGCATCGCCATCCAGGCCTCGCTCACCGGGCACATGGTTCTCAGCACGCTGCACACGAACGACGCGCCGTCGAGCATCACGCGGATGATCAACATCGGCATCGAGCCGTACCTGATTTCCGCGGCCGTCAACGGCGTGCTGGCCCAGCGGCTGGTCCGCAAGACCTGCGAAAACTGCAAGACGCCCATCACCCAGGTGCGGGACAACATCAAGGCGTACCTGGAGAAGCTCGGACGGGACATCCCGGAGATGTATCAGGGCGCCGGCTGCGACAAGTGCCGCCACACCGGCTACAAGGGCCGGCTGGGCGTCTACGAGCTTCTGGAGCTGGACGACGACCTGCGCGACATGGTGAGCCGGAGCCCTTCGCTGATGGAGCTGCGCCGCGCCGCGCGGGCCACCGGCATGCGAGACCTCCGCTCCGACGCCATGGACAAGGTGGCCGCCGGACAGACCACCGTGGAAGAGGTCATGCGGGTGGCCGAAACCTAGGAGACATGCGGGTATGCTGGAATTGCAGGAAATCCTGACCAAGGCGCTGGACGGCGGCGCCAGCGACGTGCACCTGGTGGCGGGCATGCCGCCGCTGTTCCGCACTCACACGGTGTTGGCGCCGTCGAGCGAGTATCCGCCCGTCTCGGCGGAGGACACCGTCCAGTACGTGCTGGACATGGTGGGCGAGGAGCGCTACGCCCGGCTGGAGGCCAACCGTGACCTGGACTTCTCCACCGAGGTGCCGAACCTGGGGCGCTTCCGCGTGAACGCGCACTGGCAGCGCGGCACGGTGGCCATCGCCTTCCGCGCGATCTCCGACCGGGTGCCCGCCCTGCACACGCTCAACCTGCCGCCGATCATCGAGAAGTTCGTCGATCTGCCGCGCGGGCTGATCCTCGTCACCGGCCAGACCGGCAGCGGCAAGAGCACCACGCTGGCGTCAATGATCGACGCGATGAACCACAAGTACCAGCACCACGTGATCACGGTCGAGGACCCGGTCGAGTACGAATTGCGGAACGACAAGTGCGTCATCGAGCAGCGCGAGATCGGCATCGACGTGCCCACGTTCGCCTCCGGCCTGCGGCACGCCCTACGGCAAGACCCGGACATCCTGCTCGTCGGCGAAATGCGAGACCTGGAGACCACCTCCGCCGCCATCACCGCCGCGGAGACCGGCCACCTGGTGCTCTCCACGCTGCACACGCAGAACGCCTCGCAGACCATGGAGCGCATCATCGACATCTACCCGGCCGAGCAGCAGATCCAGATCCGCTCCATGCTGGCCAACACGCTGCAGGCCGTCGTCAGCATGACGCTGTTCAAGCGGATCGACGTGCCGGGCATGATCCCGGCGTGCGAAATCCTGATCTGTACGCCGGCCGTGCGGGCCTGCGTGCGAGAGAACCGCATTCACGAAATTCCGAACATCATCGCCACGAACCGCGCCGTCGGCATGTGCACGCTGGACGACTCGATCAAAGCCCTGTACTTCAGCGGCAAGATCAGTCGGCAGCAGGCCGTCAGCCGCGCGGTGAACCCGGCCGCGATCGACCGGGCCATGAGCGCGTAGTCGCGCGGAGAGAGAACCGACCATGCCCAACTACCTGTATCAGCTCCAGAACGGCTCCGGCGAAGTGATGGCCGGGCAGTTGCGCGCGTCCAGCAAAGACGCCGCCACGCTGGAGCTGCGCAACCAGGGCGTTGGCCGCATTCTGTCCGTCAAGCCTGCGGACCCGTTCAGCGCGTTCATCTCCGCGCTGCGGAGCGTGAAGTTCGAGGCCGGTCCCGGCCTGAAGGACGTGCAGAGCTTCACCAACCAGCTCGCCGTGATGATCAAGGCGGGCATCAACATCCGCTCGGCCATCGCGTCGGTCGCCGAGCAGGTCAAGAAGCCCAAGTTCGCCCGCATGATCCACCAGATCAAGGACGACGTGGAGGCCGGGCACCCGTTCTCCGACGCGATCGCGCGGTATCCCGGCACGTTCAGCCCACTGTACGTCAACATGGTGCGGGCCTCGGAAATGTCCGGCTCCTTCGGGCACATGCTGGAAAGGATCTCCGACTACCTTTCCGAGCAGATCGAAACGCGCAACATGATCATCGGCGCGATGATCTACCCGGCCATCATCGGCTTCATGGCCGTCAGCACGACGATCTTCCTGCTGACGTTCGTGCTGCCGCGGTTTCTGGTGCTCTTCGAAGGCAAGGAAGACCTGCTGCCGGTCCAGACGCTGATGCTGATGGCGATGAGCATGTTCGTCATCGCGTTCTGGCCCTTTTTGGTGGGCGGGATCATCGCCGTGGTGGTGGGCTTCCGCTTCGGCGTGCGGACGCACGCCGGGCGGCGGATCTGGGACACGTTCAAGCTGAAGGCCCCCATCCTGGGCGGCATCACCAAGGCGTTGTGCATCAGCCGGTCGGTGCAGACCATGAGCGAGCTGGTGACCGCGGGCGTGCCCATGCTGGAGACGATCGCCATCACCGCCGACGTGGCCGGTAACGTACACTACAGTCGGATGTGGCTCAACGTGCATAATTCCGTGCAGCAGGGACAGAAGATCAGCACCGTGCTTGGCATGACCAGCCTGCTGCCGAAGAACGTGGTGCAGATGATCACCGCCGGGGAGGATTCCGGCAAGCTTGGCGAGGTGCTGCGCGACGTGGCGGAGTTCTACGCCAAGGAGCTGAAGTACAAGATCAAGGCGTTCACGTCGCTCATCGAGCCGGCGATGATCCTGATCATGGGCGTGATCGTCGGCTTCATCGCCATGAGCATCATCCTGCCGATCTTCAGTATGTCCAAGTTGGTGAAGTAAGGAGGACCGTGAGGTGACCTGATGAGAAGAACAACTGCCTTGCGACGCCGCGGCGTCTCGCCGAGAGCGAGAAAGGGCTTCAGCCTGATCGAAGTCGCGGTGTCCACAGCCATTATCGGCCTGGGCGTGGCGGCTCTGATGGTGTCCGTCGGCTCGCAGACGCGGGTCAACGGCGCCGGCAAGAAGATCACGCAGGCCGCTTTTCTTGCGCAGGAACTGCGCGAGTGGACGCTGCGCCTGCCGTTTTCGGACCCCGACCCGCATGATGCGGGCAACCCGCCCGGCCCGGACGGGACCGATCCAGCCTATTTTGTGGACGACCTGGACGACCTGTACGGCTACAACGGCGCCGGGGTGACCTACTGCCCGCCGCGCGACGGACAGGGATCGTCCGTCGCCGACCTGACGGACTGGACGGAGCATATTTCGCTCCAGTGGGTCCACGAGGGCGACCCGTCGGTCGTGGTCGAGCCCGGCGCGTCGAGGATGGTCTTCGTCACGCTGACGGTCTCCCACAGGACGGAGTGCGTGCTGACGACGGGGTGGCTCGTGACCGGCGGCGAGCAGTAGCCTCCCCGCGCATTAGACCGGCCCGGGCCGCTTACCCGGCCTCCACATCGTATATTGCAGGTGTGGAGTTCCCGCCACGGCCGGCATGGCGATGCGCGGGTGCAGCCCGCGAAGGAAGCGCACGATGGATACCGCACACAAACGAACAGCTCCGCGCCGCGGCTTCGCCTACGTGCTGGCGTTGGTGATGCTGACGGTGTTCATGTCGCTGGCCGTCGTCATGACCACGCAGGCCCACTACAACGTGGCCATGGGGGGCAACCAGACGGACGCCCTCCAGGCCCGCATGGCCGCCGAGAGCGGCATGGCCTACGCCATCCACGCCCTGCGAGACTGCCAGAGCCAGCCCACCCTCACCGAACTGCCGGACATGCTGGACGTGATCCAGGACTACATCCAGACGCGCCTGCCCGGCGTGGCGGTGCACCAGTTCGAGCAGGACCTGCTGCCCCGGCGGGTGGAGACAGACCCGATCACGCTGTCCAACGGCCACTCGTTCCGCTTTCACGTGTATGTGGAGGAGGAGAACGAGGAAGGCATCCCCACGAAGCTTCAGATGGTCACCATCGGCCAGTCGGGCGGCATCGTCCGGCGCATCGGCATGCAGTACAACGTGGAGGTCAACAAGAAGCTGCTGCACTACGCGGTGGTCTCCACCGCCCGGATCATCGCCCGCGGCAACATCCGCATCAACGGGCCCATCACCAGCACCTGGGGCCGCGACCTGCGCCCCGGCTGCCGCAACGAGACCACCTACCCGCTGAACATCAAGCTCGGCTCGCAGGGGTACATCCGCGGCGATATCGGCACCGTGCTGACGAGGGAGCAGTTCGAGGGCGACCAGTCCGGCGACGCCGACTTCACCAGCGGCGTGCTGTGGGATGAGGCCGTGCCCTGGGACGACCCGAACTACAGCGGCCCGGCCTTCATCGACCCGCTGAACCCGGGCGACAACGTCCGCGTGGGAGACCCCTCCTACGACGGCCCGACGTACACCGTGCCGGACTTCCGAGACAACCCGGACGAAGCCATTCGCGAGCAGTTGCTCTATGAAGAGAACCCGAGCGTCACCGAGTTCGACTTCGACACCACCCCGCTGAAGGAGATGACCGCCACGATCAACCTCCCCTCGGCCGACTCCACCAGCACCTGGGAGAACTGGGGAGACCTGAACCACCCCGCCAAGGCCGCGTTGAACAACATTCGCGTGCCGAAGGGAACGAACCCGACGTTCAAGAACTGCACGTTCAAGGGCGTCACCTACATCGAGGTGGACGAGGACACCACCAGCCCCACCTCCGGCAACCAGAACCGGGTGAAGTTCGTGGACTGCACGTTCGAGGGGCCGATCATCACCGGCGTGCCCAAGAAGATGGACTGGAACAAGAACCGCATGGACTTCGAGGGCGCCACGCAGTTCAAGAGCTCCATGATCCAGGCGGCCCTCGGCGGCGTGACGCTGATGGCGCCCAACTACAACGTCAACATCGGCGACTGCGTGGACAGCACCGGCGGAAACCTGGACTCGAACTCCGAGATCGTCGGGCTCGTGCTCGGCGGCGTCGTGGACCTGCGAGACAAGGTCCGCGTCAAGGGAACCGTGGTGTCCTTGGCCAAGATCGTTCTGGATGACGGCAGCATCATCATGGGCAAGAACAATTCCTGGCTCGCCGGCAGCGATGTCTGCGGCGCGAACCTGGGGTATGAATCCGGCGGCTCCGAGGGCGGCGGCGACGAAGGCAACAACGACGTCGAGATTACCCCGGACCCGGACAACGTGATCCCGTTGGGCGTCAAGAAGCGGTACATCGTGACGCCCGACATCGAAAGCTATCTCGAGATGTACTGATGTCGGCTTCCATGAGACAGGCAACCCCCACAACACGAGACGCCCCCCGGCGGGCGAGAAGCCCCCGCGGCTTCACGGTCATCGAGATGCTGCTGGCCGCGGCGCTGATGAGCGCGCTGCTGACGGCCGCCGCCGTGGCCATGCACGCGGCCATGGAAAGCTATGAGGAGAACGAGAAGATCGCCGCCGCCGTCCAGACGCAACGGTCGATCCTGGACCGGATCGTCCGCCAGATCCGCACGGCCGCCGCCGTCACGAGCGACAGCTTCTCCCTGCACATCATCCCTCCCGATGACGGCAGCGGCCTGCAGGAGATCATCTACGAGTACCACGGCTTCGGCTCGCTCTACTACACCGAGGTCCGCAACGGCGAGCACCAGATGCGGTTCCTGATCGACTACGACGACGAGGTGAAGGTGCAGGAATTCGCCGTCTTGCGGGAGATCGGCAAGGACTGGCAGGGCGTGGACTGCACCAAGAGCGTGACGATCCGCATGGTGGTGTCTGTCGAGGGCCAGCAGCACGCGATGACGGCCACCGCCTCTCCCCGCCGCAACCAGACCTACTGACGCCGCGCGATCCCGCGCCCCGATCCCCCGGAAAGGCCATGAACCTTCCCGCCGCGGACGGTAGAATGACGGGGCATTCGGGAGAAACGCCATGCGATACCGCGCCGCCGCCTTGTTCGCCTTGCTCTTGGGAATTACCCTGCCCGCCGCCGGGGGTGAAGAGCCGACCACGCGCCCCGCCGCCTCGCCCGTGCCGCAAGAGGCGCTCTCCCGGATCGCCGAGCAGTTCAAGCGGCCCGAGGGGCGGATGACCGAGCCGCAGGCCGTCGCGCTCTACATTCGGCGCATGGAAGAGGTGCTGGCCCTGGGAGACGCCGCCCGCGCCGAGCACCGCGGCGCGGGCAACCTGCACAAGGCGCGCGCGGCGATGATCGAGGCCGCCAACTTCCTGGCCAAGGCCAAGAAGAGCGCCGCCATGCGGACGCGGCTGAAGGCCCTTGCTTCCGAGCAGATCGCCGATGCACACGCCCCGGCCAAAGACCGCGCCTACGCGGACTTGATCCTCACCCGCATGAAGGTGCTGCCGGAAGGCGAGGCCCCGCCCCCGGACGCCGACGAGCAGATCCGGGCCTACTGCGGACGATACGCCGGAACCGAAGCGGAGGTCAGCGCCCTGGTGTATGGGTCCATGCTCGCCGGGAAGGCGAATCGCAAAGACCTCACCTCCTCTCTGTTGGACGTGCTGGACAAGCAGCACCTCACCGAACCGCACGTGGCCGAGTACCTGCGGCGCATGGGCCGCACGCCGCGGTTCGCCGGGCGGGTGTTCTCCGCGGAACTGACCCTGCTGGACGGCCGGAAGCTCTCATTGCCGCAAGCCCATCGGGGCAACGTGTTTGTGGTGGACTTCTGGGCCACGTGGTGCGAGCCGTGCGTGGCCGACCTGCCGAAAATGAAGGAGTTGTACGCCAAATACAAGCCCTACGGCGTGGCATTCGTCGGCGTGAGCCTGGACCGCGACAAGGACAAGGCGCGGAAGTTCGTCAAGGAGCATGCCATCGCCTGGGCGCAGGCCTGTTCGGGCGACGGCTGGCAAGACGCCGCCGCCGCGCGGTACGGTGTGACGGAGATCCCCAGCGTGTGGGTGGTCGGCCGGGATGGGAGGATCGTCAGCGCCGACGCCCGCGGCGACCTGGAGGCGACCATCAAGAAGGCCCTGCTCACCCCGCCGCCGAAGGACGAGTAACCACGGCGCGGAAGCCGGCGTCAAAGCTCCGGCGGCTCGGGGGGCGCTTCCGGCGGCGGCTGGCGCATCAGGCAGGCGTGCTGGTGGGTGGGGTCGTCCGGCATGGCCGCCAGCCGCGGCTGCTCGCACAGGCAGCGCCGGCAGATTTTCTCCCGTCGGCCGTCGCCGAAGACCATCGCCGTCTCGTCTTCCGGCAGCTCCGCGGCCAGCTCCCGCGTGAGGGTGCAGCGCGGGTGGAACGGGCAGCCGCCGGGCGGATGGATGGGGGAGGGCGCCTCGCCGGGCAGGCGCCGGCGGCGGTGCTCCCGCGTGGGGTCCGGCTGGGGAATGCTCGCCAGCAGGGCCCGCGTGTAGGGGTGCCGCACGCGGCTGTGGTCCAGCAGCGTCTGCTTGGGGGCCACCTCGACGATCCGCCCGAGGTACATCACCGCCACGTCGTCGGCGAAGTGCTCCACCACCGCCAGATTGTGCGCGATGAACAGGTACGACAGGCCCATCTGGTCTTGCAGATCATTCAGCAGGTTGAGGATCTGCGCCTGGATGGACACGTCCAGCGCGCTGACCGGCTCGTCGCAGACGATGAAGTCCGGCTCGCTGGCCAGGGCCCGCGCGATGCCGATGCGCTGCCGCTGCCCGCCGGAGAACTCGTGCGGGTAGCGCCCGGCGTAACGCGGCGAGAGGCCCACGCGCTCCAGCAGTTCTTGGACGCGCCCGGCCCGCTGGTTTCTGGGCACGACGCCATGCACCTTCAGCGGCTCGGAGACGATCCCGCCCACGGTCATCCGCGGGTTCAGCGAGTTCATCGGGTCCTGGAAGATCACCTGCATCCGTCGCCGCAGCGATCGCACCTGCCCCGGCCGCAGGGCGAAGACGTCTTGCCCGTCGAAGTTCACCTCCCCGGCCGTGGCCGGCACGAGCCGCAGGATGCTCCGGCCGACGGTGGTCTTGCCGGAGCCGCTCTCGCCGACCAGCCCGAGCGTCCGGCCTCGGCGGAGCGTGAGGTCCACGCCATCGACCGCGCGGACGTAGCGCTTGCGGCCCCACAGCCCGCCGCCACGCACGGGGAAGTACGTCTTGAGCCCGCGGATGGTCAGCAAAATGTCATTGTGGCCCTCAACCATGGCTTCCTCCCGCCGGCGCGGCCGAGGGGTCTGTCGCCTCGGCGGTCTCGTAGCCGGGGCACTCCCAGCAGGCGCACCAGTGGCCGGGCGTCACCTCGCGCGGCTCCGGCTCCTGTCGGGCGCAGCGGCGCGGCACGCGGACGGCGCCTTCGGGCCCGTGGATTTCGACGGTGTCGCCGGCGGTCGCCTCGGCGGCTCGTTCCGCCGCCAGCGAGCATCGCGGGTGGAACTTGCACCCCTCGGGGAAGTTCAGTGGGTTGGGCACCACGCCGGGGATGGCCTCCAGCCGGGGGCGGTTCTCGCCGACCTTCGGCAGGGAGCGGAACAGCCCGCGGGTGTAGGGGTGCAGCGGCTCGGCGAAGAGCGTCCGCACGTCCGCCACCTCCGCCAGGCGCGAGGCGTACATCACGGCCACCTCGTCGGCGGTTTCGGCCACGACGGCCAGGTCGTGCGTGATCAGCAGGATGCTCAGGCCCATCTCCCGCTGGATGTCGGTGAGCAGTTCGAGAATCTGCGCCTGGATGGTCACGTCCAGCGCGGTGGTCGGTTCGTCGGCGATGAGCAGTTCCGGGTTGCAGCACAGGGCCATGGCGATCATCACGCGCTGGCGCATGCCGCCGGAAAGCTGGTGCGGATACTCGCTGAACCGCTGCGACGGCTCCGGGATGCCGACCTTGTCCAGCATCTCCACGGCCAGGGAGACGGCCTGCCGCTCGGAGACGTTCTGGTGCAGCAGGATGCCCTCGACGATCTGGTTGCCGCAGGTGTACACCGGGTTCAGCGAGCTCATCGGCTCCTGGAACACCATGCTGATGCGCGCCCCGCGGATGTGGCGCATGTGCTTTTCCGGCAGGGCGAGCAGGTCCAGGCCGTCCAGTTCGGCCGTTCCGGATGCGATGCGCCCCGGCGGCATGGGCAGCAGCCGGAGGAGGGAGTAGGCGGTGACGCTCTTGCCGCAGCCGCTCTCCCCGACCAGGGCGAACGTGCGGCGCCTGGGGATGCGGAAGCTCACGCCGTCGACGGCGCGCACCGTGCCGTCCTCCGTGTCGAAGTACGTCCGCAGGTCGCGAACGCGCAGCAGGGTTTCGCCGGTATCCGTCATACGTTCTTGAGCCTCGGGTCCAGCGCGTCGCGGAGGCGGTCGCCGAAGATGTTCCACGCCAGCACGATCAGGAACATCGCGCCGACGGCGGCGGTGATCTCCCACCAGCGCCCGACCACCAGGTCCATGCGGGCCGCGTCGATCATCTTGCCCCAGCTCGGGCGGTCCTGCACGCCGATGCCCAGGTAGCTGAGGATCACCTCGCTCTGGATCGCCCCGACGAACCCGAGCGAAAACTGGATGATGCCCAAATGCAGCAGGTTCGGCACGATGTGCCGGAAGAGGATCGCCAGGTCGCCGCGCCCCACGGCGCGGGCGGCCAGGGCGTAGTCGCTCTCGCGGAGCTTCATGGTCTCGGCCCGCACCAGCCGGCAGGTGCCCACCCAACTCATCACGCCCAGGGCGATGTACAGCCCCACGATGCCGCCGAGGTCGATCTCCAGCGAGAACTCCAGCGGCGTGTTCTCCAGCAGGTTGACCCCCTCGAACAGCACGATGCCGGCGAAGGCCACCTTCAGCGCGATCAGCCGGATGATGCCGGGGATGCTGGCCAGCGTGGTGTAGAGCCAGACGATGAGGTCGTCAATCCGCCGGCCGTAGAAGCCCGCGACGGCGCCCAGCACCATGCCGAGGGGCACGGCGATGATGTTCGCCATGAAGCCGACGGTCATCGACGTGCTGGCCGCCAGCAGCGTCTTCTGGAGGATCGACCGGCCGAACACGTCTGTGCCCAGCCAGTACCGCCAGGAGGGGGCGCTGTTGACGTTGTCGTAGTTGTAGCTGTCCTTCCACGTCGAGAACATCCACGGCGCCGCCACGGCCATCACCGCGTAGACCACGATGACCGCCAGGCACGCCATGGCGAGGCGGTCCCGGCCGATGCGGTGCGCCGCGTCGGACCAGAAGCCGCGTCCCACGCGCGGTTCGGCGGCGAATTCGGATGTCGCGGTCAGTTGTGCCATTCGGCTTCCCGGAAGACGGTCTCCTATTGCAGACGGATTCGCGGGTCGAACACGGCGTACAGCACGTCGGTCATCAGCAGGGCGATCACGTACAGCACGGCCGAGAGGAACGTCATGCCCGTGATCATGGGCATGTCCCGTATGGCGATGCTGTCGATCATGAACGCGCCGAGGCCCGGCACGCCGAAGAACCGCTCCAGCAGCAGGCTGCCCATGATCAGGAACGGAATCGCCGTCACCAGGTTCGTGAGGATCGGCAGCATGCAGTTCTTCAGCACGTGCTTGAAGAGGATGCTCCGCAGCCCCACGCCCTTGGCGCGGGCGGTGCGGACGTAGTCTCGGCTGACCTCGTCCAGGATGACGGTGCGGTAGAACCGTACCGCGCCGCCCAGCCCGGCGACGGTGGCGATGAGCACCGGCACGTAGATATTCGTCTTGTATCGCAGGCCCCAGGCCGCCTCCGGGTACACCTCCGCCATCAGCCACTGGCCCAGCACCATGTAGGCCAGCATCGGCACGCACATGCCCAGCACGCTGATCAACACGCCCACGCGGTCGATCCACGTGTCTCGGAAATACGCCACGATGCTGCTGATGATCATCGCGCTGACCCACCCCAGCACCAGCGCCGGGATGCTGATGGCCAGCGAGTACTTGGCGCGGCTGGCGATCACGTTTGTGAGCTTCTGCTCCGTGGCGTAGCTGCGGCCGCGGAAGAGCACGGAATCGTGGAGGTGCTCGAAGAACTGGCTTCGGAAAAACTGGACCGGGCGGTATTCCGTGAGGCCCGCCTCCAGCCGGCCGTCGTTCTCCGGGTGCTCATTCACGCGGGCAAGCAATTCGCCGACGGTCCGCGCCCCGCTCAGGTCGACGGTCAGCTTCGAGCCGTCGGACAGGGAGAATTCGATGAGGGAGCCGTCCGGGAAGGCCGGCTCGTCGGCGGGCAGTTCCGCCACGCCGCGCTCGACCGGCCGCACGAGCGCCCGCGCCGAATTGGCCGGCTTCGCGTTCCACATCCACACGTAGTGGCCGGTCATTCGGCGGGCAAGCCTCTCCGGGGCGTTGGGGTCGGCGTCCTCGGCCGGGCGCTGGCCCTGCTCGGCCGCCAGAACCAGCCCCAGCCGCCCGGAGGCCGTTGAGCCCTTCGGGTCCGTCACGAACATCGGCTGGCCGCCCTCCGTGCGGTCCTGGAAGTACACCCGCCGGTGCAGGTTGACGACCACCGGCAGGTCGTAGCCGTGGCGGTGGAGCCAGTCCAGCCGGGCCTTGGCGCCGAGCTTGGGGTTCACGAAGTTCGCCGACACGTCTCCGGAGACCACGCGGAACAGCAGAAACGTGATCAGCATGACCCCGAAGATGGTGAACACGGCCTGGAGCAGTCGGCGGACGATGAACCGGAGCATGCCCGCTACCTCCCGCCCAGCTTGCGGCGCAGTTCCGCGTCAATGCGCCGGTACTTGGTGTAGCCGTAGCCGATCGGGTGCGGCTTGACGTTATGCACCCAGTCGTAGGCCAGCAGGAAGCTCTGCGGCTCGCTGAGCAGCAGCACGGGCACATCCTCGCTGATCTGCCGGATCATCTTGACGTACAGCTCCATCCGCTCCGGCCCGGGGGGCATCACGCGGATGGTCTCGTACCACCGGTCGAACCGCGGGTTGGAGTAGTTGGTGTTGTTCGTGCCCTTGGCGATGTTGGGCGTATAGAACAACTGCAAAAAATTCTCGGCGTCCGGGTAGTCCGCGTGCCAGCCCATGGTGTAGATCTGCGTGGCCTTGTTGTGGACCTTCTCCTGAAGCGTGGGCCAGTCGTTCAGGGAGATCTTCACCTTCAGGCCGATGGCGGAGAACTGCTGTTTGAAGAACTCCCCCATGCGGACGGCGGGGCCATCGGTGTCGGGCAGGTCGATGGTGAGTTCGGGAATCTTCCCGTTCTTCAGCAGGCCCTTGGCGGCGAGTTCCTTCTTCGCCTCCTCCAGCTTGGCCTTCGCGGCCTGGCGGTCCAGCCGGTAGTAGGGGCCCGGCCCGGCCTCCGCGTGGCCCTGGAACGTGGAGGGAATGATGTTCACCGCCCGCTTGCCCCGGCTGTTGTAGAGCACCTTGACGTAGTTCTCCACGTCGAAGCTCAGGCACATCGCCTGCCGCAGGCTCTTGCTGCCGCCGATGACCGGGTCCTCCATGTTGAAGGCGATCCAGAACACGGCCGGGGAACTGTACTTCTTCAGGTAGATATGCCTCTGGCGCCACCGGTCGGAGAGGTCTTTGTCCGGCGTGATGACGAACTCGAACGTCTCGCGCGGGATGCCGCTCAAGTCCGCCTGTTTGGTCAGGAAGCGCATCCAGGCGGAGTAGTCTTCCGGCACGAAGTCCATATGCACGATGTCGATGAACGGCACGCGCTTGCCGGCGTCGTCCAGCAAACCTTCGGCGCGGTCTTCCTCCGTGCCCTCGGACGGGTAGAGCACCTCGCGGTAGTCCTCGTTGCGCTCCAGCACGATGCGCTTCTTCCGCTCGAAGGTCTTCAGCACGTACGCCCCGGTGCCGGCAAGCTGCCGCGCCTCGCGGAAGGAGACGGACCGCTCGGCCATCGGCAGCGGCTCGCCCGTGCCGCCGGCGGCCAGCCAGTAGTCCACCGCCTCCCGCGGGATCGGCGCGTACAGGTGCATCGCCAGCACGTAGATGAACTGCGGGAACGGCTCGGTAAGCGTGAGGCGGAGGGTGAGTTCGTCGACGGCCTCCAGGCCTTCCACGGGCAGGTCGTAGCGGGAGAAGTCTCCGCTCTTGTAGCCGGCGGTCTTCTTGTGGTACTCGTCCAGGCCCCGGATGCGCCCGGACACCAGCGCCCAGGCGAGCTGCGAGTTCATGTGGTAGTCGGCGATGCGCTGGAAGGCCAGCACGAAGTCTTCCGCCCTCACCGTGCGCGTGCCGGGGCGGGCGGGGTCGTTCGCGTCCGGCCCGAAGCACGAATTGCGGTGGTATTTCACCCCGGGCAGAATGCGGATCGTGTACGTCAGGCCGTCTTCGGACACCTCCGGCATGCCGTCAGCAAGGTCCGGCTCCACCTCCACCGGCCGCTTGAGGAAGTGGTACGTGTAGAGCCCCTCGAAGATATTGCCCTGGATGCCGGAGGAGGTGGTGTCGCCGCAGGTGGCCGGGTCCAGAGATCGCACCTGAGACCCGTAGCTGTTCCAGAGCACGGACTTGCCGGCATACTCATCGGCCGGCGCCCCCTCCAGGAAGAGCATGGGCGACAGGAACAAGGCCGCGGACATCACGGCCGCCACTGGGTAGAACCACTTCATCGCGAGCGCTTCCTCCCGCGGCCGTTCGGCCGGTGGGTGTTACGCGAGGGGCGAACGGCCCGGCCGGCGGACCGTGCTACGAGCCGGACTCCGCCGCCGGCCGCGTGGTCGCCGGCGCCCGCATCGCGGGCTGCTTGACGCCGTAGTCCTTCTTCAACTCGTCAATCCACTTCAGCACCGCCAGTTGCACCGCCGCGCCCTTCTCCACCATGGTGCGGTCGGCCAGAACGCCGACGATGTGGCGGTTCTCTCTTCCCGTCACCGCGTTGAGGGCCGCTTCCGTCTCGTTGAGCAGTTGGATGGCGGACTCGCCGATGTTCTTTTCGCCCCGGGTCCGGTCGTAGAGCTTCGCGGCGCACCACGCCGCGTCGATCAGGTTCTGCATGATCTCGTTCTTCGCCTCGACGTAGCCCTCGTCCTGCGCCATCGCCGCCACCACGCTCAGGCTCTTGCGGGCGGTCTCGCTCCTCGGCAAATCGCCGGCGATCACGCCTTGGCACAGCTTGCCCCAGATCGTGTCGACCAGGGCGGCGGATTGTTTCTGGGCGCGGGCGAGGTCTTCGGCGTCGACGGAAACCAGGTTTCGCGACGGGAAGTACAGCGCCCGGATGAGCATGCTGAGCACGGGCGGCTCGGATTCGGCCTGGGCCCGCGCCTTCATCGAGGCGAGCATCCGGTCCACCACGCCCGTGCGTTGGGCCAGCACCCGCATCTTGACGCCTTGGTAGCCTTCCCAGCCGATGTAGCGAATGGCGGGGTTATCATCCGCCACCAGCTTATCCAGAACCGGCTGGATGGGCACCTGCGGCATGCCGGCCAGGGCGAGGGCGGCGTTGATCTTCCGGGCGGGGCCGAGCCGCCCGCCGAGCGGCTTGGCCAGCAGCTTCTCGGCCGCGGCGGCGGACTGCCGCGCGTAGGTCAGGTTGTACTCCGGAAAATCATACCGCCGGAAGTCGTTGCGAAGGCCCAGCCGCGCCGCGAGGATGTCCTCCGGCTTCTCGGCGGTCTCGATCTGTCCGAACCAGTATGCCACTCGATCGGAGATGGCCTGTTTCTGCTGCGAAGACAGCAGGCCGCTCTCCATCGCCGACAGCGGGATGTCCAGCGGCGGGGGCGCGGCCTCGGCCACGGCCGATAGGCAAACAAGCAGCCCGCCGGCGAGCAGGCAGGTGTATCGCAGAGAGGTGTTCCGCATGGGCCTGGATTCCTTACGCAGCAGGGGTTCAAAGCATGTGCAGGATGATAGGAGGCCCCGTGCGGCCCGTCAAGCCGCAATCCCGCGACGTTCCTTGACGCGGCGCGCGCCGTCTGGCTATCATCACGCCGCCCCTGGCGGGCATGCGGAGACAACGGCCGAGCCTCACGCGCTGCGGGCGCGGGTTCGGCTGGTGGCTCCAGGGAGACGCCCTTGCAGCGAGTGCCGCCCAACCCGGCCGTCCAGCGCCTGAGCCTGTATCTGCGCCGGCTGGAGCAACTGGCCGCGGACGGAACGGAAACCGTCTCCAGCAATCAGCTGGCCGCCAGCCTGCACCGCACGGCCGCCCAGGTGCGCAAAGACCTTGGCTACTTCGGCCAGTTCGGCCGGCCGGGAGTGGGCTACCGCGTGGGGGCCCTCATGGAAGCTCTCCGGCACGCCTTGGGCACGGACCGCACGTGGGAGGCGGTGGTGGTGGGCGTGGGAGACCTCGGCCGGGCGCTGCTGCGCTTCAAGGGCTTTCCCACCAGGGGCTTCCAGTTCGTCGGTGCGTTCGATATATCCGCCGCGAAGATCGGCAAACAGTTCGGGCCCGTGCGCGTGCAGCACATCGACGAGATGCCCGCCGTGGTGCGGCGGCACGATGTTCGGCTGGCGGTGCTGGCCGTGCCGCCGGAGGCGGCCCAGGACGTGGCCGACCGCGTCTGCGCCGCGGGCGTCCGCGGCATACTGAACTTCGCGCCGAGTCCCATAGATGTTCCACCCCGCGTGGCGGTCTGCCCGGTAGACCTGGCCGCCAGCCTGGAGCAGCTTTCGTTCCAGGTCTCGGCGATGCGCTGACGGTCGCGGCCGTCCCGGCGCGGGCCCCGGAGAATGGCTTGTCTGGCCTGCCCACGGAGCCGAAGGCCCCGCGGGATGCCAAGGTTCTTGCGCCCAACGCCGTGACCGCCGGCGTGTCCGGCGAGTAGAATGGTTCCGGGAGCATCCCATGCGCGCGAAAACGGTTCTAATTGCGGCGATGCTGGCGGCGACGGTCGGCGGGTGCGGCAAAAAGCTCCGCATATTGCAGTATCCGGAGTTCTACGACGGCGCCATCCGGACGGTCGCCGTGCTGCCGATGAGCAACACCACGCTCCGCAAGCAGGCCGGGCCGTATGTCACCGACCGCGTCACGGCCGAGCTTGCCCGCAACGGAACGTATGCCGTGATTCCGGCCGAGGAGCTGCTCGCCCGGCTCCAGGCGCGGGACATCGAGTTGCCCGCGCTGCCCACGGAAGCGGCGGCCGCGCTGCGGCGGCTCGGCGGGGTGGACGCCTTCCTGTCCGGCACGGTGGTCGAGTTCTCCGCCGCCAGCTACGCCCACCTGGACGTGGACACGGACTACTTCTATGCCGGTTCGCACGGATACGGCTACGGCTATCGCCGCGGCTACCACGGCACGCCCTTCTTCCGCTCCTCCCGCTACTACGACTACAGTGTGCGCAATGTGGGCGTGGCGAGCATCCAGGCGTCGCTGGTGCGCGTCTCGGACGGGCAGGTGCTGTATGGCTCGGTCCTGCCGGCCGGGGCGCGGGTGCAGTCTCAGGGAGACCCGCCGGGGCGCACGCCGGAAAGCTGCCTGATGGAAGCGGCCGACCGTGCCGCCAAGGAGTTGGTCTCCCGCGTCGCCGTCTCGCCGGGGGAGGTCAAGGTGAACCCCGGCAAGGCCCTCCGCACCGCGCGGGAGAAGCCCAATGGCGAGATCGACTACACCGGCTCCTTCCGGGGCGATGAGAAGCTGATGCTGATCGTCGTGACATTGCCGGCCGCCGCCGACCGCAACCAGTTCCGCGTGGAGATCGTGCCGAAGGTGGACAAGGCGACCGCCGAGGTGAACCCGCCGGCCCCGCTGGCGAAGGTTGCGTTCCCTTACGAGGCCTCCAAGGGCAGGCGCGTGCTGGAGTTGAGCCCGGCGGACATCTACCGGGCGGCCGGGGAAGGCAAGTACCGCATCCGCTTCTTCAGCGAGATCGACCCGGCGCCGGCCTTCACGAGGGAGTTCAAGATCGAGCGGCCCAAGGGGGGCTGATCCGGCCCGATTCCCGCCCATGCGCTCAGGCTCAATGTGGATTGGGTGAAGACTCGCCTAAGAATGCCGCGCCGGCCGGGAGAGCCGTTGACCGTTCGCTTGCGCGGGGCCTATCTTCGCCATCCGACCTGGGCGGCCCCATACGGGGCGAGTTTTCTGGCATGGACGAAGGAGCGAACTGATGCGCAATACGATTCTGCTGACGTTGGTTATGATCATTTCCGCGGCCGCTCTGGCCGGCTGCCAGAACGGCGGCGTGTCTTACGACCCCAAGGACATCCAGTACGTCTACACCGTGCAGCCGGGCGACGTGTCCTTCGGGCAAGTGGCCGAGAATGCCTACGGCGACTGGTCGATGTGGGAGCACGTGGAGAAGGCCAACCCGAGCGTCGGCCCGGCCGATCTGAAGCCGGGCATGAAGCTCAACATCCCGACCGTGCCGGATGCTTCGGCCAAGATGGTGCAGAAGAAGGCCTGAGGCGGCGAGAAGCCAGAAGTCTGAGACCAGAAGTCAGAAACGGCGAGCGGGACCGTTGCCGTTCCAGGCTGAAGGCCTGGGATTCACCAGCCCAGGGCAAGGCCCTGGGGTCCGGGCTGAGTTCGGAGCCACGGCGCTCGTCAGCTTGGGTGCCACGGGTGTCTCTGACACCCGTGCTCGCTTGGCCGCAGTCGAGGCTTCCACGGGCGTGAGGACACGCCCGTGGCACCCGGCTTGCGGCGCTCCGCGCGATCCGCCAATCGACCAATTGACCAATCGACCAGTTGACCAGTCGACAAGACCTCTGGCCTCTTCCGTTGCCTTTCGCCTCCGCGCTTGGGGCCGTTGGTCTTCCGGGCCGAAGGCCCGGTAAGGATTTAGCCGGAGCCGTGAGGCTC